>Ga0265293_10006028_pt1 | contig 19721 bp, 16 predicted proteins | sample Munlanlewell138R_FD_192505 | JGI IMG/M metagenome (GOLD analysis project Ga0265293, IMG submission 192505) | Leachate microbial communities from a municipal landfill in Southern Ontario, Canada - Leachate well 138R | ecosystem: Engineered > Solid waste > Landfill > Unclassified | place: Canada... | reverse complement strand
TTAATCTAGAAATAGCGTTAGGATGCATAGACAATAATCCCGCAGCCTGACTTCTGTTTATCTCGCGATAAATCATCTTATCTAATACTTGTTTTTTCATAGCAATTAGTTCTCCTAGTGTTTTTCTCCTCATATAATTGATGGTAATTATTTATTAAATAATCTTGCCACCATATTATATTAGATCTAAACCCAGAATGTAACCCTAATTGCTGCAATTGGAACAGAGAGGGTCAAGAAATTTTATTATTTTATTTTTAAAATAAATGTTTTATTAAATCAGCCAATCGACAAGAATAGCCCCATTCATTATCATACCAAGCAATTACCTTTATCATATCACCTCCGATGACCCGGGTTAATGATAGGTCTACAATAGCGCTATGATTATTGCCAATAATATCAGAAGAAACCAAGGGCTCATAAGAAGCCTCTACTAACCCTTTATATTTAGTAGCGCAAGCCTTAGAAAAATGATTATTTATTTCCTCAACTGTAGTTTTTTTCTTTAAAAGAAAAACCACATCGCACATTGAGCCTACAACCACCGGAATTCTAACGGCCAAACCATCAAAAACCCCATTTAAAGAAGGTATTACCTGACTAGTAGCAATAGCTGCTCCGGTTGAAGTTGGAATAGCATTGATGGCCGCTGATCTAGCTCGGCGCAAATCCCTATGAGGACCATCAACTAAATTTTGATCAGCGGTATAAGCATGAATAGTGGTCATTAAAGCTTTTTTAATGCCAAATTTTTGCCTAATAATATCAGTAACCGGAGCCAAACAATTGGTGGTACAAGAAGCGCAAGAAATAACTTGATCTTTTTTATTAACTTTTTTTTCATTAACTCCCAAAACAATAATTTTAACATTTTTTTCACCCTTAGCTGGTGCTGACAGAATAACCTTTTTAGCCCCAGCCTCAATATGCATCATCAAGCCTTCTTTATTAGTAAATCTACCAGTACACTCCAGAACAACATCAACCTTCATTTTTTTCCAAGGAAGAAAACTAGGGTCTTTCTCTGATAAAACTGGTGTTTTTTTATTATTAACAATAATATTTTTTTCATTACAAGAAACTTTTTGATTATATACACCATAAGCAGAATCGTATTTTAAAAGATGAGCTAAGGTTTTAGTGTCAGTTAAGTCATTAATAGCCACAATTTTATAATTTGGATATTTTTCTAAAATAACCTTAAAAACAGCTCGGCCAATACGACCAAAACCATTAATAGCAATGTTTAATTTTTTAGACATAATTTTATTTTTATTTAATTTTAATTAAAGTTATTAAAATTATATCATATTTTTATAAAAAACAAAAAATAGGTCCTAACTGGACCTATTTTATATCAATTTATTTTATTAAGACGCTTTTTTCTTATGCCTATTAATATCAACTTCTACCACTACTCCGTTTTCGCCTTGTTTTTCTCCTTTAAAAAATACATCAACTGATTGCTTTAAAACATGATGCCCCACCACTTCACCACGGCGACCATCCACATTAACGCGAGTGCCAATTGGCGGTAATTTTTTAGACAAATCAACATAGCCCTCATATTCATACGAAAGACAACACATCAATTTCCCGCACATTCCAGAAACTCGATCACTTCCCCGATGAACAACTTGTTGAGCTTCGGCCATTTCTGAAGTAATAGAAGAAAAGTCTTTTATATGACGCTGGCAACATAATTGTCTCCCGCAATGACTAAGATCACCCATCACCTGAGCTTCATCGCGACTACCAATTTGAGTTAAACGAATTATGCCCTTGAAATATGAAGATAAATCCTTAACTAAACTCCTAAAATCAACACGATTATCAGAATAGAAGGCGAAATTAATTCTATTTTTATCTAAAGAAAAATGAACATCAATTAATTTCATTGGTAAGTCATATTTTTTAATAATTTGTCGACAATATTCCAAAGCTGATTCTTTTTCTTCTTCGGAAACCATTTTAGCCAAATCACTCTCCTCGGCCAATCGTATAATTGACTTGATATCACTTTCTTCCTCTTTATTAATCTCTGAAATATCCTTAAAATCAAAAACCTTACCAATTTCCTGGCCAAATTCAGTTTCTACAACAACATAATCCCCCACTTTTAGATTTTCCAAATTAGAAAAACTAAAATTATATTTTTTATCCCAAGAAACAAATTGTACTTGTGCTATTTTCATGATTTAAAAATTATAGAGAATATCTAACAAATTTTATAATATTAACATCTCCCAAAATATCTCTGATTTTTTTCTTATCATCCTTAATATATTCTTGGTCAACTAAACAAACTTCGGAGTAATATTTTTTAACCTTACCCTGCATAATATTATCAATCATATTTTCCGGTTTACCTTCTTTTAATAATTGCTCACGATAAATTTCTTTTTCTTTTTCTAATTCTTCAGCTGGAACCTCAGATTCTTCTAGGTATCGAGGATTAGCAGCTGCAATATGCATAGCAATATCACCAGCTAAATCTTCCTTGCCTGATTGATCTAAAGCTACTAAAACTCCAATTTTGCCACCTAAATGAGAATAGGCTGAGACAGTTTGACCAGCAACAACGGCCACTCTACCTAGGGCAATTTTTTCCCCAATAACTCCACTTAAAGTATTAATTTGATCTTCAACAGTAATTCCATCTAATTCCATTTTAATTAATTCTTCGGCATTATTTGGTTTATTATCTTTAACAACATCCATTACTTTTTCAACTAATTCTTGAAATTTTTCATTTCTAGCTACAAAATCAGTTTCGGAATTTAATTCTACTAAATAGGCTTCAGTTTTATCAGAATTAGTATCTACTTTTATAATTCCCTCACCAGCCTCGCGCTCACTTCTTTTAGCTGCCTTAGCAATTCCTTTTTTTCTAAGAACTTCAATAGCTTTTTCTAAATCTCCCCCAACTTCATCTAAAGCTTTTTTACAATCAACCATTCCAGCTCCAGTTCTTTCTCTTAATTCTTTTATTTTTTCCATATTTTTATTTTTAATTAATTATAAGTTAAAACTATCAAATAATAAATTAATCTAATTTTACATTTTTAGCATTAATCAAGTTTTCCTTAATAGTGTCTAAAATTAAATCAACTGTTTTAGTGGCATCATCATTAGCTGGTATTGGATAAGCAGCTAAATCAGGATTAACATTAGTATCACAAATTGCAATAATTGGAATATTTTTATTCTGAGCTTCAATTACGGCAGTGCTCTCCTCCTTTAAATCCCAAATAAAAATAGCATCCGGTAATTTTGTTAAGCCCACCAAACCGCCGACCCTCTCTTCTAGTCTTTTAATTTCTCGATCAAAATCTAATTGTTCTTTTTTGGTATATTTATTTAATTTTCCACTTTCACGATCATTAACTAAATCTTGATATTTCTTAATAGATTTTTTAATAATAGAAAAATTTGTCAAAAGTCCCCCAATCCACTTTCCAGTAATATGAGGAACCTTAGCTTCTTCAGCCATTTTTTTCATAGAAACCTTAACCTGTTTTTTAGTTCCCACAAAAAGAATGGTTTTATCTTCTTTAATAAGTTTTATCATATACTCTAGAGCTAATTTTAATTGCTCTTGAGTTTTTTCTAAATTGATAATATAAATACCATTTTTTTTAGTAAAAATAAATGGTTCCATTTTTGGATGCCAACGATTAGTACGATGACCAAAGTGCATACCAGCTTTCATCATCTCTTCTAGTTTTGGAATATTCATATTTTTTTCTTTTACCTCGTAAAATTACGAGCCTCTGTTTGCAAAATTTATATTTGTTCTAATAATATAAACAAGAAAATTTAAGCAAACATGTTTTTTTTAATTAATAAAAAGCCTAAATCTTCCATATTTAAGCTGTTTATATATTATCTGATTTCAAACTTAAAGTCAAGAAACTTAATTCACAAAAATTACAATAAAGTCTTTTAAATTAGTCTTCAGAAAATTCTAAAACAACATCGTCAATATATAAAGATTCACCCAACGTTTCCCATGGTGTCTTAAACGCAACTCTAAAATAATCTTTATCCTCTAAATCTTTTATTTCTGGTAAGGTAATCAAAGTAAATTCATCTGTTAAAGGTATTAATATTTCATTAAAATCTATTGTCCAAGTTTGATAACCGGCTGAATATTGATTAAAATCATAAAATTTATCATTTCCTTCGACAAAAATATACATATTCGTTACTGGAATATTATTAGTCTTACCCCAAAAACTCAAACTCAAAGGACCTGTTATTGGCTCCTCAAAATAAAATTTATAACTAAACTCAGCAGATTTATAAATAGTATTATTTGCTAAAAAAACTGAGTAATCTCCAGTACGTGAAACATCATTAACGGATTCTATTTTATTTCCACCCCATTCTTTCCAATAAACAGGTAAAGTAACCCAGGACTCAAAAGAAGCATTTTTAAACAAATTATCACCCTCCGAACCTTCTTCAATATTTATTTCTTGAAAACTAACATTATCGACTAAATAATCCTCACCAGTAGCAAATATTATAATATTAACACCTAAATCATCTCCTTTAATTTCTGGAACTACTATTTCAGAATAATCGCTTGATAAAGCTAAATTATAAAAATAGCCATCACCAAAAGGATTCATAGTGCTTACCCAAGACCCCTCGCTAGAAGAAAAATTCCAAAATCTAGCATTCTCGTCCATGAGGGCTACACCAAAAATACCATTCAAATTCTCAGGACTCTTAGTATCCAGTTTTAATAAATAATTTGTAGTTGATGCTAATATAATTTTTTCATACATAATCATAGATATCAGCTCATCAGAGCCTTTAAATTCAACAGCATATTCTCCCTCGCTACTGTCTATACTTTTAACTGGACAGCTTCCTGGGATAATAATTTCTGACATAAGATTCTCCATAGATCTCCCCATCAAATTCCAATTACTAAGTCTTTCTTCAACCACCTCAAAACCACCATTTTTTATTAATCCATATCCAAACTCCGCCTCTACATTTAAATTATCAGAAATATTTTTATCTGTTCTGGGATTTTGGAAAGAACCATCAGACCACCTAAAAAAATAATAACCATCTTCAGGTATAGCTGTTACTGCTCCTCCGTCATTACCATTAAGTACTATTTGAGTAGTTGAACCAGTAAGAGATCCATTTGATCCAGCAGTATAAGTTAAGGTATATGGTATTTTAAATTCAGCTTCTACAGTTATATCACTAGTAATATTTAAATCAGTTCTAGTAGTAGAAGTAGAACCATCACTCCAAGATACAAATTCATAGCCAGTATCAGGAACAGCTATTACTTCTTCTCCATCATCGCCATAATTAACTGTTTGAGTGGTTGTACCTGTTCCAGTAGCATTAATAAAACCACCTTCACCAGCAACATAAGTTATGGTTTTGGGAGTATCTTTTAAGCAACGAACCGAACACCCGTAAGCCTGATAGCCACTATCGCGACCCACTTCAGTAAAGCCTGACCCCAGGTTACGGTTCCAAGAGTTAACAGGGCCAGTCTCCGATGATGACCAAAAATGAGCGCCAAGACCAAGAGCATCGAAGACACCAAGGACACCACGGCCACCGGCTGGTAAAACAGTAAAACCTGAGCTATTATTTCCATCCCAAGTAACTGATTTTAAGGCAGTTCCTTCTTGTCCAACTGTAACCACTCCGTCACTTATTAACCAATCTGTTAAAGTTGTAAATTCAGTATCAGATGGTACGTGCCATCCTATTGGACAAAGATCTACTTGATCAACAGCATACCAATTATATAATACTCCATAATCAGAATAATTAGATTGAGATTTAGCAGTAGCTACATCACTTCCGTTATAACCATAAACACCATAGCCAGATAATTTACTAGATCCTTGGGTGCTAAATTCAGTATTACTATGAACCTCTGGTAAATAGGCAAGATTTTTTTGAAACCAACATTGATCACCAATCTCTACAGTATTATAGACATTATTATCCCTACTATCAGTTATAAGGTCACCACAAGCCCAGGCTGGAGTTAATGGAACACTAGGAGTAGCAACAGAAGAAATTGAAGAAACCGGTAAAGATGGCAAAGAGCCTTCTTGCTCTGAAACTATAGTGATAGTATTACCATAAAAAACTTGATTATTTTCAGTAATGACATAGGCTCTAATGAAAGGATAAGAACTTGGGTTTAAATTAGTAATATCTAAAGTATAGTCGTTAGTATCACTTATTGAAATTATTTTTTGATTATATTTATCTAATGTTGGGTTTAAATTAGTATTGGGGGAAATAGTAAAGTCATAAAGTAATCCTTTTTCTTTAATAGAGATATTATCTGGATTATTTAAAGTAGCTGAGACTGAGACAATATGGGAGAAATTAGTCATGGGAGCTACTGGGTTAGTTACTAGAGAAATATTAGTTTCGGTTTCTTCTATCGGGGTTGTTGGTTGTTGGGAATCTATTTCTTCTTGTTTAAATACTTCAATAGTATCTAAATTAGTATTAGTAATACCTAGGGCTAATTCTCTCATGAGATTAAAAGCATCTAGTGGTCTTCCTAAATAGTATCCTTGTAGGTTAAGAGGATTAATATAATAGGCTTCTCCGTTTTTTTCTACAGCTAGGAGTATTTTACCAGATAATCTAGTTGGGAATTTATTAATATCTTTATTTAGATATTTGTTTAGATCATTATTAGAGATACCTAGTCCTAATGTTCTCATGAGGTTAAAAGCTTCTTGAGGAGACCCTAAAAACATTCTTTGATTATTATCAGGAGATACATACCAGGCCTGACCACTATCTTCTGCTTGTAATAATATTCTACCTGATAATCTAGTAGCTAGAGGAGAATCAGCTTTAGAGGAAGTAGTAGTTATTATTACTATAATAGTTAGAAGAGAGATGGCTATGATTGAGAGAGCCAAGGATCTCGGGGAGAAGGGTTTTTTCATATAATTGTTTTTATATATTATATTATTAAAAAATAATATAATTTTTTTTATTATTATTTATTGTATTTAATTAATTATTTGTTTATATCTATATTATATATTATTTAATCGCTTATATCAATTAAATATATAATTTATATTATAATTATATCACCCCCCCCCGGAGGGTCAAGGGGTTTTATTATTTTATTTTTAAAATATTAGATATTTTTTTATTATCCTTAATGTCGCCAATGATAGCTAAATTTAATCCATTATTATTAAATAATTTTTTAGCCACTCTTTGAATATCTTGGGCTGAAACTTTTTTAAAATTTTTCAATGTTTCTTCTGGTGATAAAAATTTATTTCTAGTTATAAATTGTTGACCATACCAAGAGGTAAAATCATCAGTCCCCTCCATTCCCACAATAATTTTTCCAGCCAATAAATCCTTAGCTCTTTTTAATTCTTTAGAATCGACCAATTCTTCTTTTAGTTTTTGGTATTCATTTAAAATAACTTGAAGAGATTCTTCTAGTTTAGTTTTAGGTACTCCGGCTGAAACAACAATATATCCACTATCTGTATAAAACTCGGTTGAGGCCCTTACAAAATAGGCTAATCCGCGACGTTCTCGAAGCTCAATAAATAAACGAGAGCTCATTGATCCTCCTAAAATTATTGATAATAATTTTAAAGCTGTTTCATCTTTATGATTAGCTGGGAAAGCCCTAAAACCTAAAGACAAAGTTATTTGATCAGTTTTTTTCTTTTTTATTTTTAAAGTTGGCTTGGTTTGTTTTTCAATTACCTTAACTTTATTTTTATAATTATTTTTAGGAACCTTAAAAAATCCATCTTCTAAAGTTTTTTTAATTTCTTTTTCCGAAAAATTTCCAGCTAAAAATATGGCCATGCTTTTAGTTCCGTATTGACTATTAAAATATTTTATAAAATCCTCTCTCTTAAATCCTAAAATATTTTCTTTAAAACCAATAGTGTCCCAACCAGCTGGAGTATCACCGTACAAACAATTTTCAAAAACATCTTCAATATGCATTCGAGGATTATCTTCATACATATTTAATTCTTCAATAATAACACCCTTTTCTCTTTCTATTTCCTCGCTATCAAATTTAGAGCCGGTTAGCATATCACTAAGAACATCAACTGCTACCCCAATTTTATTCTTCGGAGTTTTAACATAATACCCAGTATATTCCTTGCTAGTAAAAGCATTAAACTCGGCCCCAATAGAATCTAGCTCAGCTGATAAAACCAAAGTATTAGGTCTTTTTTCCGTCCCTTTAAAAAACATATGTTCTAAGAAATGAGATAAACCAGAAGTCTTTCTATCTTCATATTTAGACCCAGTTTTATACATCACTAAAACCGTAGCTGTTTTAGATTGTGGCATTTTTATTAAAAAAACCGGAAGATTATTTTTTAATCTTATTTCATTCAATTTCATAATATTTTAAATTAAATTATAATTTATTTTAATTCTATCATATATTTGTTATAATTAAAATATAATAAATAATACAAAAATATGGCTTATCAAATTAAAGATCATAACATCATTATTAATCGCAACAAAAAATACAATATTTTATCAGTTAAAGATCGAGCTCTTGATGATCGTCCCAGAGAAAAAATGTTAAAGTCTGGGGTAGAATCATTATCCTCAGCCGAACTTTTGGCTATTATTCTAAATGCTGGGAGTAAAAAAGAGGATGTTTTAAATATGAGTAATAGAATATTAAAAGAATATGGACAAAATGCCATTATCAACGAAAAAAATCCCACTAAATTAGAAAAAGAATTTGGTTTACCATTAGTAAAGTCCTGCCAAATAGTAGCTTGTTTCGAATTGGGTCGTCGCTTTTTTAAAGAACAAAAACAGGGATCTATTACTATCAGAAACGCCAAGCAAGCTTTTGAATATTTAAAAGATATTGGCAAGTCCAGTAAAGAACATTTTAAAGGACTATATTTAAATAGTCGCTATAAATTAATTCATAGCGAAACTATTTCAATTGGGACTATTGATGCTAGTATTATACACCCTCGAGAAGTTTTCCGTCCGGCCATTGAACATGGAGCTAGCGCTATTATAGTTGCCCACAATCACCCTTCTGGAAGTATTAAAGCTACTGATGAAGACTTAGAAGTCACTGCCAAACTTAAAGAAGCTGGAGAATTATTAGGTATTGAAATTTTAGATCATCTAATTATTTCAAAAAATAAATTTATCAGTTTAGTTTAAAATAAATGGTTAATAAATACAAAATTAAAGATAAAAATGGAGTTTTATTTATAAAAGATAAAAAAACGGTTAATTTCCATGTCAAACAAAATGATTATTTTGGTACCCTAGCCACTATAATAAGTTTAATAAATCAGAACTATATTTTAGAAAATAAAAAAGATTTAAAAAAAATCTTAACCAGCCTCAAAAAAGACCTCATCTATTTACAAAAAAATTTCACAATTACTAAAAATAAAAAAACCCGGGCTTAGCTCGGGTTATTTGTTTTAAACATATATATTTTTTCTTATTCCCTCCCAAACTTTAGCAAGTTGGTAAGGGTCGATTCTGGAAGTTGTTTCGGCGGGAGACTTTCTTGTGCCACGAGATACCATATAACCGGCAGAATGGAAATACCACTCGTTCTCTTCTCCAGATTTTCTGAAAAAATCTTTAAGCTCAGGCTGATCAATAGAATGACCATCTCTAACCAAAAGACCAATACTGTACCCATCTACATAAACTACGGCATCAAACCCTCTCTGAAAAAGACCACGAGAAGAAGTAGCTGACTGCCCCTCAACTATGAGAAGAGCGGTCCTTCCAACAACTTCAACATATTTTCCAATATTTTTTCTAAAATCTTCTTTAGCTTTATTGATTTCATACAGACCATCAAGAATCTCAAACATTCTAGAAACAACCATATAATCACTTTTATGCTTAGCCTGTAAAGATCTTAGAGAAATAGATAGTCCAATAAAAGCTGAGATATTTTTTTTATTTCCTCCGCTAGAACTACCAAAGGCATCATGTTTATCTATTAAATAAGATAAAGTTTTCAAAGTTTTTTTAACCTCCTTATCTTCGCAAGCAAACACCAAAGAAGCAAAACAAGAATGAACCTTTCCATTTTTATCAGTTCTACCTTTAATCCCCTTTCCTCCAGCATGAATATCTAGAGCGACATCTTCCTTTTCCATTTCCTCACCATCCCAATTTGCTGATACAAATCTAATATCCAGATTTTCTTCTGGAAACATAAATCTGCTAGCAAACCAGACTGAAGAAACGGCATCTATATCCACCGAAATGTGAGTATAAATCCTCCTTTTTCTTTCCATTATATATATTTTTTAATTAATACTTTTTTAAGGTGCTAAAATATAACTTTAAAATATATCATTTTTAAAAGAAAATGTCAACCCCAAGAAGAAAAAGAGAAATAATAACCCAAAGGGCAAGCTCCATAACCAATGATCTAGCATCATAAAGATAAAAAGCCCTATAAACAAAGGCAAATATTCAATTTTAATAAAATTATTTCTAAAAACATAAAAACCCAACCATAAAAAACAAATAAACCCCCACAAACCAATTTCTGACCAAATTAATAAAAAAGTATTATGAGTTGGTTGAGCTTGATAAGGCTTTAAATTAGGATTTAAATTTAAAACTTCTTGATGATAACCACCCACTCCAATTCCCCACCAAGGATTATTTTTAATAATATCTCTAGCCGAAAGAACTTGTTCGCTTCTTTCTTGTATAGATATTTTTTCTAATCGAGCTTCCGGATTAAAGCGATTAATAATCAGAGGTTTTAAAATGAAAAAAAACAAACCATTAAATATTAAAAGGAAAATAAAAATTGATAAATAATTTTTAAATAACTTTTTATCTTTATTATTCCAAAAAGCAATTAATAAAAATAATAAAGAAATTATTAGAGCTAGAAGAGCGCTTCGAGAGAAAGAAACCATTAACCCCAACATTAAAAAAAATAAAAAAGAATAAGCTAAAACTTTTTTATATCCCTGATAATCACTTTTAATAATTAATAATATTAAAAAAATAACTCCAAAAAACATTAAAGCACCAAAAATATTAGGATGGTCGGTGGCTCCATAAGCCCTAACAAAACGCCCCCAATCGTTTTCCAAAACTGAAACTCCCAAAACCGAAGCGTCATGTTCAGCAATGCCTAGATATTTATTAGAAAAAGTTTCTTGACTAAAAAACTGATAAATTCCTATTCCTGACTGGATTAAAAGAGCGGACAAAAATACTAAAATTATTTTCTTAAAATTAAACTTAAAATTAAGCATTAAAAACAATAAACCAATTCCCAATAAAAACAAGAAATACTTAAAAAGAGAAACTTTTAAATCGGACGAGAAAAGCAAAGAAATAAATATAAAGAATTCTAAACCGGCCAAAATAACCCAATATTTAGAAATGTTATTAAATTTTCTTATTGCAAGATTATCTTTAAATTTAAAAAAATACACCAAAAACAAAAGTAAAATTATGAGCAATAATAAATAATTTAAATACAGGGAAATTTCACTATAATTTGTTTCTCCAGGAATTAATATTAATTTAGTTTGAAAAATAAAAACAAAAACAAAAATATAAAATAAATATTCAATAATTTTTTCTAAAATATTTTTCATAAATTTTATTTATCGTCCAAAGATTGACTAATTTTGTTAAACTTATTTATAAAACCTGGCCTTTTATCATTTAAAATTAATTTTATAATATGATCTTCTAAAATAACTCCCATTTTTTCCGAAGACTGTTCTTTTAATTTTTTAGGCATTATACTTAGTTGAATTTTTTTAAATATTTTTTCAATAATATTAATTTTAATATTTTGGCTTTTTTTATTTCCCTGAAAGCTATCATAATTTATTAAAAAATTTGGTAGATATTTATTTAACCAAATATTATTAAACCAAAATTTATTTAAAATATTTTTTTTAAAAAAAATAGGCTCCAAATTAGCTAACCAATAAATAAAATATTTATCGTTTTTACTATAAAGATATTTTTCTAAATTTAAATTAGACTCATCAATATAAAAACTTAAACAAATCTTATTTTCTTTAGTTTTTTTATTAGGTCGAAGCCCTAAAAACTTAGCAATAAAAGTGCAAAAAAACCTAGTTATCCAAATTTTTCCATTTTTAGTAATAATAAAAAAATCAATATCGCTTCCCTTTCTCAGATTGTGATCACCAATAATATTTCCAATAAAAACACCCCTAATAAAGGGAAAAAAAGAAATAATTTTAGTGAATCTCTTAGCTCTCTTTATTTTATGTTTAAAATAATTAAAACATTTAAATCTCTCTTCAATAATATTTTCTCTTCCAGCTAGGCACCAAAAACTATAAATATTTTTAATATTCGACTCCGCAGAAAGACTCGACAAAGCTGCTAAAAAATCATTAAAATCGATTTTAATACTTAAAAATCTAAACAATTCCCACGAAGACAAGGGATGAGAAAACAAATCAAACCAAATTATTGTCTTCAATATTTCTTTTTTTAAATTATTTTCATCCATAATTTATGCATTAGGTCGATCTAATTCCAAAACCTCAATCTCAGACTTACCATCAGTAATGCGAACTACATCTTTATCAATTTTTTTAAATTCCTTGTAAGCACTATTATAATGATTAACCGTAGTTGACATACTGGCCCCTAATTTTTTCATAAAATCATCATAACTAAGTAAATGACGACCAAGATTTTCTACATTTTTCCTGATATTTTTAGCCCCTTCTTCAATTTGTAAGGCTCTCAATCCCTGCAAAATCGTTTGTAGATAAGCTGCAAAAGTAGTCGGAGAAACAATTATTACCTTTTTTTCAGCATAAGCATAATCTACTAAGCTCCTAGTGTTAACCTTGACAGCTCCAACTTCATTTATTAGCAAATCATAATAAATAGCTTCAGCCGGGATAAACATTAAAGCAAAATCCATAGTTCCCTCTTTGGTACGAATATATTTTGAAGTCTCATCAATTCTTTTTTTCAAATCATTTTTAAACTCCTTCTCCAGGACCATTTTTTTATCAGCATCATTTTCATTAAGAATTCTATTATAATTATCTAAGGAAAACTTGGCGTCAACCGGAATCAGGCCCTCTTTAGTGACAATAATAGCGTCAACCATATCACCGTCCTTAAATTGATATTGCAGTTTATAGGCAGTTGGGGGCAAAATATTTTCTAAAACTAATTTTAACCCAGCTTCTCCTAAATTACCTCTCTTTTTTTGATTAGTTAAAACTTTTTCTAAATTATTTAATTGCTCAGAAAAACTAATCACTTGTTTATTGGTCTCATCTAACTTGGTAAGTTTTTCAGTGATCTCAGAAATTAATTTAGACGATTGATTGCTAATTCCCTGCATTAACTGACTAGATTTAAAAGCATTTTCTTGGTTCATCTTATTAGTTTCGCTAAGCTTTTTATCTAGCTCTTGACGCAATTGATCATTTTGTCGGCTAAGTTCACTTAATTTCTCAGCTAAAACTAATAATTTTTCTTCTGATTTTTCTGTACCTGATTTTTTAATAAACAAATAAATCAAAAAGCCAACTGAAAAAACTAATAAAATTAAAAGGATAGATATTAAGACATTAGACATATTTTAAAAAATTAATAATAACAACTTAATTATACTATAAATTAACTCAAATATAAAGAAAACAAAAAAGGACCTCTAAGAGAGTCCTTTTTTCTATACAGCATCTATTAAGGTTTTTAAAAACTAAACATAAGTAACACTAGATATACAATCATTTTCGTTTTTAAATCTCATAATACGAACCCCCTGAGTATCACGACCCAATTCATTAATTGACTTATAAGGAAGACGAATAACCTGGCCTTTGTCAGAAATAATAATCAAATCTTTTCCTTCCATATTGTCTTTATTGATTACAAAAGCATTACTAATTTTTCCAGTCTTATCAGTAACCTTGGCAGTCCTGATACCACTTCCACCACGACCCTGAACCTTATATAAACCTAAATCAGTTCTTTTGCCATAACCCTTATTCATAATAGTTAAAATTTGATATTTTCTCTTTTTTTCTTTATCCGTTTTGATGACACCCATACCGACCACAATATCTTTTGCTTTTAATTTTATTCCTCTAACCCCAGCAGCATTTCTTCCCATATCACGAACTTCTTTTTCGCTGAATCTAATAGCCTGACCATTAGCTGTCACTAAACTAATATGATCAGATCCAGATGTCGGCTTACACCAAATTAACCTATCGTCATTTTTTATTTTTATAGCAATTAGCCCACTACGTCGAACATTAGAAAAAGCTTCGAGTTTAACCTTCTTAACTAATCCTTTTTCAGTAGTAAAAAATAAATAACTATAATTAGCAATTTTATCTAATGGTAAAATTGAGGTAATTTTTTCCCCACCAATTAATTGTAAAAAATTAACTATCGGTGTTCCCTTAGCGGTACGAGAAGCCTGGGGAATCTCATAAGCTTTTAGTTGAAAAACTCGACCCTTGGTTGTAAAAAATAGAATATCATTATGAGTTTGAGTTATAAACATAAAGTCAACTGAATCTTCTTCTTTAGTGGTCAGTCCAATAACTCCCTTTCCACCCCTAGCTTGAACCTTAAAAGTGTCGGGATCAATTCTCTTGATGTATCCATCCCTAGTCATCATAACCATGGTCTCTTCGTTGGGAATAAGATCCTCAACGTTAAAATTTTTAACTCCATGAGCAATTACTTGAGTTCGACGCTCATCACCAAACTTTTCACTTAACTCATTAATCTCATCTTTAATAATATTTTTTATTTTTGTTTTAGAAGCTAATATTGACTCCAATTCTTTTATTAACTTTAATTTTTCTTTTAATTCATCTTCGATCTTTATTCTTTCTAAATTAGCCAGACTTTGAAGTTTCATCTCCAAGATAGCAATAGCTTGTCTTTCTGATAATTTAAATTTTTTCATTAAACTATCCTTGGCCACTTCCTTATCTTTAGAGGCTTTAATAACTTTAATAACCTCATCAATATTTTTTAGGGCAATCATCAACCCCTCTAAAATATGGGCTCGATCCTTAGCTTTATTTAACTCAAACTCAGTACGACGCCGAACAACCTCTTGTCGATGTTTGATATATTCCTCCAAAATCATTTTTAAAGTTAAAACTTTGGGCTGAATACCGTCTATCAAAGCTAACATATTAACATGAAAAGTGGTCTGCAGAGAAGTATTTTTATATAAACTATTTAATATTTTTTTAGGATAAGAGTCTTTTTTTAAGTCTAAAACCACCCTAACTCCGTCTTTATCAGACTCGTCGCGTAAGTTTTTAACTCCTTCTAATTTTTTATCTTTAACTAAATCGGCAATTTTTTCAACTAAAGTAGCCTTATTAACCTGGAAAGGAATTTCAGAGATAATTATTTGAAAATTGCCATTTTTATCCTCTTTAATATCAGCTTTTCCACGACAAACAATTCCACCTCTTCCGGTAGCATAAGCATTTAAGATATCTTTTTTGTCATAAATAATACCTCCAGTTGGAAAATCCGGCCCTTTAACAAACTCTGTAAGATCTTCTACCGTTGAATCAGGCTTATCTATTAATAAGTTAATGGCCCCAATTAATTCTTTTAAATTATGTGGTGGAATATTAGTCGACATACCGACAGCAATACCCATGCCGCCATTTAGAAGTAAGTTAGGTAATTTAGCTGGTAAAACCTGGGGCTCTTTTTGCGAACCATCGTAATTAGGAATAAAATTAACGGTGTCTTTTTCAATATCAAATAATAATTCTTCGGTAACTGTAGCTAATTTAGCCTCAGTATTATGATTTATAAAACCATTGGCCACAAAAGAATGACAAGGACTATCAACTCTAATGGAATAAACAGTTTCTTTTTCTTTTTGAAATTCAATTGATTTTACCTGATTAAAGAAATAATTATTTTTTAATAAATAATCAATCATTTTTAAATCCGAAGAATTTAAAATGCTTTTTAATTTATTATAATTTTTTTTCAAACTATTATAACGATCTAAATTATTAGCCTTAATAAATTTATTTTTATAATTTGATCTTAAATAATTATTTAGAAAAGGGATAAAATCATTATGGCTTAAGCGACTAGTATTAATTTCTTGTATCTTGGATAGAATATCTCTTTTACGCTCAGAAAAGAAATTTATATTTTTTTGAAAATTTAAAATACTATCAACCCCAGAAATTATCAGCTTATAGCAAGAATTTCTCTTGTCTTGATAAGGCGAAGTGGTCACTATTCCAAAATTTAATAAAACAGTTTTTAACTGATTAATAAGTTTTTTGCTTTTAGAATTATAATTTAACTCAATTGATTTACCTTGATGTCTTTTATCTTTTTTAAAAGAAACTGAACCATCTCCTTCAAATAATCCTCTTAAAAAAGAGCTAATTACCTCTTGACTAGACGCTAAAACCGAAAAAGGTATTTCTTTTTTATCAGATAACTTGTTAGAAAGACCAATGGCTTGTAAGAAGTCAACAATATTTTTTTCATATATACAAAGCTCGGGACAATCACCTTTTAAGATTCTTTCATATGGCTTAGCTTCGGGAAATTGCTGAGAAATTATTTTTTTTATTTTATTATAAAAAACTATATCTTTATTACAAAAGAAAAATTTATTTTGGTGATAAAACCCCTCGGCCACTAAAGACCCCAAAAGAAAAGCTAGGTCTTTATTCATTTTTTTAGGTAAAGTAATGTTTTTACTTCTGGAATTCTTAAGAGAATAAAATTCTTCCAAACTTAAATCTTTTTTTGAAAACAAAGAAGATCCTCGGCTTAAAAGTAAATAATCATTTTTATTAATATTTTCTAAAGTTTTCCAATAAAAATAAGGTTGACCAAATTCATTTAAGCCCCATAACAATAAAGGATGATTATAAGAGCCACGAATTTCATATCCCTGTTCAGTTATTATTTTTATAATCTGATGTTTTCCGGAATTAAAAAATTTAGTAGCAAATTTCTTTTTCCCTTGATAATTTAAAATATTTATTTTAATTTTATCCTCACTTTTGCTAGAAATTTTTTTAATTTCGGTAATTCCTTGATCAGTTAAAAGAAGTGTATCCCCAGAAACACAATAACGCATAGCCGCGGCACTATCTCCATCCATAGAACCAAAATTTCCTTGTCCACGAACTAAAGGATATCGCATCGAAAAATCTTGAGCCATGCGAACCATAGAGTCATAAACAGCTGAATCTCCATGAGGATGATATTTACCTAAAACTTCTCCAACCACAGTAGCTGATTTACGAAATTTAGCGCTGGGCTTTAAGCCAATGTCCCACATAGCATATAGAATGCGACGATGAACTGGCTTCATGCCATCTCGAACATCTGGCAGGGCTCTAGAAACGATAACGCTCATAGCATAATCCAAATAACAAGAGCTCATTTCTTCGCTAATAGATTGATTTTCTACAGTTCCATATTCGGTTTGACGACGATCGCCAGAAACACCCTTATCTTCTACCGAATCTAATATACTGCCCTGTTCTGGATCTTTATTCGGCAAGCTATCCTTATTGTCTTTATTGTTTTTTTTCATATATATTTTTAAACTTAAATTAATTACCCATTTTTTTTTCTAACTCTTCTATTTTTTTCTTTAATTCTTTAATCTCTTGTTCACTATTATCTAAGTCTTGTGATATTACCGGAATAGAAGAAGAGGAAGAGGTTGATAGAAGATCGTTTGTAGAGGATCCTAAAGAATTATTGCCCTCTATCCTTTCTCCTACAATTTGTTTTAATTTTTCTAATTCAGCTTGATTGATATCTTCTTCTGAACTTTGTTTTTCTAATTTTTTTAACAATGTTAAAAAATAATCTTTATCTTCCTGAAATTCTGTTTTAACCTGAGTAAGACCTAGTCCTTCTACATCCTGTCTAATACTCTTTTCTGGAAAAATATCTTTTAAATTCATTGACCAAATAACAAAAATTGTTATAGTTGAAATAACAACAAAAATCATCAACCAAAAACGACTATCTCTTTCTTTGAATATATTTTTTAATTTTTTCTTCCAATTTTTGTTTTCCATATTGGATAAAAACTACTCTTTAATACCATCTAAATTTACATCGTATAATATTTGCTCCGAAATCAAGCGATATTTAATAATTTCTTCGGGTTTAAACCATAGAGCAATTTCTCTTTCAGCTTCTTCTGGTTGATCAGAACAATGAATCAAGTTTCTAACAGCCCTACTATCAAGATTTGATAATTCATAGGAATCAACCGTAAAATCTCCTCGGATAGTCCCAACATCAGAAGTCAAAGGCTCAGTTCCACCAACAATTTTTTTAACAATTCCTACCGCTTGGTTTCCTTCAAAAATCATGGCTATAACCGGCCCACAAGTCATAAATTTAACCAAAGCATCAATAATATCACGACCATATTCAATAGCCTCCTTCTCGGTTGGAAGTCCAGCTTTTTCACGATTCTCTACAACCTTTTGCCCCTTTGACAAAAACCACTCATCATCTTTATTATAATGTTTCCAGCATTGATCTTCGGTGGCCATCATCATCTTCATGGCTACCATTTTTAATCCAGTTCTCTCTAGACGACCAATTAATTCTCCCATTAGAGATCTCTGAATAGCATCTGGCTTTAAAATAACAAAACTCCTTTCTTTTTTTGGATTCATTGTGCTCATATTTTTTTATTATTAATAAATTAATTTTTAAATATCACTAAATTCATATCCTCACTTGGCAAATCTTTTTTACTTATTTTAAATTTCTCTTCGTAATTAGGCTCAATTCCCAGTTCTTTAACAAATTTATCAACTCCATCTATATCTATTTTTAAATCTTCAGTTTTATAATGCATAGGAATAACAATACGAGGTTCAATTTGAGAAATTACCTCCACAGCCTTTTTGGCGTCTAGAGTATATTTTCCTCCTACTGGTATAAATAAAACATCAACTCCTCCTAATTTTTCTAATTGTTTATTATCTAAAGCATCCCCCAAATCACCCAAATGAGCTAAGCTTATTCCTTCAATGTCAAAACGAAAAATAATATTATCGCCCCTTTCACTTCCATCTTTATCATCATGAAAAGACCTAATTCCTTCAACAATAATACCCTTAACATCAAATTCTCCGGCACAATCAATTATAAACGGATTTCCCCTCAAAGAAGATACGTTATTATGATCATCATGATCATGACTAACTGAAACAATATCAGCTTCAACATTTGGGGCCTTAAGACCAATCTCTTTAGAAAACGGATCTGTTATTAAAGAAACATTTTCTCCATTAATTTTTTCTTCTATTTTAAAGCAAGAATGCCCTAACCAAGTTATTGTCATATTTATTATTATTAAATATATAAAAAGCCAATTTCTTAGCTTTTTTGTTGCTTTTTAGATATATTATCTTTAATTATTATAGCAAGAAAAAAAAATAGGGTCAAATATTTTTGACCCTATAACTTAGGTTTTCATAATAAACTACCACCAGCAAAACAGCTGGTGGTATTTATCTTGCCCGCTAAAAGCGGGCTAGAATCTTAATCAAAAAGTGTTGGTAATTCTACTTGGTGATGTTGTTGATTTTCAACATATTTTCTAACTATCATTTCGTCTATTCCTACGGTGGTAACAAAGTATCCTC
>Ga0265293_10006027_pt1 | contig 19723 bp, 19 predicted proteins | sample Munlanlewell138R_FD_192505 | JGI IMG/M metagenome (GOLD analysis project Ga0265293, IMG submission 192505) | Leachate microbial communities from a municipal landfill in Southern Ontario, Canada - Leachate well 138R | ecosystem: Engineered > Solid waste > Landfill > Unclassified | place: Canada... | reverse complement strand
CGTTTTAGTGGCAGGTGAGACGCTTTATAGTTTTGTCTGACACTGAAAAAGGAAAGCAGTAATTCAATTGGTTTATTAAACCATCATACAATTAAAAAAAAAACAAAATTCGATGTAGAAAACGTGCATTTCAATAGTTCTACGATTTGCGCGAACAAAAACAATTGAAATTTTGAATATCAATTGTTATATCTATGTAAAATTTCTTATTTGGAGATAGGATAATGAAATCTATTGGTAAGTATATAATAATAATATTTTTTTCGATATCAATACTAATCGAAAATACAAATGCATACGATGATTGCAAATTCATATGCGAAGAAATAACATGGCAATACTCAGATCAAACCCATTTTACCATAATATCTTGCTCACCTTCATGTACATTTGTTGCATATTGGTCATACAGATTCGTAAACTGTCCTGACATTTTACCTCACATAGCGTGTGAATTCAAGCTTGATGCTATAGGATGTGTAGGGTGTCCACCAAGTTGTTGGACATGTCTAAACATGTTTGATTTAACACATGAAGCTATGAAACATGTTGTTAAAGATCAAGCTCTTCAGACACTATGCGCAACTACATTACTTCCAGGCGAATGTGAAGCCAATTTTTCGATAAATTATTCAAGTTGCTGGTATAATGAATCAGCTTCTCCATCAGGTCTTACATTATTACTTCCTTGTGATGAATCAAAGTGCTGTAAAGAAATTTGGAAGGTTTGCAGAGATTCAACGTATCCATTCAAGCTTTTGGAGCCTGAACTTGTTACTCGTTGGGGCGTAAATCCACATTGTGACAGTACAGGTTGTATTGCTATATGTGAATCATTTCCTGAATCACCTCCTTCAACGAAACAGAATATTAATTATCTGGATGGTTTTAGTGTGAAGGTATATCCAAATCCAACAGATGGTTTCCTTAACATCCAGCTACAAGCAGAAATAACAGGCGAACATGTTGTAGAAATCTTTGACAACAACGGTAATTTATTGTTGTCTCAGAGCTTTACAAAAAGTGAGCATGAAAAATTGATTCGTCTTAACCTAAGTAAGTTACCAAGTGGTAACTACATTTTCCAAATAAAGCATGAAGGTATTTCAAAGATTAACGGTTCTTTTAATTTAATTAGGTGAACCATTAAATCGAAGTGATAAAACCATTTATACTTCCTAAGTGCTCGAAGACTTCGGAAGATATAATATAAATCTTTATGTAACTTTTCATGTTCTTATTTGTCATCACAATTATAAAGCGTGCAAATTATAAAAAGGATTATTGAAATGAGAAAATATATACTTTTATTTGTTTTTCTTGCTTTAGTAAATGTTTATTCGCAAGAAATAAATATAACATCGCATCCGGTGTCCGTTAATCAATGTGTGGGTGAGCCGGTGAGTATTTCGGTCAGTGCGGAGGCAAGCATTGATATCAAGTTGAACTTTCAATGGTTTAAGGATGGGGAGAAGCTAAATGGCGAAAATACTCCAATATTGAATTTTCCGGCTTTGCAGCATCTGCAATCCGGCGTGTATTTTTGCAGAATTTCTTTGGATAATAATGAATATTATGTTGACTCACACCCTGCATCAATTTATGCTTTACGCCCAACTACAATTATACGCGAACCGGTTGATATAAACACAAATAAAAATGACGGTACGGTTATTCTTGATTTCGATGCTCATGTTAACGGAATAAATTTGGAAAACGCGATTAATCAAGGTGAACTCGTAAAAATTCAGTGGTTTAGAATAATTGATGATTTAATTGTATTATTGGAAAACAATATTGTTTATGACGGAGTAAATACAAATAAATTAAGCATAAATTTAAATACATTGCCTGATGTAACTTACTATTATGCAAATATTGAGGGAAAATGCGGCAGTTTAAACACAAGAATTGTGCAGGTTATTAAAAATACGAATGTTAAAATTGAAATTGAAGATTTGGAAGCATGCGAAGGAACAATTCAATCGTTAAAAGCAAATATTTTTAACCTTCAAAATATTAAATTGGAATTCCAATGGTATAAAAACGGCGAACCGATTTATCACAAGGAAAATTTAAAGGGGATATTTTCTGACGAGTTGATTTTCAACCCGATAGAAGTTGATGATAACGGCAGATACAAATTGGAGGCACGTATTAAAGGTACTCAAAACAAAATCACCTCAAATGAAGTTTCCGTTGTAGTGGGTTCCGCTCCTAAAATTGTATGTTTTAGAATTGATACATTAATTGCAGAACCTCAATATAATATTGCACATCCTACTCATAGTTATAAAGGAGTTAGTTGGTTAAGTATATATTATGAGGTAAAAGAATTTCCAACAAAATTTGAAATTTATAAAAATGGTGATTTAGTAAGTACACAATATTCAGATACATCAGTTTTTAGTTTGAATGATATTTTCTATTTAAATTATTTTTGGAAAACAAAGGATTCTTCCTATTACTGGGTAATTGCTGAAAATGCGTGTGGTATTGTTTATTCAGATACAATCAGTTTATATGCACAAAACAAGTGTGATCCATTTAATCAGTTTGTGGATGTTTGTAGGGATGACAAGTTTGAATTAAACATTAAATATAAATATGATGAACCTGTCAATCCAGATGATCAATTACGAACAATATGGCATTTTCATCATTATGCAGTTGTACCTGATGTGAATGATGTTTTTCTTGCATTAAAAAATAAATATATTGTAAAAAATCCACTAATTGCAAGATATTATTCTGACAATTATTATCAATATACCTCTTCATCAAGCATCGTTAATTTAGATGTTGTTTATGAAGCCAAACACTCAAATTTTTATGATTCAGCAGAAAAAATTGATGAATTTTGTTGTTGGTATATGACATTTAGACTAATTCCTATAATAACAAAGCAATCCTTAGACAAACATATAATCGGAGGACAATTAGATACATTATTCTATGTCTATTTTGAGAATGAACATGATAAGAAAATTATAGTAGATTTATACTTTATGTCCTCATTGGGACAGGAGCCAATTTTAATTGATAAATCTGAACCTGACTTTGGCAGATGGTATCGTTATATTAAAGAATCAAATTTCACAGATGAGGGCTATTACTTTGCATTAGCCAGACATGAAAATGGTTGCAAACCAATCTCGACCGATACAGTCAAGGTTACAATCGTACCCAAAGGTTTGGTATCCGGAGTTGATGATGAAAATTTAAATACGGGTTTTTACATTTCTCCCAACCCAACAAGCGACTTGCTCACCATCTCATTATCTGATGACTTGGTGGAGAATCAATCGGTGAAAATATACGACTTGCTCGGAATCGAGGTTGGGGAGATGGCTCCGGTGCTCTACGCAAGTGGCGGCTCCATGCGAATTGACGTTTCGGTGCTTCCCGCCGGCTTGTATTTCGTAAGAATCGGCAGCAGGGTGGAGAGCTTTGTGAAAATTTAGGGCTTTTTATTATCAAGACTTCCTAAGTGCTCGAAGACTTCGGAGGTCGGTTTTATATTTTCTACGGTTCTAAAATCCATGAATTACAATCAAATGCTCAAAAAACAGAAAAAATATTAACTTTTTTTTGTCAAAATGAAAATAAAATTTGGAGGATATAAATTTTTTTTCTAAGTTTGCATTAGGAATATAAGCGTATAATTTAACATTTTAAAAAATAAATATTATGAGAATAAATGAAAGCATTAATTTCAATTTTGAATATAATTTTAATTTGTCTTTACTTTGCTAATTTGCTTATAAACCATGAATATGGTTTTAATTTTTATCTTGTTGTAATTATAATAATTGCTTCCTTTTTAACAGTTTTTAATTTCCTTGAATTAAAGAATAATGACAAAAAGATATCATCGAGTAAAAGAAGAATATTTAGATTAATTAATTACTTATCGTACGCATCAATTGTGTTATGCATAATAATGAAATTATCATTAGAAAACATAGACCAAAAATACGGTATCATATTTTATATTTATTCTATTAATATATTATTGTTTGCATATCTCGGATTCAAATACAAATATTTATTGTCGGATTAAGTTTCCAAGTTCTAAACAGTACAAGTTGTTGATACCTATCTATGATGTGGATAATTATTTGGCTATCATTGTGATTAATCCTATAATTCAAAGTTGAAACCGGTCCGTTGTTGCCTGCCACCCACGGGAGAGGTGTATGTAAAAATTGATGTCTCGGCGCTTCCCGCCGGCTTGTATTTCGTAAGAATCGGCAGCCGAGTGGAGAGCTTTGTGAAAATTTAGGGCTTTTTATTATCAAGACTTCCGAAGTGCTCAAAGACTTCGGAGGTCGTTTTTATAAAATTACAAAATATTAATACCGATAGTTTGTCTATTCAACTTTGTTTATCTATTAGGGCATTTAAAATATGCTTGAAACAGTAAAAATCCATGAGGTCGGTCTTCGTGACGGATTGCAAAACGAAAAAACTATTGTCCCGACTGAATTAAAAATAAAATGGGCTGAAAAGCTGATTAAATCCGGAGTTGATATTATACAACTCGGTTCTTTTGTACACCCCGAGAAAGTTCCTCAAATGGCAGATACCGAAAAGTTGTTCGAGCATTTTTCCAAACAAGAGCATTCTTGCATACTTTCCGGTCTCGTACTCAATGAAAAAGGCATGGAACGTGGTATGAATTGCGGTGTTGAGATGTTCTGCATGGGAGTCTCTGCGAGCAATACACACAGTCGCAAAAATACCGGCATGGAAAGCGAAGAAGCTATCGAACGTATTATTAAAATGGCTCAAATGGCACTCGACGCGAGTAAAAAAGTGCAGGTATCTATACAAAGCGCCTTTGGTTGCGGATTCGAAGGGAAAATCGAAGAGGAAAAGGTTCTGGCAATGGCTGACAGATATTTCGATGCAGGTCTGAAAAATATCTCGCTGGCTGACACCGCCGGTCATGCCTACCCCGAACAAGTCAAAAGACTCTTTGCATCATTGAAAAGAATGATGCCCGACTCTGTGCTTACTGCTCACTTCCATAATACTTACGGGCTGGGCATTGCAAATTGTTATGCGGCTATGTACGAAGGCGCCGAATACTTCGAGACTGCATTTGCAGGACTTGGCGGCTGCCCCTTTACTAAGGTTGCATCCGGAAATGTTGCATCCGAAGATTTCTTGCACTCACTGCAGAGAAATCATACAAGGTTCGATATTGATTGCGAGGTTCTCATTGCCGTTACCAAAGAAGCCGAGACATTTTTCGGTAAAAAGATGCAATCCTACGTCGCCGAAGCCGGCAGATTGTCATATTGAGCAAAAACTCTTGCGGGCGCTCCGTCTGAATTTATCAATAATGGCAGTGCCAATATTTTAATATTATGTTTTCCGATTAACTGCTCGGTGTTGTTCAGGTTCTCAGCAATGACCAGTTCGGCACCGAGCAGTATTTCGTGAATCCTGTATGGATATTTGTCAGGCGAGGGAGTGTCGAGAGCAACAAATTTCACTCCTTTTTTTACTAAAAGTTCAGCAAATTCCTCGCTTATGACCGGATAGCTTTCAAAGTAATCATCCTGCTCCCACTTTTTGTAATGTCCCGTACAAATTATAAGACGATGCGTGTTCTCGGGAATGTCCGGCATTTTCTCGCCAATGATTCCGCATGAGCGGCAATCGAGAACGATCGCCTCCCCGCATAAAATCTCTAAAGGAATATCCTTAATTGTTTTCGCATCCTTTATGAAATGAGCAGGTGAATCAATATGCGTCCCGAGGTGCAATCCGCAGCAAAGCCTGTAGTTGGAATACCCGTCCCGCTCGATTTCTTTGTCCTGCACAAGAGAGGGTTGCTCATCTCCCGGGAATACAGGCATTTTGTCCTTAATTTCGTGGGTTAAATCAATTATATTCATTTGATGAGATATATTTTATAATAAAAAGGGCTGTCTCATTGAATTTTATCTCGAAACAGCCCCGATTAATTAGATGCTAATCTCTAAAGATTAGCAGTTTACAATTAATTAAACTAAATTTCAAACATCATGATTTTTTTGTAGCTCCTTCTATTGTTATACATACCGTAAAACCGAAAAATCACATACAAAAATCAAAAATAATACATTTGTCAAAAGTGACATTACTAACATAAGAATAAGATTTTAATTGTGCAATACGTAGATATACGTAATTTATGCAGAAATTTTTACGCAAGTAGATAATAGTTTGACTTATGCTAACTATTTGTGTCGTGGGAAGACTCATTTATTATATTTACACCGGAGCTTGTTCCAATCCTTGCTGCACCCGCTTCGATAAACATAATGGCGGAATTAAAGTCTCTGATGCCACCGGAAGCCTTTATTCTTACTTTGTCGCTAATATGTCTTTTGAATAAAATAATATCATCAATTTCAGCACCGGACTTTGCAAATCCTGTTGATGTTTTGATGAAGTCAGCTCCGGAATCACTTATAATTTCACACAGAATTATTTTCTGTTCTCGACTTAGTAGTGAGGTTTCAATTATCACCTTCAATAATGTGTTACCCGAATGGCATATTTCGCATATTGTTTCAATCTCCTCACGAACAAAGCTGTAATTTTTGTTAAACAATGCCGGAAAATTAATAACCATGTCAACTTCGTTGCACCCCTGTTCCATAAGTGATTCAACCTCTTCAATCTTTGTACTAATCAGATTCGAACCTAAGGGAAATCCAACCACAGAACACAGCTTGACACTACTGTCTTTAATAATATCACGACAGAATTCCGTGTAACAGGGCAAAATACAAACTGCTGCGAAGCCGAATTTAATAGCATCCAAGCACAGTCTTTCGTTGTCACTGTACGAAGATTCCGGTCTCAAAAGTGTACTGTCAATTGTAGCCGCTAATTCAGCTTTTGTAAGCTTCATAAACAAACTTTTATGTTTTAATCTCAAATAATTCTACATAAATACAAAAATAATCTATATTTTAACAAATATTTTTTTGCTATGTGGAAAACTCTTCATATATTTGTAGTTCTAAAATTTAACAGTTGAAATAAAGTGTTTTTTAAAACTTTATACAGCAGGATCTAATGAATTATACTGGACCTAAAGTAAAAATATCGAGAAAACTCGGATTAAATTTGACACCCAAAGCCGGAAAAGTGTCAACCCGTAAGCCATATCCTCCGGGACAACATGGCGGAAATAAAAGACGTGCAAAGCAATCTGACTACGGTCGCCAATTATTGGAAAAACAAAGATTACGCTTGCAATATAATTTGTCTGAGAAGCAGATGGGTAACTTCTATAAAGAAGCAGTCTCACAGACAGGTAACACCGCAGACCTGCTGGTACAATTGATTGAAACCAGACTCGATGCACTCGTTTACAGAGCCGGACTGGCGCCTACGATTTATTCGGCAAGGCAGTTTGTGAGCCATGGACACATCATGGTCAACGGCAAAAAAGTAACCATCCCGTCATTTAAAGTAAAAGTAAATGATGTGATTTCTGTCAAAGAGAAAAGCAGAAAAATTGATTCAGTTCAGGAGTCTATTCGTACTGTGAATGCACCTGCTTACCTTGAAGTATCAAAAGCTGATTTTTCGGCTAAATTGGCGTACATTCCACATAAAGAAGAAGTTCCGATTCAGTGTGAATTAGCACTCGTGGTGGAATACTACTCAAGATAATTCCACTCAAATCATATTTCAACGGAGCTGCATTTTAAATGCAGCTCTTTTTATTATTTATTTAACAGGGATTCCCAACATTAGCCGAATAAGCGAAAATGTGATATAGCTTATGTAAAATATTAGCTGTAATGCCTACCGTTGTAAGTCTTTGTGTGTTTTACAATCATGTCTTGAAGGAATGAAACTCCTATAAAGCAAAGTAATTTTGGAACACCGGTGCAAAATATGTTTTTTATAATTCACTTAAATTTCGTAATTTTGAAAATTATTTTTTATCCCTGATTAGAAGCAGGTATTTACTATGAACAAAGTAGCACTTATAATGGCGGGGGGCTTAGGTCCTAAATTCTGGCCTAAAAGCACAGAGAAAAAGCCTAAACAATTTACTCACCTTATAGGTGAAGGCACATTACTTCAAAATACATATAACAGGTTGCTGAGCTATTTCGGGAAGGAAAATATTTTTCTGGTATTGAGTTACAGCCACAGAGAACACGCACTAAAGCAAATTCCCGGACTTTCCGAAGAAAACCTTATTTACGAACCATTTGGAAGACATACTGCTCCTTGTACAGCTTTGTCCGTAAATTATATTCTTAATAAGGGCTTCAGTGATGATACCCAGCTTGCAGTTTTTCCTTCAGACCATATAATATCTAACCTCGGTGAATTTTATACCAGTTTGGATATAGCTTTTAAATGTTCTGAGAGCAACAATTCGATTCTTACTATCGGCATGGAACCTACCAGACCCGAAACTCAATTCGGATATATTCAAATTGACTCTGTTGATGAACACAATTCACAATTAAATTACTGCATGACATTTGCTGAAAAGCCGGATAAAGCAACTGCCGGACGGTTTATAGAGTCAGGAGATTTCCTTTGGAACAGTGGAATATTTATTTGTCGCATAAGAGTATTTCAAGAGGCATTTACAAAATTCCTGCCGGAATACGCAATGAAATTTGCACAATTGAATCAGGTTTTTGATACTCCGAAATATCTCGAAGAGCTTTTGATATTATACAAGCAGATTAACTCAATTTCCTTAGACTACGGAATACTCGAAAAAGCTGACAATGTGTATTGTGTTAAAGCTTCATTCAATTGGAGTGATTTGGGGAATTGGGACGAACTGTACAGACAACAGTTGAAGGATGCTTATAATAACGTAATAATGGGTGATGTTGTATCAATTAATAACCGCAATTCCTTCATAATGGCTAATGGCAGGATGATAGGCGTCATAGGTATGGAAGATGTTATTATAATTGACAGTAATGATACCCTGTTAGTATGTAAGAGGGGACAATCTGAAAATGTTCAGGAAATTGTTGACTATATGAGAAGAAAACACATACATCAGTTTATCTGATAAATTTAGTATGAGAAGCAATATTTAATCTTAGGCATTTGTATATGAGTCCGCTAATGTTGATTTACATCATAAACAGCATAGATATCCCGGCAACAGTTACAAATGCTCCGAAAATCGAGATGAAACTCAATTTTTCCTTGTAGAAATACCATGACAAGGGCAACACAATAACCGGTACTGTTGACATCAAAGTAGCTGCTATGCCTATCTGAGTGTTTGTCAATGCTACAAAACTCAGTGAAATACCGAGATATGGACCCATTATTGAGCCTAAGATTACTAATCTGAATGTCTTAATCTCACGAGCATACAATTTAAAAGGATTCTTGTATTTCTTCAAAATAATTCCAATCGGCAGCATGATTATCGCTGCAGACGCTATTCTGTAAAATGTAGCTGTAAGACTGTGAATATCACCGTACTCATAAGCACCTTTTGCAAAAATCAAGCCTACCGCTTGTCCTGTGGCTCCTAACAATCCGTAAATCAGACCAATTTTTGTTATTTTGAACCTGTTGTCTGCGTTAGGTTTTTCCAACACTACAACACCGATACCCGTTAGAGTAACCAAGATACCGATTATTCCCATCAACTCCATTCTTTCATTCAGGAAAAAATATGCAAGTATTGCCGCTATAGCCGGATTGATAGAATAAATCAACATGGTAAGCCTTGGACCTATCTCCTGAAATGATTTGAACAGAAATGAATCACCTAAGACAAGACCAACCAATCCGCTGATAGTCAGGAATATTATTTGATTAAGATTGACCGAGAAATCAATGGAAAAAATAAATATTGTTATTAGTAGAAAGAATGCTGCAAGCATCATCCTGTCTATATTCAACTGAACAACACCGATTCTGAAAGCGACTGTTGTGAATACTATGGATATGCCTGCCCAGAATATGGCGGCAGCAAGAGCAGCTAATTCTCCGGTGAAAGGCATTTATATCCTTGTTCCGTGTATGTTGAAAAAATGAAGTTTTTCACGATTGAATTTTACCGGTATGTTCTCACCTGCATGATACTTTATATTAATTCCGGTGCGAATGCAAAAATCAAGTTCGTTTACTTCTGCATAAATTAATTGTTCATAACCCAGAAACTCTATTCGTTCGATATTAGCAACGAAATCGGGAGTCTTATTGTCAATTTCAATGTGTTCGGGTCTTATTCCGAGTGTACGGATTTCAGGATTAATCATCATACCTGTCTCAAATTTCTGACCTTTGATAATTAAATCTTTGTCCGATATTGTGACATCGAAGAAATTCATCTGAGGACTTCCTAGGAATCCGGCTGTAAAAACATCAGCAGGTGTATTATAAACCTCGTCAGGAGTACCAATTTGCATCAATTTACCATCATTCAATACAGCAATCCTGTTGCCCATTGTCATAGCTTCGGTTTGGTCATGAGTAACATAAACGGATGTTGTTTCGGCTCTATAGTGAAGATTGATAATTTCATTTCGCATCTGTACTCTGAGCTTGGCATCTAAGTTTGATAAGGGTTCATCAAAAAGAAATATATCGGGTTTTCTTATAAGTGCTCTGCCCAAGGCTACCCTCTGCCTCTGTCCGCCGGAAAGTTGCTTTGGTCGCCTGTCGAGTAAGTCGTTTAATCCGATTATTTCTGATATGTCCTTAACTCTTTTACTTATCTCAATTTTATCTGATTTATTCTGAATCTTCAAGGGGAACGCCAAATTCTCGGCTACAGTAAGGTGAGGATAAAGTGCATAATTTTGGAAAACCATGCCAATGTTTCTCTTGCCGGGTTCTATATCATTCATTAGTTTGTCATTGAATAATAATTGACCCGAACCGATGTCTTCCAAGCCGGCTATCATTCTAAGAATGGTGGATTTGCCGCATCCCGAAGGTCCGACAAGTACGAGAAATTCATTAGGCATTGCCTCAAATGAAACATCATCAACAGCCTTGGTGCCTTTCTTGTATTCTTTAACTATATTTAATAACTGTATTTTCAATTTTGTAAATAAAAGAAATTCAAAATTAAGCATTTTCGTCATATTATCTACAAATACTTTGATTATATTTGTAAATGTAATGTTTTAAATTTATGAATAAGATTTAGAATGAGAGAAAATATTTTCAGTTTATTTATATTTTTTGCTTTATTTCTACTTGTCTCCTGTCACAAGGATAATCCTGTTATACCTTCAGGAAGAGCAGTGATATTATCAATAGATAGAGACACTTTGTCTGTTGGTGATACACTCAGATTAAGCGGTGAATTCTTAGGAACACCGAATAAAAATCTGTATCTAATGCTCGATTCGATGGTTAAAGTAGAATCACATAATTGTATTGTTTGGAATAATAATGAAATACAATTTGTAATTCCCAATGGTTCAAAAAGCGGAATGATAAGGTATGTGTCAGAGGACGATGCTATTGACAGTATAGAAGTGGGAATAAATCCGGTACCTTATTTGGAAATAATTGAAATACCTGCCGGCACCTATATAAGAGGTTCGAATTTATCGTCCTTAAATGAGCAGCCGGCCACAGAAGTTACCATCAGCAATCCATTCCTCATGAGTAAATATGAAATTACACAACGTATGTATAAAGCTGTGACGGGGACTAATCCAAGCAGGGTAACGGGTATCGAGCTTCCGGTCGAAAACGTAACATGGATAAATGCTGTACAGTTTTGCAATGAATTGTCAAAGCTCAATGGTTTGGAAGAAGTTTATACTATCACCGGTGTTGATGCTGTTGCCGATTTCAGTAAAAACGGCTGGAGACTTCCCACGGAAGCTGAATGGGAATACGCTTGTAAAGCCGGAACGAACGGCGATTTTGCTGGTTCAGGAATAATAGGCGAAATGGCTTGGTATGGAGACAATTCAGGCTTAAAGATGCACCCTCCGGGTAGAAAAAATCCAAATCAATTCGGATTATATGATATGCACGGCAATGTATGGGAATGGTGTTGGGATTATTATGACCCTGATTATTATTCCGAAGGAATGACAATTGATCCGGTTGGTCCCTCCAATGGAGAAAGAAGAGTATTACGGGGCGGCTCATGGAACGACGGCATGAATTTCTTAAGATCTTCCAACCGTACCCTGCCGGCAAACATTATCGGAAATAATGGCATAAGACCTGTAAGAATTAAATAATTAATTACGATAGGAGAATTTTTATGAACTGCGATGAAATAATGAAGAAACTTGAAGAATTAGGTAGTGAACAGATTAAAAAAATCCATATAAGCCATGGTGCGAAAGAACCTCTGTTTGGTGTTAAAGTTGGTGATTTGAAGCCTATTCAAAAGAAAGTCGGCAAAAATTATGAATTGTCACTCGAACTTTATAACACAGGTAATTCTGATGCAATGTATTTAGCCGGTTTGATTGCCGACGAGAAGAAGATGACTAAGGAAGACTTAAATGGATGGATTAAAAAAGCATATTGGTCATGGCTCAGCGAATATACTGTTCCATGGGTAGCAGCAGAAAGTAATTACGGGCTTGAATTAGCATTGGAATGGATGGAAAGCAATGATGAATCTATTGCCTCAGCCGGCTGGTCGGTTATGGGATGGATATGTGCTCTAAAAAAGGATGATGAGTTAGATTTAACTCTATTAAAGGATTTGATAAAGGTTGTTGAAACAGAAGTCCACAGTCAAGCGAACAGAGTGCGTTATACTATGAACGGCTTTATCACTGCGGTAGGCTCTTATGTATTACCGTTAAGAGAAAGGGCAATAGAAGCCGCTAAAAAAAATGGGAATATTCATGTTGACATGGGTGGTACTGCCTGCAAAGTACCCGATGCAGTCGAACACATAAATAAGTATATCAAAAGAAATCCTACTATCAAGAAAAAGAAAACTGTGAGATGTTAGTGCATTATCAGATATTTTGTTCCAAACTATGGCAGATGATTAAATGGGAATGCTGATATTTTACTTAGTGCTTGCCTTGATAGTATCATTTCTGTGTTCTATATTTGAGTCAATATTGCTTAGTATTCCTCCATCTTATCTCGAAACTATAGACAGTAAGTCGGGATACGGTAGAATTCTCAAGAGATTGAAGATGAATATTGAGAAACCATTAGCTGCAATATTAACTCTCAATACAATTGCTCATACAATTGGTGCTGCAGGAGTTGGTGCAGAAGCTGTAAAATTATGGGGAGATGCTTATCTTGCAGTAGTATCGGCTGTTTTGACTGTGCTTATTCTGATATTGACTGAAATTATTCCAAAATCAATAGGTGCTTATTATTGGCAGAAGCTGCTTCCCTTTGCATCCTACATGATTCAGTTCTTTGTTTATATTGCTTACCCATTGGTATATTTGTCTGAGTTCATAACACGACTTTTTGTAAAAGAAGACAAAAAATATGTTATTTCAAGAGAAGAAATTGCTGCTGTATCAACTCTTGCTTTTAAGTCGGGTGCTATAAGTGAAAGAGAGAGTACATTTATCCGTAACATACTGAACTTGAAAGAGATTAAGACTGAAAAGGTAATGACGCCGAGGAGTGTCATATTTGCAGCTCCGGAAAATATAACAGTCGAAGATTTCCTTGTTTTGAAGAATGTTAATTCTTTTACAAGAACTCCGGTTTATGACAATTCTCTCGATAATATAACTGGATATGTTCATAAAAATGATATACTTCGATTACTTAAAGAAAATAAGAGAAATGAATTACTTAAAGATTACAAGCGAAAATTGATTGTCGTATCAGAAGACATAGATATATCTTCGCTTTTTGATAAATTATTAAGCAAAAAAGAACAAATATCTTTGATTGTTGACGAATTCGGAGGTACTTCCGGTATAGTGACTATGGAAGATATCATTGAAACACTTCTCGGACTTGAAATATTAGATGAGCACGATGTTGATTCCGATATGCAGTTATTAGCAAGAAACAGATATTTACGTATGATTAACAAATAAAATCATAATCCAAACTGCTCATCTATGACAAATTCACCATTGCTTATTCGCAATAGTGCTTCTCGGAGAATATCTACTGATGGCATTTTTACAAGAAATCCGTTTGCTTTCAAGTCACGGGCGGCATTAACAAATCCTTTTGTGTTATATTGGCTTAAAAATAAAATCTTCAACTCCGGATGATGTTTTCTTGCAGCTTCCATAGCCGTAAATCCATCAATTCCGGTCATTTCGATATCAAGAATAGCAATATCCGGTTTAGTCCTTTTGACTAATTCCACGAAGTCTTCACCGCTATATACATGTGATAATAAAACTGCAAACTCTATTTCATCAAGTGCTTTTTCTACGATTAAGTGTGTCAGAGGACTGTCATCAATCAGCACCACGGTCATTGACTTTTCTACTGCCATCAATTCAATACACCTTCAATTATTGAGGAAATTTACAAAACTCAGATAAATATTACTATTAACGATTGTAAGTATTTTTAAGTAAATGAATGTTAAAATTTATTTAAATTTAAGTATATTTGCCTAATTTAAACAAGTAAATTGCATACAATGTTATAAATGCACTTTACTATCGTCATTTAAAAAGATTATGTTTGATTGCAAAAAATAGCGTCATGAATATTACAAAACTGATTAACATATGTATTATAGTCTTTTGCTTTATAAGTATTTCTACCGCCAGAAGTCAATGGGCGATAATGAAAAACGATGCCGACAGCCTAGTCAGGAAGGGTACTTATCATATTTATAATGTAGAATTTGAAAAGGCAGAACAATGTTTCAAACAAATACAAGAAATGTATCCCACGCATCCGGCAGGCTACTTCCTCGATGCCATGGTCTTTTGGTGGAAGGTTACATTACATCGTGAAACAAAAAGATATGATAAACCATTTGAGGACAGAATTGAAAAGGTGATTGAAGTATGTGATGATATTTTAGACACCAACAAGTATGATTTGACCGCTTTGTTTTTCAAAGCTGGAGCCACAGGCTACAGAGGAAGGCATTTTGCTCAGAGGGAAAGCTGGGTAAAAGCAGCCTCTGACGGAGCTTCCGCTTACAAACTGATGATACAGTGCCAAAAGTTAGCTCCTTCCAATCACGATATTATGCTTGGAACCGGAATTTATAATTATTTTGCCATTGCTATTCCGGATAAATTCCCAATGGTCAAACCTCTCATGACATTCTTCCCGAGAGGTGATAAGCAGCTCGGAATTTACCAATTGAGAGCTTCATCCAGAAAGGCAAGATATGCAGCTGTGGAAGCAAAGGTCGTGTTGTTGCAAATCTATAATTCTTTTGAAAAGGACTTTGATATCGCACAAGCTATAGCCAAAGAACTAATAGATGAATATAACAATAATCCGTATTTCCACAGATATTATGCAAGACTGCTTGTTAGAAACGGTCAGCAAGATATTTACGAAAAGGAATGGCGGGATATATTAATCAGATGCATGGACAGAAAAACCGGTTATGACAACTTTACTGCCCGTGAAGCTATGTACTACATAGGTCTTTCACTTATGAGGAAAGGTAACTATGACGATGCTCTGAAATACTTCCTCAAAGCTGATGACGGTAAGATTATTGATGATGAGGATACGGGTTTCACGGTGAATGTAAATATATTTATCGGCAATATCTATGATATAAAAAATAGAAGAGAAGAAGCCAAAAAGTATTATTCCCGGGTTTTGAATATGAAGGAGTTTGATAATTCGCATACCAAAGCAAAAGTATATCTCGAGAAAGCTTATGGGAAAAGATAAGACTATGACAGGATTGATATGTACTTTTTACGATTGTAGAAGTACGATAGTATTGCCTCTTATTACATTGTTATTAATGTGTGGAACACAGATTAATTCTGATGCAAAAGTTCTGCTCGGTATTGATGTATTACAAAAGAACAAGTACACAGAATTGAGTGGGATGAGATTGCTTCTGTTTACAAATTCAACAGGGAGAAACTCTGACGGTGTGATAACCGCAGAAGTCTTAGCTAATGATACTTCCGTGAATTTAAAGGGAATATTGATACCTGAACACGGATTTTATTCATCTATACCCGCCGGTGCAAAAATCGGTGATGACAACTTGTTTGGAAAACCCGTTTATTCACTTTACAACGATATTAAGAAACCGGGAAGCAAGTTACTTTCAGAATGTGATGCAATTGTTGTTGATATTCAGGATATCGGTGTACGTTCTTATACCTATATCAGCTCATTATTCAGGATAATGCAAGCCGCAGCCGAGAACAAGAAACAAGTAATTATCCTTGACAGACCAAATCCTCTGGGAGCCGATATAGTTGACGGAAATGTCTTGGAGGAAGGGTTCGAATCATTCGTAGGGACAGCTCCTATTGCTTATATACATGGCTTGACCATCGGAGAGTTGGCATTGATGTTCAATGAGGAAGGTTGGCTTGGCAATGGATATGTAAATAGTCTGAAATGTGATTTGACTATTATAAGGATGGAAAACTATAAACGAAATTATGTATGGGAAGAAACCGGATTGATGTGGTATCCTACATCGCCTAATGTTCCTACAGTAAACTCTGCAAGAGGACTTGCTATGCTGGGGATTTTCGGTGAACTCGGTTTTATAAGTATTGGTATCGGTACAACTACACCATTCCAGTTGCTCGGCTCACCTGATTTCAACTATAATCAGGTTATGAGTAATGTTGATGGTAAGATGCTCGGCGGCATCAATCTGTCTGAGGTAAGATTTAATCCAATATTCGGAATGTATTCCGGCAAAACTTCAAAAGGTATGTTTTTAAACTTTTATAAAGATGATAACTTTATGCCATTTTCGGCTGGAATTGAATTGATACTTGCTTTGAGAAAACAATATCCCGAGCTGTTTAATCCCGATAAAATTAAAGAAAATTCAAAAAATATGTTCGTGAAAGTTACAGGAACTAACGACCTGTTTAATGCACTTTTTAACAGGATTCCTGATGACAATATTAAGTTGATATCACGTAGGGGCTTGGATTCATTTTTGGAGTTGAGAGCAAAATATTTAATCTATGATTAAGACGACACATCCGAGTGAAATAATGAAAATTGCTTTTCTATGCACATCTGAATCTTGGGGCGGTTTAGAAATGAATGTCGTTAAACTTGCAGATAACCTTTCTAGGGAGGGGCTATCGGTAACTATATTTACTGTCAAAGATACAAAAATTCATTTAAACACGGACAAGAATCTTGTCAACTGTCGTTTACTGCCAAAGCACAGGAAGTATTTTGATTTGTTCAAGGCACGCAGATTTGCAAAAATCCTTAATAGAGAAGGTATAAGAATTCTGTTGTTTATGCACAGTAACGATACCGAGTTTGCTTCAAACACCAAGTTGTTCTACCCTGATTTGAAAATAATTTATCATCAGAATATGCATGTCGGTCGTAAGAAAAAAGATTTCTTCCATAATATTAGATTTGCTAGGTACGATTATTGGATTTGTCCCCTGAACCTTCTTGCCGATGAAGTAAAAAACTTGACGAATTTTCCACCTGATAAAGTCAGAATTATACCTATAGGAGCCGATAGTAAACGCATCGAGATGGCTAAGTCAAAAATTGAATATCGGAAGATTTTAAATATTAATCAAGAGGGATTTTATTTCGGTATAATCGGAAGAATAGACAAGCAGAAAGGACAGATGGACTTATTAAGAGCTTATAATGAAATCAAGGATATTGATAAAGATATCAAAATTCTCATTATGGGTGAGCCTACAATTGGTGAGTCCGGTGAATATTTCCGTGAAATAAAGGAGTACATCGTCAATAATCATTTATCAGATTTTGTATTTCTCAGGTCTTATAGTAAAGAGGTGTCCAATTTCTATGGCGCTGTTGATTGTTTTGTTCTTACTTCTAAGTCTGAAACGTACGGCATGGTAACAATCGAAGCCATGCTCTCAGGAGTGCCGGTAATAGCCGGTTCAGGAGGAGGAACTAAGGAACTTCTTGAATACGGGAAATACGGAAGCCTATATAAGTCCGGAGTTATTAGCCAATTGGCTGTACAGATGAAGGACATGCTGAATAATTACGATAAGAAATTGAAAAAAGCAGTTCTTGCACAATCTTATGCACTTCACAAATATACGGATACAATCGAAACTCAGATGTTTATTGACTTTTTCAAGTCAATAATTTGATTGTAATTTCGTTTTACATCCTGATTGATAATATTTTATAAAAACGAAATTATTACTGAAAGCAATGTTTTAAAAGTAATAATTTTAAGGAGTTAAAAATTGCTAAGAAATTTCTTGAAATCTAAAATCCATCAGGCTACCATCACCCAAGCTGAATTATATTATGTAGGCTCTTTAACTATTGATGAAGATCTTATGGATGCTGCCGATATTAAGACATACGAGAAAGTTTCAGTAGTTAACATTAACAATGGAGAAAGATTTGAGACCTATGTAATCCCGGGTAATCGTGGTGAAGGAGTAATTTGTCTGAATGGTGCTGCTGCAAGAAAGGGCACTGTCGGCGACAGAATTATCATCATGAGTTATTGCCAAATTGATTCTAAGGATGTAAACGGGTTCCATCCAACTGTTGTTTTATTGAATGACCAAAACAAAATAAAATCAATTTCTGAAATTATCGAAGCAACAAATTAAATGGATAAAAGAAAATTAGCTGTAGTAATTCTCGCTGCCGGTAAAGGTAAGCGAATGAATAATCCGAATATTCCCAAAGTTCTTGCTGAAATTGACGGTAAACCATTAATTTACTATGTCCTTTCCGAAGTTCAAAACTTATCACCGGAACGCATTGTCGTAGTAGTGGGTCATCATAAAGAGCTTGTAATTGATTTTATCAATGACAATGGTTTTGTAAATATTGAATTTGTTGAACAAAATCAACAACTTGGAACAGGACATGCCGTTGATATGTCAAGGGGATTATTATCTGGATTTGATGGCGATACTTTAATCTTAGCCGGCGATGTCCCTTTGCTTAGTAGTGATTCATTAAAGAAATTTATCAATTTACACATCGAAAGTAAATCCGATGCTTCTGTTCTTTCAACAATTGCTCCTGACCCAACAGGTTACGGTAGAATTGTCAGAGATGAGTCCAAGAATTTTCTGAAAATCACCGAGCACAAGGATGCTAATGATAATATCAGAAAAATTGATGAAATTAACAGTGGTATATTCATTGTCAACACACATCTTTTATTCGATTCTCTAAAAAAAGTACAAAATAATAATGCTCAAGGAGAGTATTATTTGACAGATATTATTGAAATACTAAAAAGCGAAGATAGGAAAGTTCATGCAATAAATGCCGCTCCTTTTGCAGAACTGCAAGGTATTAATACACTCGAAGAACTGGCGAATGCCGAAAAGTTATATAAATTACTAAGAAAAAATCTTTAGGTACTTATTATGTATAAACTGGTTATTGTTCGACACGGAGAAAGCGTGTGGAATAAAGAAAACAGATTTACCGGTTGGGTTGATGTTGACTTATCCGACAAAGGTAAAATTGAAGCTCAAAAAGCTGCTCAGTCACTCAAAAATGCAGGGTTTAATTTTGATGTTGCATATACTTCCGTACTCAAACGGGCAATTAGAACTCTTTGGTATATTTTAGATGAATTGGACTTGATGTGGATTCCCGT
>Ga0265293_10006026_pt1 | contig 19724 bp, 17 predicted proteins | sample Munlanlewell138R_FD_192505 | JGI IMG/M metagenome (GOLD analysis project Ga0265293, IMG submission 192505) | Leachate microbial communities from a municipal landfill in Southern Ontario, Canada - Leachate well 138R | ecosystem: Engineered > Solid waste > Landfill > Unclassified | place: Canada... | reverse complement strand
ACATCCATCCTCCTTTTTCCCGCCTCCTACAATCACTTCCTCTCTAATTAAAATCGAAAAAAAGCCAAAAAGTACTATACATCATCAAAAATATTTATCCTTTTTGAGATTTATGTTGAAATATCCTGATAAAAATACCCGCACAGTACTTAAAAAGATATTCAGGAAAAATCAAGTAGGCTCATTTACAATGAAATATGACATTAGTTTAGATATTCCTATTTCGTTTCTACATATATCACAATGGGATATAATATTTAATGAGATGCTTAATTTGGTTCCTGAACGATTTCATCCAACTTAATACATTATTTGATAGAATTATTCAACATCGTAAGATTAAAATAGCAGGAGGTTTATTGCAAAAAACCTCCTTAATTTATTAGTTTCATAACAATACAAAAATTAAGCGGACAGTAAGAATGGTAAATAAATACTTCTGGGTATTCAATGAAAATTACAATGTTTCATCATTTGATTCCTTTTTACTATTTTTGTATATCTTGCTGTAAGCAATAATTTAAGCAAGAAAAAATTAGTAATTTCAATACGGAAGAAAGGATGTCTGGATATATAAGCAAAGATTTTGTTCACAGAGGTTGCGGTTTAGAATTAAATCCGCAGAAAGTATGGCAATTTGTTCCATATCCGGTCAGAAGAGGCGTAGAAAAATCGAAGGAAGCAGGTGTTGTAGTTAAAAAGGTAGCCGGCAATCCCGAGGATATAGAAATTTTACGTTCCATGTGGTATGATCCCGCTGACCCGAATATGCCTGACCAACTCAAAGATTCCGAATATATGTTTATTGCTTATAATAATGCGGGCAGTCCGATAGGTGCAGTAATTTTACTTCCGGTTGGAAATCATCTATTCCTTAATAATCTTGCTGGCAATGAAGACGGTAAATTATTGAGAGTTCAAGATTATTTATTGTGGCATTGCGTAAACTTCTTCAAAGATACTGATTTTGATTATATTGATGTTGGTGTATCATATAGACAGACTTTATATGATTTCTTTAAAAAATGGGGGACTTTCAATTATCCGATAATATTTAATGTCCCCAAAATCAGGATTGATATCGGTTTAGAACCGTTCAATTCCAAGCATTATAATTCTTCAGTACATAAAGCCGGAATTAATAACACAGAAGAAGAATTAAACAAAGTACTTCAGGGCAGAAAGTTTACATTTATTCCTAATATTGAGGAAGCGGAGAAAATTTTTAATCGGCTTGGAATTGAATTTAATGAAAATTCGTTCAATTTCACTGATTCAAATTTAACTGACCCATTTGTTGTTGATTTAACAAAAATATTCTCAGTTCAGTTCGGCGCACTTATCGTAAATTTAGAAATTGACGACAAAAGCCTTTGGAATTTACACAGAGCATCAGATCCATTCAAACGTAACTTCATATTTACAAACATGCTTGACGAGTTACTTGAACTTGATGTATTGACTGCAAGAAGAAAACGTAACATTGAATTGTTCGACAAATACTTTTCTTTAGACAGAATAAAAGGTGTGAGAAAGAAGGAAATTGTGCCTTCTGCCTACTATTTCAAATCCGATTATAATGACAGGTATTCACTCAAATTAGACGAATTCGGCATAACACACTATTATAACAGAGATTTAAATGAGATCGGCATTCCGGTACATCAGAATCTTGATAAATTACACATTGAATATCTATATGCAATTTACAGGGGAGTTCTTAACTTATGCAGTGAATGGATACATACAGATGTGTATGTAGATTTGAAATAAATAGAATATATTAAAATAAGTTTTAGCATATATAAAATATATTACTTAGTTTCTCATAAAATGTGTTATTTTTGGATAATATAATTTTCACATAAGTATAAGGACTAAATATGAAGTTTTTTACCATGCTATTTCTTACAGCAGTATGTTCATTTAATATACTGATTTCACAAACTGTGATAAACAGCACAGATTTCACTCTCACAAACGGACAACAGAATATTTATCATTCTATTGATGTGAAATCTTTAACCGGCTTAGAGCTTGGTCCGGACATAAACTGGGATTTAACAGAGATACCTCTAATGGGAGATTCTTTTGTAGAATTAACTGAAAAGCCGCCTGTAACTATGAGCTTTCCAACGGCTACACATGCAGTATATACCATGTTTGGATTTCCAAGCATTGGATATATAATTCCCACAGTAGTGTTCCTTGAGCATAATCAAGAAGGATTTTATGAACTTGGGAGCATGCATGCAGAAACCAAAATAAACCTTAACGAAGACGGAACTGCTTATGCAGAAATTAAGGAGCAATCAACAGTTTTTCAACCGAATGGGATCTTAGTGACAACTTTTCCGATGCAGTACTCCGAAGACGGTGGTCTCGAAACTGAACCTGTACATAGAGATGTCAATCTCACAATTACAATACCCGACATGTTAACCGATGCTCCATTGACATATAGAAGATATGAGTCAGCCAAATTTGAACCGGTAGCTTGGGGCAAATTATCGCTTAAGAGTTATCCAGGTGACTTAGATGTAGTAGGATACAAGAAGAACATTACTGGACTTGACTCATTCTTTTTGTATGGCATGCCGGCACCTGAGCCTCTACTCCAAGCATTTGGATTGGTTCAAGGCAGACAAGACAACTGGGAGCGAATTGATTTTTTTGCTAAAGGCTTACCACTTTCTGTTCTTGAACTTCATTTTGAAGATGGCAAAGTTTACATGGCTTACCAATTAGAAAATCCGGCAATGAGTGCTGAGGATGAATCAGTTTCATTATCCCCTGCTGCTTATCCGAATCCTTCAACAGGCAGTATTACTATTGATACCAAAGACTTCCCTGATGCCGAGCAAATCACAATTCATTCGGTACAAGGAGTGTTGCTGTCACAACAACAAGTGAAGGAAAGCATAAACACAATTAATCTAACAAATGCTCCGAACGGTACATATATGTATATAGTTAGATCCGGGCAAGGCAGAATATTAAAGAGCGGGAAATTCTCTCTTACGAAATAAGCAAGAAGTTGCTTCCACACAATTGTCAAATCCGACTCACAGCAGGGTCGGATTTTTTTTATTTGAGATAATAGCATATTTATTTGTAAGTTAATTATTATTTTATTAATTTTAAATGTTTTTATTAAACACATAGGATTGAAGATATGAAATATCTTATTTTACTGATTTTGTTTATCAATACAATACCAATATTGTCCGATGCCGAAGAAGAGCATCGTCGTGCCAAACAGGCTTTCATGCGTTATATGAAATCAGCACATCCTATACCGACAGATGTGAAAAGAAAGAAAGATGAGAATGTGCTATTTTCTACAAAATCACTACCAAACTTTTTGAATGTTGATGCTACGATGGATGAAACTGAATCGGAGCCGAACAAAATGCAAAATGAATCCTCTATAGCAATAAACCCAAAGAATCCGGCGAACTTAATAGCATCGGCAGTAGATTATCGAGCAAATTCTTCTACTTGGGTGTATGTGTCATCCGACGGCGGAAATACTTGGCGAAATCTTAACTTGGGCAAGCCCTATCCTCATTGGCGTTCAACAAATGACCCATCGGTATATTTCGACAATGAGGGAGTCGGCTACTTATGTTATGGCGGATTTGGTGACGTTTTGAATTCAGAAGCCGGTTTAGTAGGTGAGAACGGCGTTTTCATAGCAAGAACTACGGACGAAGGAATAACATGGGAGGCTCATATACCTGTGATTTTGCATACCGGCAATCAAACAATGGACTCTACCTTTGAAGATAAGTATTATATTCAAGTTGATAATTCTTATGATTCACCTTATCACCGACATGCTTATATACCTTGGAAGCGAGTGACTCCAAGGGATTCGGCGACACAAATAGTAATTTCCAAATCAATTGACTTGGGTAAATCATGGAGCGAGCCTGTCAACATCAGCTACCGATTGACCGGTTCGAGTGAAGACACTACTTATGGACAAAGCTTCCCTTTAGCATCAACAGGTCCGACCGGCGAGCTTTATGTAGTCTGGAATCACGGAATTGAACATGCAGTGGCTTTCTCAAAATCTTATGACGGCGGAACAAGCTTCACTGAGCCACGACTGATTCAAAAATATAATATTTTCGGTGAGACTAAATATTTGGAAGGACAGGGTGGTTATAGGCACAGTGTAAAAGGTACAGTACGTGCCGAGACCTATCCGGTAATAATCACTGATATTACTAATGGTCCTAGACGGGGACATATTTACCTTACTTGGGCAGGCGATAACTATCCCAACATCTATTTCTCCAAGTCAACCGATGAGGGCGAAACTTGGTCTGACCCAATAATTGTACATAAAGACACAACAAATGACCAATTCTGGCAATGGATGAGCATTGACCCGCTAAATGGAGATTTAAGTATCATGTATCTCGATAGTCGCAATGACCCTGAAAATATAATGGTCGAGTGTTATGTTAGTTATTCTAGCGACGGTGGTGAAACATGGATTGAAAAAAGAGTTTCAGATATCAATAGTGATATCAGACTAAATCCGTTTTCCGGACGCTCATTTGCAGGTGATTACAGCGGTAGTGCTTTTTATGACGGTATCGTGTACCCTTCATGGGTAGATATGAGAAATGCCGTAACAAACATAGCAGACAGCGATATATTTACTGCTGTTATAAACACAAGAGCTCCGGAAGCACCGGAAAACTTCAGGGATGTTTCAGACCATCTTAATCCCATGGTTGTTTCTTTGAATTGGCAACCCCCGAGTAAAAGAGCCTTTGGGCAAGAATTGAAAAGTAAAGACTTTGTCCACCGTTTGCTAAGAAATGATACAATTATAGCCACCTTGGAAGGAGATACCGATGCTTATGAAGATTCGGATATTAATTTATTCGAGAAACATGAATATAAAATTTATGCCGTTGCAGGAAAAGATTCGAGTATGTACCGCGAGCTCGTTATTTACCCGGGCGGCTCAGCACAACCTTCTGCTCCCGAAATATTGTCGGCTTCAGGCAATACTCAGAATGATATAGAATTAAATGTAAAACTACCAACATTAAGAAGCGATAGTCTAACTCCTTTGATCAATTTAAATGAGCTTGGAATTTTCCGAGATAATATATTGGTCAAAAAAGATGAATTGACACCGGCAGACACCGGAAAAACACTTACGTTCCATGATAATACCGGGGATATTGGCTTTTATTACTACAAGGTTAATGCCGGAGATTATTTCGACAAGGCTAATCTGCAAACATTCAGCGACTACTCGAATGAGATTAATGTCTTCACCGGTTCGCATGTCAATGAAGTAATTGAAAATTTCGATGAACCAATACTGCCGAATTACTACTTTTCGGGTAATTGGGAAATTACTGATGAAATTTCCGTCAGCGGAAAATACTCACTTAGCAATGCACCAAACCGTAACTACGGACAATGGGAAACAGATACTTTAGTGTTTCTCCCTGTATATTACGAGAAAGATGAGGAGCTCTTTGTTACATTTATGCATATTTGTGAAGTTTTCCCTGATGATACTGCTATGGTGGAGGTGTCATACGATGATATGAAAACATGGGAAAAAATTGCAGAGTTTAATCAAACTATGTATGAACCTTGGAAAGACAAACAAATTGATGAACAAGATTGGCGATTCGAAAGAATAGCCGTTCCTACTAAAAGTACTGAAGGAAGACTTTTTGTGAGGCTGAGATTTGCTTCTAACTTATTAAGATACGGAAAAGGCTGGTATCTGGACGATATAGTCATTGGCGACAAAGCTTTACATACATCCGATGAGAATATAGATAATTCTATTAAAGTATTTCCGAATCCGGCAGGTAATTATGCGAAGATTCTCTCCGGGAATTTTGATTTTTCTCATGTAAAGATGTTTAATTTACACGGTAAAATGATACTTGAATATATTTCGGATAACACTCGTGAAGCCGAGCTGTTTCTTCAGGATTTCCCGTCCGGTGTTTATTTCGTTGAAATCATCGGCAGTACAGGACTTTCATTCAGAAAAATGCTTATAATCAACAAGTAAAAGAATGTTTTGTATTTACCGGTTGCTATAAGTTTCGAGTAATTTTTTTTGGAATACAATCATTAAAAAATAAAACGGTGAGTATTTGAAACACTCACCGTTTAATTTTTCTAATAAACTTTTAGAAAAGCTAATTACATAGTATTTGTAACACTTATTGTAGAGCCGTCTTTAAATTCAATTTTTGTGCAAATCCAAATAGGTCTGAGATTAGCATGGTCATTGCGAATTTTCTCGTCTCTCGGGTTGTTGACGTCATGGTCGAAAGGATGAGCTATTCTTTTTGTCTCTCCCGGTTTAATACTTTCACCTTTTAGAATTTTTGAAGAAAGTATAGGATAAACCTTAACGAGCTGATTGTTCTGATCCATAAATCTTAGGACACCTTGCAACTCTGCAATTTCTTTTTCAGATTTATTAGTGATTTCATATACTATAAAATCAACATCTTTCATTGAATTATCTTTAGTTTCAACCTCTGTCGGCTTAATACCGATATACTTGAAATCATGATTCAGTACAAGCTCGACAGTAGTAGCTTGATTTGCGGCAGAAGCGGCAGTTTGCTCTCTTCTGAAATCTTTTTGAATCTGAATTACTTGTCCGACAGACTTACCCAACAAAGAATCAACGGACAAAGTAACAAGCCGAGTCATTCCATTTGTCAAAAGTTCAAAGTCTTCACTTGTAAAATCTTTGTCATCTCTTAATGTTTTGAATAATTCAGTGATATTAGTCTTGGTAATAATCTCGTTGAGATTTTTCGATTCTTTTTTATTCGGTTGACAGCTCGCAAGCACCAAAACCAATACCAAAGAAAGCATAGTAAAGCTTCGATAGAACGACTTCATAAATACTCCAACAAATTAAGTTATTAATTATACAAAGGATACAAAAGTAATTCCTAACATCTGAATAAACAAATTTTTTTTACTTTTGCTTATTTCGGAAGTAATCCAACAAAATACCGTATCTTAATCCTTTAGAACTGACAATTATTTCGTTGATGTTATAATAGTCTGAAATTGATTTCATTATCAGAGAACCTGCAAGTATCAAGTCGGCTCTTCTCGGATGCACGTATAGTTTATTAACAATATCACTAAGAGAAGCAGACAGATAAATATCATAAATTCTATTAATATCATTTCTGCTCAAAACCAATCCGTTAATCTTAGCCACATCCGAATCCGGCAATCCCATAGCTGTCGTGGCAAGTGTGGTAGCAGTACCTGCTACAGCATAGACTTTTTGGAAGTCGGTCGTTACTGAATACTTATCGAGAAGTTCGTTGATAAAGGATAAAGCTTGATTTATCTTGTTTTCATCCGGCGGATGTACTCCTCTGAAAAAGCGTTCTGTAATTCTGACTGCACCTGCCTGCAAGCTTTGTTTTTCAAAAATTGTTTGGTCTTCTCCGCAAATTAGTTCAGTACTGCCACCTCCTATGTCAATCACCAAAGAATTTTCTTTAGATTCTACGGTTCCCATGAAGCTTAATGCTGCTTCTTCGAGACCTGTTACCAGTACAATCTCGCTTCCTAATATATCATTAAACAAATCCCGAACTTGAGCTGAGTTCGAAGCATCTCGAAGAGCAGAAGTGCCAACAGCTACTATTTTCTCTACATTGAATTTTTCACATAATTCACGACATTCTTTAAGAATAGCACCGGTTCTCTCTATGGCTTCAGACTTTAATATCCCGGTTTTGTCAACTTCTTCACCGAGTCTTGCGACGTCATACTTTTCATGTATCTTAACAACTTTGTCGTTGTGGTAATTGCCGATAAGCATAAGGATTGTATTTGTGCCGATGTCAATTGATGCAGCTGTTCCGGACATATCATACCTCGCATTTAAAATGAAACGCTGCCCATTCGTCATCATACAGTGTGTTAATCAACTTAAGACCGGCTTCTTTGGCGGCAGTCAGTAATAATTTTTCATCGTAAATCATTATACCTGAGACAAGCAAATCACCGTCTTTATCCTCAATTGATTTTCTGAACTTCTTCATCGAAGGGACGGCAAGATTAAGAAAAATATTTGCAGCTATGCCGTTACATGCCGGCAATGTCACTGAATCAATATCAGCCTGCTCCAAGATTATTTTACTTCCAACATTATTTTTTCCAATATTTTCCAAAGCGTTTTCTATAGACCATTCATTGTTGTCGAATGCATAGACATCATCAGCTCCCAGTCGAACAGCAAGAATTGCCAAGACCCCTGTACCTGTGCCTACGTCAATCCAATTCGAACCGGCTTGGACAACACCTTCCATCAGCTGACACATCAGCCTTGTTGTAGTGTGATGACCGGTACCGAAACTCATCTTAGGGTCAATCACAATTTTTATATCGGCATTAGTATCTTGCAATCTGTGAGTTGGTGTGATGGTGATTTTCGGAGAAACAATAACCGGTTCAATATGCTTTTCCCATTCTTCGTTCCAATTTCTGTCCGAAATTTTGTCTATTGAGATGATTTTTGCTGATTTATCGTAAAGCTGAAGGCTTGTCAATAGTTCTTGCATATTTAATTTTTCAAAAATTTCAGACTCAAAAGTTGCTGTCAACATATCTGTACCTTCTTCGATACCACAAAAATCATAATCCTGGAATACAGACATTGCAAGGTCGAAGATTTCTTCTCTAACAGCAATATTAATGTTCACATAATCCTTTTTCAACGTTAGATTATCCAATAAATTTAAAACTTATACATTTATATTATTAATTGTGTACTAAAATAAGAAAAAGTTTTAAATAATACCAAGAAATGATAGCAGAAGCAGAAATAATAAACAAGTTGTCGAAGATCAAAATGCTCGTTATGGACGTTGACGGCACTTTGACTGATTCAGCTATGTATTTTTCTGCAAACGGTGAAGAGTTGAAGCGTTTTTCCACACGTGACGGGATGGGTATAACACTTTTGCATAGAAATAATATAATGACAGCAATTATAACGAGTGAAGATTCACCGATAGTAACGGCACGAGCAACAAAATTGAAAATTAATCATGTCGTTTTAGGCTGTCATGATAAATCGTCAGCAATCAAAGAAATTGCCGGCGAGTGTGGTATTGATTTATCTGAAATAGCATTCATCGGTGATGATATCAATGATGAACCTGTAATGAAAATCGTAGGTTTTTCTGCTTGTCCTTCAGATTCCGTTCAAATTATCAAGAATACTGCAAACTTTGTTTGTAATTTTTCGGGTGGTAACGGGGCTGTCAGAGAGTTCGCAGAGATGATATTATTATCACAAAATAAATTAATTAATATTCAGGAACAATGGTAACGGAGGTTATTTATGTCAGGATCAAATGAAACAGGAAACTTCGCACGCGGGTTTATTATCGGCGCTATCGCCGGAGGACTTGCAGGAGCAGTTGCTGCTCTACTTTTAGCACCTAAAACCGGTGCTGAATTTAGAAGAGATATTGCCGATACATCTGTAGATTTTTACAGTAAAGCTTCGGATTATTTCAAAGATGTTGAGCACGAGGTCGAACACGTAGTTAATGAGGGCAAAGTAAAAGCTTCAGCTATCATTGAGAATGCTCGCTCAAGAGCCGAAGGACTTATCAGCGATGCAGAAAATGTGCTGAAAGACGCACGTTTTAAAGCAGCTCAAACAAAAGAACAGCTTCAAAGCAGGATTGATAATATACGAGATGCTGCTAAAGCCGGAACTGAAGCATTCAAAGAAGAGTTGGAAGCATAATTATTTTTATATTTCGGCAGCAACTGTACTTCTTGATTAAATGTTGCTGCCGATATTAAATATTTTGAAATGGAGAATGATTCATGATTTTAACATTACAAATACTCGGTATCGTTGCTCTGATTTCTTTTATATTCCTAGCACTCGTGATAGCATCAACAATGACAGGAATAAAAAAGACTATTGACAATGCCGACAGAAAGTTAGACAAACTCAGCAGGGATTTTGACGAAGTAAAAGTAAAAACTATTCAGACGCTGGAATCCGTCAATGAGCTCAAGGATGATTTATCCGGCACCCTGAAAGGTATAAATGAAATAAACGGGAAAGTACTCGACTCACTCGGTCATTTTAATGATATGAGTAAGCAAATCACTACTTCGGTTAATGCTCTGCAACACACTGGCAGCAAGCTTATCAATCTCGTTGAGCCGATTGAAATCGCTCTTGAAACTACAATACAAAAATTCATGCCCGGAATAAATGCCGCATCTAAATTATTCAATGCTGTGGGCAGGGGTATTGCCACCTTCTCGGGCAGAATCAAAACCGGTTAACAGGTCTTTTATAATATCCGAAATATCCTTGATTCAATTGCAAGCTGTTGTTTACTGTATATGTCAAAATCATGGAATTTTGGATATTTTGATTTTACTTGCTTTACTGCTTAACGAATTTGAAAATCTTATTACCTGACTCATAGATTATTTCGATGAAATAGCAAGATATTGATAAATTATCGAGTAAAATTACTTCACTGTCAACTGCTCCATTCATCAAAACTCTTCCGTACAAGTCAAATATTCTAAAACCTTGTGAATGGTGTTTCAAATCTCCGAGATATAGGATATCTCCGTAAACCATCAAATTATTCTTCTCAGCAGATTCATTAACCGATAAAATGGATTCATCTTCAAGGTGCAACGCTACTACTGCATCAAGGTCAAAACCTGTCAGTAAAAAATCCGGATTTTTGTACTTGTGACCCTGTGGAAGATATTTAATAATTTCACTGGTGTCTTTTATCTTAATATATCGAATATAATCCAGGTCAAGCAGACTCAAGTCAAATTTATCACCGCCGGACACTTCCGGATTGAAGGGGTCTTTATCGCCGTAAACTGGTTCGAGACCGGCTAATCCGAGCAAAGTCTCTGCATCAAAAGGAAATTCTTTGAAGTTTATACCGTCCTGACTTACAGAAACTATTCCGGGTTCGGCAAATATTCCTTTATTTACCGGATTGACGAAAGCATTTTCAAATATTATGAAATCAGTACCCGGTCCATTTATGAGCACCTTACCTTTAAATCCAACAACTATCTCACCACCTATGCCTATAGCTTCGATATCGGTCAATGCATTTGCAGGGATATTTCTGCTCGCCGATATTGAAGGCACTCCGTAAATGTTTTCCGGGAAATTCGGATTATTCAAGTATTCTGACTCTGCATCACCTTGTAAATAATATAATACAGTGTCAATTGCACCTGTTTCAGAATGTAAGAATGGATTATTGAGAATTATAACAATCAATGCAGTAATGATAATAAATTTATATTTCATTTTTTTTATCCTTATTAGAAAAAATTAATCCGAATCTGAATATTCTGCCCGGCATCGGATAATTTTTTACGACGGCATATCTTTGGTCTGTCAAATTATCAATTGAGGCAGAGATTTTCATGAGTAATGTCACAATTTCAAATTCTTTAAAAATTTTTAAATTTAATGTATAATATTCAGGCAATATAGACGATGGATCAGCACTTTGCAGTGAATACCGGAATGATGAATAATTACAGTTTAAAGCAATCATTATGTTATATGGAAGATTACTTATAAGATTAATATTTATGAGTTCATTTGGAGTATAAACTAAATCTTTACCGTAATTCAATGTACCACTGCTCATATCTTTGACGATTCTGTAAGTATAATTAAAGTCAATACCGACAACGCCGTCAAGAAAAATTCCTGACGCAAGCAGCTCGACACCTTCAGAAGTGGACTTTCCGATATTCTGTGCCGACCATACAGCAGGGCTTTTAGGAACAGAGAGGATGAGATTGTCCGTTGAAGTATTAAAATAATTTACTTCGAATTCAAAATCAGACAACTTATAATTGACAGATTGATTAAATGAGATTGAAGTCTCAGGTTTGAGTCCTGAAGTCCCGTAATTTAGATAATATAATTCGTTAAAACTCGGCATCCTGAAATTACGTGAAATACTTGATTTAAATTTCAAGTTTGTTCCAAAGGGTTCAACCATAAATGCAAAAAAAGGTGAAAGCACCGGATTATTGTCATTGAACATATCCCATCTTGCTGATGCAAATAGACTAATATCACAAATTTCTCCTGTTTGAAATCGTTTATCTGCCGAAAGAGCAAAAGATAATCCTGCTCTGTAAGGCGACTTATCAACATCAGGACTAAGCATATCTCCTTCGAGCGAACTTGAAAAACCTTCTGCGCTTAATTTAATATTAGTATTATCAAATTCTCTGCCGACAGAAGCCATCAGAAATATATCTTTGCTGTAAAAGTTATTATCAAGCTCTTTGCCGCCTATACCAATTAAGTTTCTGTCGCGGTAATTCATATTCTTAATGCCTGTATTTAAGCCGGCATTAAAATTAAAACCACCTTCTGTCAGGTAATCATAATTTATCGCTGCCACTGTGCCGGATTCACTCATTCTTGATAAGGGTGATTCAATATGCCCTTGTAAAACAGCCCCCGGTACACCACGCTCTGAGTTGAAGTGCATGAGAAAAGAATTGATATTGTAATTTGCCCCGTGATAATCAGCGTTTATTGCGTACGAATGATTTGTAAAATCAGCATTATCTCTGCGTACAGTAATATTCTCACCATAATGTAGCAGGTTCATGGGGTAATCTCCATTGCTGTGCTTATATTCGGCAATTGCAGTAACATTCATATTCAGGAGTTTGCCTGATGCCGACACCGCTGCAAACTGCTCATTAAAACTGCCGAGACTGCCATTAATCTCATATACATTATTAGCTTGATTATCCGGAATAATATTTATTACGCCACCTGAAGCATTTCCTCCATAAACGTTCGATAAACCGGTTCGTACTATTTCCATGCTGCCAATTAATTTTAACGGTAAATTGGATAAATCTGCAATACCGTTTTGACTCGAATTTAATCTTATTCCATTTAGCATGATAAGAGTTTGATTTGCGGCAGCACCTCTGACGGAAACTGTTTTCAAGCCACCTAAGCCTCCATAATCCTTGATAAATATTCCGGGAAGATATTGAAGTGACTCTTGAAGTTGCAGACTGCCTGTCTGCTCTATTTTTGATTTATCAATTACCGCAAAGGGAGAAAATTCAAGAGCTGTACTGCTTAGTATCCTGCTTGCTTCCACCCTGATTTCCGGCATCATGACTGATGTAGAGTCAACTTCATTTGCTGAAATACTATGGACAAAGCAAAAGTATAAAGCATATACTACTAATAAATAATTGATTTTCAAACCAAAATAAATAACGGGTATTCGCATATTTGAATGAGAAAACCCGTCATTATTATGATTTCGTATCAAATCCATTATCTGACAATACTAATAGGTAAAGATTTGCTTTCTCTACCTGTTTTGATATCAAGAATATATGTACCTGACGGCAGGTTCAGAACAGATAAATCAATCGTATGGCTTATGCTCTGCGAATAGGGAAGTGTACCGTTTAGGAGAACAATTCCCTGCATTGAAATAATTTCATAGCTTACTTGCTCCGCAGAATTTTCTCTTAATTCTACTTCAAAGTTTATAATCTCGCCAGCCGGATTAGGATAAACCTTAATACCTGCAATATCTCCTCTCTGGTACTCTCTGACGGAAACCGTAAGGTCAGATATTACATGTACACTTTTATTGATGTCACCATCTTTATTTGAAGTACATGTAGCTGCAATCAAAAGCTCATTATTTATTTCATCTAACTTGAAATAAATGTACTCCCCAAACATTTCTGTTTGAATCGTTGACTTTAATTCAGCAGAAAGGTCGCTTTCAGGTTCAATCATGGATTTAATGGCGCGTACATCATTTGCCGCTGTTCCGACAACAAATCCGCCGTTGTCAATATACATTAATCCCATTGGACCGAATAAATCATTAGTTCCGATATTGACTAATTTGCTATCGCCATTTTCGGCATTAACGACGATTAATTCATTAGAGAGGGAAGAGCTTACACCGATAAGATTCTTACCGATGTCAAGATTTCTTGCATTGCTACCGGCAGAGATACTGTTTTCAAGAGAAAATTCAGCCATGTGACTAATCGGACCGTACATCAATATAGAGTTGTTCTTGCTTTCATCTTCATGAGTAAGAATCGCAAGGCTGATTTCAGGAGATTCTCCTTTTTTCGTCAGAGCATAATACTGCATATCCTCTACATAGTTACCGGCATAGACTTTTTGCAATATAGAGCCTGTCTGCAGGTTGACAACAACTATAGAGTCAGCTCTCTCAGGGTATCTGACCGCAGCGAGCAAATGAGTGCCTGCCATTTTTAATGAAACGGCATCCAGAGCTAATACCATGTCATCTTCAATTGTAAAATCGTTAAGATTGTATGATTTTATTGTATTTTCAGCAGGTATGTACATGGTTCCAGATTGTAAATCAAAAGCAGGTCTGAACGGAATTTTTATGTCGCCGAGTTCAAATTCATACTTTTGCTCTGTATGTAATAGATTCCCTTCCTTTTGAATTGTCCACCATGACGGTTTTTCGGTACCATCTGCTAAGCCGGCACAGAAGACATGCAAAGCATCATTAAAGTAGAATAATCCGGCAGGGGCTGAACCAACCTCGATTTTACTTAGAAGTTTTGCAAAAGGATTTTCTTTCTTATCCCAAATTGTAAGGGTACCGGGTACACCGTAATATTGGTCAAATGGACTCGCTGTGTAAAATAAATCATCTGATATGAATTCAATATCCTCAATTTTGTAATTACCAAAATCCTCGAATATATTCAGCATAACTCCGGTTTTCAAATCAAAAATCCTGACATCACCTGAATAAGTAGTAACATACAGAAAACCGTCTTTCACTTTTGACTCACGAGGTCCATCAAAGCCCGAAGTAGCTGTATGCCACGTAGATACTTCATGAGTACTCACATCTATTACTTTTATCCAATGTGACATATTGACTGTTACATAAAGCTTACCATCATGATAAATAATATGATTTGCAGAATTACCGACCTCTATATCATCTTCAAGTTCAAAGTCGAACATGTGGTTTATAGCTCCATACATAACATTTGAATTGTCAGAGCCGAAGTCACCCTGGTTTAGAATGGCGATACTTATTCCTTCCGGACCCGGGTAATAAATACAGTCAATTATATTCTTTCCCCCTTGGACAGTTTGCAATATTTGACCGGTCTGAAGATTCATTACTTCCACTTTACCGTTTTCACCTGACTCTGAGGCTACTGTAATCAATAAGTGTCCGCCGGCAAAGTGCACACTTTGAGCATCTATATATGCTAATTCCTCATCATCATAATCTTCTTCGTCCAAATCTAATGATACTATTTTGCCAATCATCGGTACGTAAAGTATATTTGTCACCGGATCGTGTGCAGGTCGGAATGGTGTATTTTTTATAAAGCCGTCGAAGTGCATAACCAAGCGGGGGGGAGTACCATGGGAGTCAATTATCCACCATGACGAACTTTCATCACCCTCGTTAACCTCATAATTAAAGTTTAAGTCCTGTCCCGCACAGAATATATGCAGTTTTCCCGATGATTCATCTTTAAGTACTTTTAATGGACTTAAACCATCAAATTTTAAATTAAATGAATCATAGTAGAAACCATCATAAGCCGATAATGAGATAGATAGATATAGTAGAGCAATAATAGCAATAACAAAACGCTGCATTACGATTACCTCGTTAAATAAATGAAAAAATTACGATGTGAAAATGGAGAGTATTTTTCTTTTTCGCCATGGAGGCAATCCTTTCTATTTTCTCATCGTGTTTGTTGTCGCAAACTAGTCAATGAGCAAAACTTTAAGCAGATATTCTGACTTGCCTTCATCCTCTTTTCCCGCCTTCCCATGTTACTACACAGTGGCTTACTCTCATTAGAGTCAGGGAAATTTGTCCGGCTTCACAGCGGCGCAACCGTGCAGGATTCTCACCTGCTTCCCTTTAAAGCTGTCCAATAAATTGACACAGCTACACTTAAAGTTCTAAATTCAAAAATATATAAAATTTGTGAAATACCAAAAATTTCGCTCAAATTATTACTCTTTTACTTTCATTACATAACAAATCTTATATTAATATTTATGAAATAGTAACTAAATCAAATTTCATTTGTTATTATTAATGACTTAATTAACAAATTTTAAAAGGTGATTATGATTAAAATAATCTATAGTATTTTTTTGACTTGTTTTGTATTTTTCATTTTTTCATGTGCTGACGGTATTGTAAGCGAATGTCCAGATGATAGCTCTCCTGTTGTACGTGCAACTTTCAGTTCGATTCAATCTGAGGTTTTTGACAAAAGCTGTGCCGGTTCCGATTGTCACGGAGGTACAAATCCAAGTGCAGGACTAAGACTTGCCGGAATAAACAGCTATGACAATATCGTTAACAAAGAGGTATTCGGCATGATGTTAGTAAAACCGGGCGCATCGGAAGAAAGCTACCTTTTTGCCAGGATAAGCTCAGACATTACATCATTGCAGATGCCGCCTACCGGCAAATTACCCAGGAGTGTCATTGATTCAATAAGAGTCTGGATTGATAATGGCGCTCTCAATAATTAACACTTTGAAAATTCTAAATATAGGTGAATCATGAAAATAATAAATCATATTATATTCTTGATACTTGCAACTACAATTTTGTACTCCGCCGAGTATCATGTAGATAAATCAAACAAGAATTTGGTCAGATTCATATCTGAAACTCCTATTGAAAATTTTGACGGTAAAACTGATAAAATTGACGGTTATTTAGTAGTTGTCAATCAAGATAATCTTTCAAATTCGGAATTGTATTTTGAGACGGAAGTTGGAACTTTCGATACAGGTATAGGCTTAAGAAATCGGCACATGCGAGAGGATTACCTTCATACAGATAAATATCCCCTTTCACATTTTACAGGAAAAATTACAGATAGTAAACAGCTGAGTGAAACAGAATTTGACATTACAGCAGCAGGCAAGCTCTATCTGCATGGTGTAACAAAGGATGTGAAAATAAGCGGAAAGATTTATAAGTTGAAGGATGGTTTCAAACTAAAATCTGACTTCACGGTCAAGTTGCCTGATTATAAGATAAAGGTTCCGAAATTTATGTTTGTCAGAATCAGTGAAGAGATTAAATTACAATTAGACTTTAATGTTAAATTAGCAGAGTAAAATATTTATATGAACAAGATTACAATTATCATCATTTTATTATTGTCATCAACAGCTATGTTAAGCCAAACAAAATGGCAGAGGTCCGAGCCTATTCAAGAACATGTCAGTATATTCCGTTCTATCGAGGCATTGAGCCTCCCTACAAGTGAAACTATGCAGAGTGGAGATATTTATTTCCATATCTCTCACAAGTTTCTAATACCTGTATCCGAAGGAGCCGAAGAACTGTTCGGATTTGACGGAGGTATAAACATGCGTCTTGCGTTAGGATACGGAATCACTGATGATATTTTTGCGAGCTTAGGCAGAACAAATTTGGACGGAAATATAGATTTACAAGTCAGAGCTAAGGTTTTTGAAGGCAGAGTTATTGACATTCCACTCGGTATTTCTATCAATGGAGCTCTTGCATATAATTCTAAGGTCAGTATAGAGCCTGAGGATAATTCAAGACTTTGGCAATATTATGCACAAGTCATAGCCAATACAAAGATTGGTAAATTAGGATTAGGAGTAGTACCTTCCTTCCTGTATAATTCCAATATGTATTGTAGTGAATGTCAATACACATGGACGCTCGGCTTATACTCCCAATATTTCTTCAATGAGCGTTGGAGTATCATCGCCGAAGCTAATCCTACTCTAAACGGCTGGAGACAATATTACGATACTTATTCCATTGGAGCTGAAGTCGAGACAGCCGGACATTTTTTCAAAGTATTTCTCAGCAATAATGTATATACTAATATGAGTCAATTTCTTGGCGGAGCAAGGGATGCTTTTGATAAAGGTGATATACATATAGGATTTATCATTACAAGAGTACTTTAGCAAACCGATAAGTGCAACAAATATAATATATATCCGAGAATGATTATAATTTGAACATAGTATTTACAAATTATTTATTTTATAATCATTATGAAAATCTATAAGCTTTACAGGAAGCAACAAATTCCTGTAAGTATTCAAGCAGCATGGGATTATCTTTCCAATCCACAGAATCTTTCGGAAATAACACCTCCGAACATGAACTTCACTGTCACATCTAAGCTACCTGAAAAAATGTACGCAGGATTAATCATAACCTATAAGGTAAGCCCGCTTTTTTCTATTCCGATTACTTGGGTCTCCGAGATCACTCATATTGATGAGCCATATCATTTTGTTGATGAGCAAAAATTCGGTCCCTATTCATTTTGGCATCACAGTCACCGATTAAACCAAATTGATGATGGAGTCATAATGGAAGATATTGTTCATTACAAATTGCCATTAGGGTTAATTGGTAACCTGTTCGGCAGACCTCTTGTAAAGCCGAGACTTGAGAATATATTTAATTACAGAAAAAAAGTATTGGATAAATTATTTAATTGAAAATCCTTCATTTACATTATAAAACATTCATCATGAGTAAAATAAATATTATCAATCCCAGTGCAATCCTATAAGCTATGAACAAATAAGTAGAGTTCTTTTTCAAGAAGTTTATTAGAAAATGAATAGCCCAGTATCCGCTAATGCCTGAAACCACTGTGGCAATGATAATGTTTAACGCATCGTCCGGGCTTAAGTAGTCTAAGGACTCCTTTACTCCGAGTAAACCACTTGCCAAAATAGCAGGGATACTTAATAAGAACGAGAACCTTGCAGAGGTTTCCCTGTCCATTCCCAGGAATAAACCGGCAGTAATAGTAGTACCCGAACGAGAGGAACCGGGAATCAACGCCACACATTGAGCCATGCCCACCATAATCGAGTCAAACAAACTTATCTTTTGCATATCCTTTTTGAATGATGCTGATTTTTCTGCAACGAACAAAATAACACCTAACACTATAAGACTTGAAGCTATCACACTCAATTCCTTAGTAAAGCTGCCTTCGATGAAATCTTTGAACATAAGCCCGACGATAACAATAGGTATAGTACCGGCTATAATCATCATTCCTAGACGCGAATCAAGGCTCTGATTAGAAAATGATTTCCTCTCAGCACTAAAATTTTCCTTTATGAAAGAAAACGGAATAGAAACGATTTCTCTCTTAAAATACACAAACACAGCAGCAAGAGTGCCTAACTGAATCATTGCAATGAACGAGGTCCACCTTTCAGGATTATCTTCTGAAATCAGACCCATGATTTTTCCGGCTATAGTTAAATGTGCTGTACTGCTGATAGGAATAAACTCGGTTAAACCCTGAATTATTCCAAGTATGATAGCTTCAATAATATTCAATTCTTCTGCCTGTCAATAATGCTTTTAGAGTTTTGATAATTCCTCGATGGCGATTTTTTCTGCAATGTTCTTTAAATTATCAGTACCATCAGCATCATTTTCTTCAAGACTGAGTATAAAGCGGTAGCCGATGGCAAAGTAAACTTTTGCACTCTTGGAAGATTTGGAATATTCCTCCATAGCGGCAACATTATCATACTTATATTTGAAAGATTTTTGGAAACCGTC
>Ga0265293_10006025_pt1 | contig 19727 bp, 11 predicted proteins | sample Munlanlewell138R_FD_192505 | JGI IMG/M metagenome (GOLD analysis project Ga0265293, IMG submission 192505) | Leachate microbial communities from a municipal landfill in Southern Ontario, Canada - Leachate well 138R | ecosystem: Engineered > Solid waste > Landfill > Unclassified | place: Canada... | reverse complement strand
AAGTGCGGTGCGAGATCTGAATACGCTACGGAATGTCTGGGAGGCTGTAGGGGGCGGGGATGTGTGGGAGGGGGTGAAACCGGGACGGGCGAGAGTGAAGAGTGAGAGGGCGCGAAGGTTCCGACGGCTGGATGGCGAGGAGCTGCAGCGGATTGTAGCGGTGGCGGAGGGGGAGCCGCGCTGCGCAATCGTGATTGCCTATTGGACGGCTCTGCGCTTGAAGGATGTGCTGGGGCTTAGGCGGGAGTATCTGGTGGATGGGGGGACGGTGCTGGAGGTGGTGCCGGGGAAAACGGAATGGAGCAAGCAGGTGCCGCTGCGAATTCCGGTATCGGTAGAGCTGGCGGAAATGCTGGCGGGGTTGCCAGCGGAGGGGGCTCTCCTGCCGGGGCTCAAGAAACGGGGTGGAGGTCTGGTCTCGAAGGATATGACGGCACTCTTGCGGTCGGTGGGGGTGGAGAATGACCGGCGAGGGACGGCGGGATTCCACAGCCTGCGGACGACTTTTATAAGCCTGATGGATGAAGCGGGAGTTCCGCCACATGTGACGGACAGTCTGACGGGGCACGCGCGGCAGGGGATGCATGGACGCTACTCGCAGCCGGGTATGGCGGCGAAGCGGGAAGCGATAGAGCGGGCCCTGGGGCGGCTCCTGAAGCCACCTAGTCTTCGAGGGCTTGCTTGGTGAGACCGGTGACGACATCAACTGCCTGGAGGGGACCACCGAGGGGCGCACCGGTGGCGGCGGAGGTGAGTTCGCTGGCAGCACGGAGGGCGCGCCAGGTGGCTTCTTCGTCGCCTTCGAGTATCTTGGGAGCGGCACGGATAATGCGGTTGCCGTTTTCGATAATGGTGCCGAGCATACTCTCGGGGAACTGGAGAAGTTCCTCGCCGTGGCGTTTTTTGCTGACGAGACGCTGGGTGAAGTCAACGACCTCCTCAGCGAAGGGGCCGCCGGTGGTTTCAGCAATCTCGCGGGCAACATCGAAAGCTGTGTAGAGGGCGCGTTCGGCGAAATCCTCCTCGCTGACTTTGCCGAGCTTGGACTTGCGGGAATCGCGCACGAACCAGCGGGCGGCAGCGGTCCAGACGGCGGAGAGGATGATGCCGAGAAAAGCGGCATTGAACCAGCGCAGGGCTTCCTGGGGTTTCCCGAGCTTCTTTAGGTGCCGGGCTTCGGTGATGGCCTGGGCAAAGAGGTTCTGCATGACGGTGGGCTGGCCGTAGAAGGGCAGGATGGTAGAGGACAGCACGCTGTGCTTGGTGCGGCGGTAGATACCGGTTTGTTCGAGGGTGGTGCTGGGGTTCTGGGTGAGGGCTGTATATTCGGCGACTGTTTCGAGGGCGGCGTCTTCGGAGACACCGGAGGCGATGAGGGTTTCGTAGGCATCCATGGCATTGCGCATCTCGGCAAGGGCCATAGGCTTCATGGAAAGCTCTTTGAGACCAGACCAGGCAAGGGCAAGCTTGCCGGCTGCACCGACCTTGACCTGTCCGGGATCGTCCGGGGCGGTGGTGACCTGGGTGAAGGTCTGGAAGGGGGTATCGACCCAGCGGTCGTAAAGGTAGCCGTGGGAGAGGAGCCGCTGGACAAGGGCACGGGACTTCTTGCTGGCCCACTGGGGCCGGATGGGCTTGAAGCCACGTGCCAGGAAGCGGGCGGCAGCAGCGGGGCCGTGATCACGCCAGATCATGGTGAGCAGCAGGGCGGAGCCGCCGACGCGGTTGGCGAGGATAGAGGTGGGGCGGAAGCCGAGGATGCCGACAGCCATGTTGCTCTGGACTTTGGCAATGGCCTTGCTAGCGACTCCCCAGGAATCGGTGAGGCCTTCCTGCCCGGTGGTGAGGCGGATGGTTTTCTTGAGTTCGTTAACCCCCTCGGAACCAATGCGTTCGACGAGGGCATCGTGAAACTCGCCGCTAGAGAGCCAGCCCTGGAGATCGCGCTCGGCCTCGGCCATGCCGATGTAGGCGGCGAGCATATCGTGCTGCTGGGAGACGACGGAAAAGACATCGCCCAACAGGATAACGTGGCGGTGCATCTGACGTTGTTTCTGGATGCCGGCCCGTTCCAACATGCCGCCGTAGGACTTGGGTACGCCGGTGGTATCGCGGGTGGTTTCTTTCTGGGGGCGTTCGACGGCCCCGAGGAGCGTCCAATAGCTAGGGTCGGTGAATTTATCGACCCCATGCAGGCGGCGGCTGGTTTCGTTGGCCAGTTCGGCATGGAGTCCGCTCTGGGAAACAATCCATGAGACAAACTCTTTCATATCTGCCGGGAGCTGATCGACCAAGTGCTGGTACTGGGCCAGGCGGGCGGAGGCCTTTTGATCGAAGGGCATATCTTCGGGCAGGTTGAGGGGATCGATGCGGCGTTCTTCAGCACGCTGGCGGTTGTTGCGGAACCGTTGGGACTTGGTGCCGTTGTGGGAAAGTTTGTCGGTCGCGTCCTCGTTATGCAACATGCCGAAGAGGGTGGCGACCTCGGCGACGGTGAGGTGTACGGTACGGCCATCGCGAAGTTTCCAGGGGCGGACCTCGGTACTCATGCGGACGAGATCGGCCCGCTTCCAGCCCAGGGATTCGATTTTGGCCAGCATGGCACGGTGCATATTGCTCTTGACCTCCAGATAACGCCACTGGGCACGCCAGAAGCTGTTGCCGAAAGCCTGGCGGACGATCGACTTTGCGGCGGGCATACCGCCAGCCAGCCACGAGACGAGGCCGTGGAAATTGCGCAGGTTGGTATTGAGCCAGCGACCGACCGGAGTCTGGCGGGGGTTGCCGAGGGTGGAATCGAGCGGCTTGGGGCCGTGCTCGATCACCTCGCGAGCCATGGCGGCATCGGCCTCCTCGCGGCGAGTCTTGTGTCCGGTGGCGACCTCCTCCTTGGCGCGTTCGGACTGGGCGTAGAGTTCGGCGGCACGTTCGACAAAATCTTTTACCTGGTGCCATTCGAGCTGATCGAGCGGAGTCTTGAGAGAGTTGTCCGGCATGACCCCGACCTCGGAGAGCAGGGCCTTGACATCGGGCATGACGCTGGCTGCGAGCTGTTCGCGGCCCGAGAGCAGGCCCTTGGAGTGGTGCCGGGGGATGGTGCGGCCCTGGGCCGAGACTCGTCCGTAGACAGTCTCTCCGCCATAGAGGCGGTAGAAGCGTTTGCCCCACCATTCCTTGAGCCGCTTCTCGGCCTCCTTGCGGAGGGCTTCGACAAGCTGGGTGGGGAGGTTGGCCTGGGTCTCGATGTACTTCTTGGCGTTGGTGGAGCGTCCGGCGATACGCAGAAAGGTGTCGGCATGGAGAGCTTGCAGGAGTTCGGCCTGGATGGCGGGATCGTCTGACGCGGGCAACTGATTGATGCGATCCTCCATATCCTGGAGAGCCTGTATAACCCTTTCCAGATGGAGAATGCGCTTGGGCATCTGGACGGGGCCGTCGAGATCGGTATCCTTCTCGGCCCAGGCACCGGCGGCGGCATCGAGAATATAGCGGGCGGCAAACTGGGCATCGCGGAAGCGCAGGCTGGCCCTGCCCTCTTCGCGGGAGCGGCGTGCAATCTCGCGGATGGCGGCATCGATAGCCTTGACCTCGGCAGCGATGGCCCCGCCGAGGATGCTGACTGTGGTGCCAGCGAGCTTGGCGAGGCCCTTGCGGCTCTCGGTGGCGGCGCGGCGCAGGGCGAGGTTGGACTTCTGGGCCTTTTCGAGCTTCTTCTCGGCGGCGGCCAGCTTCTTGTCGTTTTCTTTGAGCTGCTTGAGGAGGTCGGCCACGAGGGCATCCGGCGTGGGGGGCGGGGGCGGAGCTTCGCGGGCGGCTTGGGCCTGGGGCTGGGTGGACTCGGTGGCAGTCTCCCGCCGGGGACGGCGGTCTCCAGGGATTTGCTGTGGTGCGTCTGGCTGGTGGTCGGCGGTGCGGAAGCGGATAGCCTGGTCGCCGGCCTCGGTGGGTTGCCAGGCTTGGCCTTGTGTGGACGAGGTGACACTCGTCCCTCCCGGCTGCTGGTCAGCGGTACGGAAGCGTACGGCGGTATCTGTGGCGGGGTCCTGACTCTGCCGCACGGGGTAGCTGGCGGGGGCTTCGCGGAAGTTGCTCTCGTTATGGCTACGGTGCGAGATGTACCCCTTGGCAATGCTCTCGGGGCTGCTGATTATCTCCAGCAGGGAAACACCTGCGAGGTCCAACAAGCCAGTTAGCTGCTTGATGGCTGTGCCATAAACGCGCCCTGCATGGGGGGCAAGCTGTATAACAACCAACTGGCCTGCCGACTGGGCGGCATTGCGAGCGATGTGACCGGCAAACTGCTGAAATTCGGTAGAATTACGGGCGGCCAGTTTGAAGTTGGGGAGTCGTTCGACCCCCATGAGAGAAAGTTTTTTACTTAGATAGAAAACGTGACTATGGAGATCGGCACCAGTGCCGAAGTTGGCGGCGATGCTGGCAATGTTGCCTGCGCTCACGATGGACTCGAAGATGCCCTCACGGTTGCCGAGAGGCGCAAGCTCCCACTCCGCCTGGGTGACGGGCGAAGCTACGGCAGATGCCGGGGCGGTGGGGTGTGCTGCCGGGTAGGGGCTCCAGATGGAGCTGTAGAGACCACCCGTGCCCTGATAGGAATTGCGGAGGGAGATAAACTTCTCGCCGTTGGTGATGACGTGATCGTAGAATTTGAGCCCGGCATTTTTAAAAACTTCGGCGAGGTTTTTGGTAAGCCTGACATCTTCGGGGCTGGGAATGGGGTCGCCGCTGGGGTGGTTGTGGGCGACAAAGAGTCCGGTGGCCCCCTCGGGGATCTGACGCAGGATCATGCTCGGGTAGACCAGAGCAGCATCAACAGCACCGATACTGACAATAGAGAGCTGCACACCCTGGAGCTGATCATTGACATAGTAAACCTTGAACGACTCGAAATAGGGGGAGCGGATGGTGGTAGCAAGGGCGTAGATGTCTGCCGGGCCGCGGATCTGCATTCCCTGAATAGGGACACCTTGGGGGAGAGCTGAGCTGATAAGCTCGGGGATGATGCGGAGAACGGGGCGGCCTGGGCCGACAGCCTCGAAAGCCTGCTGCCACTTGCCTTCATACCAGGCGGCGCGTTCGGCATTGGTGCGCCTGGAGATGCGGGCACGGTCGAGCTTGGAAAGGCGGATCTCTGTTAGCTGCGGAGAATGAGCGGAGGCGGCAGGTGTATCTTCTTGCCGTTGAACTCGATCGGCTCGGGGTGCAGGATCGCTTGCGGGATCGGTGTCGGCGCGGGATACAGGGGCGCTTCGCCGTTCAGTGCTGGCGGGAGCGGCGGGTACTGTATCGAAGTCGAAGGTGGCTTGCAGCGGCAGGGGGTTGCCGAAGAGATCGACGGACTTCGGTTCGAGTACGGCGCGGAGGTGCGCTCTGGCTTCCTGGTATTTTTCATGGGGTATGCCCTCCCCTCTAAAATAGACTCTTTCCTGCCTGGGGGTCAAGCGGATCGGCCTGGTGGTGGTGGTGGGCTCGGTGGTGGCAGTGTCCCGCCGGGGACGGCGGTCTCCAGGGGGTTGCTGGGCTGCGTCCGGCTGGTGGTCGGCGGTGCGGAAGCGGATAGCCTGGTCGCCGGCTTCGTGGAGCTGGCCGGTGAGGTCGTGGATTAGCTGCTGGCGGGCCTCGCGGTCGGCAGCGGGGTAGGTATGTACCTCGGTAATGCCCTGCTGGCGGAGGAGATCGAGCGTGGCGGGGGTGGCATTATCGGGCACGACGGCGGCCGCAAACTCAGAGAGGGCCACGGAGCGCATGGGCTTGGCCTCGAAGTACTCGGTGGGCATGTTGCGGAGCTTGTCGATAAAGCGTTCCACCGCCCGCACGCTAGCCTCGGGGGCAGTGTCCTGACTCTGCCGGTAGTCGCGCATGGCACGTTCGATGGCGCGGCTGGCACTCTGGGTAGCGGCATCTTCCAGAATCTCGGCGGTGTGGGTGGAGTTGAAGCCGATAGACTCGCCCAGTTTGTCGAACTCCTGATCTATCTCGGCCTTGATCTTCTCGAAGTGGGCCGGGTCAGTCAGCAGATCCTTATTCTGGCGTATCTGGCGGATCGACTTGAACTGTGGTGTGACCCTGGCCCGCAGATTGCCCAGACCATAGAAGAAGCTTTCGCCACTGCGGAGATCGCGTTTGAGGAGGGAGACGACCCGCTCTAGCGTATGTGGCAGATAGCGGCGGCGGCCGCGGCTGTCGCGTCCCTGATAAATCTGCTCGCTCTCGGTGAGGCTTTGCAGCGTGTCGTCGGCGTGGGCCTTGTATTCATCGAGCAGCCCGGCGTCGCGAATTTGCTGGCGCAGATTGCTGATTGTGGCGGCACTGTTGATGGTCCCCTGCTCACGGGCGGCGCGGGATATTTTGTTGGCAAGTTCCTCCAGCAGGAAGCGTGAGGGCTCCATGTCCTGTGCCAGGTTGTTGTACTTCTCGGTACCTTCGCCGAACCGCTCGCGTGCCCATTCCAGGGTGGCATCGCGCTGGCTGTTGAGGTAGGCCGTACCTGCGGCCTGGAATGCCGGATCGTTCTGCAGCTGGTCGGAAGACTTTACGTTCAGAAACTCACCCAGGCCATGCTCGCGCATACGGGCGGCCTCAGCAGCATCGAGCCCCGGATGGGTGGCCACCTGCGCCTCGTGGCCTCTCTCTTGCAGGAAGCGGGCCAGAAAGGCCGTATTCTGCCAGAGGGCATCAGCCCCTTCGGTGGTCAGCATTTCGAGGTTGACGCTGCTATGCGGGTGCAGTGCTTCGAGCTGGCGGTTGAGATCGTTCAGGGCGGTGGTATTGACCCTGCGGTGGATGGTGGGATAGCGGGGGGAATAAATATCGGCACCGAAGACACGGGTGCCACGGCGCGGGTCCACCAGGTCGCGCGTGCCGATGAGGGTGATCTCGCCGAACTTGGTTAGAGCCTGGTCTTTTTGTGTAACGGCCAGTGAGGGAACAGCCAGGCCACCCATGTGAGCCGCGTGGCGCAGGTTGTCGGCTGTCAGGCTGTGGGTGACAATCAGGTCCTCTTTGGCCTGCTGCTGCTGCTGGCTGTCGGCGGTGCGGAAGCGGATAGAATCGGAGGCTTGGCGATATGGTCCGTCTGCCTTGTTCCAGTAGATTTTATCTTTTTCGGCAACATCTTCAGTTTCTTCCAGCAGTGATGCACGACGCTCTGCCTGTGTCATGCTTCTACGTGTCTGCATGTTGCGTGCTTCGACCTCGCCAGCGACACGGTGATACATATCCTCTGCCATGTGTTCCCAGTTCATGAGTCGCCGATGGTTCGCAAACACTTCATCCACCATCTGGTCAACCGTTACCTCCCCGTTCTGGTAGCGAGTCAGAAGATTACGCAGTTGACTGTTTTTGACTGTGCCCGGTTTTAGGCGCTTGAGAAAATCGTACAGGGTCCCCCTGTGCCGGGAGGTGCGCCGGTCTATGATCTCCTTGAACTCCAGATCAAACTCGGTGGGGGGATTCTTTTGACGGTAGTCTTCAAAAACTCTGGGATTGGACCCCTCGGCAAAGCCTTCCTGCTCCTGGATATAGTGCTGAAGCTCGTGGACAATAATTTCTTTTATCTGCTCTTTGTGATAGTCGGCAAGCTCGCCAACTTCTCCTTGCTCGTTGAAGCGGGCATCATAAAAAACTTTCAGAAGATTAAGCTCTTTGTCGAACAAACCGTTGTATGGTGCCCCGAAAAGAGGTCGGGCAAGAAGCTGTACATCAACGGATTTGAGGTCGGGAAAAGCGGCCAAAAGTTCGGAGTCGTCCAGCAGCTCACCGAGTTTACCGAAGAAGTCGCCACGCTCCGAAAGTTTATCTATCCTGACATCGCCTCCAGGAAGCTCGTAACGCCATTTCCCATCTCCCCCAAGTTCCCAGCCAGTACTGGCCTTGATCTTGCGTTTATCGTCAAGTGAAAGCTCCTGCCAGTTACGCCCTGCCAGCATCTGCCTGGCTGTGGCAAGGTTTGCCACTACTTCATCGGCATTGTCCAGCCTCGCGGCCCCCTGCTGACCTATGGCACGGAACTGTACGGTTTCGGCTTCGGTTTGCGCTGGTGTGGTGGCGGCCTGGCGGAGGCCACGGTCGAGGGCCCGGTGGGTCCAGGCTTCGACGGCGGCGAGGTCGGGGTCGTAGCCTTCGAGCCCCAGGGCGTGGCCGATGCTCTGGATCCACTCTTTGATGGCGGCGACGACCTTCTGCCAGGTCGAGCGGAGGCGGAGATCGCCCTTGCGCTCGGCCAGGCGGGCGAGGACTTCCTGCATCAGCAGGTCGCGTCCGGCGGCGGTCTCGGTCTTGAGACCGGGATAGGCAGCACGCACCTCATCCATTATCCGGCGCATGGCGGCATTGCGGACCGCGGCAAACTCCAGGGCCTGCCAGATGCTGGTACGGACATCCGCCGGCAACTGACCGAGGCCGATGTGCTCCAGCTCGTGAACGATTGATTTCCTGACCTCGGCAAGGCTCGGCGACTGATCGAGGACAATGTAGGGCACGCCATTATCCACAAAGGCCCAGATTTCCTTTACCCCCACCTCCTGCACCGCCCTGTCTACCCGGTGCAGAATGTCCGCCGGCAGGTCGGCCATGCTGGGCACTATGCGAACGCTCGGCAACTGCCGCAGGGCCGCGCCGTAGCGCTCCTGTGCCTCTTCCACCGTGGGGGCAGAGTCTTTCGGGGGGAAGGCCTCTTCGGCCCACTGGCGCACCTCGGCATCGGTCTTGGGCTGGTACTGCCCTGCAGGATCCCCTTCTGGTGTGGGTGTGTCCCGCCGGGGACGGCGGTCTCCAGGGCTTTGCTGGGGTTCTGTGGGCGAGGTGGCGTTCGCCTCTTCCGGATCTTCGGCGGTGCGGAAGGCGGGGTTGTCGTCGTCCCATTCGGGCCACTCATCGGTGTCGATCGTCTCGCCCCAGGCATCCCCTTCGCCGTCGGCCTCGGCTTCATCGCCTTCGAGCGATTGCAAGGCGGCTTCGTACCATTCCTGCTGGGGCATACCATCGACAGTGAAAGCTTCGAGGTCGATCGCCGGATCCAGCTCCAGCCCACGCTGGCGCAGCTCTGCCAGGTTGCGCAGGACGGTATCCTCGAAATATGAGCGGGCGGCCTCGGCTTCGCTGGCGACGGTACCGCCCTTGGCTCGCCACTCGCGGTAGCGGCGTACCTCGTCCAGGAATTGGCGCACCAGGTCGTGGAAGTCTGCCGGGGAACTGCGGTCGTGTACACCGGCACCATAGCCGAGCCCCAGGTGTGAGATGCTCATAAGCACCGTCTCGGGGTCCATCCCGGTAACGCCCCTGCCATGGAGGCCGGAGAGATCGCGCCGTTCTTTGGCTGTCAGCGTGTCCCAGAACTCCCAGTAGGCACCGGCGGGGCCGGTACGGTCGGCCTTGGTAGGGCGGCGCAGGAGACCGCCCAGGCGAAACTCTGCCAGCAGCGGCACCTCGCCGGCATGGTCGCGCAGGTAGGCATCGAGCGAGGTCTGCTGTGCTTTGAGAGCGGCACCGGTGAGCTGTCTGTTCGGATCGCGGGGCTTGCGGCGGGCTTTCTTCTCCTCGGCCTCGATGGCACGCTGCTGGCGTGCGAGCCGCTTCTGCAGATCAGCCTCGGCCTTGGCTTCGGCCTCAGCTTTAGCTGCAGCGGTGCGGGCGGCATAGTAGGCCTCAGCCTGAGCCGAGCCGGCAGTCTGCATCTCTTTATTTTCCAGAAAGACCAGGCGGAGAGAGTTGCCCTCTTTGGCTCCCTGGTTCCACTCGTGGGCCCCGAAGCCCGGCGGGAAGGTCAGTACGTTATCGTGATAGTGAAGCTGGTGCGGCCCCACCACAAACCAGCGCGAGCCATCCTGCGCCTTGTGCCGCATCTGCTGGGTGCGGCGTTTGAGGCGGCGGCCGGTGGCGCGGTTGAGCGTGACGATGGCCTCTTCGAGGTCGGGCTCGTGGTCCACCCGTATCTGCCAGCGTCCATCTTTGAGCTGCCAGGCCTCGGTACGTACCCCTGACGGCAGATCGGCGCGGCGGGGGGCGGGGGTGGCTTCGGTGTCGGTGTCGGTGGCGGCTTCGGTGTTGGTGTCGGTATCGGCGTCGGCTTGTGTGGACTCTGTGGACGGCGTGGACTCTGAGGTCTCCTGCCCGGTCTCCTGCTGGGCGGTGCGGGTATCTGGCAGGGCGGCGCGTTCGGCCTCGGTCATGCGAGAGAGGGCGGCAATGACGGTCTGGGCATCGCCGGTGGTGATCTGGCTGCGCGAATCGTACCGCTGGCCGGTGATGTGCTCGACGGCGGCTAGCTGTGCCTCCTGGTCGGTGATGCCGCTGGAGCTGAAGGTGGCGAAGAGCCTGCGCCGGAGCTGGGCCGCCATGGGGCGGGTGTCCTGCGGGGTCGTTGGACGGGCTGGTGTGGCGCCCTCTTGCCTTGCTGCGGGCGGCGGTGTCTCCTGTGGGGCTGTGGCAGTGTCTGTCCCCTGCCCTGCTGTGGCCCCGTCTGGCTGCCAGCCCGGCGGCGGCTGGGCATATTTGGGGGCTGTGGCAGTGTCTGTCCCCTGCCCCTCGGCCTCGGCGGGCGAGGTGACACTCGCCCCTCCCGGCTCGGCTGTGGCATCGGCGGTGGTGGGGGTGGCGGCGGTTTGGGCATCGATCACAGCGGCAGGGTCAGCTCCGCTGGCGGTGGCGTCGATCACGTCGTCGTTGGCGGCTGGGTCTAGCTGTTGCTGGACGGCAATCTCGCCACTTTCCTCCAGCTCGCGGATGCGGGCACGGACGGCCTCGGTGCCTTCGGCATCCCAGAGGGCATCGAGTTCGTCGCGCAGGGCTTCGGGGAGGGCGTTGATCATCCGGTCGATGATGATAGCCTCCTCGGCCTTGGCCTGGGCTACCTCGCTGAGGGCGGCCAGCTCGAGAGCAGCACCGGTATTGCCGGCATCGAGCGCGGCCTGAATCTGGGCGGCTAGATCGGGGTTTTCCTCGGCGACATCGGCAGCGAGCTGCTGCAGGGCTGTCTCGGTCTCGGCACGGGCATCCATGACGGGGCGCAGGCCATACTGCTGCAGAATAGTCTCGGCCCGGTCGGCGAAGGTTTTTCCGTCCTTGTCCTTGCGCTTGAGGGCGCGGTCGAGATCGCCAGCCACGGCCTCATAGAGTACGTCCACCTGCTGCTTTCCCCGGGGGATGTTGTGCCAGGTGCGGGAGTCGATACCGACCGTGGCGGCCACCTGGTCGAGCTGGGGCTGGGACATGGCGGCGAAGAGGTGCGAGAGCCGCATATCAGCCGCCAGGGCACCGCCACGGGTGCCAGCGTAGGCCTGCGGTGCCGGGCCGTACTTGCCGGCAAAGCGGTTGAGAGAGTAGGCACTGCCGATCTGCCCCATGTGGACCAACATGAAGCCAAAGGCCATGTTGGGCACCTCCTGCCAGAGCTGCTGCATGGAGGGGCCGAAGTTGCCGAAACCGGCGCTTTCAAATTCGTTCTCCAGGTTGAGGATGGCGGCATACCCCTGCTGCATTCCTTCCTCGATAAAGATTTCTTCGGGCCAGGTATGGTAGCCGGTGACATCGCGCACAGCCCTCATGGCCTGGCCGAAGCCGGACTTGTCGTAGCCGGCCTTGGTAGCGGTCAATTTCTGCCCGATCCGTTTGATGCCCGAGGGCAGCATGGCCCCGGTCTTGGCAGAGATCCACTGACGAGCACGGCGGGGTACCAGGCGGCCAGCGGTGCGCCCGGTGGCCTTGACGAGCTCCCAGGCATAGACCTCCGTGATAAAGTCCAGCCCTTCCTGCGTGGCGGTCTTGAGCAAGGCAATGCCGGTACTGTTGCCGGGGTGGCGCATAACCAGCTCGCCCTCGGCATTGAGGTCAAACTTGGGAAGAGCCCGCGCGCGGGTGCCGCCCATCAGCTCCTGCAGTACATAGGTGGTGAGAGCATAGGGGTTGATCTTTTTGAAGCTGAACTGGCTGCTGGCCTTCCGGGCGGCAATCTGGGCCGGGGAAAGAAACATATCGCCCACGCGCTGCGAGGCGGCAAAGCGGCTGGTATAGAGCACTTGGTTCAGTGCGCCCTCGACACTGGAGGCCAGCGAGAACTCGCCCATACCCGGCACCTTGAAGCCGACAGAGCCATCGCCGCGCATTTCGAGGTTCTGTTCGCGCACCATACGGGCCTGCAGCTCGGCCTGGAACCAGGCTTGCATCTGTTCGGGCGTATCGAACCCCTCGCGCGGGAGCCCAGCGGCCCAGGCCCCGATTTTGCCGAGCCTGGTACCACGGGCGGATTTATCGCCGAAGAAGTCGCGCCGGATATGTTCGAGGCCATTCTGCGGGTCGGCATAGGTGGCGAGGGTGAGGTCGTAGTTGCGCTGGCCGGGGATCAGGTGCCCGATCATGCCGGGGATGCCGCCACCTGGTAGGAAGGAAGTAAGCTGCAAGCCGGTTTTGATAGGCGAGGATACGACCGTTTTGAGCACTCCGCCCACGCCCTCCGTCTCGGCGGCGGTGAAGGCACGCTCCGCCATATCGGTAACTCCGAGGCCCTTGGCAATGGCATCGAATGTTTTGCCCTGCCCCTCGGAGGCTCCGCGCTTTTCGGCCTCATCCAGCAGGGCGGCGAGGTCTTCCTCCGTCGCCTCCGGCTGGTGCTGGCGCACGGCCTCCAGCAGGGCGGCGCGGTCGAGGTGGCGATAAACGTCGTCCCGGATCGAGGTGTTGAGATTTCGCAGGGGGCGGCCCTCGCGTTCGGCAATCGCGGCGGCGGCATCGTGGTCGTTCAGGCGGTGGCCTTCCTTGCGCAACATGCGGCGCATCTCGCCCGCACCGATGGCCCGTTTGCGGCTGGCATCGTAGGCGGCGGCCAGGCTGGGCATGACCTCGGAGAGGGCCGCCATGCGGGTATCGGCAGCCTGTTGCTCGGCCTGCCAGGCGGCCTGCTGGGAGTTTCGCCACTGGCTTTCGGCCCGGAGCCTGGCGGCGGCATGGGCAAAATCGTCCTCCATGATGCTGCGTTGTCTGTGCCGCTGATACTCTGCCTCCTGCCCCCGATCGAGATCCGAGGGTGGTCCCTGGCTAACTCGTGCAGCCGAACTGGGGGCAAGGTCCTCACCCAGCCCTGCGGCCTCCCAGTCGATCTCCTGGCGAATATAGTTGCGGCGGCGTGGAGGCTTGCGCTCTTCCAAGTCGGGCGGCGGTGGCAGGGCGGTAGTGGGCATGGTGTAATACTCCGGGGGGGGAATGGTCAGCCTTGGGGGGCAGAAGCGGCGTGGGCTTTTGCTGCATCTTCCAACATAAAAAGTACCTCTCTGGGGCTCTTCCCATACTTGTCCATGAGAGTGACGATTTGTGCCATGCGGTAACTGCTGGCATCTTTTAGCGTCAGCAGTAGAAAAGCAGACGTGCCTACATCAATTCCGGTGGCTCTCGAGAAGGCTCTAATATCTTTGTTTTTTCCTTTCGTCAGATTGAAGTCCGCCAAAGCATCGTTTATTTTCCGGGAAAGAGCAGCTGTCTCCCGCGCCATTTTTTCCTCGTCCTTTATCTTTTGCTCGTTTTCTTTCTCTGCCTTGCGCCGGGCGATGTCGGTGGCGCGGGCGATCTCCTCCTGTTGGCGGGTGCGATCGCGTTCCTCGGCGCGGCGCCCTTCGGCTTCGAGCCGGTCGCGGGAGAGATTGGCCTCGTGAGTGCGGGTTTTCTCCCCTTCCTCTCCGCGGAACTTGCGGTCTTCGGCGGCCTGGGTAGCGCGGAAGTCACGATCGGTGCGGGCAGCTTCGATCTGCTGGCGGGTGCGTTCGGCCTCGGCATCGGTGCGGGCCTTGGCTACATCCACCTGGGCACCGGCGGCGATATTGGCCCGTTCGGTGGCGGCGGCTTCGCCCTCGCCCCTTGTGCGGGCCTCGATCTCGGCCAGGCGTTCCTGGCGGGTGGGGCGGCGCGTGGGCTTGGAGAAGTTCTGCTGCATGCGTTGCAGGATGGCGTTGGTAGCGGTGTTGCTGGTGGCATCCTCGTAGCGGCCCCAGGCCCTGCGGGTCAGAGCATCGAGTCGGGGCGAGGCGGCACGGGCGGCAACACGGGTGCCGGGGTCGCGGCCAGTGCGGCGCATAAAAGCCAGCGAGGCGGCCGGGGTCTGCACTGTGCGGCGTTCGCCGTCGGGCTCTGTGATTGTGAGCGGCCCCATGCCGGGCGTTTCCTCGGGTGGTGTGTCGCGCCGGGGACGGCGGTCTCCAGGGGCTGGTGTTATTCTGCTGGTGGGAGCGGCGGTCTGGGGCGGGGGCTCTTCCTGCTGGCTGGCGAGGCGCGGGTGTTCGGTATAGCCGGCCTCTGCGTCGGCTACCGGTGGCAGAGTCTCGACAGTGCCCGGCGCGGGATCTTCCATCGGGATTCCATGTTCGTCCAACCTGGGCCGTGGCAGAGTCGATACAGTGCCGGCGTTGGGACTGTCTGTCGGGGTGACAGCTTGCGGGGCACCGGGCACGGCGGCAATTGGAGGCATTGGACGTGTGCGGTGCGGTCGTGCTGCGGGAACGGCAGGCAAAGGGCCCTCTGGCAGCTCGATTGCCTTGTAGGTGTAGCCGGACTGGGCGCGGCGCATAAGCCGGTACTGATCGGCCTTTTCCTTGGCACGAGCCGCTGCGACTGCTGTGGCTGTGGCTGATGCTATTTCTTCAGGGCTTCGGCGGCGTTTGGGGCGTGTGGTGGGCATAGTGGAGACTCCTGTGCTGTACGGCTGGCATTGTAGCAGGGCGCAATGGGGCACTGCGCAGGGGCTAGCCTTCGGGGAAGGGGGCGCCGTCGTCGGGGACGAGGATGACGGGGGCTCCGGGCTCGGGGGTGTCGTCGGCCTCGGGGACGAACTGCTGCACGGTGCCACGGAGGCGGTCGAGTTCGCGGTCGCCGGAGCCGTCGGGCGGGGGCATCCAGCCGAGGAGGGCCGAGAGGTGCTTTTCCTCGCCCTGTTCATCGGGCAGCTTGACGCTCTCGCAACGGGCGACATAGGTCTGGCGGGTAACCGGGGCACCAGTCGGGCCTTTGAGGGGGTGGCCGTCTTCATTGAGCATTGGCACCTCCTCGCGGGTCAGCCGCATGACCGGCTCGATCAGCGAGACATCGTGCCCCTCTTCGGCCAGGCGTTCGAGTTCGGCCCCTACCTCGTCGGCTGTCTTTCCCACGAGCCGCCAGGCGGGGATGGCGATGGCGCGGCGGGCGGCGTGGCGTTCGGTGGAGCGGGCGAGAGCATCGCCCTTCTCCAGCACCAAGCGTTTGTGGCTGCGGAAAGTGGTCTCGTACAGGCCATAAACGCGGCGGCGGATGTCAACCCTCCCCGTCAACAGGCGGCTCCCCTGCTGGCGGGCGGTGGCGGTGCTGTAGCCGGCAGCGATGGCGGCGGCCCCAACGGTGGGCTCGGTGAAGAGGGCCAGGCAGAAGGTCTCGAAGCGGGCCTCGGGGAGCGGCACCCTTAGGGGTGAATCGCCCTCGGCCTGGCACTTGCGGATGGCCCGGCCAATGGCTTCGATGGCATGGCCACCACGCAGGAGGGCTGCCTTGCGGGTGGGCTTGCGGGCTGGTTTTTTGGGGGGTGTTTTTTTGCTGTTGCTCATGGTCTGGCCTCCTGTTGTCATGCCGCCATTGTAACATGCCGCAATATGGCCGCTCCCTGCGCAAGCTCCTGCGCTGCACCGTTTTACAGTCGTCTCGTCCGTCATTTGTTTTAGCCTTTGAGTATCCTCATAGCCCGGCTCATGGCTACTGCTGCCGGGTTTTTCAGCCGTGCCCAGCCTGCGTCCGTTTCGGTGAGCTCGGAGATAATCTGAATTGCTTGCGAGAAATGCTGATCGGTGAGCTTCTGCCAGATGGCTACGGCCCGTGGGCCGGAATCGAGCAGGCAGAGGGCGCGATAGGGTTGGCCGAGGGTCTTGAGCTCTCTGATCTCCGACATGACACCGAACGACCTGCGACCACCGGTAGGAGCGCCCTCGTAAGCCTGCGCCGTGGTGTGTTCGTTTCCGTTCTGTTCCGTTCCGTTCGGTTCGTTACCGTTGACGTTGACGTGCAGCGCAGGAGCTTGCGCAGGGAGCGGCCCCGGTGTATGGTGGTCGCCAGAATGTCCGTGGGGGGGGTACGGGGGGGGAACAGATAAAGTAACGTTGTTAAATTTCTTTAACGTTAACGTCTTAACGTCTGGGTTATGATTACTAAGCTCACTTAAACTTAAAGAGTTCCTTAGCCGCGCGTGCGCCTGCGCGGGGGCGGACGTACCCGCGCGTAGGGCGGCCTCGGCATAGCTCTCGGGGATGCGCTTGGCCGCGGCCAGCCGGGCGATAGCCTCGGGGCTGTAGTGCTGGGAAGCGGTGCGATAGCGTTGGAGACTGTCGGAGAGATACCAGCAGAGGGCCGGCGCATCCGGCGAGCGGCAGTGCCAGTTGTTCCAGGTGGTATCGAGGCTGATCAGGCCGGGCCGATCCGCCAGGGCTACAATTCCACGGCGGCCCCGGCAGAGTTCGGGGGGGAAGTGGTCCTCACAGGCGGCGATGTAGCCGGCCTCCTCGAGTGCCGCGCCGAACTTGAGCGCATCGTGCCACTCGGCCCAGCGGCCCATATCGGTCATGTAGCGATCCCAGAAGATGCCGTGGTCGCGGTCGGGGGTGCCGGCCCAGGCCTCGCGCCAGAGCGTGAGGTGCCCGAGCACCAGCATCGGGTTCGACCTGAGCTTGCGGCAGAGGCGGTCGAACCGGTCGCTGCGGCTCTCGGTGGTGCTGATGGTGATATAAAGCATCGTTTTTAAGAGGTATGTAAAAAGGGCGTAGATCGGACGTCCCGCCACGCTAGTACTGGTGGCAGGCGGTGGGCGGCCCGATAGCGGACCGGAAAAGCGAGGGCGCGAGCGTTGCGCCGGCGGTCTAGCCGGGTGGTGCGCGGGTGCGCCGGCGGCTGCTATGGAGGGTGTTTAGCATGGCGGTTCTTTCTCGTTGCGGGTGGTATGTGAGAGAGTGTGAGGCGGTCTGTCTCAGGTACGGCGAGGGATAACCTCGGGCGAATAGCGGGCAATCTCCGGCCCGATAGCGGAGCGCATACTGTGGGGCGAGCGGTAGTGGTTGGGGATGGAGTGCCAGGCCCCGGTCCAGCTCGCCTGCATGTTGGCGGTAAAAAAATCGGTGGTGAGGGCGATCACCATCTGGCGGGCGGTGCGCTCGGTGCCGCGCAGGATGCGCCCCTCGCGGCGTTTCCTGCGCCGGCGACGTGGGCGCGGCTGGGCTCTGCTGCCTTTGCCGATAGCGCGGAGGGCGGCCTTGATGTCGTACTCGGCGGCATAGAGGCAGTCGGCGGCATAGAGGCAGCCAGCGTGCCACTGGGCCAGCGAGAGCGGGGCATCGAGCCCCAGGAACCCCCCCAGCAGGCGGCAGAGCTCCGGGCGGGCCTCTACCAGGTGCAGCACATCGCGCATTTTGCCGGGGAAGGCGTGCCGGTCGCGCCGGCGGTCGTACTCGAGCGTCTGCCAGCGCGGGCAGCCCCGGCAGGGCGGCGAACCATCGGGCGCAATCCAGCCCTGCAGCAGCAGGGTGCCATAATCCTGCATCGCCTGCAGGATGACGCTCGAGAACAAGCGGCGGATGGGGGAGGTATCGGCATCCATGCGCCAGCCGAAGGGCTGGGCGTTGGCGGTCCAGCTGGTGGTATCCACTACGGCCTGGCGGGGTTGCCTCATGCGTAGGCACTCCCCTGCTGCTGACGGTGACGCAGCACATCGGCCCAGCAGACCATGGTCGCCCGGCGGCCGACCCCCGGACGGTGGCGGATACCCCCCTGCCCGATCCAGCGGTGCAGCGTACGCGGGCTGATGCCGGCGGCAGTGGCGGCGGTACGGAGCGGGATCCAGCCGTCGGAGAGGGCCAGCTCGATACTGTGGCGGCGTTGCTGGGCCGGTATGCCTAGTGCCTCCATCACAATATCGAGCGTGGCGGCGGCCTCGTGGGTGCGGCGGCGTGGCGGGCTAGCGATAGCGGTGGTGTCATTCATGGCGGGGCCTCCTGCGTTTGGCGGTTTCCGGTGCCGGTGGTATCAGTAGCCCCGAGCGGGCCAGTTCGGCCAGGGCGGCGGCTACGATCAGCTCCGCCACGTGCGGCGTCTCAATAGCGGCCAGCAAAGCCGGTGGCCCAGGCTGGCCCGAGGCGGCAGTGATGGCGTCGGCCAGGTGTTGGAGCCGCCGGCGGAAGCGGCGGGTAACCACAATGCGCCGGCGGGCGGGTGGTACGGTGGAATAAATGGCAGGGGTTTCGCTCATGGGGCCTCCGGAGATGGTTCCTGATCGGCCGGGATGCGGCGGGGTTCGGCTGGTGGCGGAGCCATGGCCTGGAGCGTACGGGCAAGCTCGAGCGCGGCAGTGTGGGGCAGCAGGATTACATCGAAGCCGTCGAAGTTCTGCTGCATCAGACTCACCAGGCCACCGCGGGCATGGCCGAGGAGCACGGGGTACTGGTCGCCACAGTGGATCATGGCGGCGTGGGGAGGAGTGCGGCTCATGGCTGGGGATCCTCGTTCGGAGGCACCGGAGGCATCAGGCTCTCGATGTGGCGGGAGGTCAGGTGCAGAGAGTTGATCTGTGCCACTCGGCTTTTGCACTCGCCTTCCGGGGTGCGGTATTTGCAGATGTCGGCATCGATAGGGAATCTATAGGCACAAGTCCTCTCCCCATCGCATTTGTAGAAGGTGCGGATGTCCTCGGAAGTAAAGACCAGGATGGTCCTGATGTTGTTGGTCTTTGGTGTCATGCTTCGGCCTCGCTTTCTGTGGCAGTGTTGGGACTGTGGCGCAGTTGCGGTTCCTCAACAAATACCCAGAGATGGGCCGCGAGGCATAAGCTGGGGAGGATCCCGTCCCTAAATTCCCGTAGGAATCGCTCTGTGATTTTCTCGACAGTTGCTTTGTTTACCGGGGATAGGTCGAGATCAGGGAGATGAATGTGCCTGCTATAGGTCTGCCGTTTTACTTTGATGTCTTGCTCATTCATTGGCGGGACTCCTTGGGGGGTGTCCCGCCGGTGACGGCGGTCTCCAGGGACACGAGTCTGGAGCCCGCGGTCTCCGCGGGGATGGCGGTTTGCGGTTCGCAGGGATGCTCACCCTCCAGGGGTGGTGGTTTGGGATAGGAAACAAAAGGCAGCGGGAAGTAGCCGATGGGCTCATCTTCTATCGGCATGCGGTTGATGCCGTACCAGCGTTCGCTGCAACAATAGCCGAGAGCTATTTCGGGGCCGGAAAACAGCAGCAATACCGGTGAGCCAAGAGACGCGATGTCGAGCACTCCGTCGGTGATCGGCTGCCAGCCGATCATTTCGAGGAGCCAGATAGCCAGTTCGATCACGTTCTCTTGAGTTTCGACTTCGATTATTCTGCTGGGCGAAGCCTCCTGCCAGATTTCCAAATGATCAAACCTGATGGCGAGTCTAATGTCGCCGTGAAAGTTTTGCTTGATTACTATTCGTTGTGGCATACTTCGGCCTCGCTTTCTGTGGCAGTGTCCGGACTGTGGCGCGGCGGGCTCGGCGATCCCGCCCTACCTTCGGCGGTGTCAGCGGAGGTGGCGGGTTGCGGTTCGCGGGGACGCTCACCCTCCGGGGGGGTGTCGTCGTCGCTGTAGGCTTCGACGGCGTATTCGAGTGCCTGTTTTGCGTCGCCGGAGAGGATTTTGTGGAAGTCGATCTCGCGGATGCGCCCGGCGGTGCTGTGGGTGGTGTGGGGGGTCTCGGGCGACGGTAG
>Ga0265293_10006024_pt1 | contig 19728 bp, 19 predicted proteins | sample Munlanlewell138R_FD_192505 | JGI IMG/M metagenome (GOLD analysis project Ga0265293, IMG submission 192505) | Leachate microbial communities from a municipal landfill in Southern Ontario, Canada - Leachate well 138R | ecosystem: Engineered > Solid waste > Landfill > Unclassified | place: Canada... | reverse complement strand
CCACGCTTTCGCACCTCAGCGTCAGTATCGAGCCAGTGAGCCGCCTTCGCCACTGGTGTTCCTCCGAATATCTACGAATTTCACCTCTACACTCGGAATTCCACTCACCTCTCTCGAACTCAAGACCAACAGTTTTGGAGGCCGTTCCGGGGTTGAGCCCCGGGATTTCACCCCCAACTTGCTGATCCGCCTACGTGCGCTTTACGCCCAGTAATTCCGAACAACGCTAACCCCCTCCGTATTACCGCGGCTGCTGGCACGGAGTTAGCCGGGGTTTCTTTACCAGGTACTGTCATTATCATCCCTGGCGAAAGAGCTTTACGACCCTAGGGCCTTCATCACTCACGCGGCATGGCTAGATCAGGCTTGCGCCCATTGTCTAAGATTCCCCACTGCTGCCTCCCGTAGGAGTCTGGGCCGTGTCTCAGTCCCAGTGTTGCTGATCATCCTCTCAAACCAGCTACTGATCGTAGGCTTGGTAGGCCATTACCCCACCAACTACCTAATCAGACGCGGGCCGATCCTTCTCCGATAAATCTTTCCCCCAAAGGGCGTATACGGTATTACCCTCAGTTTCCCGAGACTATTCCGTAGAGAAGGGCACGTTCCCACGCGTTACTAACCCGTCCGCCGCTCACCCCGAAGGGCGCGCTCGACTTGCATGTGTTAGGCCTGCCGCCAGCGTTCGTTCTGAGCCAGGATCAAACTCTCAAGTTGAAATGCCCGAAGGCATATCCTTGACGTTCGAACCTCTGCACATCTTTGATGTCCTACCGCTCCGCTGCTTGAGGACGCGAACGCCCGGCAAACAACAAAACGACACCCCCACCCGGCTAGGAACAGGGGTAAACACCAAAAGTCATCTGTCTGTCGTGCTTCAGTTTCAAAAGAAACAAAAGCCGCCAAACAGTGAAGCTGACACCGGATCATCGGGAAAAACCCTACCGGCGCGATATACAGACGTTGATCCATCGAATGAACCAAGCCGCCCGCATATCTCTTCAGATACTATCAATTTCAAAGAGCAAGAGACAAAACCAGACTGAGGCGCTCATCCTACAAGCGCCACCGCCCCGTCCGTCCCATTCCCGAACCAACCTTCCGGCTGATCCGCCCCGCCAGTGCATCTCTGCGCCGCCGGTGAAGGGGTGTTTAGGCCCCCAAAACAAAACCCGCAAGACCTTTTTTGAAGAAAATAAGAAAACTAAGGAAAGGAATAGGGAAAGATAACGAAATCAATAAGTTACGAAACCGAAAAACCGTCTGATCACCACATCGAACCAGCGCGGTTTACGCCAGACGCCGCTTTGGGGGCGGAATCACCCGCAACAACAGCAGAATCACGACCAGCGCCAGATAGATCAGGGGCTGTAACTGCCAACCGCGCACCACCATGACATAGTGAACAGCGCCCAGCAGCAGAATCACATAGGTCGCCCGATGCAATCGCCGCCAGCGGTGCGGCCCCAGTTTGCGCAGCGCCAGATTGTTAGACGTCAGCGCCAAGGGCACCATCAGCACCAGTGCCGCCATTCCTATGGTTATATAGGGACGCTTGTAGATATCGCCAAGGATCTGGCGCGGAATTTGCACATCCAGCACCAGCCAGACCAGCAAATGCAGCACAATATAAAAGAACCCGATCAGCCCCAGCGCACGGCGAAAGCGGATCGCGTTGATACCCAGATGGGTGCGCAGCGGCGTGATTGCAAGGACCGCGATCAGAATTTGCAGGCCCCATAGCCCCATCTGATGTTCCATCGCCTTGACCGGATCGACCCCAAGCCTGCCATTCAGCCCCTGCACAAACAGCCAGACCGGCGGAATCACGGCCAGTATATAAAGCAGCCAGATCGGCACGCGGCGCAGCGCGGCATTCAGGGGGGCTGTGACGCTCAATAATCGCGGGCCAGATCCATACCCGCATAAAGCGCGGCCACCTGATCCCCATAGCCGTTGAACAGCACCGTATCGCGGCGCGTCGCGAAAATGCCGCCGCCGATGGGGCGTTCGGTCGCCTGGCTCCAGCGGGGATGGCTCACATTAGGGTTCACATTGGCATAATAGCCATATTCACGGGCGTTCATTGCCTGCCAGGTATTGACCGGCTGTTCGGCCTGCAGGGTGATGCGCACGATGGATTTGATCGATTTGAACCCATATTTCCACGGCACCACCAGCCGCAGCGGCGCGCCATTCTGGTTCGGCATCGGCTGATCATAAAGCCCGGTCGCCAGCAATGTCAGCGGGTGCATCGCCTCGTCCAGCCGCAGCCCTTCGACATAGGGCCAGTCCAACAGCCCGCGGCGTTGGCCGGGCATTTCATCGGGGCGGACCAGCGTTTCAAACCGCACATGCCGCGCGGCCGGTTGCACACCGACGCGGCGCAGCAGATGGCCGAGTTCGAACCCCTGCCAGGGGATGATCATGCTCCAGCCTTCGACGCAGCGCAGGCGGTAAATCCGTTCTTCGATCGGGCCGCTGGCGATGACATCGCCCAGATCATAGGTGCCGGGGCGATCCACCAGCCCGTCGATCACCACGGCCCATGGAACAGTGCGCAATGCCCCCGCATGGCGCGCGGGATCGGTCTTGTCCGGGCCGAATTCATAGAAATTGTTGTAGTTGGTGATTTCCTCGAAACTGTTGGGCACCAGTTCCTCGGCCTGCGCGCCGCGCGGCAAAAGGGCGGCCATCCCGGCAAAGCCCATTCCGGCCAAAACCTGCCGCCGCCCCAGCCAGACGGATTTCGGGGTGATATCGGATTGCCGAAGATCGCCGTTCCAGCGTGTCATTGCCAATGCCTCTGCTATTCCCATCAATTTTGGATAGCACCAGGCATTTCGCAAGCATTATTCGCGCGGCTCACGATGTTGGGATGATGCCCCGCCGATGAACCGGCGGGGCATTGTGGTTAATGGATGGTCGCGGCATCCGCACCCGGGCGCTGCGATGTCATCACCCGTTCGCCTACGGCCAGCCCGGTGGGGCCAGCGGTGACCGGCACCGTATCGCCATCGCGGATTTCGCCGCCGAGCAGCATTTCGGCCAGTTGATCCTGCAGATTTCGCTGGATCACCCGTTTCAGCGGCCGCGCGCCGAACACCGGATCATAGCCTTCATCCGCCAGCCAGTCGCGCGCGCCCTGATCAAGATCGAGCGTGATGTCGCGCCCCGCCAGTCGTTTTTGCAACAGGCCGATCTGGATATCGACAATGCCCGCCATATCTTCGCGCGCCAGACGATCAAAGATGATCGTCTCATCCAGCCGGTTCAGGAATTCCGGGCGGAAATGTCCGCGCACGGCCTCCATCACCTCGGCCTTGGCGGCGCTGGCATCGGCCCCGTCGGGCAACCGGCTAAGCGCCTGCGCCCCCAGATTCGACGTAAGGATGATCAGCGTCTGCTTGAAATCCACCCGGCGCCCCTGCCCATCGGTCAGCACCCCGTCATCAAGCACCTGCAACAGCACGTTGAACACATCGGGATGGGCCTTTTCGACCTCGTCGAACAGAACCACCTGATAGGGGCGGCGGCGCACGGCCTCGGTCAGAACGCCGCCCTCTTCATAGCCGACATATCCCGGCGGTGCCCCGATCAGCCGGGCGACGGCGTGTTTCTCCATGAATTCCGACATATCGATGCGCACCATCGCGCTGTCATCATCAAAGAGATATTCGGCCAAAGCCTTGGTCAGTTCGGTCTTGCCCACGCCCGTCGGCCCCAGAAACAGGAAACTGCCCAAAGGCCGGTTTTCGTCATTCAGCCCGGCCCGCGCACGGCGCACGGCATTTGACACCGCCCGCACGGCAACCCGCTGGCCGATTACGCGGCGGCCCAACTCGTCCTCCATCCGCAGCAGCTTGTCGCGCTCGCCCTCCAGCATTTTCGACGTCGGAATCCCCGTCCAGCGTTCGACCACCTGCGCGATCTGTTCGGGGCGCACGGCTTCTTCGACCATCACACCGTTATCCTCGTGCTGTTCGGTCTCGGCCAGTTGCTTTTCCAGACCGGGGATCACGCCATAGGACAGCTCGCCCGCGCGGGCCAGATTGCCTTCGCGTTTTGCAACGTCCAGCTCGGCGCGTGCACGGTCAAGCTGTTCCTTCAGCCCCCGCGCCCCTTCGAGCTTGTCCCGTTCGGCCTGCCAGCGGGCGGTCATCGCGGCGGATTTATCCTGCAGATCGCCCAGTTCCGCGACCAGCTTTTCCAGCCGCCCGCGCGATGCGGCGTCATCCTCTTTCTTCAGGGCCTCGGCCTCGATCTGTTTTTGCAGGATTTCACGGTCCAGCGCGTCGAGTTCCTCGGGCTTGCTGTCCACCTCCATCCGCAGACGGCTGGCGGCTTCGTCCACCAGGTCGATCGCCTTGTCGGGCAGGAAACGGTCGGTGATATAGCGATGGCTCAGCGTCGCCGCCGCCACCAATGCGCTGTCGGAAATACGCACGCCGTGGTGCAATTCGTATTTTTCCTTGATGCCGCGCAGGATCGAAATCGTATCCTCAACCGTCGGCTCCACCACCATCACCGGCTGAAAACGCCGCGCAAGGGCTGCGTCCTTTTCGATATATTTGCGGTATTCATCCAGCGTCGTGGCGCCCACGCAATGCAATTCGCCCCGCGCCAGCGCCGGTTTGATCAGGTTCGCGGCATCCATCGCGCCATCGGTCTTGCCCGCGCCGACCAGCATGTGCAATTCGTCGATGAACAGGATGATTTCCCCGGCGGCGGCCTCGATTTCCTTGAGGATGGATTTCAGCCGCTCTTCGAACTCGCCGCGATATTTCGCACCGGCAATCAGCGCCCCCATATCCAGCGCCATCAGCCGCTTGTTGCGCAGGCTTTCGGGCACATCACCATCGACGATGCGCAGCGCCAGCCCCTCGGCGATCGCGGTTTTACCCACGCCGGGTTCACCGATCAGCACCGGGTTGTTTTTCGTGCGCCGCGAAAGCACCTGCATCGCGCGGCGGATTTCTTCGTCACGACCGATGATCGGGTCGATCTTGCCCGCCTCGGCGGCCTCGGTCAGATCGCGTGCGTATTTTTTCAGCGCCTCATAACCTTCTTCGGCACTCGCGGAATCGGCAGTGCGGCCCTTGCGCAGATCATTGATCGCGGTGTTAAGCTTCAGCGCCGTCACCGCGCCCGCATCCAGTGCATCCTTGGCTTTGGAATTCACCACGGCCAGCGCCGTCAGCAGTCGTTCGACCGGCACGAAACTGTCACCGGCCTTTTCGGCGATTTTCTGGGCCTCATCCAGCACGCGCGCGGTTTGCTGATCAAGATAAACCTGCGCCGCGTCGCCAGTCACCTTGGGCATCCGCGCAAGCGTCGCCTCCAGCGCCTCGGCCACGCGCTCGGGCGCGCCGCCGGCCCTGCGGATCAGATTCGCGGCCAGCCCCTCGGGGTCATCAAGCAGCGCCTTGAGCAAATGTTCGGGCAGCAGCCGCTGGTGGTTTTCGCGCATCGCGATCGTTTGCGCCGCTTGCAGGAAGCCGCGCGAACGCTCGGTGAATTTCTCCATGTCCATCAGAATTCTCCTATCGTGGCACCCGTTTGCCCGGCGCCCGCTTTGCGGCACACCCGGCCTTGGGCCTGCACTGGAAATGGGGACAGAAATGGCCTGCTTCAAGGGTTTGGCCGCCGCGATATTGGCGCGCCGCGCTTGACCGCAGGCCCCGCGCAGGTCACAAGTTGCCAACCCATGACGGAGCCCGCACATGTCCGATGACCGCCTGATCGTAGCCCTGGATCTGCCCGATGCCCATGCCGGGCTAGAACTCGCAACAAAGATCGGCGATGCGGTCGGTTTCTACAAGATCGGGCTCGGTATGCTGACCGGCGGCGGGCTGGCGCTGGCGCGCGAGCTCAAGGACGAACATGGCAAGCGCATTTTTCTCGATATGAAACTGTTCGATATCGGCGCCACGATCGAAGCCGCCGTTCGCGGGCTTGCCCGGTTCGATCTGGATTTCCTGACCGTCCATGGCGATCCGCATGTCGTGCGCGCCGCGCGCGAGGGGGCGAGCGGCTCGGATATGAAAATTCTGGCGGTCACGATCCTGACTTCGCTGGATCGTGCCGATCTGGATCGCGGGCTGATCCGCGATGGCGCGGTGGCTGATCTGGTGGTCGAACGCGCCGCCCGCGCCTTTGAAGCGGGCGCCGATGGCGTGATCGCCAGCCCGCAGGAAGCCGCCGCCATTCGCGCACTGCCCGAATCCGCGGGCCGGCTGATCGTCACCCCCGGCGTGCGGCCCGCCGGCGCAGCTCTGGGCGATCAAAAGCGGGTCGAAACCCCCGCCGCCGCCATCGTCGCCGGCGCCGATCACATCGTGATCGGCCGCCCCATCTGGCGCGCCCCCGACCCCGCCAGCGCCGCGCGGGCCGTTCTGGCCGAAATCACGCGGGTCTAATCCTCGTTGATATCCCGGTCCCAAATTTTCCGCTGCCCCCTGCGCACGCCAAAAATTTGCCGCAGCAGCAACCACGCCACCAGCGACGTCAGCGCAAAGATCAGCACCACCACCGAAAGCGGGGCCGCCGCCGCGCCGAGTGCTACCGCGAGCGCCGTCAGCATCGCGCCGATCGCAAAGCCGACAAAGACATAGCCGGGCACGAGCACCTCGAACACGGCCAGCCCGATACCGGCCACCAGCCAGACCCACCATTCCTGCCAGAGGATCATTTCGCCCCCCCGCGCAGCAATCGGAACGCATCGCCAAAGGCCTCGATCGCGGCGGCGGGCAGGATGACCGTATTGGCCCCCGCGCCCTTGCCCACGGCCTCTAACGCTTCGACCTGTTTTAGCGCAACCTGATATTGCGCCGCGGCCAGCCCGTTTTCGGCGATCGCCTGCGCCACCACGCCGGTGGCATAGGCCTCGGCATCGGCGGCGATGCGGCGGGCCTTGGCGATCTGTTCGGCGGAATAAAGTTCTGCATCCGCATTCAGTTCAACTGCGCGTTTCTTGCCCTCGGCCTCGGTTACCAGCGCGCGGCGGGCGCGTTCGGCATTAAGCTGTTGCAGCATGGCGGCGCGGGTGGCGGCATCCAGATTGACATCCAGAATCTCGGCCCGGGTGACCTGAATCCCCCAGTCATCCACCGCATCTTCGACGAAACTCTTGATCGTGGTGATCAGCTGCGCGCGGTTTGACTGCACTTCGTCCAGTTCCATCTTGCCGATTTCGGCGCGCACGATGCCCGCCACCGTAGTGGCAATCGCGGCATCGACATCGCGGATGCGATAGACGGTCTTTTCCGGTTCGACAATGCGATAGAAAACGCTGGTTTCCACCTGAACCAGCACGTTATCGGATGTAATCGCATCCTGGCTGGCCGTGGGTAACTGGCGTTCCAGCACCGAAATGCGATGCGCCACACGGTCCAGAAACGGCACGATGAAATTGATCCCCGGCCCCAGCACCGCATGCAGGCGGCCAAAGCGTTCCACCACGAATTTTTCCGCCTGCGGCACGATCCGCACGCCCATAAAAATGCTGATGATCACAAAGATCGCCAGCGCCACAAAGACCGCGTTCACCCCGAGTGTTTCTTCCATCATTCCGCCCTGCACCATCTCGTTGCGCCATCGTATCCGCTTGGCACGAATCGCGCCACACCAGATCTAAGACCAAAGTGTGAACAAAAGGTCTACGCGATTATTTTTGAAAAATCATCGCGGGTTCACCAGCCATTAACCCGGGGGCTCTATTGCTGATTCCACATGACGAGGAGCGATTCTGGATGAGCAAAAACATACTTGACCAAGCCCTGCGCGATGCTGCCGATGCCCATGTGGCCTGGAAACGGCGGCTTGATGATGCGGTGGCCAGCGGCAAACATGACCTGCAGGTGGCCGATGTGCGCCGCGATGATAACTGCGCCTTTGGTAAATTTCTGTATAGTGACGAAATCGATGCCGAAACCCGGCAGGGAAAACCCTATCAGGTCATTCGCCGCCTGCATGCGGAATTCCACGAAACCGCGGCCAATGTGCTGCATCTGGTGGCCCTGTCGCGGCGCGAAGAAGCCAGTCAGGTCATGACCGATGAATATAAGACACGTTCGGAAAAGCTGATGCGCGGCCTGTCCAAATGGCGTGACGAGCTGAAGAGATGATGACGCGCCTATTCCGCTGCCACCGCAATGTCGCGCGTCCCAAAACGGGCGATCCGCGCGATTACATTACCTAGCAGGTGGCGGAAATCATCGAAACCGGCATGGGGTTGGATCCGCTGTTCGTCCATATAAAGCGAACGGTCAATTTCGATCTGCACCGCATGTTGCCCCCGCGACGGTCGGCCATAATGTTGGGTGACATAGGCCCCGGCAAAGGGGGTGTTGCGCGCCACACGCAGGCCGGCGCTGGTAAAGGCATCCTCGACCCAGGCCATCACCGCCCGGTCGGCCGACGCGCCAAAGCGGTCGCCCAGCACCACATGCGGCAAGGGCCCGCTGCGGCGGCTGGCGGCCAGGGCCTCATGCGGCATCGAATGGCAGTCGACCAGGATCGCCTGGCCATGTTGCGCCAGGCTTTCATCCAGCAGCCTCTGCAACCGGTTGTGATAGGGATACCAGATACTGTCCAATCGGTCCTGCGCCTGCATCCGGGTGAGCTTGCCCATATAGATCGCGCGCCCGTTGGCCACGACCCGCGGAATCACGCCCAGCCCGGAGCTGACCCGCGGATTATGCCCGATCCGTGCCACATCGGCGATCAGCGCCGGGTCCAATTCATCCGCACCGCGGTTCAGATCCACCCAGGCGCGTGGCGCAAGCGCGGCCAGCAATGGCGCACCATGTCGGGGCGCATCGGCAAACAGGATATCGACAAAGGCATCCTCGGACGAGCGCAGCCGTTCCGGCGCCAGCACGGTATCGCGCAGCAATGCCGTCGGATAATGCCGGCCACTATGGGGCGACGCGAAGATGACACCGCTGCTGCGCACAGCCGGCAATTGCAGATGATAGGCTTGCCCGTTCATTTTCGCTCCTTGTTCCCCAATACTATAGGAGGTTTCATTTGAATGCCAAAAGCTCTTGAACAGGGCGGCGACTCCTTTTATACGCAGCCAGACCGACGCGGGATTTCCCGTGTCTTGCTTATCACTCCTTTCGGGGAATGACAGGGCAAGGGCGTATAGCTCAGCGGTAGAGCACTACGTTGACATCGTAGGGGTCACAAGTTCGAACCTTGTTACGCCCACCATTCACCGCTCTGGCCAGCCAGAGCCGACAGTTTCCAAGGCGCATACGGGCGCCGCGAAGTAAGGAATAGGGCAATGAAAGTCCGCAACTCGCTCCGCTCGTTGAAGAGCCGGCACCGCGATTGCCGTATCGTGCGCCGCAAAGGCCGCGTATACGTCATCAATAAAACCCAGCGTCGCTTCAAGGCACGTCAGGGCTAAGCCACTACGAACAGTAGCCAAATTTGGCATGTTCCAAAATAAAAGGCCGTCAGGATTGCATCCGGCGGCCTTTTGCATGACCCGCGATCGGAGAGTGCCATGCATCTATGGCTGCGCGCAGAGATCCACGACGAAGATACCCGCGCCGCGCTGAGCCCGGGCGCGGCGGCCGAGCTGCTGGCGACCGGGTTCCGGATCAGTGTCGAACACAGCGACAGCCGGATTTTCCCCGATGCGGCCTATGCAGATGCGGGTTGCGCGATCGTGCCGAATGGCAGTTGGCCCGATGCGCCGGCCGAGGCGATCATATTGGGACTGGACGAATTGCCCGAGGCCGACATCCCGTTGCGCCACCGGCATATTTTCGCCGTGCCCGCCGGCACGGGTGATTCGTTTGCCGCCCGCGCCGCGGCCGGGGGCGGCACGATTCACGATCTGAACCGGATGCGGGCCGATCTGCCAGCACTGGATTACTGGACGGGTTTCACCGGCGCCGCGATCACCCTGCGCGGCTGGGCGATGCAGATCATGGGCGAGGATGAAATCAGCCTTGCCCCCGCCCCCGATGCGCAAAGCCTAAGCGATGACACCCGCGCCGATCTGAACGCCACGCTTTTGCCACGCCCGCAGGCCCGGATCATCGGTGCCGAAACCACCATCGGCCAAGGTGCCGCCGATCTTTGCGCCGCCTTGGGGGTGACATTGGCGGCCGAGGCAGAGATCGTGCTGAACTGCCGGCCCGACACGGCGACACAATATGACGGGGCGCGAATCATCGGCGATCTGGCATTTTCGGGGGCGCCCGGCGATCTGGCCATGCGGCTGGGGGCCGATGCGGGCGACTGGGACATGCCGTTTTCGGCGCCGGGGGCGGCGTGGGTCATGGCGCTCGACACTTTGCCGGCGCTGCTGCCGCATGAATTCAGCCGCGATTTTTCCGCGCAAATCCTGCCCTTATTGGGCGATTTCGACGCGCCGATCTGGGCAGCGGCAAAGCCGGGTCAGTGACGGGCGTAAATCTCATCCTCGACATCGGTGGGATCGATACCCAGTTTTTCGAGCCCGGATTCAAGATAATCCGACAAAAGCGGCTCGCCCAGAACATATTCCTCGGTCGGGATCGTCGCCTCATCCCGGGCGGTGGCGATGGCTTCTTCTAGATCTTCGGGATCGAAAGTTTCGCGCCCGATCCAGAGCAGCGCCACCAGCGACGCCTGTTCATCCTGATTAAGCGACTGAATAAACGACGTTAATTCATGTTCGGTCATATCCGAGGCCCGCGATTCAAGGATTGAATCGGCCTCGGCGCTGTCATCGGCATTGTTCCAGCGCGCGACCTTGGCATCAATTTCGCGCGCCCGCACGATGATATGGGCGACTTTGCGGGGGCTGATTTCCAGCATGGCGGCTTCCTTGCGAACGATTGTTTGCAATTCACCTAGGACGGAATCGCGCGAAAACCACTGCCGTTACACTTTTGCCTCGATTGGAACCATGGCGGGCGCAGAATCGGGGGCGAGTTCTTCAAAATCGAAATTATCCAGCCGCTCGGCGCGTTTTCCGGCGCGTTCGGCAGCGGTGGTGATCCCATCGAGATCCTCGCGCGCCTGCCGGAAATGGGTGTCGAGTTTGCCCACGCGCTGCACCACCAATTCGACATCGCGGTGCAGCAGCCGCAAGGTCTTGCGAATCGCACCCGCCTGTTCGCGCATCCGCGCATCTTTCAGGATCGCGCGCATCGTGTTCAGCGTCGCCATGCAGGTCGTGGGCGACACGATCCAGACCTTGGCGGCGAAACCTTCGCGCACGATTTCGGCGTAATTCGCGTGTAATTCGGCATAAACGGCCTCGGAGGGCAGAAACATCAGCGCGCCATCGGCCGTTTCGCCATCGATGATGTAACGCTCGGAAATGGCCTTGATATGGGTGCGCACCGCCGTGCGCAGGGCGCGTTGCGCCTCGGTCAATTCGGCCGGGGTGGCGGCGCGGCGCAGCGATTCATAGGCTTCGAGCGGGAATTTGCTGTCGATCACGATCGGCCCCGGCGGATTAGGCAGGTGAATGAGGCAATCCGCCCGCCGGCCATTCGAAAGCGTCGCCTGCACGGTGAAAGCATCCGATGGCAGCGCCTTCATCACGATATCATTCAGCTGAATTTCACCAAAAGCGCCGCGGGTTTGCTTGTTTGACAGGATATCCTGAAGGCTCAGCACATCGCCCGACAGTTTTTCGATATTGGCCTGGGCGCGGTCGATGGTGGCCAGCCGTTCTTGCAATTCGGTTAGCGATTTGGTGGTTTTTTCGCTGCCGCCGGCAAGGGTTTCGTTCATCTTTTCCTGCAGTTCATTGATGCTGCGGGCCGATTTCATCGCGTTTTCATGCAGCCGGTCGTTCATTTGCTGGCTGACCGCCGCGAGGCGCATTTCCATCATCTGCAGCATCTGGGCCTGCCCGTTTTGCTGGGCATCGGAAACCGCGCGCAACCCGCCGCCCAGTTGTTCCTGCCCGGCGCCAAGCCCCTGCAGCGCGCGGCCCAATTCGTTCATCTGCCAGATCAGCGGCTCGGCCATATTGGCGGCCCGGCGCGAGGCGCGCAGCCCAAAAAGCGCCAGCACGACAACCAAAACCAGCGCCGCGCCCGCCCAGAGCAAGGGATCATTCAGGGTCAGATCTTGCATCATGTTCGCCCAAAAAGCCGTTCGATATCAGAAAGTTGCAGTTCAATATAGGTGGGCCGCCCGTGGTTGCACTGGCCCGAATGGGGGGTGGCCTCCATCTCGCGCAGCAGGGCGTTCATTTCCTCGGCCCGCATCCGCCGCCCGGACCGGACCGATCCATGACAGGCAATCCGGCTAAGCACCGCATCCAGCCGCGATTGCAGGTTCAGGCTTTCGCCCTGATCGGCCAGTTCATCCAGAATATCGGCCAGCAGCGCGCGCGCATCGACAGTGCCAAGGATCGCGGGGGTTTCGCGCACGGCAATCGCGCTACCGCCAAAGGGTTCGATCACCAGGCCCAGCCCAGCCAGCGCATCCGCCTGCGCCAGCAGCCGGGCGGCATCATCGGGCCGCATATCGACGATATCGGGGATCAGCAGCGCCTGGCCAGCCACGCCGTTTTCGGCCATCTGGCGCTTTAACCGTTCATACACCAGCCGTTCATGTGCGGCGTGTTGGTCAACGATCACCATGCCGCGCGCGGTCTGGGCGATGATATAGTTTTCGTGCACCTGCGCGCGGGCGGCCCCCAGCGGCAGGGTTTCGGCGGGGGTGATATCCGCGGGATCATCCGGTTCGACCCGCGCGGAATAGGCCTGCGCCATATCGGCAAAACCGGGGGCCTGAAACTGCGCGGCGCGTTGCAGCGCGGGGGCGGATGGCCGGTCCATCTGGTAAATGCGCGGGGCAGCGGGTTCGGGGCGAAACGCACCCAGCGCGGCATCGGCCACGGTGGTGGATGCGCGGTGGCCGGCCTCGGCCAAGGCGTGACGCAACCCGGATACGATCAGCCCGCGCACCACGCCGGGTTCGCGAAAGCGCACTTCGGCCTTGGCGGGGTGGACGTTCACATCGACGCGCTGGGGGTCAAGCGTGATAAACAGGCAGGCCGCCGGGTGCCGGTCGCGGCTAAGAAAATCGGCATAGGCGGCACGCAGCGCCCCGATCAACAGTTTATCGCGCACCGGCCGGCCGTTCACATAGATGAATTGTGCCACCGCCGCGCCGCGCGAATAGGTCGGCAGCGCGGCATATCCCGTCAGCCGCACGCCGTCGCGTTCGGCATCGATGCGCAGGGCATTGGTGGCAAATTCGGCGCCCAGAACATGCGCGAGCCGCCCGTGCAACGCATCGAACAGATCGCCGGTTTCGGGATCGGCGCGAAACAGCAACCGCCCCTGACCCCCGCCGCTGACATCGCGCAAGGTGAACCCGACGAACGGTTCGGCCAGGGCCAGCCGTTTGATCACATCGGAAATCGCCTGTGTTTCCGCCCGGTCGCTGCGCAGGAATTTCAGCCGTGCGGGCGTGGCGTGGAACAGATCGCGCAATTCGACAACGGTGCCCCGCGTATGCGCGGCGGGGCGGACGGGGCTGATCTGGCCGCCGGATACGGTGATCGTGGCCGCCTCATCCCCATCGGCGCGCGATGTGATCGCCAGCCGCCCGACGGCGCCAAGCGATGGCAGCGCCTCGCCCCGGAAACCGAAACTGTGGATATTAAGCAGATCACTGCCATCGATTTTCGACGTGGCATGGCGCGACAGCGCCAGCGGCAGATCGGCGCCGCGCATGCCGCAACCGTCATCAGCCACGCGGATCAGGGTTTTGCCGCCATCGGCAATCACCAAATCAATCCGCCCCGCCCCGGCGTCGAGCGCATTTTCCACCAGTTCCTTGATCGCCGAGGCCGGGCGCTCTACCACTTCGCCCGCCGCGATGCGGTTGATCGCGGCCTCATCCAATTGGCGGATGACGGGGCGATTGTCGCCTATGTTGGGGTTGGGTGCGGCCATAACACCACAACTAGCAGGCATTCCCCGATTCGGCCATGGGTTTTGCTATTGGCCGTTTTGTTCGGGGGTGCGGCCCACCACGACGAAATGCAACGCCTCGGGGGTGAAAAGGCTGCGGGCCACACGGTTAATATCCTCAAGCGTGATGGCGTTCACCTTGTCATTGCGGGTGGCGATGTAATCGGCGGGCTGGCCCTGAAACTGCATGCCCACCATGATATCGGCAATCGCGGCATTGCTGTCAAAGCGCAGCGGATAGGCCCCGGTCAGGTAAAGTTTGGCATCCGCCAGTTCCTGTTCGCTCAGCCCGTCTTCGGCGATGCGGGCCCATTCTTCGCGCACGACGGCGATGGCCTCGCTCATCCTGCTGCTGGCGGTAGCGAATTGCCCCAACACCAGCGCCCCGTGATCGCGCGCCGAAAGATAGGTGCCGATACCATAGGTAAGCCCCCGCTTTTCGCGCCCTTCGCGGTTCAGCCGCGATTCCGCCGCGCCGCCGAACACTTCGTTCAGCACATAGGCGGTGATGAAATCGGGGTGATCAAACGGGATGCCTTCATGCCCGAACACTGCCACCGATTGCGGCGCATTGAACGGCACCACCGTTTCGCCGCCCTGCAACCGATAGCGCGCGGGTTCGGGCAGCTTTGCGCCCCTGGCCGGCAGATCGCCCAGCAGATCATCGATCAGCACCGCCAATTCATCGGCGGTGATATCGCCCACGGCGGAAATATACACCCGGTCACGGGCAAGCGCGCCCGCATGGGCATCGCGAATATCCCGCCGCGTCAATGCCGCCACCGTATCCACCGTGCCATTCGCCGGCGCGCCATAAGGGTGATTGCCCCAGGCCAGCGCATCGAAGCGGCGATGCGCGATCTGCGTGGGATTATTCAGATCGGATCGCAGCACCGACAGCATCTGGCTGCGCACGCGGGCCACCGCATCTTCGGCAAAGCGCGGCTCGGTCAGCGCGGCGCGCAGCAGGGCCACGGCCTCATCCCGATTTTCGGTCAGAAAACGGGCCGAAACGGAAACGGCATCGTGATGGGCGTCAAAACTGAAACTGGCGGCAAGGGCTTCGGTCTGTTCGGCAAATCTTTGGGCGTCCAGCTCGCCCGCGCCCTCTTCCAAAAGCGCGGTCATCAGCGCCACAGCGCCGCGTTTTTCCGGCGCATCCAGCGCCGCGCCGCCGCGAAAGCGCAATTCCAGCGCGACAAAGGGGATTGCATGTTCTTCGACCAGCCAGGCCTCGAACCCGCCCGGCGTGGTGATTTCCTTGATGTCTATTTCTGCGCGCGCTGGCAGGGCAAGCACGATCAGCGCCACAAAGGCGAGGACGATTCGTTTCATTCGCTTACCTCATGTTCGGGTGCGGTTGTTTCCAGCCAGCCAGTCACGGCACGCCGCTTGTCAAATACCTGCCTTGCGGCGGCCAAAACATCATCTTCGGTCACGGCATCGATAATATCCGGCCAGGCTTCGATATCCGCAAGGCTCAGCCCGGTTGTAAGCGCGGCCCCATAGCGATGCGCAAGCCCGCTGACATTATCATCCGCATAGATCATGGCAGCCCGCTGCTGCATCTTGATCCGTGCGAATTGCACCGGATCAATACCGGTTTGCATGAATTCGTCAATCGCGGCGTCAAGCGCATCTTCGGCATCGGCCAAAGTCACGTCGGGCGCGGGGATGATCGCAAGGCCGAATTGCGTATCATCCAACGACACCCCGGAATAAGAGGCCGAGACATGCAGCGCCACCTGCTGTTCGAATTGCAGCTTGCGTCCCAGAACCGATGTCGCACCGCTGCCGCCCAAAACCTGTGCCAGCAGCGTCAGGGCCGCAGCCTCTTGCTGGGCGCCAGATATGCGCGGCGGCGCCAGATAACTGCGCACCACATAGGGTTGCGACACGCGCGGATCGGCGAAACGCATGCGCCGTTCCGCCAATTGCGGCGGTTCCGACGGGCGCTTTCGCGGCATCAGATCGGGATTCGGCGCGATCGGGCCATAGAATCGATCGGCCAGTTCGCGCACCTCGTGGGTGGTGGTGTCGCCTGCAACGATCAGGATCGCATTATTGGGCGCGTAATATTGGTGATAGAAATCAAAGGCATCGTCGCGGTTCAGGGCCTCGATTTCATGCCGCCAGCCGACGACAGGCACGCCGTAGGGATGGTTAAGGTATTGCGCCGCATTGCGCTGTTCGGCAAAAAGCGCGCCGGGCTGGTTATCGGTGCGCTGGTTGCGTTCCTCAAGCACGACGGCGCGTTCGGTCGCCACATCGGATTCCGTCATTTCCAGATTGCGCATCCGGTTGGCTTCCATTTCCATCATCAGCCCCAGCCGGTCGGCGGTGATACGCTGAAAATAGGCTGTGTAATCATAGGATGTGAACGCATTATCCGACCCGCCATTGCGTGTCACCGTTGCCGAAAATTCGCCCGGGCCCAGCACATCGGTGCCCTTGAACATCAGATGTTCCAGAAAATGCGCAATGCCCGATTTGCCCGCCGGTTCATCCGCCGAGCCCACCCGATACCAGACCATATGCACCACCGCAGGGGCGCGCTGATCCTGAATCACCACCACATCCATTCCGTTATCAAGGGTGAAGGATGATATCTCAGCCGCGCGCAGCGGCAGCGCCGCCAGAACAAAAGCCGTCACGAGCATAATCACGCGGATCATGAATACCTCCACATTCCCAAAAAACTATCCGTGTTCCGGGGCGCAGATCAACCCAAACGTGCAAACGATGGCGTGATCAGCGATGGTTATTGCACCCCGGGCGGCGGGGCCGTGGGGGTGAGCACACCCGCGCGGCGCAGACGGTCAAGCTCGGCCTGCTGGTCAAGCGCATGGCCACGATAGGCCCGCTGATAGGTGTTGCGCCCGAACAGACGGTCCAGCAACCGGCCGTCATTGCGTTTGCGATGCGCCAGGTCTTCGGTCGCCAGTTGCGTGCGGATGCCATCGTCGCGGCCATAGCGGCTGGCGTGATTGACCAGCCCGCCGTCGATGCCGCCTTCGTTCAGCGCGGCGGGGCGGCCCCCCAATGCGGCAACCGCATCGGCATGGGGCGTGGCATCGACGCGATTCGCGCCGCCCGGCGTGGGTTCGGGCAGGAATGCGTAACTTGCGGGTTGTTCCAGCGGTTTGGTGGGCACGATGGCGAATTCATCGGGGCCGGCTTTGCCCGAATGGGGCATCAGGCGCGGCGTGCCCGAACCACAAGCGGCCAGTGCCAGCGCCAGTGTCAGCGCCCCCGCGATTTTTGCCAGACCTGCGCGCATCCAAGCCTCCTGTCTTGCTGGTGCTTTTGCTGTTTAGCCGATCCCGGGCCGCGCGTCACGGGGCGTTTTTGCGCCCGGTGAACAGGATCAGCCCAAAGGCGCCGACAAAAATCGCGATATCGGCCACATTGAACGAAAACGGGTTGAAAATCCCGCAACATGACATGTTCAGAAAATCGGCCACCGCGCCATAAATCACCCGGTCAACCACATTGCCAAGCGCGCCACCGACCAAGATACCCCCCGCGATCTGGCCGCTGCGCGATACGTTTTCGCGCCAGACCCAGATCAGCACATAGGCCGAAATCGCCAAGGCGACCGCGATCAGCACCCAGCGCATCAGCGCAGCATCATTGGCGAACAGACCGAAATTCACCCCCTGATTCCAGGCCATCTGAAACACCAGATAGGGGGGCCAGACCTCGATCCGGCCCAGATCGACCAGCCCAAGCCCATGCACCACCGCCCATTTGCTAAGCTGGTCCAGCGCGAAAACCGTGATCGCGGATATGGCAAACAGGCGCATCGGATCAGTGGCGGAAATGACGCATGCCGGTGAACACCATGGCAAGTCCGGCCTTGTTCGCGGCCTCGATCACCTCGGCGTCGCGCATCGAACCGCCGGGTTGAATCACGCAGCTTGCCCCGGCGGCGGCCGCTTCCAGCAGACCATCGGCAAAGGGAAAAAATGCGTCCGATGCCACGGCCGATCCCACGGCGGGGCTTTCGCTTTGGCCCAGTTCGCTGGCCATCCGGCCCGCCTTGATCGCGGCGATATTGGCGGAATCAAGCCGGCTCATCTGGCCGGCGCCCACGCCCACGGTGGCCAGATCCTTGACATAGACAATGGCGTTGGATTTCACATGTTTCGCCACTTTCCATGCGAACAACAGATCGGCAAGCTGCGCATCGGTCGGGGCCTTTTCGGTCACGACGCGCAGATCATCCAGCCCGATATGGCCGGCATCCTTATCTTGCACCAAAAAACCGCCCGCCACCTGGCGAAACGCCATCCCGCCCGCGCGCGCATCGGGCAGGCCATCGGTGGTCAACAGGCGCAGGTTCTTTTTCGCGGCGAAAATCGCGCGGGCTTCATCCGACGCCCCGGGGGCGATGACAACTTCGGTAAAGATCTCGGCAATCGCGGTGGCGGTTTCGGCATCGAGCGGCTGATTCAGCGCCACAATCCCGCCAAAGGCCATGTGCGGTCGCAATCGAACGCCTTTTGATAGGCATCGCGCAGGCTGGCGCCACGTGCAACACCCGATGGGTTGGCATGTTTGATGATCGCCACGGCAGGCCCCTCGGCGGGGTCAAATTCGGCCACCAGTTCAAAGGCCGCATCGGTATCGTTGATATTGTTATAGGACAGTTCCTTGCCCTGATGCTGTATCGCCGTGGCCACGCCGGGGCGGTTGCTGCCATCGGTGTAAAACGCCGCAGTCTGATGCGGGTTTTCGCCATAGCGCAGCGTTTGGGCCAATGTGCCCGCAAAGGCCCGGCGGCGCGGCGCGGGGGCATCGATCGCGCCCGCCATCCAGTTTGACACCGCCGCATCATAGGCCGCGGTGCGCGCATAGGCGCGCTGTGCCAATGTCTGGCGGAATGCAAGACGGGTCGCGCCGTCATTTTCGGCCAGTTCCGCCAGCAGCGGCGCATAATCCGCCGCATCGACGACAACGTTGACATAGGCATGGTTCTTGGCCGCCGCGCGGATCATCGCGGGGCCGCCGATGTCGATGTTTTCAACGCAGGTGGCATAATCGGCGCCCAATTCCACCGTGGCCTCGAACGGATAGAGGTTCACGATCAACAGATCGATCGCGCCGATGCCGAATTCATCCATCGCCGTGCGATGCGTCAGGTTATCGCGCAGCGCCAGCAGCCCTCCGTGGATCATCGGATGCAGGGTTTTTACCCGCCCGTCCATCATTTCGGGAAAGCCGGTCACCTCGGCCACATCGCGCACATTGACGCCTGCCTGACGCAGCGCCGTGGCCGAACCGCCGGTGGACAGGATCTCGATATTGCGCGCGGCCAGTTGGCGGCCCAGATCGGCCAGCCCGGTTTTATCGGAAACGGAAATAAGCGCGCGGCGCACGGGATAGAGATCGGTCATGCAGGGCCTCTTGGCAGGTTCATGTCAATAATTCGCGCTCATCGGGTTCAAGATCGCGGGTGGTCGTGGGTGTATCGTGCGCCTTTGCCAAGGTCCAGCGCAGCCGCGCGGCATAATCGCTCACATGGCCCGACAAAACCACCTGTTGGCTGGGCCGGGGCCGGGGTCCGTCACGTTGCAGATAGACCGAGGGCGCAAGCCCCAGCCGCCCGCGCCCGTCATGGCGGAAAACCCAGACCTCGCCACTGCGCAAGGTCATCGTGATGCCGCCATCGCCGGGTAATTGTTCGGCCCGCACATCGGGGTGCAGGTGAAAGCGGATCTTGAACGCCACACCCGCCAGCCCTGCGGCCAGCCGCGCGGCGGTGAAACGCTGCTCGCCC
>Ga0265293_10006023_pt1 | contig 19728 bp, 15 predicted proteins | sample Munlanlewell138R_FD_192505 | JGI IMG/M metagenome (GOLD analysis project Ga0265293, IMG submission 192505) | Leachate microbial communities from a municipal landfill in Southern Ontario, Canada - Leachate well 138R | ecosystem: Engineered > Solid waste > Landfill > Unclassified | place: Canada... | reverse complement strand
CATCGACAACCTCTATCCTCGGGTGAGGGAGCGGATGGCGGATTGAACCACCTACGCCACGAGATGCGCCGCGAGGCCGATGACGCTCCGCCGAGGACGGCCACACGTCCGAGGATGGCGATGACCCTCCGCGCGACGTTCGCCGCCGCCGGCCTCGCGCTGCTCCTGGTCGCCAGCGCCGCCGTCGCGCCATCCTCGGCGCACGCGGACGGTCAGCTGAGCGCCGTGCAGATCGAGGGCGCCTGCTCCGATGTCACCATCACCGCCCGAGGCCTGACGCCGGAGACCAGCGTCCGCCTGCTGATGCAGCAGTCCGGCCAGCACGGACACTCGGAGGTTCCATCCTCGGCGCGCGTCACCAACTCGGGCGGCGGGGCGACGTGGATGATCCCCGCGCTCTCGCTGCCCGGCAGCGCCTGCCGAGGCGACCAGCAGCTCACCTTCTCGGTCGTGCTGATCTCGAAGGACGGCAAGGTGGGCGCTCGGGTCGCCGGGCCGGTGGACATCCAGCGCAGCCCGTCGCCCGGCATCGTCGGGCATGGCGGCGTCGAGCCGCCCTCGGACGGCACGCCTCCGGCGTGGGTGCTCGTCGTGATCGTGCTGGGCGTGATCGGCGGAGCGGTCGCCGCGAGGACGCTGGCGGTCAGGCGCCGCGAGGGCCGGCTCAGGCCTCGTTCTCGGTAACTGGGTTCTCGGTCACCGGGTTCTCGGTAACCGACTCCCCCGCGGCAGAGCCCTCGCCCGCAGGCTGCACCGTGAGCAGGTCCTCCAGCGTCACCACGCCGTTCGTCGTCGCGATCCGCTCGCGCGCCTGGGCGAGCCGGTCCTCGGGGAGGCCCGCCTTCGCTGCATAGGCCACGCGGAACAGGTCGCTCGCGGTGAGGACGGCGTAGCCTTGTGCCTCCGCCGCGACGCGCACGGAGTCCTCGAACTGGCGCTTGCGCTCCAGCGGGTGCGTCTTGCGCTGGCCGTTCACCACCAGCACGCCCCGAGGGCTGACCGAGCGCGTCTCGATGATCTTGTCCAGGCGCGCCCGCAGCCGGTAATGCGCCCCCATGTCGACCGCCTCGGGCGACCCCGCCGCCACCACGTGGATCGCGTCCTTCGGCCCGTCCATCAGCGTCGGGTCGCCGTTCGCGTCGCGGGCGACCCGGAAGCCGATCAGCTCACCGCAGCTGAGCACCGCCGGCAGCAGCGCCGCATCGCCCGAGGCCCACAGCGCGTCGCGGAGGTACTCCTCCTGCCGGAACGCCTTCTGCGCCTCGTCCAGCGCGGCCTGAGCCTGGTCCAACTCCGCGCGGGCGCGCTGCACCTCGTTGCGCCGGTCCTCGATCCCCGGGGGCGCGAACTCGCTCGCCCACCGCGGCGGCTCCTCGTCCGGCCGGCCCAGGTGGTCCTGCATCGCCTCCATCACTGCGTTGCCCAGCAGGTCCGGGACGTTGCCCGTCCCGGGCTTCCCCGGCGTCGGCAGGAACACGAGGTGCCCGTTGGACACCGGGAAGTCCATCCCCACCGGCTGCCCGCCGGACGCGCGGAGGATCACCCGCCCCGCCTTCGCGACGCCCTCCGCCCGCTCGTTGAACACGGCGCGGTAGAGGATGTCGCGGTGCAGGACGTCGTACACACGGACGAACGGGTGGTCGTGGTCGACGACGGCGACCGTGGAGCCCTCCGATCCCTGCACCGTGCGCTCGTCCCACGCGACGCCGTCCGGCGCCGGGAGGAGGAAGTAGCGGTCGTACCCACCGAGGCCGTTGATGCCGTGGAAACGGGACTGAGCCGCCGTGAAGACCATGATCGTCGCGCCGTTGTCCAACGCCCGTACGATCTCCTCGCGACGCCGCTTCAGCAGCTCGGCGAGGCTCGTCATGCCGTCCACCGAGTCGCCGTTCACCACGGCCACGTCGGCGTGCGTCGAGAAGTGCGCGGACTGCTGCGCCGCCTCTCGCACGGTGTCGAACGTCGCGCCGAGGTCGATGACGATCGCCTCGTAGTCCGCGAGGTTCGGGGCATTGAGGATCGTGTGGTTGTCCAGCTGCCGGTGACGCATCCGGTGGCCGATGGATAGCACGCGCATGAGGACCCCACTCCACGACTCAGGTTGACCCACATCCGCGGACAACAGCCGACAGGCTAACCCCGCCCGCCCCCTGATGCGATGGTCCGCTACGCGATGTCCGGCGGCGCGACCGTGATGCTCACCCGCAGCCGCTCCGCGTGCAGCTCCTCGAAGATCAGCGACCCGCGCGTCCCGCTGCCCCCCACCCGCGCGAGGGCGTCCCCCACCGCGGCGAGCACCGCCTCCGGATCGTCCGCTCGAGGTTCGCCCACCTCAAACGCCGCATCCTCAGCAAGCCAGAACGCATCGCCACGCGACACCAGGTGTCCGTGAACGTGCCGCACGTGCAGCCGGTCTCCGTTCGAGATCGTGAACAACCGCCCACCCGGAGGCCGCTCGAGGTCCAACCACCGTGCGAGGTCGAGCGTGTCGCGCAGGGCCTCGGCGTGCCCGCCCTCGACGAGCGCGCCGAGGTCTGCAACGTACGTCCGAGGCGTCACGACGACGTGATCCGGGTACTGCGGCAGGGGATGGATCATCGCGAAGGCCCCCTCGGTGAGGGCGACCCGACGCACCGGAAGCAGTCCGGGTGCATGCCGCGCCATCGCCGCTGCCAGGCGCGCTCCCGGGCCCGACTCGGCGACCTTGAGCAACGGCCAGGCGATCCAGCGCAGCATCACCGGTCAACAGTACGGGCCCACGGTTGAGCTGGCACCCTGAACCAGCACGCCCGGGCAGCACGTTGAGCCAGCACCTTGCGAGGCGCTTGCCCGGCGTGGGACGGTGGATGGGGTCGCTCGAGCCGCTCACCACGCCAGGAGCGCCCCATGAGCACGACCACCTCGCGCGATCTCCCCGAAGACGGCCACCTCGACGCCACGCTCGCCCTGCTGCGCGAGGGCTACCGCTTCGTCGGACGGCGGGCCGCCCGCCTCGGCTCCCGCGCGTTCAACACGCGCCTGCTCCTCCGCCCCGCCGTCGCCCTCACCGGGCACGAGGGCGCCCGCCTGTTTTATGACGAGTCGCGCGTCCACCGCGCCGGCGCCGCGCCCGGTGCCCTGCAGCGCACCATCTTCGGCGTCGGCGGCGTGCAGGGCCTCGACGGCACCGAGCACCGCCACCGCAAGGCGATGCTCATGTCGCTGATGACGGAGCCCGAGCTCGCCCGCCTCGCCGCGCTCAACGCCGAGGAGTGGGAGCGCGCCGCCGACCGCTGGCAACGGCAATCCCAAGTCGTCCTCCTGGACGGGGCGAGCGAACTCCTCTGCCGCGCGATCTGCCGCTGGGCCGGTGTCCCCCTCGACGAGTCCGAGGTCCCGCACCGCACGAGGCTGCTCGTGGACATGGTCGAGGGCGCCGCGAGTCCAGGCCCGCGCTACCTCCGCGCCTATCGCGCTCGCGCCGAGGCCGACCGCTGGGCCGCCGACCTCGTCAGCTCCGTCCGCCGCCACGAGCAGCCCCCACGGGCCGCGGAAGGCAAAACGGTCTCCGGCGCCCCTCCGACAGCGGAGGACGCTGCCACGCCCCGTCCGGACGCGCTCCGCGTCATCGCATGGCACCGGGACCTCCGCGGCAACCTGCTCCCGGAGGAGATCGCCGCGGTCGAGCTCCTCAACATCCTCCGCCCCACCGTCGCCGTCGCCCGCTGGGTCGTCTACCTCGCGGTCGCCCTCCACACCCACGCCGACGCACGCGGCCACCTCGCCTCCGGCGACTGGCGCCCCCTCGACTTCATCGAGGAGACCCGGCGCCTCTACCCCTTCTTCCCGCTCGCCGCGGGCCGCACGACCGCCACCTTCGACTGGCACGGATACCGCATCCCCGGCGGCCAGCGCATCCTCCTCGACCTCTACGGCACCAACCGCGACCCGGACCGCTGGCCCCACCCCCACCGCTTCGACCCCAGCCGCTTCCGCGACCGCGAGGTCACGCCCTTCGAGTTCGTCCCGCACGGCGGCGGCGACTACCTCGATGGCCACCGCTGCGCCGGCGAACCCGCCACCCTCGCCCTCCTCGAAACCGCCCTCGAGTACCTCAGCACCCGCCTCACCTACGACGTCCCCCCACAGGACCTCCGCATCCCCCTGGACCGCATCCCCTCCGGCCCCAACAGCGGTTTCATCCTCACCAACCTCCGCCGGACATGACCCACCGCGCGGCGGAGCCCCGTCGGTCAGTCGCAGCCCCCTCGCCCGGGCGGTTCCAGCCGTCTGCCACCAGAGTCCACCGACGTCCCCGGACGACCGCAACCTTCCACTCACCAGGGCCCGCGGGTGTCCTCAAGCCGCCGCAGTCTCCCGCTCACCCTGAGCCTGTCGAAGGGGGAGCCATGGAGACGCCCGCGCACAACGAGAGTGCTCGCCCCTCTCCCCGCCCTCCACACCTCGGACACTACGCAGACAACGAAAGAGGGCCCCGCCGAAGCGGAGCCCTCTCGTCATCTCAGCCAGCGCACAGGACGGCGCAGTGCCCCTACACCCGGTGGCAGGCCACCCAGTGCGTCGGCACGATCTCGCGCCACTCTGGCACGCGCTCACGGCACTCGTCCACCGCGATCGGGCAGCGAGTGTTGAACACGCAGCCCGGAGGCGGCCGCAGCGGCGAGGGCACGTCACCCGTCAGGATGATGCGCTCACGGGTGCGCTCCAGCTCCGGGTCCGTGATCGGCACCGCGGACAGCAGCGCCTTCGTGTACGGGTGCAGCGGGTTCTGGTAGAGCTCGTTTCGGTCCGCCAGCTCCATCATCTTGCCCAGGTACATCACCGCCACGCGGTCGGAGATGTGCCGCACGACCGCGAGGTCGTGGGCGATGAAGAGGTAGGTGAGGCCGAACTGCTCCTGCAGGTCCTCCAGCAGGTTGATGACCTGCGCCTGGATGGACACGTCCAGGGCGGACACCGGCTCGTCGCAGACGATGAACTCCGGCTCCACCGCCAGCGCGCGGCCGATGCCGATGCGCTGCCGCTGGCCGCCCGAGAACTCGTGCGGATAGCGGCGGGCGAACGCCGGGTTCAGGCCGACGGCCTGCAGGATGTACTCGATGCGTTCCTTGCGCTCGTTGCCCTTGTACAGGCCGTGGATCGCGAGGGGCTCACCGATGATCTGCTGGACGCTCATGCGAGGGTTCAGCGAGGAGTACGGGTCCTGGAAGATCATCTGCATGCGGCGGCGGAAGCGACGCAGGTCGTTCCCCTTGAGCTTCGTCAGCTCAGTTCCGCCGAAGTTCACGGACCCGTCCGTGGGCCGGTACAGCTGGATCAGCGCGCGGCCGGTGGTGGACTTGCCACAACCGGACTCACCCACCAGGCCCAGCGTCTCGCCCTTCAGGACATGGAAGGACAGGTTGTCCACGGCGCGGACGTCGGCGACCTTCTTCTGGACGAACAGCCCGGCGTTCACCGGGAAGTACATCTTCAGGCCTTCAACGTTGACCAGCGTCTCGCCGTGCTTGACGGTCGACTGATACGCGACCTTCGAACCCGCGCTGCCGGAAGCGGTAGTGGTCATCTCAGTGTCCCGTCGCTAGTTCGCGGCCGCCGCGGCCTCGGAGGCCGGGACGCGCGTCTTCTCGTCCACCTGCGGGTTGCGGTGGCATCGGGCCCAGTGACCGGGCTCCTTCTCCTCCAGCTCCGGGTGGTCCGTCGCACACTTGTCGATCGCCCAGTCACAGCGGGGCCGGAACGGGCAACCGTGGATCTCCTGCACCAGCAACGGCGGCTGGCCCTCGATCGTCGTCAGGCGCACGTGCTCCGTCGCGTCGAGTCGCGGGACGGAGGCCATCAGGCCCACCGTGTACGGCATCCGCGGACGCTTGAACACGTCCACCGCAGAACCGCTCTCCACGATCTCGCCGGCGTACATGACGTTGACGCGGTCCGCGTAGCGGGCCACCACGCCGAGGTTGTGCGTGATGATGAGGACGGCGGTGTTCAGGTCCGTCGCCAGGCGCGCCATGATCTCCAGGACCTGCGCCTGGATGGTCACGTCGAGCGCCGTCGTCGGCTCGTCCGCGATGAGGAGCCGCGGGTTGCAGGACAACGCCATCGCGATCATCACGCGCTGGCGCATGCCGCCGGAGAACTGGTGCGGGTAGTCCTTCACCCGCTGGTCAGCCTCCGGGATACCCACCAGCTCCAGGAGCTCGACGGCCCGCGTCGTCGCGTCGTCGGTGCTCAGGCCCAGGTGCAGCTGGATGGCTTCACGCAGCTGCTGGCCGATGGTGAGGACGGGGTTCAGCGAGGTCATCGGCTCCTGGAAGACCATCGCGATCCGGTTGCCGCGGATGGACCGCAGCTCCGCATCGTTCATCTTCAGCAGGTCTTTGCCCTCGAAGGTGATCGTGCCTTCGACGATGCGGCCCGGCGGGTTCGGGATGAGCCGCAGGATCGACATCGCGGTCACGGACTTGCCCGAACCGGACTCGCCCACGAGGGCAAGCGTCTCGCCCTCGTCGAGGTGCCACGTCACGCCGTTCACGGCGCGCACGACCCCCTCTTCCGTGAAGAAGTACGTCTTGAGGTTGTTGACCTCGAGCAGTCTCGCCATGGACCCCTCCGCGCGGCCGTTCCCGGCCAGCGTTTCCACGTGACGCCTGTTCGCCGGCTCAACACTGAGCCGTGGTGGGGAAGAGGAGACTCGAACTCCTACGCCTTGCGGCACGTGATCCTAAGTCACGCTCGTCTGCCAGTTCCGACACTTCCCCGCGCGGAACGGCCCCATCATCCGCGTGTTTCCCCGCCGCGGCTGACAAGAGAGTGGTGAGCCCCCAGGGATTCGAACCCTGAACCGGCTGATTAAGAGTCAGCTGCTCTACCATTGAGCTAGAGGCCCGAACTCGGCTGGAACGTAGCAGCGGGGTTATGGCATGTCAACGAAACGGACAGCCTGTAGGTAGTTGCGAAGCACACTACCTTCTACAGTGCCTCCACCCCTCCTGGAGCCACATCCACCCTCCGAGGATCCCCGCCGGACACCCTCGTGCGTTGACCCCGATCCCCATGTACCGTAGTTTCCGGCATCGGCGCTCCGCAGCGCCCGAGGGCGGTTAGCTCAGTTGGTTAGAGCGCAGCGTTGACATCGCTGAGGTCACTGGTTCGAATCCAGTACCGCCCACCATCTCCCACACTTCACGCCGCCGAATCCCACCCCTCCGCGACCCTTCCCCCTCCGAGGGACGGCAGACGAGTGGCCTCCTCGTGCGCATGGGCGTCCCAACGGCTCCCCTTCGACAGGCTCAGGGTGAGCGGAAGACTGCCACCGCCCGAGGCCACCCCGCCCTCGTGGACAACGCGAGAGAGGCGCCTCCCGGCGCCCCTCCTGCACGCGTCTCCGACGGGCGGTCAGCGAGCCTGCACGCTCCGCGTGTCACGCTCGTCCACCATCCGGTCGCCGATCTGGAAGATGGGCACCGCGCCGAGGTCATCGCCGGTCCGGTCGCGGAGCGCCGCGGCCTGCTGCTCCTGCTCTCGATCACCAACGACGAGCATGTAGGGCACCTTCTGCAGCTGTGCCTTCCGGATCTTCGCGCCCATCCGGTCCGGCCCGTCGTCCACCTGTACGCGCAGGCCTCGGGCCTGGAGCTGGGCCCGGACGGTCCCCGCGTAGTCCAGGTGCCGGTCCGCGATCGGGATCACCACTGCTTGCACCGGCGCCAGCCATAGCGGGAAGTGCCCGCCCGTGTGCTCGATGTAGACGCCGATGAACCGCTCCAGCGAGCCGAGGATGGCGCGGTGGATCATCATCGGCTGGTGCTCCTCACCGTCCTCGCCGATGTACCGCAGGCCGAACGAGGCCGGCATGCCGAGGTCCACCTGCACCGTGCCCAGCTGCCACGAGCGGCCGATGGCGTCCTTGAAGTGGAACTCCAGCTTCGGCCCATAGAACGCGCCCTCCCCCGGAGCGAGCGTGTACTCCTTGCCCGCGCTGGTCACCGAGGCGCCGAGGAGCTCGGTCGCGCGCTCCCAGTCTTCAGCGCTGCCCACGGCCTTCTCAGGTCGCGTCGCCAGCCGGATCGTCGGCTCGCCCAGCCCGAGGTCGGTGTAGACGCGCTCGATCATCCGGAAGACGGAGAAGATCTCCTCGTCGAACTGGTCCGGAGTGCAGTAGATGTGCGCGTCGTCCTGCGAGAACGCCCGCACTCGCGTCAGCCCGTGGAGGACGCCGGAGCGCTCGTTCCGGTGCAGCCGCGTGAACTCCGCTAGCCGGAGCGGTAGCTCGCGGTAGGAGTGGTGTCCGGACGCGAAGTAGTGGCAGTGGCCCGGGCAGTTCATCGGCTTGACGCCGATCTCCTCGTCGTCCGACTCGAACATGTACATGTCGTCCGCGAAGTTCTGGTAGTGCCCGGACGTCTTCCACAGGTCCACGTTGAAGAGCTGCGGCGTCACCACCTCGTCGTAGCCGTACTCGCGGTACAGCTCGCGCATGTAGTCGACCAGGCCGTTGTAGAGCAGCGTCCCCTTGGGGTGCCAGAACGGCGCGCCCGGCGCGATCGGGTCGAGGTGGAACAGGTCCAGTTCCCGGCCGAGGCGACGGTGGTCGCGCTTCTCCGCCTCCTCGCGCTGGTGCTCGTACGCCGCCAGTTCCTCCTTCGTCGGGAACAGGAGGCCGTAGACGCGCTGCAGCATGGGGTTCTTCTCGTCGCCCCGCCAGTACGCCCCCGCGACACGGTCGAGCTTGAACGCACCGAGCTGCCCCGTGGTCTCGGTGTGACCGCCCCGACAGAGGTCTTCGAACCCGCCGTGCATGAAGTGCCCGACGGTGTCGTCCTCGATCCCGTCGATCAGCTCCAGCTTGTACGGCTGGTCCTTGAAGATCTCGCGAGCGCGGTCCTTCGGGATCTGCTCACCGGTGATCGGCAGGTTCGCCTTCACGGACTGCCGCATCCGCGCCTCCAGCGTCTGGAGGTCGTCCGGGTTCAGCGTCCGAGGCAGGTCGAAGTCGTAATAGAAGCCGTTGTCCACCGGCGGCCCGATGGCGTACTTCGCCTCCGGGAACATCTCCAGGACGGCCTCCGCCAGCACGTGCGCGGCGGAGTGGCGCATCCGGAACAGGCGCTCCTCCGGCGGCAGGTCCTTGAAGGCCACGGCGTGTTCGTTGGTCTGGTCACTCATCGTCGGGTTCTCCTCGTGCCGGCCCTGAACGGGAGCAGAAAACACAATGCGCCTCCGTCCCGACGGGACGCGAGGCGCTTCGCGTGGTTCCACCCGACTTTCCTCGCCACGCATGCCGGCACGAAGGCACGACGCGAGCAAGGCTCGTTGGGCCCGGTAACGGGGGCGAGTCGCCGCGGGTTCGCCCGCAGGCTCGGGGGTGGTGCCGCCACGCGGTCCGCTCGAGGGCTTCCAGCGCGCCGAGATCCTCGATGGCGAGGTACCCCGACGGCCCCGTTCTCTGAGAGCGTCCCGACGTCGGGCGTGTCCCCGTCGTCGCTCTGATATCGCCTCGACCCACGGTCGAGGACGTCCAGTCCGTCTCATTGTACGAGCGCCAGCTCCGCATACCAGAGCCCGACTTCCGAATCCCACTCTGATCCCCACAATCCGACTCCGTCTCCCCTCTCGCGGAACCGGGAGAGGGGCCGGGGGTGAGGGCCTGCTGGGCGACCGGATCGCTTGCCGCAGTCCAGCACTCGTGACAGTCTTCCTCAGGGCCTTCCGAGGCCTCCCAACCTCACACACCGACACGAGACAGGGCGCGCATGTTCAAGCGAGTGCTCATCGCGAACCGCGGCGAAATCGCGCTCAGAGTCCAGCGCACCTGCCGCGAAATGGGCATTGAGACCGTCGCCGTCTACTCGGACGCGGACCGCAATGCCCTCCACGTCCGCAACGCGGACCACGCCGTCCGCCTCGGCCCCGGGCCCTCCAACGAGTCCTACCTCGTCATCGAGAAGATCATCGAGGCGGCGAAGCAGACCGGCGCGGACGCCATCCACCCCGGCTACGGCTTCCTCTCCGAGAACGCCGAGTTCGCCGAGGCCTGTGCCGCCGCCGGCGTCACCTTCATCGGCCCCCCGGCGGACGCCATGCGCGCCCTGGGCGGCAAGATCTCGGCCCGCAAGATCATGGAGGAGGCCGGCGTCCCCACCGTCCCCGGCGCCAACGACATCTCACTCGACGACTTCGAGACCGCGAAGCGCGAGGCCGAGCGCATCGGCTTCCCGCTGCTCGTGAAGGCCTCCGCCGGTGGTGGCGGCCGCGGCATCCGCCTCGTCCAGGCCCCCGAGGACCTCGAGGGCGCCATGCGCGCATCGGCGTCGGAGGCCGCGTCCTCCTTCAAGGACGCGACGATCTTCCTCGAGAAGTACGTCTCTCCCGCCCGCCACATCGAGGTGCAGATCGTGGCCGACAATCACGGCAACGTCCGCGCCTTCGGCGAGCGCGAGTGCTCCGTGCAGCGCCGCAATCAGAAGCTCGTGGAGGAAGCGCCCTCGGTCGCGGTGACGCCCGAGATCCGGAAGCGCATCTGCGACGCCGCCATCGCTGCCGCCAAGACCTCCGGCTATCGCAACGCCGGCACCGTCGAGTTCCTCATGGACAACGACGGCAACTTCTACTTCCTCGAAGTCAACGCCCGCCTGCAGGTGGAGCACCCGGTCTCGGAGCTCGTGTACGGCGGTGTGGACCTGGTCGCCCTTCAGCTCCGCGTCGCCTCCGGCGAACCGGTGCCGGACCCGGACGCGCCGCTGATCCCCACCGGCTGGGCGATCGAGTGCCGCATCAACGGCGAGGACCCGTTCAATAACTTCGCTCCCTCGCTCGGCCTCGTGGACTTCCTCCAGCTCCCCGCCGGCCCGGGCGTCCGCTTCGACACGATGCTCTTCGAGGGCCTCGACATCCCGATCTTCTACGACTCGCTCCTCGGGAAGCTCATCGTCTGGGCGGAGGACCGCGAGAAGGCGATCGAGCGCATGAAGCGCGCGCTGCGCGACCTCGTCGTCTCCGGGCCCACCACCAACCAGGCGTTCCACCTGGCGCTTTTCGACAACGACGACTTCCGCAACGGCGACATCTACACCTCCTGGCTGGAGGCCAACTTCACCATGCCCACGCTGCCCGAAGAGGACCCGCGGCTCGAGACCGCCCTCATCGCCGGCGGCCTCGCCGCTGGCCTCATCGCCGGCGCCGCGGCAGAGGGCACCGCGCGCCCCGTCGGCCTCAGCCGCTGGGTCGCCGCCTCGCGCTCCATCGCGCGCCGAGGCATTCGCATCGACGGAGGGAGGACCGGATGGCGTCGCGGTACCGCTTCTCGGTAGACGGCACGGATCACGCCGTCAGCGTCGAGGACTCCCCGGAGGGCGTCTCCGTCAAGATCGACGACGCCGACTACTTCCCGGTCGACGCCACCACCTCGGGCGTCCCGGGCCTCTTCTCGATCATCCGTGACGGCGTGCCGACCCAGGCCTACGTCACCCGCGACGGTCGCGCCCTGCGTGTCGTCGTGGACGGCCGCGTCTTCATCCTCGGCCCTGTCGGCGCCGCCGGCCGAGGCCGCGGGGCCGCTGGTGGCATGACCGACCCGCCCGGCACCATCACCGCACCCCTCGCCGGCGTCGTCGTGGACGTGCGGGTGAAGGAGGGCGACACCATCGCCGCCCGCGATGTCGTCGCCGTCGTCGAGGCCATGAAGATGCAGAACGAGGTCCAGGCCCCCCTCGGCGGTACCGTGAAGCGCGTCACCGCCACCGCCGGCTCCCGCATCGAGAAGGGCGACCTCATCCTCGAATACACCCCTGCCGAGGAATAGCCGTCCCCGCTTCCCCTTCTGACGTCTGACCCCCTCCCCGTCCGGGGGAGGGTTGGGGAGAGGGAAGGCCCTCCTCAGTCCAGAGGCCACCCGACACCTGCCCTCAGACGCTCACCCCACCTCATCCACCCGAGGTACCCCACCTCGCTCCACCGGTCGCCATCCGCATCAGTACGCCCGCGCCACAACCGGCTCCTTCGGCACCCAAACACACCAACTTCCCTACCACAGATGCGCCACGACCCCTCGAACTCCGACCCCGCAATTTGATATGATGCACGTGAATCGCTGTCTGCTCGGCCGCACAGAGGGCGGCACGGGCCGTAGGAGGAACGCCAGATCGCTAAAGACCTTCGCATCAACGAACAGATTCGCGTCCCGCAAGTCCGCGTGATCCGCGGCGACGACCAGTTGGGTGTCATGGACACTCGCGATGCTCAGCGCCTCGCGGATGAGTCCAACATGGACATGGTCGAGATCGCCCCCACGGCGCACCCGCCCGTGGTCAAGATCATGGACTACGGCAAGTTCAAATACGAACAGGCCAAGAAGGAACGCGACTCTCGCCGCGGCTCCAAGCAGGTCGAGTTGCGCGAAGTCCGGATGAAGGTCAAGATCGATACTCACGACCGCGACTTCAAGATCCGCACGGCCCGAAAGCTTCTGCTGGACGGCGACAAGGTCAAAGTCTCCGTCATGCTCCGAGCGCGAGAGAACTCGCACCCGGAAGTGGCGGAGGAACTCCTCAAGCGGGTGTACACCCAGCTTGAAGACCTCGCGGACCTGGAGCGCCCGCCCCGGCTCGAAGGTCGCTTTTTCAGCATGACCCTCGACCCGGCGAAGAAGGCGGCTGCTCGGAAGGTCGCGGAAGAGAAGCAACAGAAGCAGGCCGCGAAGGCTGCCGCAGCGCCCCCGGCTCCCCAGGAGCCCGAAGCAACCGAGGCAGCACCGGCCGCGGAGACCGTCGCAGCGGAATAGGCCCCGCCGGACTCCAGCGCGCAGCAGACCAAGGGGACCGTTCCCGTGCCGAAGATGAAGACCCACAAGGGCACCGCGAAGCGCGTGCGCGTCACCGCCACGGGCAAGCTCATGACCCGCACCTTCAACCCGAAGCGTGCGAAGCGAGCCCGCACCAGCATGTACGACAACCGCGAGGACCGCGCCGTGCACCCCACGCTGGTCGACGCGATCCGCAAGAACCTCCCCTACGCGAAAGCCACCCCGGCCCGTCACAAGCAGACCGCGAGCGACGTCACCCACGAGGCGACAGAGGCCACCGAGGCATAACCGCCTGCCCGAGCTTCGGCTCACGCACCGATCGCAGCAGTAGCACCCCAGCCCTACGGCTGAGCACACAAGGAACCTCCCATGGCCCGCGTCCGCTCCCGAGTCCAGACCCGTAACCGCCACCGCAAGGTGCTCAACCTCACCGAAGGGCATCGAGGAAAGCGGCGGACCAACTACAAGGTCGCGCACCAGTCCATGATGCACGCCCTGCGGTACTCCACCATTGGCCGGCGGGACCGCAAGGGTCAGTTCCGCCGCCTCTGGATCGTCCGCATCAACGCCGCCGCCCGTGAGCTCGGCCTCACCTACGGCCAGCTCATCGACGGCCTCCGCAAGGCCGGCATCGAACTCGACCGCAAGGTCCTCGCCGACCTCGCCGTCCGCGAGCCGGAGTCGTTCGCGAAGGTCGCCGAGCAGGCCCGGGCCGCCCTCGCCGCCTAGCGTCCCCGACCTCGCGGAGGTCGCATGACACGCCAGAGGCCGCCCGGATGGGCGGCCTCGTCGTTTCCCGCCACCTACCTAAACCTCACCACGTCCGTAATCACCCGGAAACACCGCCCGCCCATCCTGTGGGTACGGGCCGCGCGCTGCGTGGGGTCGAGCACCGCCGGCCGAGGGGAGACAGCCATGCCCCAGGACGGTGGATGGATCCAGCTCGTCGAGCCGCGCACCCGGCGCATCAGCGCCCGCGCGCACCTGATGGTCAACGAAGCCACCCCCAGCGGCTGGCGCGGCCACCTCCGCTCCGTCCGCCCGCACCCGGGCGTCACCCCGCTCGCCGGCGACTACATCGCCCTCTTCGGCCCCTGGACCGAGCCCCACCTCGTCCACATCGCGGACGACCTCGCCACCGACGCCCCGCGCATCACCTCGGACGACGGCGAGCCCTCGGTCCTCCGCGAACGGCCCGAGTCCGGCTAGGCCTGTCTCTGCCATACCCCTTCGCTCCCCCCTCCGCAGAAGGGCGGGGGAGCGAAGCGTACTGTGGTCGTGCGCACGGGCGTCCCAACGGCTCACCCTTCGACAGGCTCAGGGTGAGCGGCAGTCTGCGACCGCTCGAGGACATCCACCGCCGCACCGGCACCCACTCCATCCGGCCGAGGCCCGTACGGTTGCCCTCCAAGCAACCGGCCGCTCGCCGGCGAACTTGCCCACTTCCCCTACCATCCCCCCACCACGAGGGGCGGCCACCTGGGGGACCAGAGCATGCCCGAGACACACCCCTACACCGACATCACCGTCGAACAGCGCGGCCGTGTCGCGATCGTGCGCCTCAACCGGCCGGACACCCTAAACGCCTTCGGCGGCACCATGGTCACCGAGCTGTCGGATTATGTCCGGTCGCTGAACCAGGGTGCCTACGACACCCGCGCCGTCGTCATCACCGGTGAGGGCCGCGCCTTCTCCGCCGGCGGCAACGTCCTCTCCTTCCCCGCCGCGCGCACCGAGGTGCCCGGCAGTAATGGCAGCCGCAACGGGACGCAGCCGAACGCCGCCGCCGAGGCGCGCGCCACGGCCCCGTGGCACCCACCCCACGCGCGCCAGTCCGTCATCCAGACCATGCGCGACTGCGACGTGCCGCTCGTCGCCGCGATCAATGGGTACGCCGTCGGCGCCGGCTGGTCGCTCGCCCTCGGTTGCGACGTCCGCATCGCCGCCGAGGACGCCCTCTTCCAGGTCGCGCAGACCAAGCGAGGCATCGTGGCCGATGTCGGCCTGGCGTACCTCCTGCCGAGGGCCGTCGGCACGCAGCGCGCCCTCGAGCTCATGTTCACCGGCAGGCGCGTCACCGCGCAGGAGGCCCTCGAACTCGGCGTCGTCCTCGAGACCGTGCCCCCGGACCACCTCCTCGACCGCGCCTGCGAGGTCGCCGAGGCGATCGCCGACGGCCCGCCCTTGAGCCACGCGGCGCACAAACGCCTCGTGTACGGCATCGAGTCAGACGACCTCGCCCGCGTCGAGGAGCTCACCCCCATGTACGTCGGCAAGCTCTTCGTCACCGAAGACGGCCGCGAGGGCGTTCGCTCATTCCTCGACCGCCGCGAACCGGAGTTCACCGGAAGGTAGACGGCAAGACGGAGGTCCGAGGGCACCCATCCGCCCCCCTCCCCCCTCTCTCTGGGGAGGGTTGGGGAGAGGGACGAAATCTGACTCGCTCCCTTGAGGGAGGAGGGCGGGAGAGGGGGTGGAGCGTGCCATCAACTCACAGACGAAGAAGCCAACACTGAGGCACGCCCGCGCGCCGTACTCCGGAACACCGCCCGCGCGCGATCCCTACCCCCGCAGCTCAGCCCCGAACTCGCGTTCGAGACGCTTGAGGAGCTTCGCCTGCTCCTTGTTCGCGTCCTCGGAGGTCAGCGTGCGGTTCGGCACCTGGTAGCGGATCGAGAACGCGAGGCTCTTCTTTCCCGCGCCCAGCCGCTCGCCCCGGAACACGTCGAACACGCGCGCCGAGGCCACCAGCGGCGACGCCTCCAGCACCAACTGGATCGCGCCCGCGGACACCGAGGCGTCCACGACCACGGCGAGGTCCTGTTCCACGGCCGGGAACCTCGGCGGCGACTTCGCGTCGATGCGATCGTGCAGGTACGGCAGCACGGACGCGAGGTCGATCTCGAAGACGATCACCGGCTGCTCGATCTCGAACTGGTCGAGGACCTCGGGGTGTACCTCGCCGAGCACGCCGAGCGGTTCACCACCAACACGTAGTCGTGCCACGCGCCCGCGGAGGAACCCGAACTCCTCGTCCGCCTCGTACGTCACGTCCACGTGGAGGGCGCCGAACAGCGCTTCGAGGACACCCTTCGCGTCGAAGAAGTCGAGCGCGCGGTCCGTCGCTCGGCCCCAGCGGTCCAGCTCCGCGCCCGAGAGCGCGCCGATGATCACCTCGCGCTCGTCGGGGAGCACGTAGTCCCCCGCGCTCGCCGAGGCGCCCCGGTACGGGAGGTAGATGCGGCCCGCCTCGAACACCGCGACCTGCGGCGCCCCGGCGCGGATGCTCCGCTCGACCGTTTCGAGGATCGCGTGCCGCAGCGTCGGACGCATGACCTGGCGGTCCGAGGACAGCGTGTTGGCGAGCCGCAGCGGGCGGATCACCTCCAGGTCCTCGCGTGGCATCACCCGCAGCAGCACCTCGTCCGTGGTCAGCGAGTAGGTGATGGTCTCCTGTAGGCCGGCATCCACGAGGGCGTCGACCACGCGGTCGCGCAGCGTGCGCAACGGAGCGGGCTCCCAGTCCGGGATCGCCCCCGCAATGCCGGAGGCCGGCAGCCGGTCGTACCCCGCGAGGCGCACGACTTCCTCGGCGAGGTCGTCCGCGATGCTGATGTCCGTGCGCCACCACGGCGCGCGGACGCGGAACGCACCCTCTGCTCGCTCCTGGTCCGACTCGAGCACCTCGAACCCCAGCGTCTCGAGGATCCCGACGACCTCCGTCGTCGGCACATGGACGCCGATCAGCGTGTCCAGCCGCTGGCGGGTGATCGACACCTCGGGCCGCTCGGTGGGCACCGGGTAGACGTCGATGGCGCCCCGTCGCGCGGTCCCGCCCGTGATCTCCACGAACAGCCGCGTCGCGCGGCGGGAGGCCTCCATCGCCAGCTCCGGCGAGAGCCCTCGCTCAAACCGCGAGGACGCCTCCGAGCGCAGCGCGAGGCGCGTGGAGGTGCGCCGGACACTCACGGGATCGAACCGCGCGGCCTCCAGCAGGATGCGCGTCGTGCCGGCGGTGACCTCCGTGTGCTCGCCACCCATCACCCCGGCGAGGGCGATCGGGCCGCTGTCGTCCGTGATCAGCAGCGTGTCCGCCGCCAGCGTGCGGTCCACGCCGTCCAGCGTGCGGAGCGTTTCGCCCTCGCGCGCCAGCCGCACGCCCACCTCGCCTCGCACCGTGTCGAGGTCAAACGAGTGCAGCGGCTGCCCAAGTTCGAGCATGACGTAGTTGGTGATGTCCACGACGTTCGAGATCGGCCGCTGCCCGGCGGCGCGGAGGCGCTCCTGCAGCCAGTCCGGCGATGGTCCCACCGTGACGCCCTCGATCACCGTCGCGACGTAGCGCGCGCAGAGGTCGGGGTCATCGATACGCACCGAGGCAGCCTCGGACGCGGAGGCGTCGCTCGTCGCGTAGTCCGTCTCGGGCATCCGCACCTCGAGCCCGAGGATGGCGGCGACCTCGCGGGCGATGCCGGTCATGCTCATCATGTCCGCGCGGTTCGGCCAGACGTGTACGTCCACGATCGTGTCGCCGAGGTACTCGACCAGCGGCGTCCCCACCGGCGCGTCCGAGGGCAGCTCGATGATCCCCTCGTGGTCGTCTGACAGGCCGAGCTCGCGCTCGGAGAGCACCATCCCGGCGCTCTCCACGCCTCGGATCTTCGACTTCTTGAGGACGGCCTGCTTCCCGGTGTGCCCGTCGAAGACCGTCGCGCCTTCGCGCGCGAACGCGATCCGCTGCCCCACCACCAGGTTCGGCGCACCACAGACCACCGTCTGAGGCTCGCCACCGCCGAAGTCCACCGTCGCCAGGCGGAGCCGGTCGGCGTCCGGGTGCGGGTTCACCTCCAGCACCGCGCCGACGCGGATCAGATCGCGGTCCCACTCGCCGCCGCGACGGTGGATGCCCTCCACCTCCGCGCTCGCCATCGTCAGCCGGTGCGCCAGGTCCTCCACGTCCACGTCCGAGGGGATGTCGACGTACTCACGCAACCACTTCAGCGACACCAGCATGCAGGCTCTCCCGAGGCGACCGGGCGCACCGCCCGAGGGCGCACGATGCACCCTCCACGCAGTCTCGAACACCCCGCCCTTGCCTGCCACCTCCTGCCACGTCGCCGAGGCAGTCCGCCTCCTCCGGCCCCCTCGCCCGCGCAGCGGGAGAGGGTGGGGGTGGAGCCCGCTCCCGACTGCCGACCGCCCATCTCCGAACGCCGGATGCGCCACGCGGATACGTACGGCCTGTCGGTCAGCGCGTTGTATTATCGCAAGCTGTAAGGACTGCGCCGTCGAACACGCAGCCGGCCCGAAGTCGGGCAGAGTCGAGGAGGACGCCGATGACCACCGTGGAGAAGCCCTGGAAGGTCATCGGTACCAACCCCGTCCGGCCGGACGGCGTCGACAAGGTGACCGGCCGCGCCGTCTACGGCGCGGACGTGCGCATGGCGAACCTGGTCTACGGCCGCGTGAAGCGCAGTCCCCACGCGCACGCGCGGATCAAGAGCATCGACACCTCGAAGGCGCTCGCCCTCCCGGGCGTCCTCGCCGTGATCACCCACGACGACCTCCCGACCGTCCCCAACCCGGTGATGCCGACCATCCGCGGCCCCATCCCCTCGCAGTGGGACCAGGACCGCATCCTCGCCCGCTATAAGGTGCTGTTCCGCGGCCACCCCGTCGCCGCCGTCGCCGCCACCGACCACCACATCGCGGAGGATGCCCTCGAGCTGATCGAGGTCGAGTACGAGGTCCTCCCGGCGATCACGTCGCTGAGCGACGCCCTCCTCCCGAACGCCCCCCTCCTCCACGAGGACGGCCTCGGCTCGCTCGTCGAGGACCTCTTCCCGGAGGTCGACGGCCGCCAGGGCAACATCGCCCGCGTCACGGAGATGGGCTTCGGCGATGTCGACGCCGGCTTCGCCGAGGCGGACATCATCCTCGAGCACGAATTCTCGACGGCGATGGCGCACCAGGGCTACATCGAGCCGCACAACGCCACCGCCATGTGGAACCGCGACGGCAAGCTGCAGGTCTGGACCAGCACGCAGGGCGCCTTCGGTATCCGCGACAACCTCTCGAGGAACCTCCAGCTCCCGCTCGGCGACATCCGCGTCATGCCCGCCGAGATCGGCGGCGGCTTCGGCGCGAAGAACGTGGTCTACCTGGAGCCGCTCGCGGCGCTGCTCTCGAAGAAGACCGGCCGCCCGGTCCAGTTCACGATGAACCGCACCGAGGTCCTCGAGGCCACGGGGCCGACCTCCGGCACCCGCTCGTGGGTGCGCCTCGGCGCGAAGAAGGACGGCACGCTGGTCGCGGCGGACATCAAGCTCTGGTACGAGGCCGGCGCCTACCCGGGCTCTCCGGTCGCCGGAGGCGCGCGGTGTGCCCTGGGACCATACAAGGTGCCGAACCAGCGCATCCTCGGGTACGACGTGGTGGTGAACCGCCCGAAGGTCGCAGCGTATCGCGCCCCCGGAGCGCCCGCCTCCGAGTTCGCGATCGAGTCCATCCTCGACGAGCTCGCCGAGCGCCTCGAGATGGACCCGATGGACCTGCGCATGAAGAACGCCGCCGTCGAGGGCACCCCGCGCTCGGACGGCGCGACCCACGGCAGCATCGGCGCCCGCGAGGTCATGCAGGCCATCATCGACAGCCCCCACTGGAAGTCGGAGAAGCCCCGCGCCGAGGTCGGCCGAGGCGTCGCGATGGGCTTCTGGCAGAACGGCGGCGGCGAGTCCAGCGCCTACGCCACGGTCCACTCGGACGGCACGGTCACCCTCACTACCGGCTCCGTGGACATCGGCGGCCAGCGCGCCGCCCTCGCGATGCAGTTCGCGGAGACCATGGGCCTCCCGTACGAGGCGATCAACTCGCTCGTCGGAGACACGGACACCATCGGCTTCACCGGCAACACCGGCGGCAGCCGC
>Ga0265293_10006022_pt1 | contig 19728 bp, 14 predicted proteins | sample Munlanlewell138R_FD_192505 | JGI IMG/M metagenome (GOLD analysis project Ga0265293, IMG submission 192505) | Leachate microbial communities from a municipal landfill in Southern Ontario, Canada - Leachate well 138R | ecosystem: Engineered > Solid waste > Landfill > Unclassified | place: Canada... | reverse complement strand
AACTGACTAACCATATACAGGAGCTGGATGCCCGGGAAGCAGACCTCATGCGGCAGGCCTCCACCGTCGGCCGTAAATACCGTCAGCTGGAAAGGGAGCTTCTGGGCTCCGTCAGGCAATACGCGGGTCCCAGTGAACTCTCAGAGGTCGACGATATCATCGGTACCCTGCGCAGACAGCGGGATTCCAGCGTCTATTACAATGAGCGGGTTGAGGAGCTGCAGCAGCGTATCCGTGAACTCAAGTACGGCCGTTCGGATGAGGAAATGAAGCGGGAATACCAGCAGGTCTGCAGGGAGCTGGACGGCTGCCCGCCTTTGACGGAGAAAGACCTTCTTCCTGATTATGCCCAGGAACTGACCCGTGAGAGGACCAGGACAGCTGAAGCTATTGCGGAGCTGGAGCAGACGCTGAAAGACCAAAAGAAGCAGCTTGAAGCTTCCCGGGAGGCCACCTTGAGCCAGGGCGAACTGGAGCGCAAGAAGGAATCCCTTTCTGCATCCCTGGCCGAATCAATGACGGATTACCAGCGGCTGAACGGCGCCGTGGCCTGGCTCAAGGACCTGCTTACGCTTTGGAAGGAAATTGATCTGGACGCATGGAAGTCCGAATCCCTGGATTATCTGAGCCGGCTGACCGGCCATCGGCCAGGCATCAAGGCCCGTTTCCTGCCTGGCTATCCCCCGGGAGGTGAGCGGCGCCAGCCCAGGATTCCCGGCAGGACTGGCGGCCCGGAAGGGGAGGGGGCCGTGGACCCGTCCCTCTTCAGCTATGCCTCCCAGACCGTCCGTTATATGGCGCTCCGATTAGGGCTTGCGGCCAGCCTGATCAAGGGGGGCCACCCCGCTTTCCCGCTCCTTCTGATTGAGCCGGACTTACCGGCGGGCATGACTCAAAGGGACTATCTGACCGATGCCCTGGAGGCCTGGGCCCTGGAGACAGGCCAGCAGGTGGTCTATTTTGTCAACGATGAGCAGTTGATTTCGATCGCGCAAGCGAGGAGAATGAATGTGTACAAGCTGGACTGACGCCTTTGCCGGTGCCGGACCGCGGATGAAAGAGGTGAGCTATGAAGAAGGGGATCGGGATTATCGCTGGCCAGCTGGAAGACTTGAAGGCTTCCGGAGTTTACAGTGAGGAGCGCGTATTAACTGCTCCGCAAGGAAGCCGGATCAGTACAAAGGAGCAGACAGATCTCCTCAATCTGTGCGCCAACAATTACCTGGGCCTTGCCAATCGGGAAGAATTGCTGACGGCTGCCAGGGACAGCTATGACCGGTGGGGCTATGGTTTGTCTTCAGTCCGCTTCATCTGCGGTACCCAGGTTCTCCATAAAGATTTGGAAGCAGCGCTCTCCGATTTCTTCGGCTTCGAGGATGCCATTCTCTATTCCTCCTGCTTCGACGCTAACGGCGGCTTGTTTGAAACACTCCTGACGGAAGAGGACGCGGTAATCAGCGACCGTCTCAACCACGCCAGCATCATTGACGGTATCCGCCTTTGCAAAGCCAAACGCTATGTCTACCAGAACAACGACATGGCGGAGCTGGAAGAACGTCTGAAAGAAGCGGATGAAGCAGGCGCGCGCATCAAGCTCATCGCCACGGACGGTGTCTTTTCGATGGACGGCATCATCGCTGACCTCAGGAGCATCTGCCAGCTGGCGGATCGTTATGAGGCCCTGGTTATGGTGGACGATTCCCATGCCTCGGGCTTTGTGGGCCCGAGCGGTCGGGGAACCCCCGAACACTGCGGTGTCATGGGTCGGATCGATATCATGACCAGTACGCTGGGCAAGGCAATGGGCGGCGCCTCAGGCGGTTTCACCCTGGCCCGCAAGCCGGTTGTCGACTGGCTGCGCCAGAAGAGCAGGCCCTACCTCTTTTCCAATACCCTGGCTCCTGCCATCGCTGCGACTTCACTGAGAGTGGTGGAGCTTCTCAGGGAGGATCCTTCGCTGATCGGCAGACTGAACGCCAATACCGCCTATTTTCGCCAGGGCCTGGAGAAGACGGGTCTGGACATCATACCGGGAACCCACCCCATTGTTCCCGTCATGATTTACGACGCCGTCAAGGCCATTGAGGTCGCGGACTATCTTCTGGATCTGGGGGTTTATGTCATCGCCTTCAAGTTCCCGGTAGTTCCCCAGGGCAAGGCGCGGATCAGGACCCAGGTATCAGCGGCTCACACCCGGGAGGACCTTGATTTGGCCCTTTCAGCCTTCGCCCGGGCCAAGGAGAAATTTGCGCTTTGACAAAGTAAAAAAGTCCTCCTATAATGACCCTTGCTCGCACCATTAGCTCAGCTGGCAGAGCAACTGACTCTTAATCAGTGGGTCCGGGGTTCGAATCCCCGATGGTGTACCAGGAAAACCCCGCATGGCCGGGGTTTTCCTTTTTGTTCTCCAAGCCTGAATCCGGCCTGTGCTAAGATCAAGGGGAAAGAGAAATACTTTATGAAAGCAGAAAAAGACATTCAGACCCTCAACCTCTGGATTAATGAATCGTCCATGACGGTCTTTTTCGGGGGAGCCGGTGTTTCGACAGAGTCCGGTCTGCCGGATTTTCGAGGCGCCCAGGGTATCGGCTCGCAGGCGGTTAGCTTTGAATCCTATTTGACACTCGATTTCATGAACCGGCATCCGGATGAATTTTATGACTTTTACAGAACTATTTTCATGAAGCAGGGGATCCGTCCGAACGCAGCTCACTATAAACTGGCTGAAATGGAAGAAAAAGGGAGACTTGCCTCTGTCATTACGCAGAATGTAGACGGCCTCCACCAGGAGGCTGGGAGCCGGGCCGTACTTGAACTGCACGGCAATGGCCTGACCTTTTACTGCCAGGACTGCAAAACCTTTTACCCCCACGAGGAGATCGCTCAAGCCACAGGTGCCTTTTATTGCCGGGAAAAGGGATGCGGCGGACTGGTCCGGCCAGCCATCGTACTCTATGGGGAGGCTTTACATCCGCATGTTTTGGAAGAGGCGGTCAAGGCCATCTCCCAGGCAGACCTGATCCTGGTGGGAGGTTCCTCCCTGACCGTATACCCCGCGGCCGGCCTCATCCATTACCGGAAACCCGGATCCCGTCTGGTCCTGGTTAATCTGGAGCCCACCTCTTATGACAGGACGGCCGATCTGGTCCTGGATCAGGCCATCGCCTCCTTCTTTTCAGGCCTGAAAATACAGGGTCATTGAAAAGAAGCAGGGCTTTTGTTAGCATAGCATCGGTCCACTACGGACTATTGGAGGTAATTCTCTTTGGACGGTAGCAGCTGTACCGGCCCTCTCTGGAGGGCCCTTCTACAACAAGATACGATGGTCGCAACGCTTGGCGGTTCGCTTTGGTTTGATATAATCCTGATTCTTATCCTGATTCTGATCAATGGCTTTTTTTCTGCTGCGGAAATGGCGGTCGTCACTCAAAACGACAACAAGATCCGTCAGATGGCGGAGTCCGGTCATGCGGCCGCCAAAAGACTTTTGCGCTTTGTTGATAACAAGGGCCGCTTTTTGTCGACCATCCAGGTGGCCATTACCATAGCCGGTTTCCTGTCCAGCGCCTTTGCGGCCGACAAGATAGCCGGCAGACTTTACGCGGCCTTTGATCCTCTGGCGCAAAGGCCCTCCCTGCGTACCATCCTGGTCATAGGGCTGACCTTGGTCCTCTCCTATATCACACTGGTCCTGGGGGAACTGGTACCCAAGCGGCTGGCCATGCGACGGCCGGAAGCCTTTGCTCTTTCGATTGCCGGTGTCATGCGTGTTTTCGAACTGCTCTTCTATCCCTTTACACGCCTGCTCCTCTTTTCCGTCAACGGTGTCATACGCCTTTTCGGCATTGACCCGACCGAGACGGCCAAGCGGGTGACGGAAGAGGAGATCCGCATCTTGGTTGACGCAGGGGCGGGCTGCGGGGATTTGCACGAAGAGGAAGCGGCCCTGATCAACAATATCTTTGCCTTCGACGACAAGTATGTCTCGGAGATCATGACGCCGCGTGTTTCAGTCACAGCGGTTCCCCTGCAGGCCGGCTACGAGGAAGCGGTCGATATCGTTGCCCGGGCGCCTTATTCGAGATTTCCTGTCTACGACGAGGATATCGATGATATTGTCGGTGTCCTGACAGTCAAGGATCTTCTTCGGGTCACCCGGGAGCAGAAGGAAGGGGACTTCCGCCTGGAAGATATTCTGCGGCCTACTTATTTCGTCCCCGAAGGCAAGAAGATTGACAGCCTTTTCCGGGAGATGAAGCGGCGCCAGATGACCATGGCTGTCGTCGTGGATGAGTATGGCGGGACCGAAGGGATCGTCACCCTGGAGGACCTCCTGGAGGAGATTGTCGGAGAAATTGAGGACGAGTACGACGCACCTGAGGCCAGTGTCACCATGACTCCTGACGGTGCCTATATCTTCAGCGGTCTTTTGACCCCGGCGGAAGCCGGCCGCTATGTGCCCGAACTGGACCAGCTGAAAGAGGATGACGACTATGACACCATAGCGGGTTTTGTCCTCTCTTTGCTTGGCTATATTCCCCAGGAGGGCCAACAGCCCCGTGTCACTTTCAACCAGCTCAAGTTTACGGTCCTGGAAATAAAGGACCGGAGAATATCAAAGATACGGCTGGATGTCCTGCCAGCCGCTGACGATGAGGCCGCATCCGGCAGACAGCCGGATCAGGAGCCTTCCGCATCCCAGAACAACTGAGGTAGTCCATGAACCATCAAGAGCAGATCGATTCACTTGCGGTGCAAAGTTTTACAAGCCAGGAAGCCTGTGTCATCCCGCTGTCAAGTCTGGCCTCCAGGCTGGACAGCAGTCTGACCGAGGGCCTGGCCGGGGACGAAGCCGGCAGGAGACTAGAAAAGGTTGGCCCCAACGAACTGGAGGGAGAGAAACAGACACCTTTTATCCTTAAGCTGCTTGCCCAGTTCAAGGATTTTCTGATCATCATCCTGATCGCAGCGGCCCTGATCTCGGCCTTCCTGGGTGAGCTGGTTGACGCCTTCATCATTCTGGCAGTCGTTATCATCAATGCAGTTCTGGGTTCAGTGCAGGAAAACAGGGCGGAAAAGGCTCTGGACGCCTTGAAAAAGATGTCTGCACCCTTCGCCCGGGTCATCCGTCAGGGACAGACCATGGAGCTGCCGGCCGCCCACCTGGTTCCGGGTGATCTGGTCCAGCTGGAGGCAGGGGATGTGGTACCGGCGGATATCCGGCTGACGGCCAGCAGCAATCTGCGGGCCAATGAGGCCGCCCTGACCGGTGAATCCCTGCCGGCCTCCAAGGAGGCTTCCGCTGAGTTCCAGGAGGCACCGGGTCTGGGAGACCGTTCCAATATGGTTTTCAGCGGCATGGAGATCAGCTACGGCAGGGGGCAGGGGCTGGTTGTCGCTACGGGACACGGGACAGAGATCGGCCGGATCGCTGACCGCTTGAAGCAGATCGAACCGGAGATGACCCCCCTGCAGGTCAACCTCAACCGCCTGGGCAAGATTCTGGGCATTTTCTGCCTTCTGATCTGTCTTGTTATCTTTGTCGTCGGCCTCCTGCAAGGGGGAGAGGCTCTGCCTCTCTTCATGACAGCCATCAGCCTGGCCGTGGCCGCCATCCCCGAGGGGCTGCCTGCCGTTGTGACCATCCTGCTGGCCCTGGGCATGAACCGCATGGCCAGGGAGAACGCGGTTGTCAAAAGATTATTGGCAGTCGAGACTTTAGGCAGTGTCAATACGGTCTGCACCGACAAAACAGGCACTTTGACCCAGAATGAGATGACCGTCGTCCGCCTCTATGCCGACGACCAGGCCTACCAGGTGACCGGCACCGGTTATTCCGGCCAAGGTTCGATTCTGACCGAAGGAGAGAAGAAGGAAGCCTCCGGGATCAAGGAAGCCGGCAGTGCGCTGACTTTCATGCTGACCATCGGGGCTCTTTGCAATGACGCCGTACTGGTGGAATCCGGCAGCAAAGGCGAGACGGCCATGATCGGTGACCCGACTGAGGGCGCCATGCTGACAGTGGCTTCCAAGGCCGGCCTGTCCGCCGGCAGGCTCCGTGAACAATACCCCCTTATCTGGGAACTGCCTTTTGATTCAGAGCGCAAGATGATGTCCGTTGGCTGCCGACTGGAGGATGACCGGATCTACTCCCTGACCAAGGGGGCGCCGGACCGGATTCTCACCCGCTGCGACTACGAAATGACTCTGGCGGGCATCATTCCCCTGACCGATCAAAGGCGGGAGAACATACTGGAGCAGAATTCCACGTACGCGCGTCAGGCTCTGCGGGTTTTGGGCTTCGCCTACAAGGTCCATGCCGATGAGCGTTTTGCCAGGCCTGAGGAGGGTATGATCTTCACTGGTCTCATGGGGATGATGGATCCGCCCAGGCCGGAAGCAGGGGAAGCCATAGAGGTCTGCCATCAGGCAGGCATCGATGTGGTCATGATCACAGGGGATCATCACGAAACTGCCACGGCTATCGCCAATCAGTTGAATCTTCCTTCTGACAAGGGCGGAACACTGACCGGCAGCCAGCTGGACCGTATGTCGGATGATGAGCTCTACGAGGCCGCCGGCAAAACCTCGGTTTACGCGCGGGTTTCCCCTGAGCATAAGGTCAGGATCGTTGAGGCCTTGAAGCGGGCCGGCCGTATCGTCTCCATGACCGGGGACGGAGTCAATGACGCGCCTGCCTTGAAACGTGCCGATATCGGGGTAGCCATGGGCATCACGGGAACCGAGGTTGCCAAAAGCGCGGCCGACATGATCCTGACGGATGACAACTTCGGCACCATCGTCAACGCCGTTGAGGAGGGGAGGGTCATCTATGCCAATATCCGCAAAGTGGTCAGCTTCCTCCTGTCCTGCAACGTGGGGGAGATCCTGGTTATCTTCATTACAACCATGATCTTCGGACCCGCCTATGCTCCCCTGATTCCTGTCCAACTGCTCTGGCTCAACCTGGTCACGGACAGTTTCCCTGCCCTGGCCCTGGGGCGTGAGCAGGCTGAGGAGGGGATCATGAGGCGGCCTCCGCGTCTCAAGAATGAACGGATTCTCAATCGGCCCATGATCTGGTCCATCGTCTTCCAGGCACTTGCCATCTGGGTCACGGTCTTTTCCGCCTTCAACATCGGCCGCTGGTTCTACCCGGACCTGATCGGCGGAAGCGCCGTCGCGGGAGTCTTCACCTTCATGCCTCAGGCAGGCGCTGTCCCTTCCTGGGGAGCCCATACCTACGCTTTTGTAGCTCTGATCCTGGCTGAGCTGCTCCGGGTCTATTCGGGCAGGTCTGAATATGCCTCCCTCTACAGCCTGGGTGTATTCTCGAACAAAAGCCTCAACAGGGCGGTCCTCCTTTCACTGGCCCTGACTCTTACGGTCGTCTACATTCCTTTCCTGGATACCTACTTCCGCACCATCCCTCTGGTCCCGCGCGACTGGGCCATCCTCCTCTGTCTGGTCCTGATTCCTTTTTTCGCCGGCGAGATCTTCAAGCGGGTTTACTACGGCAAGGGGGGGGAAGGCAGACACAAGGGGATCTGATCAGCCCCCGGGCTGCCGCAGGGTACTTGACGGGCGGCAGCCCAGAGGTTATACTCACATGCGAATAAGAAGAAGTTCCGCTTCTCACCTCCAGCGCGAGCGATGAGGTTTACAGATACCGGTCCAGGCAGGCGGTTTTTGTCGAGCGGAACAAGACCGCTTTTTTGTTGCCTGAAAAGGAGGCTCGATATCAGACAATCAAACAGAGCTCACGCCATCAATGAGGAGATTCGTTTTCCCCAGGTTAGGCTGGTGGACGAGGAAGGTACCATGATCGGCGTTGTCCCGATCGAGGATGCCCGCCGCAGGGCTAATGAATCCGGTCTTGACCTTGTGCTTATTTCGCCTTCACCCGATAATCCGGTCTGCAAGATCATGGACTACGGCAAGTTCATCTTCGAGCAGGAGAAGAAGAAGCGGGAAGCCCGCAAGAATCAGAAGACCGTCAATATCAAGGAAGTTCAGCTGAAATTGACGACTGAGGAGCATGACTTTGATGTCAAGGTCCGGAATGCCAGGCGGTTCCTGGAAGCCGGCGACAAGGTTAAGGTTGTCATCCGCTTCCGCGGCAGGGAAATGGCGCACACCGACCAGGGTTATGGCGTCATGGAGTCCTTCGCCGAAGCTGTAGCTGATCTGGGAAGCGTCGAGCGTCCCGCCAAGGCGGAAGGAAGGAACATGATTATGTTCCTGACACCCTTGAAAGACTGACAAAAGGGGCCGGGCCCCGATGATCATAGAAGTTGCATGAAAGCTGAAGGGAGGCTTATATGCCTAAGCAGAAAACACACAGTTCGTCCAAAAAACGCTATAAAGTGACCGGCACGGGTAAGTTTATTCGTTCCCAAGCCTATACGAGCCACATTTTGACCAAGATGTCGCCCAAGCGTAAACGCAAACTGCGGAAAACAACCCTGGCTTCACCCCAGGACGCCAAGCGCTTGCGCAGGCTGCTTCCGTACAAGTAAGCGATAATCGGGATTAGAATGGGAGGAATCAGAGATGTCCAGAGTTAAAAGAGGAACGGTTTTACGCCGACGCCATAAAAGAGTTTTGAAGCGGGCCAAGGGATACTTCGGCCGCAAGGGGACCCAGTACCGTGTAGCCAATCAGGCTGTCCTGAAATCGGGTCAGTACGCCTACAGGGACCGTCGCAGGAAGAAGCGTGACTTCCGCCGCTTGTGGATTGCCCGCATCAATGCGGCTGCCCGGGCCAACGGCATGAGCTACAGCCGCTTCATCAACGGCCTGAACGTAGCCGGCGTGGAGCTTGACAGGAAAGCCCTGGCAGACCTGGCGGTCAATGACAAGACGGGTTTCAGCGAACTGATTACTATTTCAAAGAGCGCACTTGGCGCTTCCTGATCAGGCCGGACGGAAAATACAGACACCAACAGGGGCGGAGAAATCCGCCTTTGTCATGAAAACCACATGAAGGACAGGCAGCATCCATGCGGCAGATCGACTCAAAAGATAACGGGGATTACAGGAAGCTTCTGGCGCTCCAGATGCCCGCTGCCGCGAGAAAGCACGGGCTTATGGTCGTGGAGGGAGTTAAGCAGATCACAGATCTTCTGGAATCAGATTTTCAGCTGGATCTGATCTTTTTTTCCGACGACCCCAAGGGCTTGCAGGCACTGGAAGTTCTGTCAGCAAGCAAAGCCTTCAGGGAGATCCGGGAAGCCGGGGACAGGGCTGTCCTTTTGGCCAGCTATCTTTTTAAGAAGGCGTCAGGGCAAAAGACACCCCAAGGGGTTATGGCCCTGGTCGCTTTTCCCCCCAGGCAGCTGGACGCTTACCTGTCCGGACTGGACCCTTCTTCAGATTCGGATCTCCTGCTCCTGCTTGAGGACATACAGGATCCCGGCAATGTCGGAACCTTGATCCGGACTGCCAATGCCTTTGCCTGCCAAGGGGTCATCCTGATGCCGACATCTGCATCCCTGGTCAACCCCAAGACGCTGGCCGCCTCCATGGGTTCAGTCTTCCATCTGCCGGTTTTTGAGATAGCCGGGGAAGCGGCCTCCGCCTATGGCGCTCTCAGACAGGCAGGCTTCCGCTTGATCGCTGCCAGCCTGGATGGAGGGAGCATCCAGCACCCCCTGGTCCTGAAGGGCCGCAGGGTTCTCATGCTGGGCAACGAGGGCCATGGCCTTTCAGAAGAAGCTCTGCGCCTGGCTGACAAGCGGGTTCGGATCCCCATGGGCGGCCAGGCCAATTCACTCAATGTCGCAGCGGCCGGAGCCATCCTTCTCTGGGAGATGGCCGGGCGTATGCGGGGCGCCGGCAGACAGGCGGAATAAAGACACGTCATGGAATAAGTGCACGCTTTGTGATAGTATAAGTCGATTCATTCCCTTTCATGGTCTGCGGCTGTGTCCGGCCCTGACGCTGATTCGGGAGTATAGGAGGAATTATGGACAAAGAAACAAAACAAACCATCATTGACGCTTATGCGACGCATCCGGATGATACGGGATCTCCGGAGGTTCAGGTGGCCCTTCTCACATGGAGAATCAACCATCTGACGGAGCATTTGAAAGTCCACAAAGGGGATTTCCATTCCCGGCGCGGACTGCTGAAACTGGTCGGCCAAAGGCGCGCCCTGCTCGATTATCTGATCAAGATTGATATCGAGCGTTACCGTGCGCTGATTGCCCGCCTGGGACTCAGACGTTAACAAGAGCAACCGTGACGGCGGCCTCAGGGCCGCCGTTATCCTGTAGGTTGGGAACAGCGGACAGGCAGTGGGACGTAGATTGCGCGGCTCTTCAGAAGCAAGAGATGCGGACTCTACACTCTATTGCCTGACACCTGTTTCAAAAGAAGAAACAATCGAATTAAACGCGCCCGGGTCCATGAGCCAAGGCAACTTCTTTGGCCTGTAAGGAAGACCCAGACATTCGGCGCCTGCAGTGTTATGGAGGAAAATAACCATGCAAAAAAGAATTTATGAAACGCAGCTGGCCGGTGCGCCGCTCGTCCTGGAGACGGGTGAACTGGCTCAGTTTGCCAACGGAGCTGTCCTGGTCCGTTACGGCGATACCGTCGTACTGACGACAGTCACAGCCTCGACCGAACCGCGTGAGGGGATCGATTTCTTCCCCCTGTCGGTTGATTACGAGGAAAAAATGTACAGTGTCGGCAAGATTCCCGGCGGCTTCCTCAAGAGGGAAGGGCGTCCGACAGAAAACGCCGTCCTGACCGCCCGTTCCATTGACCGGCCCATCCGGCCTCTTTTCCCGGATGATCTGCGAAATGATGTCGTGGTCAACAACCTGATTCTCTCGGTCGATCACGATCATTCACCTCAGGTCGCCGCTCTGATCGGCACCTCGGCGGCTGTCTCCATCTCCGATATTCCCTGGAATGGCCCGGTTGCCGGTGTCCAGGTGGCCCTTGTTGACGGCCAGGTGATCGTCAATCCTGGTCAGGAGCAGGCCGACCTGTCCCAGTTGGACCTCTTCCTTGCGGGAACCCAGGACAAGATCTGCATGATCGAGGCCGGGGCCAACGAGATCAGCGATGAGAAAATGTTGGAGGCCATTGAGGCCGGCCACGCGGTCATCCAGGAGATCACCAGCCTGATCAGCCGCATGCAAAGCGAGATCGGCAAGGAAAAATTCGCCTATGAATCCAAGGATGCGCCGCAGGAGCTTCTGGCCCTGGTGCGCGACCGCTACTTTGACAGCATGAAGGAAGCGGTTCTTTCCGCGGATAAATCAGTGCGCGACCGTGCCGTCTCCGAGCTTGGCGCCCAGGTCCGCAGCTTCCTCAAGGAAGAACACGAGGATCAGGCTGGTCAGGCATCCGCTATTCTCGATCAGCTGGAAAAGGAAGTGGTCCGCCACTACCTGCTCAACGAACACAAGCGGGTCGACGGCCGTGAGCTGACTGAAATTCGTCCGCTCAAGGCAGAGATCGATCTCTTCCCCCGGGTTCACGGTTCAGCCCTCTTTTCCCGCGGTCAAACGCAGGTCATGACCATCTGCACCCTGGGTACCGTAGACGACGCCCAGCGCCTGGATGGTGTGGACACAAAAGAGAGCAAACGCTACATGCATCAGTACAACTTCCCCGCTTACAGTGTTGGGGAGGCCAGGCCCAACCGCTCGCCGGGCCGCCGCGAGATCGGCCATGGCGCTTTGGCGGAACGGGCGCTGATTCCGGTTCTGCCGGGTCTGGATGAGTTCCCTTACTCTATCCGCTGCGTCTCGGAAGTGACCATGTCCAACGGCTCGACTTCACAGGCCTCTGTCTGCTCCAGCTCGCTGGCCCTGATGGCTGCCGGTGTTCCGGTTAAAAAGCCGGTGGCAGGCATTTCCTCCGGGCTCATCATCGATCCTGAGGATTCCGACCGCTATCTGGTATTCATGGACATCCAGGGCATCGAAGACTTCTTTGGTGACATGGACTTCAAGGTTGCCGGAACCCGCGACGGAATTACAGCTGTTCAGGTAGACATCAAAGTCGACGGCCTGACCATGGATATTATCCGCGATGCCTTCGAACTGACCCATAAGGGCAGACTGCAGATCCTGGATGAGGCCATGGACCCGGTTATCGCCGAGCCCCGTGCTGAACTGTCACCTTACGCTCCCAAGATTGATCAGGTCGATATCCCGTCCGACAAGATTCGCGACGTGATCGGCACTGGCGGCAAGGTGATCCGCCGGATCGTCGAGCTGACCCAGGCTCAAATCGATGTTGAGGAAGACGGCCCGGTCGGCCATGTCTACATCGCCTCCACGGACAGTGAGGCCCGCAAGAAGGCCATCGATCTGATCCGCGCCATCGTTTTCGATCCCGAACCGGGCGCCGTTTTTGACGGCACAGTTACCCGCCTGATGACCTTCGGCGCCTTTGTTGAAATCGCGCCGGGCAAAGAAGGTCTGGTCCACATCTCCAAGATGGCCTGGCAGCGGGTCAACGCGGTAGAGGACGTCCTGGCAGTCGGCGACCACGTCAAGGTGGTTGTAAGCGAGATTGACGACCAGGGCCGCCTGAATCTTTCCATGCGGGATCTGACAGAAAAACCGGAAGGCTATGTTGAACGGCCCGACGAGCGCTCTGGAGGCCGGGGCGGTGACCGCCGGTCCGACGGCGGATCCAGGGGCGGACGCAACTTCCGCAGCAACGACCGCGGAGGCCGTGACGGCTCGCGCGGATCTTCATCATCGCGCGGCGGCTACGAGCGTCGTGACCGGCGTGACGGCGGCGAGCGGGGAGACCGCGAGCAGCGTGACGGCGGGGAACGGGGCAGCCATCGGGGCGACCCCAGAAAAGAACGGGAGTTCTGATAAAACTGTTTGACACGGCTTTCATCCGTTTGCTATGATGGACGCCGTCCGGTGGCGCCGAAAGCGTCACCAGATAGGGGAGTGGCTCAATGGTAGAGCAACGGTCTCCAAAACCGTGGGTTGCGGGTTCGAGTCCTGTCTCCCCTGCCAAATGGGAACCCTGGCGTTTAGAGGCCGGGGTTCCCCCCAAATGATCGGGGTGTAGCTCAGGTGGCTAGAGTGCTTGCTTGGGGTGCAAGAGGTCGCAAGTTCAAGTCTTGTCACTCCGACCAGAATAAAAGAGGCGGTTCCGGTAAGGGGCCGCCTTTTTTGGCCTTTTGGCCGCTTGCGCTCATGTATAATTGACCCATGACCACACAAGAGAAAAGCAAACAAGAGCTGACCCGTGTAACCATTTATACCGACGGTGCCTGCTCCGGTAATCCCGGGCCGGGCGGTTGGGCGGCCATCATCCGCGCCATGGATGTTGAGAAGGAAATATCCGGCTATGTGGCCGATACGACCAATAACCGCATGGAGCTGACCGCTGCCCTGGAAGCATTGAGAAGCCTCAAGCGGCCCTGTCAGGTGGATTTGTACAGCGACAGCGCCTATCTGGTCTCTGCTTTCAATGAAAAATGGATCCAGAACTGGCAGATGCGAGGCTGGAAGAACTCGGCCAGGATGCCGGTCGCCAACCGGGATCTTTGGGAGGCACTCTGGACTGAGCACCAGCGGCATCAAATCTGTTGGCACAAGGTCAAAGGGCATTCAGACAACGATTACAACAACCGCTGTGATAAAATGGCGGTCAATGAAATACTGCGCAACCAGTCGCAGGACTGAAGGGGAGACGAGATCCGAATGAATCGGGAAGAGGGACCGGACCGCCGGGGGAGAGCCTCACAGGCCTGCGATGGGGCTGAATTGAGGCCGCCCAGATTTCCCGGCCGCAAGGCCGAAAAGCCGCCCAAACCGCATTGCGTCTCGGAACCCAATCTGACGGAAACAGTCCTTGCTTCCGACCCCCGTTTCATCGGCCGGATCTTCTCTGTTGAAGTCCAGGATGTCCTCTTGCCCGACGGCCGCAAAACGACCCGGGAACTGGTCCGCCATCCCGGCGGTTCCTGTGTGGTTGCTCTGGACCATGATCTGCATCTTTATCTGGTCCGCCAGTATCGCGTGGGGACAGAAGGGCCCTTGCGGGAGCTTCCTGCAGGCAAGCTTGACCCCCGGGAGGATGCCCTGAGCTGCGCCCGCAGGGAATTGGCGGAAGAGACCGGATTTTCGGCTGATTCCTGGCAGCTGCTTTCAAGATTTAATCCATCGCCCGGCTATACAGATGAAGTCATTCACATCTATCTTGCCCAGGATCTGGTCAAGGGGAGGGCACAGCCCGACGAGGGTGAATTCATCGCCTGTGAACGCCTGCCCCTTGAAAGGGCACTGGCTGAAATTCTGGACGGCACCCTGACGGACGGCAAAACCTGTCTGGGTATTCTGTTGGCGGCCTTGCGGGTCGGCCTCCTGGGTTGAGTGCCATGACCGATTCAAAGAAAAGAGGAGGCCTTTTGACCAGCCGCCAGGAGCGCGATATTGTGGCGACTCTCTTTCTGGCTCTGGCGCTGCTCATGGCCTTTGCCCTGTATGCGCCCTCGCACTGGACCGGCTGGCTGGGCAGAAATCTGTCTGCGGTGACCCGGGGCGGCTTTGGCAGCCTGGCCCTGATCCTGCCGCTTCTGCTCCTGATTCTTTCACTCATTCTCTACCTGCAGAGGATTGCCTCTGTCTCATCCAGACAAGCCGGCGCCCTCCTTATCATCTATCTATGGGCCTCCTCGCTTGTATCCCTTTTTGTCCTCCCCCTGAGCCGCTTGAGCGAGAGTCTGGCTCCTCTGCCTGACCGCGGCAGCGCTGGCTGGCATCTGATTACCGAGCTCTGGCGCTTCGGCCGTTTCCCCGAGGCCATACGGCCCGGCAACCGTTTGAGCGGTGGCCTCTTGGGTGGTTTGGTCTCACTGGGACTGGAGCGTGTTGCGGGTCTGACAGGAGCTCTGATCATCCTTTTTGCCCTTCTGGTGACTCTTCTGGTTTTTGCCTTCGGTCTCTCGCCCTCCAGGCTGTCGTCCATCTCCAGGGGGCTGCCGGCCGACCCCATGGGTGAGGGAGCGGATGATGAGGCGGCTTCCGATACAGGCCAGCAGAAAACTGCTCCGGGAGGCTGGTTCTCCCGCCGGCGAAAAGGGGAAGAGCCCTCTCATGGCACGGAGGAAAGTCCGGCCCCATCGCAGACTCCATCTGCCTTGACCGGTGCCGGCCCTGCCGGCTGGGATACCCTCCATACCCCTCAGGCGGCCGGAGAGAGTTCACATGAAAGGGAAGGCCTGCAGTTTCCCAAGCCGCCGCCTGGTTATCGCGGAGCCGCTGTGGAATCCAAGCCGCGCCTGCCCTTGCAGGGAGTCCCTTATCTCTTGTCACCTCCTTCTCATACGGAGCCTCTGCCTGTCATTACGACGGCTGCGGACCTGCCTTTGCCTGCAGCGGAATTACCTTCCATGAGGACTCCGGAACTTGCTCTGGCCAAGGAAGCCAGAAGAAAAGAAGTCAGACGCTACAGGCCCGAACAGATGAGTGTCCTGTCCGAGTACCGGCCGCCTCCGCTGACTTTGCTCAAGGCCGACAGCGGCATGAAGAAAACACCCCAGGAGATCAAGGAGATCCGTGAACTGGGCCGCAAGCTGGAAGAAACCCTTGATAACTTCGGAGTGGACGCCCAAATAATCAATTACACAAGCGGACCGACCATCACCCGTTTTGAACTTTCGCCGGGTCCAGGGATCAAGGTTAGCAAGATCGTCAATCTGACCGATGATATCGCCTTGAGCCTGGCCGCCATGGGTGTCCGTTTAGAGGCGCCCATTCCAGGCAAGGCCGCCATTGGCATTGAGATCCCCAATAAAAAGATGAGCCCTGTCCTCCTGCGCAGCCTCCTTGAATCCGCTGAGTACAAGAATGAAAAGGGTCCGCTGGTCGCGGCCATCGGGCGTGACGTAGCCGGTCAGGTCATTATGTGCGATCTGGCCCGGATGCCGCATCTTCTGATAGCCGGAGCGACCGGATCCGGTAAATCCGTCTGCATCAACGCCATACTGGTCAGCATTCTCTACCGGTCCTCCCCCAAGGAGGTCCGCATGCTGATGATTGACCCCAAGATCGTTGAGCTGAACGTCTACAACGGTATTCCCCACCTCCTCCAGCCTGTCGTAACCAATCCTGAGAAGGCTTACGGGGTTCTCAACTACGCGGTATCCGAGATGGAGCGCCGCTACCGACTCTTCGCCGACCGCAAGGTCCGCGATATCGCCTCATACAATGAAAGCGTCAGCCGGGCAAAGAAAACAGAAGATTCGGAGGAGACCATTCCGCATATTCTGATTGTCATCGACGAGCTGGCCGACCTGATGGCCATTACCCAGCATCAGGTAGAGAGTGCCATCTCGCGCCTGATGGCCAAAGCGCGTGCTGTCGGCATCCACGTCATCATCGCCACACAGAGGCCGTCCGTAGATGTCATCACGGGTGTCATCAAGGCCAACATCCCCTCCAGAATCGCCTTTGCCGTCGCTTCACAAGTTGATTCACGCACCATCATCGATTCGGGCGGAGCGGAGAAGCTCCTGGGCCGCGGCGACATGCTCTACTACCCCCTGGGATCCATCAAGGCCATCCGGGGCCAGGGCGCTTTTGTCAGCAACGGGGAGGTCGAGCGGATCCTCTCCTTTATCAAGAGCTATTACCCTGAGGACTATGATGAGCGGGTGGCGGTCGCCATTGAAAACCCCGACGGTGAGGACCAGGCCATGATGTCTGGAAGCGGCGAGGATGAGCTGCTCATGGAGGCACTCCGTGTCATCATTGAGGCTGATTATGCCGCGGTTTCCCTCTTGCAGCGGAAACTCCAGGTTGGTTACCCGCGTGCTGCCAGGCTGGTCGACCGCTTGAGCGAACTGGGTTACGTGGGGCCTTTTGAGGGGAGCAAGCCGCGCAAGGTCATGATCACACGCGATCAATACGATCGGCTGGCTGCAGACACCGACCTTGCAGGAGGCGATGATCACTTTGATTGACACTTCCTTCAAGATCCAAAGAGCGGAAATCCTGTCCGTAGGCACGGAACTCCTGATCGGCCAGGTAGTTGACACCAACGCCTTTTTTTTATCAGGCCAACTGGCAGAACTTGGCATTTCAACCTTCCGGCATACAGTCGTCGGTGACAACAGGGAACGCTTGGAAGCGGCCATGCGTCAGGCTATCGCTTGCAATGATCTGCTGATCACAACGGGCGGCCTGGGGCCCACCTCAGACGATGTGACCGCCTCCGTGACTGCGGCGCTGGCGGGCGTCCCCCTGGCGGAGGATCCAGCTGTCATGGAGGATCTAAGGCGGCGTTTTCCCGGCCTGGATTTCAAGGGTTACCCCCTTTTACCCCAAGGCTCGCTTGTCTTCCGCAATGATCAGGGGACAGCTCCGGGATCCCTGACCTGGCTGAGTCTGGAAGGGGAGAAGAAGGCCATCCTCATGCTGCCCGGTCCCCCCGATGAAATGGAGCCCATGTTTGTGGCCCATGTCAGGCCCTCTCTGGAAGCCTACTGTCCTTACCGTTTTATCCACCGCTATGTCCGCCTCCAGGATCTGGGTGAGAGCAAATTGGAGGAGAGAATCCTGGACCTGATCCAGGTACAGGACCAGGTGACCCTGGCGCCCTACGCTTCCTTGCGGGAGCTGGTTGTCCGCCTTTCACAGAGACTTTCAGGGCCCGATGACAGAGACCTGACTCTGCCCCTGGTGGAAGAACTGCAAAGGCGTCTGGCTGACTATATCTTTGAAATCGGGCCCCGTCATCTGGAGGAAGTCCTTTATGATCTCCTGCTTGAAAGAAATCTTCAGGTGGCTTTCGCGGAATCCTGTACGGCCGGGCTGACCGCGTCGACCCTGGCCTCGGTTGCCGGAGCTTCCTCTGTCCTGACGGGCGGTTTTGTTGTATACAATAACCGCATGAAAGAAAAACTGCTTGGCCTGGACCCGGATCTGCTGTCCAGGGAAGGTGCCGTCAGTTCGGCCACCGCCCTGGCCATGGCCGCTGCATGCCGTAAGATAACGGACGCCGGAATCGCTGTGTCCGTAACCGGCTTTGCCGGGCCAGGAGGCGGAACTCCGAAGGCGCCTGTCGGCACGGTCTTCATTGCCTGTGACAGCGCTTGGAAAGAACCACTTGTCCAGGCCTTTCACTTCTCCGGTGACAGGGAACGCGTCCGGATACGCTCTGCCTACGCCGCCCTCAATCTACTGAGGAGGTATGTGCTGGATCTATGAAACGCAGGAGTGACCAGGGCCAACTCTTAAACGATCCCCGCAGGGGCGGCATGCGCGTCCTGTCCTCCGGCAAGGCGACCGCTCTTCTCATGTTCTCCCTTGCCACGGCCAAGCTGACCGGTTTTGCAAGAGAGATCCTGATTGCGCCGACCTTTGGCTATGGAGTCAATACCGATGCCTATTTCATAGGCTTCCAGATTCCGGACCTCTTCTACCAGCTCCTGATCGGGGGCACCTTTGCGGCTGCAGTTACGCCAGCCGTTGCCTCAGCCCTGGCCCGCGATGAGGAGAAGAAACTGTGGCGCAGCCTCAGCACCCTGATAAACGTCTTCCTGATCGCCTTTCTTTTAGCCATTGCCCTGGGAGAGATATTCGCCGGCCCCATCATTCGCCTTTATAACCCCAATAAGGATGCCGAGATCATCACACGGGCCGTCCTGGTGGCCAGGATGCTCTTTCCCCAGATCATCTTCCTTTTCCTTGCCGGCATGTGCGTTGGTGTCCTCAATGGTCACAAGCTCTTTCAAAGGGCTGCCTTTACGACGACTCTCTACAATATCGTCTGTATCTTCTTCATGCTCCGCTGGGGCGACCAGACCCCCGGCGCACCCGCCAAGGTAGCCCTGGGAGTCGTCCTGTCGGCCGCCATCAACTTCATATACCTGGCCTTCATGGCAAGGCGGGTCCTGGATTACAAGCCCATCATCGATTTGAAGGATCCGGGTTACAAACACCTGCTCCGGCTGGCCGTTCCGACCCTTATATCGGGAACGGCCATTCAGCTGAATTCCATCATCCAGACCGGCTTTGCCAACCAGTTTACCGGCGCCGTGACGTCCCTGCGCCACGCCCAGACCATGTGGAAGCTGCCCTATGGGATTTTCGCCCTTGCCGTGGCCAGCGTCATGTCTCCCAACCTGACCCGATCCTTTGCCAACAGGCGCTTCGAAGATATGAGGAAAACCTACACGGAGTCCCTGCGGCGGGCGCTTTATTATGTGACCCCCTTTGTTCTCATTTTCGCAGTCATGGCTGAAGAGACCGTCGAGGCCGTCTTCCAATGGGGAGGCGCCATTCCCATGGAAAATCTGATCATCGAGGGTAACCTGCTTCGCCTGTACAGCCCGGCCATCTTCTTTCTGACCTTCTATGAGGTCGCCAATCAGGCTTTTTACGCCCGGCATGTGACCCGGGTTTCACTTTTCACTTCGCTTCTTTCATTGGCCCTCAACCCTTTGTTCTGCATTCTCTTTACCCAGGTCCTGGACTATGGGATATATGGCCTGCCAATCGCCTATGTCCTCAACAGCGCCATCAATATGGTTCTTATTGCGGTACTCTACCGCTTCCATATAAAGAAAGCCCGGCCTTACCGCATGCTGCCTTTCTACCTGCGGCTGGCTTTCTGTTCGGCCGTCACCATCATCGTCACCCTGGGACTTAATACCCTGCCCTTTGAACCGACCAGCAAGATGGCCCAGCTGATTCTCTATTTCTTCAAGGCCAGCCTGGCCATGGTCACTTA
>Ga0265293_10006021_pt1 | contig 19728 bp, 18 predicted proteins | sample Munlanlewell138R_FD_192505 | JGI IMG/M metagenome (GOLD analysis project Ga0265293, IMG submission 192505) | Leachate microbial communities from a municipal landfill in Southern Ontario, Canada - Leachate well 138R | ecosystem: Engineered > Solid waste > Landfill > Unclassified | place: Canada... | reverse complement strand
TTTTGATACTCACCCTTCTCTCGTTCTCCCAACATCCCCATGACAGGAAATCTCTTGAGTACGATGTACTCGTTGTGCGTCATGCGTTGGATATTGGCCTTACCCACATACGCTTTGATCTCCCCTTCACACCAGCGATAGATATCAGCGAGCTCTTGGCGATCAATGCAGGATTGATAGAGTCCGTTTGAGTGAATGGTGATGTAGAGGCAGAACACGTTATCCAAGTCGTCCTGGTAGCTGGCCAGCCACCGTGATACCGGCGCATCCGACCAAGTCACTTGATCGGGTGACAACGATCCAATGTATCCTAGGAGTATGAAGATTCCCGCAATGATACAGAAGATAACAGCTGTAGTACTCCAGAGAGGAAAAAATATCAGAAGCAATGTTGCACCGATCAAGCTTATACAGCTACAGAGAAGGCAATTTTGATAGAGTTGTTTCATGGCATGAGTGTTATAAGGTTTTAATGATGGACCTTCTCTTCTGAGCGAAGAAAAGGTCCATCAACAGCGATCGATCAATCGGTTGGCTTCACAAAATAGCTGCCTCGATTCTTCAGCAACAATTTTGTGCCATCCACCACCGCCGTCAGCGGCCGGCGTGAGAGGTGGAAGTCCATACCGATTCGATTATGGAAGAATTCGTCCACTCCATCGATCATCGCCCCACCGCCACTGACATAGATGCCATTGACGATGATGTCACTGGAGAGCTCACTGGGAGTGCTCTGCAAGACCTTCAGGATCATCGTGGCAATCGATTCAAAGGGCTTGATTAGCACATCACGAATTTCAGTTTCATTGACAGTTATCTTCTTGGGCAATCCGGTGACCACATCTCGACCGCTTGCCCAGGTCTCCCTCGGTTCCTTGATCTTCGATCGCAGCGATCCGATCTCAACCTTGATACGTTCTGCAGTCTTCTTTCCAATAAGAAGGCCGTGCTTATACTGTAGGTGATCCATGATCTCCCCATCGAAATAATTACCTGCGATTCTTGTTGAGCCTGAAACGACGATATCCCCGAGTGAGAGGACTCCGATATCGGTAGAACCTCCTCCAATATCGATGATCATCGAGCCATTGCTGCTGAAGATATCAAGGCCGCTGCCAATGGCACCTGCCTTAATCTCCTGTTCAATAAAGACGTCCTTGACACCGAGCTTCGCTCCAAGGTCCATGAACGAGTCGCGCTCGAGTTGGGTCACCTCACTGGGGCAGCAGAGTAGTAGCGTAGAGGAGCTGATATCGAGGTGGATATTCTCTACCCGATGGAGCGAAATCTCAATGAGTTTCTTCGTTGCCTCGATATCAGAGATGACACCTTGGGTGAGCGGACTGACGATCTTGATCCCATGATGGCCTTTGCCGATCATACTGGCGGCCATTTTGCCGGTGGCAAGGACGTCATTTGTTTCATAATCAAAAGCGATGACTGAGGGCTCGTTGGTCATTATCCCCTCGCCTTCAACGTAGACGAGGATATTGGCAGTGCCTAAGTCAATCCCGATATTCTTCCCTACCGGGCTTTTTGTGTCTTTCTTAGATTGTTTTCGAATGGTGATAGCCATGCTGGGACTCTCCTACAGCTGAAGCGGATTGACAAGGTAGTCACCGCGGTTCTTCAATAGATACTTGGTACCTTCAACGACACAGGTAAGGGGGTTGTGGACCACTTTCACCGGAACCTGGATTCGATCCTGGAAGTACTGCTCTACTCCACGAATCATCGAACATCCTCCGGTGAGCAGAATCCCGTGCTTGTAGATATCAGCAGACAGCTCAGGTGGTGTGTCTTTGAGCACACCGGTAACGAGCTTGATGATCTCATCGAAGACCGGTGTCAGTACCGCTTGGACCTCATGGGTTGAGAGCATGACCCACTTGGGAATGCCCTTGACCATGTCGCGCCCTGCATATCGGTTTATCACATTCTTCGCTTCTACTTGCAAATCACCGAGCTCAATCTTCATCTTTTCTGAAGTCAATTCCCCGATCTCAACGTTCTGTGTCTTCTTCACATATTTGGTGATCTCATCATCCATGAAGCTGCCTGCACGCCTGATAGTCCGTGAGAGTACGATATCTCCGAAGGAAATGACCCCAACGTCAGTGGTACCGCCTCCGATGTCAACGACCATCACTCCCTTGGATTTGAAGATATCAACACCTGATCCGAGAGCTCCGGATTTGATCTCCTCTTCAATGAAGACGTCTGTAATCTTCATCTTCATGGCAAGGTCAATCATCACATCGCGCTCAATCTTGGTAACCTCTGAAGGGCAGCAGATTACACAAGTAGTCTTCGAGAGATCCTTCTCAGTCAAATTCTCAATCTTACCGAGCACATAGTTCAGTAGTGCCTTGGCTGCCCGCATATCTGAAATAACGCCATTTCTCAGGGGTTTCACCACTGATATCTTGTCATGGACCTTGCCCAGCATCCGATGGGCATCTTCGCCAGCTGCAACAATCTTGCCCGATTCACGGTCAAAGGCTATTACTGCAGGTTCATCAAAAATAATTCCCTTACGCTCAAGGAACACCAAAAGGTTTGCTGTTCCCAGATCGATTCCTAGTCCCAGTTTGTCTTGTACCGTAGCTGCAATCATTCTCCTACCCTTCCTATATCTCACTGTAAAAGTGTCGATTCGTCATTTTGAGCATTTTCTTGCATCCGTCGATCACCGCAGTTATCGGCACTTCACTCAGATAGACCGGTATCTGTGCAATCTCTGCGATATACTCCTTGACGCCTGGAATCTGCGAGCAGCCTCCGGTCAAAAGAATGCCTGAGTCAACAAGGTCCCCTGCGAGTTCAGGTGGTGTCTCCTCAAGCGTTGCCAATAGAATTGACTTGATCGGATCAAAGCAGCTGAGGAGCACCTCACGGACCTCTTCTGCCTTTATAATAATTTGCCTTGGAAGACCGGAGACCAAATCTCGGCCCATTGCCTCGGCTACCAGGGGTTTATCATCTTCATCCACCGGATAGGGACCGGTCAGGGAAGAGAGCTCAACCTTAATCCGCTCAGCAGTTTGATTTCCAATCTCCAAGCGATGAACGGTTTTAACATAATCGATGATCTGTTGATCGAAGAAGTCACCGGCAATCTTAATAGACTTAGAGAGTACTACCTCGCCCAAAGATAGAATTCCAAAGTCTGTGGTTCCACCACCGATATCGATGACCATATGGCCCAAGGCCTCAAAGATATCAACACCTGAGCCTAAAGCTCCGGCCTTGATCTCTTCTTCAATCTCGGTGTTCTTGATACCAAGCTCGTGACCTAGCTCAATGATTGCCTCTTTTTCGGTATTGGTAATGTCCGAAGGAATACCAATAAGTAGCTTGTTGATTGACTGCAGATTAGACAGGAAGATTTTGTCCAATGTGAAGAGTAGGATCTCTTTGATCAACTGGATGTCAGAGATAACCCCTCCCTGCAATGGCCTGGCCACTTCTACCTTGCTGTGGGTCTTCCCATCCAGCTTCGCCGCTTCGTACCCAACCGAAACCACATTACCAGTCGCCTTGTCAATTGCAATGATCGAAGGTTCATTGAACAGTGTACCCTGCCCTTCGACATAGATGAGAAGGTTTGAGGTACCTAAATCGACACCTACTGATAAATTTGCCTTTTCCTTCATGTTTTCCCTCCATGTGGAATATTCAAATAGTGAAAGCAACTGCTCATCACTTAGACAGACTTTATTGGTCCCCTGTTGGTTTGGAAACGCTGTTATTTCTTAAGGTACATATGTTCAATTTCCACTTCAGTAAATCATACGAAAAATGTGCTGTCAACAGAATATAAATATATTTTTCCTTACAAGATAAGGACTTATTACATATGTCAATGAGCAAAGTTGAGATATAACCTTCAGCTTTTGTCAGTTGTCAGTCTGTACAGTAACTGTGATTTGTCTAATTCTCTATGTATTTGATATTTACGTATTTTTAAGACATTCTATTGTACCAATGGTCTATGACAAATGCCATTTGTCATCTCATGGTTTCAAGATGAATAAATTTACATCCTGTCTTCACTTATTTTGGGCCCTATTTCCCACAAAGGGCCTATTTAAGAGATCCATTGATAAAATCAAACACGATTTTGGGGAAAAGAGAGATTGGATTGAAGAATTTTGAATAAAAAATTAAAGAAAAGGTACTCAATTCATAAAAGCTATTTCATAAAATTGGTTAGCCTAAAAACGAGATCTTAAAAGGAGACGTCATCTTTGACTCAAATACTGACAGAGCCATCCCACATGCAAGACAAATAGGATGGCCTAAGGAGTTTAATTGTGCATCTGGTCATTGACGTCTTACTACAAATCAAAAACTGCTGTAACGCCATTTACTTTGATCTCTACATCCATATCTTCATCATCAACTCCAAGATTGCGCAATGTTAGCACGACAGTGTAGGTCCCATCAGGAAACCCCTCTTCTGGGAAATTCTTAAATTTTAAGGTGAGATCTGCATCAACCTTACCAGTGCTTATCACTGCATTAGCACTTCCGCTGATGACTAATTGGCCTGATTGAATGAAATCCGCAAGTTCATTTTTGATATCATCGTCTACATCAGCATTGGCCAATAGTGCTGCAATGGATCCTCCTATATCAAAATTAGTCCAGGTTATCGAGATGACTATTTTATGCCCGTCGCTGATATATTGCCGCTTTCCGCTTTATAGCGAAGAAATAATTGTTATAAGTTTAGTTACAGTTTGAACAAGCGAAGGGAGCACTCTCTTTGGATGAGAGATCCTTTTGGTCAATGCACTTCTTTTTAAGAGTTTGGGTGTTTGTCTGCATCTTTATGTCTAGAGCGTTTGTATTTATTGCGTATTGAGGCAATGTGGATGGTCACCAATGTACCGATGACCGAGAGGATGATTGTTACTGTTGGTTTTGCAGTGAAGACCATGGTGAGGATCAAGCCTAGCCATAACCAAGAGATTGCAAAGATTTTTGTCCGTATAGGGACTCCCTCCCCTGTTCTCCAGTGACGCAGATAACTGCCCAATATTCGACTTCTCTCAAGCCACCTAGCAAGCTTAGGACTGGAGAAAGAGTAGCAAGCACTGGCCAAGAGAACGAAGGGCGTGGTGGGTAGCAGTGGCAGGATGACTCCAATAGCGCCCAACACGACAAAGAACGAACCCAAGCCAATTAATACATATTGGCGGAGGGTTCGCTTCTTTGGATCAGTAGGTGCGCTCATAGACACCAATGTTGCCGAGGAGCGCTTTTGTGTCAACCAGTCTTAGTGGGTGAAGAGCCAGTATAGGCCCCACACGATACCGATGAGCAGCAGGATGACCGGAGTGAAAACGAGAAACGCACTGATGATCATGGCAGGAATATCGCCCTTCTCAAGCTCTTCCTTGATCTCTGATGCGTGGCGCTTCTCAGCGCCCTCTACATCCAGCACTCGCTTTATCTTCTTGGGAAACAACATGGCTAGACCTCTTTTTCTTCACCTACCAGTGGGTGGTGACAGGCAACCCAGTGTCCCTCCTCCAACTCTCGCCACTCTGGCACCACGTGGGTACAGATTTCGGTCTTATACCGACAGCGGGTGTGGAACTTACATCCCGGCGGGGGCTTGATGGGACTGGGGATATCGCCTTCGAGCAGCATCTCATCACCAGCTTGCTTGCGCTCTGTAGTAGGAATCGCTGCCAAGAGCGCTTCTGTATAGGGGTGCATGGTACGGCTGAAGATCTTCTCAGAGCTGGAGAGCTCGACAAGATTGCCCAGGTACATAACACCGATACGATCACTGATGTATTTGACTACTGCCAGGTCATGGCTGATAAAGAGGTAGGTCAGGTTGCTCCGCTCTTTCAGCTCCTTAAGCAGGTTGATAATCTGCGCTTGGATCGAGACGTCCAGGGCACTGACCGCCTCATCACAGACGATGAACTGCGGGTTGAGAGCCAACGAGCGGGCAATACCGATCCGTTGGCGCTGGCCGCCGGAGAATTGGTGAGGATAGCGGTGGATCATGTATGGTGCTAAGCCACACTCCTCCATCACACCCATCACATACTCTTGCATCTCCTCTCCGTCGCCCTTGAAGTACCGGTGGGCCAAGAGCCCTTCTCCGATGATCTGCCCCACAGTCATGCGGGGGTTCAGCGATGAGTAGGGGTCTTGGAAGATCAATTGCAGATCCTTGCGCAGTAGGCGCATCTCACTGAAGGTAAGGCGGGAGAGGTCGATACCGTCATCGCGCACCGCCTCATGAAGGGCGAACTGCTCATCGCCCTTGAAGGCTGCGCGTCTCTCTTCGAGCACAGCGTTGGCTGCGCTGAGTTTTTCAGCAACACCATTGCGTTCGGCTTCAAGCTTTTTCTTCTCATCTTCAAGCTGCTCTTGCTTCTTCAGCGCAGAGGCAGCAGATCGGCCCTTCTTCTCTAGGCTACGACCCTTACGACCGAGCTCTGCAATATCGAGCTCAAGGTCCTTGATCCGCTCATCGAGGCGGTGGTAATCAGCTGCCGCCTCATGGGCTGCCAAAAGATCGGGCACGATACTCTTCTCATCTTCAATGATGAAGAAGCCGCCGATCAACTGGACAATATCGAGGTATGCATTGCGGTATTGCTTCTCCAGTTCAAGCGAATCGTTCTGTGCCTTGAAGACCACCTCAGCCTCTTGGCTGCTGTCAGCCTGCAGGCTCTCAAAGCGTGCGACAGAAGACTCATACTCCTTCTCCAATTCAGCAACTCGATTTTTATGCTTTGCGAGGTTGACCAGGGTATCTTTTACGTAAGAGGGAGCGAGGTCCTGCAGCGATCGACCATAGTAGAGGGTTTTACCGTCGGTCTGACGATAGAGTTGCAACAGAACCCGCCCAAAGGTGGATTTACCACAGCCGCTCTCCCCTACCAAGCCAAGGGTCTCCCCTTTATAGATCTCAACATCGACGCCATCGACGGCTCGAACAGCCAGACCGCGGGTCTTTAGGGGGAAGTGTTGCTTCAAGCCTCTGATCTTGAAGAGAATATTCTTATCGCTCATTGCGTGCCACCTTGTCAGGATAGAAGCAGCGGATCGTGTGACCTTCGGCCACGCTCTCCAGCTGCGGATGCTCGCTGCGACACTTATCTGTGGCGTACTTGCAGCGAGGGGCGAAGAAACAGCCCTCAGGGAGGTCCAAGGGGTGTGGTACGGTCCCCGGTATTACTTCCAGCTTTGTCTGCACCTCAGTGTCCAGGCGAGGAATAGAGGCCATCAGGCCTTCGGTGTAGGGATGGCTGTACTGTCCATCGCTGAAGATGGTGTCTACCGGCGCCATCTCAACGACCTCACCGCTGTACATCACCGCAACATCATCGGCCATCTGGTTGATGACCCCGAGGTCGTGGGTGATGAAGAGGATTGCTGTCCCCTTCTCTTTTTGCAGGTCGTTCATCAGCTTGAGGATCTGGGCCTGGATGGTGACATCCAATGCGGTGGTCGGCTCATCGGCGATCAAGAGGTCTGGCTTACAAGCCAGGGCCATAGCGATCATAACCCGCTGGCGCATGCCACCGGAGAGCTGGTGGGGGTATTGTTTGGCAACCTGCTCTGGGTTGGGGATCTTCACGTCAGCGAGCATCTGAACCGACTCACGGGCAGCGGTCTTCTTGTCCATGTCCTGGTGGGCCATGAACGCTTCGCTGATTTGCTTCTCGATGGTGAAGACCGGGTTGAGGCTGGTCATCGGCTCTTGGAAGATTACGCTGATGGCGTTTCCACGGATCTCATAGAGTTCCTTATCACTGAGGGTAGTCAGCTCTTTTCCTCGGAAGGTGATCGAGCCTTCGGCGATGTAGCCGTTGCCATCAAGAAGCTTGAGGATCGACATCGCCGAGACGCTCTTTCCACAGCCACTCTCTCCGACAACCCCGAGGGTCTTTCCCTCCTCCACCTCGTAGGAGACGCCGTTAACGGCCTTTACGATTCCCCGCTTGGTGGTGAAGTATGTATGTAAATTGTTCAATTGCAATAATGACACAAACTATTCTCCTATCGGTCATTTGATTTGGGATCGATGGCGTCGCGCATCCCATCACCGGCCATGTTGATACTCACTGTACACAAGCTCAAGGCGATTGAGGGGAAGACCCAGCGCCACCAGTAATGAGCCATGACCGTCGAGTCGTTACAGCCGTAGAGCATATTACCCCACGTTGCATTGGGCTCGCTCACGCCAAAGCCCAGATAGCTGAGTGAGGACTCATACAGCATACACAGGGCAAAACTGAGGGTCAGGTTGACCAACACCACGGTGATGACGTTGGGCAGGATGTGCTTGAAGATGATCTTCAGCTCAGTGATACCCATCGCCTTGGCAGCGGTGACGAACTCCTGCTCGCGGGCCGCCAAGATTTGACCCCGTACCAGCCTTGCTAATGAAGGCCAGGATAGGAGGCCCAGAATCACCATAATCATGGCAATCCGGCCAGTCTCACTGATCTTACTGCCGATGATCGCACTGAGGATCATCGCCAAGGGCAGGAAGGGAATGGCGTTTACCACCTCGGCGAGACGCATCAAGAACATGTCGGTCTTTCCTCCGTAGTAGCCGGAGAAGGAGCCGAGGATGATGCCGATGATGCCGCTGATGATGACGGCAATCGCGCCGATGGTCAGCGTTACCCTACCGCCGCTGAGCAAGCGACTGAAGAGGTCGCGCCCATACTGGTCGGTTCCCATCAAGTAGCCCTTCAGGCCCCAGGTGTGGATTTTTCCCTTCTCATCAACTGCATAGTTTTGGAAGTACGAGGAGGTAATCCACACGATGTTCTTCAGTTTGGGAGCCTTTGCCTGGGCGTAGTTGTTCCGTCCCCACGAGACAACCGTCCCATCGTCGAGGAGGGCGGTAAAGTGGCCCCGACCTGCTGCAACTTGGACAGCTTTGCCTTGGGCGTGTTCGGGAACCGTGGTCACCCCATGATCATCCCCACCCCACACAACAATCTGTCCGTCTTTGGTGACCGCTGCAGCTGAGCGCTCGGTGAGGGCGATATCGATGACCTTTCCTTGGATCTCTTGGGGAATATAGGAGAAGGCAGTCTCCTTGGAGGAGAGGATCACGACCTCTCCATTTTTGGTGGTTGCAGCGGCCAATGTGGTGTTCGCTGCAATCTTCTTGAAGCTGCCTTGATGTTCTTGGGGAACCGGGATGCTGGTCAGGTTGGTATTACCCCACACAAAGATCTTCCCGCTCTCGGTGAGGGCGAAAGAGAGCTGATGACCGGCGAGGACTTGCACGGTCCGCTCGCTCATCAGCTGCGGCGGGATTGCATTGAGGGTGAATCGATCGTTACCCCAGGTGTGCACCTTTCCATTCACATCGAGGGCAAGTGCATGGTCCAGGCCTGCTGAGACTTGGATGATCTTCGCACCAAAATCTGGACGACTTTCGAGCTTCGGGGTAAGGGTTCCCCATTGGTAGACAGTGCCGTCTGTATCAACACCTACTCCAAAGACCGAGCCGCCTCCGAGACTCGCCACGTTTCCTTGCAGGGATTTGGCATATTTCATGTATGCGAAGGTCGGTTTGGTATTTTTTTGCGTAGGGTCCTGATAGCTGATATCCATCGGAAAGAAGATGGGAAGGATGAAGACGAATGCAAAAATTGTCAAGAAAATATAAACGCCGAGCATCGCACTCCACTTCTCGCGGAAGTTGCGAATCATCGTGCGATAGGGGCTTTGTACCTGCTCTTCTTCCAAGAGCGAGAGGGTTGCAGTCCTTCTGCCAAAGAAGAGGGTTCTCAGGACATCGCCAAATGTGCTGCCATATGTTCGTTTTGCCATATTCTGCTCCTACTCCAGTTTTACGCGAGGGTCGGCCAACCCGTAGGAGAGATCCATAAGCAAGTTGCCGATAAGACTCAAGACGAGATAGAACATGACCATTGCCAAGGAGACGGCAAAGTCTTGCTGGTTCAGCGCATCGATGATGACCTTACCCATGCCATTCCACAGGAAGGTTCGCTCGATGACCACAGATCCGCTGAAGATGCTGATAAACCAGCCGGTCATGATGGTGATAAAGGGGATGAGGGCGTTACGGAAGGCGTGTGAATAGATGACTACCTTCTCACTGAGGCCCTTTGCCCGTGCTGTTCGAATATAATCCATCCTCAGTGCTTCGATCATGGTCGCCCGCACATAGCGAGTCAGGCCTCCGAGGGAGGTGAAGACCATGACGATCAACGGAAGGGCCATATGATGTAATTTATCGAAGAACATCCGTATCGGTGTTCCCCTAAGGCCCGGAGTCTGTACCCCACTGATGGGGAAGAGGGGCATCTTCACAGCAAAGAGGAAGATGAAGAGAAGAGCGATGACGAAGAAAGGGAGGCTGTAGCCAATGATGGTGACCACTTGGACGGTAGAGTCAAAGCGAGTGCCGCGCCTGACAGCGGTGGCTATACCCAAGGGCAACGTGATGGCAAAGACTGGTATCAAAGACCATACGTTGAGCATGATGGTATTCTTCATCGGGACGCCGATCATTTGTCTGACGGGCATCTTATAAGTCAATGAGTAGCCGAAATCACCTTTGAGTGTATTGAAGAGCCAGGTGATATATTGGACGACAAGCGGCTTATCCAAGCCGAGCTTGCGAACAGCGTCCTGATAGCGAGCTTCGTACTCATCGGGCTTCATACTGGCCTTTGTTCCTTCGAGCATCATCCGTGCAGGATCGCCGGGGACTGACTTGTAGAGAGCAAAGAGCAACACCGAGGCAATGAGAAATACGACCACGATATAGGCGAGCCGTTTCAAAACATACTTGAGCATGGCCAAGATTCCTTTGGTTTGTTGAAAATTGTGGCAAATGCCCAGGGCATCGACAAATGTCGGTGCCCCAGGCGATTATGTTCTACGTATCTTCGTGCAGAGGTCTTATTTGACGTCGGCGCGAAGGATTGCGTAGCGGAAGTCCCAGGTAGAACCGGAGTCATAGTTGACAATCCTCGGGTTGAAGAAGTCATGGTACACGTCCGAGTACAAGGGGATGTCCGGAAGCAGTTGGTTCCAGCGCTTCTGGAATCCAATCCACTTCTCTACCCAACCCTTCAGGTCGGTCGGATCGGTGCGCTTCATATCCAAGCTGATGGCCTCAAGCTCCTTGTCTGCAATGAAGTTGGTGTTGTACACGCCAAAGTACTCAGGATCGGTGCTGTAGTAGTACCAGTACGCTTGGGTGGTGTTGAAGCCGGTGCCAAGGTTGAACATGCCATAGACGGGCTGGTCGATGCCATCTTTGTAGAGGTGGTCAAGCAGGACTGCGAAGTCAACGGTGGTACCATTGATCTGCATACCAATCTTGCGAACCTCAGGGACGAGCATCGTTGCGATCAAGTCACTGACCGGGTTGTTGGCGGTATTTGCCCACTCAATGGAGAGCGGCATGAGCTGACCATCAACACGCTTGTAGCGCAGGGTATCAACGCCCTTCTGGTATGCTCGGCCATCCTTATTAAGGGTCCAGCCATCGTCGATGAGCTCTTGCTCAGCGCGCTGCAGGTTGAACGGATAGGCGTTCAGCTCTTGGTCAAGGCGTGCTGCGTTCTCAACATACTCCCACATCGAAGCGCCATAGTAACCGTTGACGATGATGCCGTATCCGCCGGTGTACTGGCGAGCAAACTCGTTTCGGTCAAGGCTGTAAGCGATTGCACGGCGAACTGCCTCGAACTGAGTCGGGCCAAAGTCACAAGCAAATGCGATCTTTCCATAGCCGTAGCGGGGATAGGAAGCGAAATCAACGATGCCTTCATCATGAAGATCAAGACCGCGGGTGATCTGATCACCACCGCTTATGCCCTGAAGCATATCGATTGCACCGGTGCGTAGCTCGTCCATCTGGGTTGCAGTGTTGGTCAACTTAATGATGACGCGGTAGATGTTACCCTTTGCGCCATCATGTTCGCCAGCGAACTTCGGGTTGAGAATGACACTGGCAGTCTTGTCGGCTGCGTTGTAGTTCTCAAACTGATAAGCGCCACTGGTGACCAAGGGGCGGTAGCGATAGCCGGTGATCGGAGTCAAGATTGTCTCACGAAGCAGGTCGGCGGTGAAAGCGTCGGAGAGGTATGCGCCGTTGGCGCTGTCCAATACGTCAACACCCGGGGCAATTACGTGCAGGGGTGCTGGTCCGACGGATACAAGGGACAGGTCAAAGAAGTAGGGAAGTTCTTCAGCATCAATCTGAATCGAGAAGCTGTGCTCTCCGAGCAGCCTGATGCCCTTGAAGGAGCGGCTTGCGCCACTGTGGAAAGCTTCGTAGCCAACATACTCAGGACCTGTGCCATAGGAGGCGCCGAGCTCGACAGCCTCTGGGGAAGCTCTGTAGAGGATGTTGAAGACGTAGTCTTTTGCAGTGATGGCGGTGCCATCGTTGTAGACAAGGCCCTTGGCGATGTTGAAGGTATAGGTCTTCGAGCCATCGGCGTTGTCAACTGCAGTGTAGGAAGTAACAGCAGTCGGGTTTACGATATACTTTCCTTCCCGGGTCCACGAAACAGTCTCATAGCCTTCCATCAATGCCTTGAGGTAGGCGTTTGTAGCACTGTTTGTCCAGCCGTCAAAGAAGTCAGCGTTGACTTCAGTCGTTGAACCGAGGATAACCTGGGTCTCTCTGACTGGAGCTGCTTCTTTTGTACCTGCTGCGAAGGCTGATGTCATGACAATAGCCAACACGAGCAGTGCAACTAGCATTCTTTTGCTCATTTTCAAAGTCTCCTTTCCAAATTTTTACTTTTACACCGTAACGTGTAGCACTTAGTGTAGTAGATTACTATGCTTCTGTCACCTACTTAATGTTAACGCTGTAACAGAAGTGAAATTTGGCGCACAAAATTGACTCTTTCCCACTGTTGCATTAAACGCTCACTCTGCGGCATAGTAGGCTACGGAGATTTTATTATGGCAACCTATATAGATACCCCCTCAAGGACCTTCAATGAGTATTTGCTCATCCCAGGCTACTCTTCGGCAGAGTGTGTTCCCGAGAATGTCGATCTCACTACCCCACTAGTCAAGTACAAAAAAGGCCAAGAGTCTACTCTGTCGCTCAATATTCCTCTGGTCAGTGCAATCATGCAATCGGTCAGTGGTGAGCGCCTGGCTATCGCCCTCGCGAAGGAGGGAGGCCTCTCCTTTATCTTCAGCAGCCAATCGATCGAAAGCCAAGCGGCGATGGTACGCAAGGTGAAGATGCATAAAGCCGGCTTTGTTACCAGTGACTCCAACATCAAAGCTGACCAAACCCTCACTGACTTGGTCGCCTTGAAGGAAGAGACCGGCCACTCTACCGTTGCAGTTACCGATGACGGCACCGCCCATGGCAAGCTCCTCGGCATTGTCACCAGCCGTGACTACCGGGTGCACCGCATGGACCCCAATACTCCCATCTCCTCTTTTATGACGCCCTTCAAGGACTTGGTGTATGGGGATGAGTCCATTACCCTCACCGAAGCCAACGACCTGATCTGGGACAATAAACTCAACACCCTTCCCATCATTGATAAAGAGGGCAACCTCGTCTCCTTGGTCTTCCGTAAGGACTACGACAGTCACAAGCAACACCCACTTGAGCTACACGATAAGGCCAAGCGTCTGTTGGTTGGAGCGGGTATCAACACCCATGACTACGAAGAGCGCGTCCCTGCCCTCCTGGCAAGTGGCGCTGATATTCTTTGCATTGACTCCTCCGAAGGCTTCACTGAGTGGCAAGCCCGAACGATTCGCCACATCAAGGAGACCCATGGCGAGCACATCAAGGTTGGAGCCGGGAACATTGTCGACCGCGCCGGGTTCCGTTTCCTTGCTGAGCAGGGTGCTGACTTCATCAAAGTTGGTATCGGAGGCGGCTCGATCTGTATCACCCGGGAGACCAAGGGCATCGGACGTGGCCAAGCATCGGCCCTCATAGAAGTGGCTGCAGCGCGCGATGAGTACTTTGCAGAGACCGGAGTCTACATTCCTATCTGCAGTGACGGTGGGATAGTCCACGACCACCATATGACCCTTGCCCTTGCTATGGGAGCTGACTTCATCATGCTCGGGCGATACTTTGCTCGTTTTGACGAGAGTCCGACCAACCGGATCTTTGTCAACGGTACCTATATGAAGGAGTATTGGGGCGAAGGTTCAAACCGAGCCCGCAACTGGCAGCGCTACACCGCTACCGCTGATAAGAAACTGGTCTTTGAGGAAGGGGTAGATTCGTATGTACCGTATGCAGGATCGCTTCGTGACAACGTAGGCGTAACGCTGGCAAAGGTGCGCTCCACCATGTGCAACATCGGCTCCCTTACTCTTTCACAGATGCGAGAGAAGGCCACCTTGACGGTTGTCTCCTCCACTTCGATTGTCGAGGGAGGAGTACACGATGTGCTACAGAAGGACAGCCACACCTTCAGTACCACGTAATACGAGCCAACAACAATCACCGCTGCCCTCGCTTTTGAGGGCAGTTTTTTATTTATTGTTATAACAACAACAAAATCGTATTTTTATTGTTGTGACAACAATAATCATATGATAATATTGTTATATGATCAATCTAATTGTGGAAGAGTTGCAAACGATTATGGCACGGCGAATTGCAGCCCTGCCACCTACGCTCCGCCCTTTCACACAGGAGGCAACATCGCTTCCCAGAGCTCTGCTGTTGACCGGAGCGAGAGGTGTTGGAAAGAGTACCTTCTTACTTCACCACAGTAAAAACCGAAAATTGTTGTACTTCTCTGCAGATAACCCGTTGGTTATGACCCTCTCCCTCAGTGAAGTGGTACAAGCCATCTTCATGCATGGATATGAAGGGGTCATCATCGATGAGGTGCACTTTGCCCGCAATTGGAGTCTTCACCTCAAGAGCCTCTACGATGATTATCCACACCATCTTTTTTGGGTCAGTGACTCTTCATCACGTGTGCTGCGTAGCGGGACTGCAGATTTGTCCAGACGATTCGTGCATATGAAGATGCCCATCATGTCTTTCAGGGAGTACCTCTATCTGCAAACCGGACAATTGTATGATCGCTCTTCACCGTTTTCAGAAGAAAATCCCTTGCCAGTCCAGCCGACATCTACCATCCTCTCCCTCTTCAGTGATTATCGCAAACACGGCACCCGCCCCTTTTACTCTGAAGGCTATTTTAATGAGAGAATGCTCGCCATCCTTGATAAAACTATCCACGCTGATGTGCCCTTCTTTGTCCCGAGCATCACCGATAATAATTTGCGTTTGATGCACGCCATAGTCGGAACACTGAGCATGGCTTCAATTCCTCGCCTACAGGTCAATTCACTTTGCACTGATTGGAATATTGGAGCGAGAAAGCTCTATGATCTTTTGGAAGTATTGGAAGCTGTTGAGGTGCTGTCTATCATCCGTAAGGAGGGGGACCGCAAAGCTAAAAGTGTAGGTGACAAACTATTCTTTGCAGACCCCTCGTATTATGAAGTTTTAGGGGGAAACATCGGTAATGCCCGTGAAGCCTTTGTTGCTACCCTGTGTAGAATCGATGGCTTTGAGGTAACATCTACGCGTGATGAAAAACAAGGCGATTTTGTGATCACCAAGGAGAGAAAACGCCTTACCCTAGAAGTTGGTGGAAAAACCAAAAGCCGAAAAGGGGCAGACTTTGTTATTCGCGATGATCTTGATTATCCAAGCCCCGGTGCCCTTCCTCTCTGGCTCCTGGCAATGAGTTATTGAATCCTCGGTACAAAATAATCTCACTATGTATAAATTGCCTTTTTACCGGTCTTGCAGCCTACCCTTACTCGATACATGGCGAGCGCCTCTTATCAAACATTTGCCTCCAATCCTTCGATTGTCTATACTCCTCTTCTGGAGGCGAAAATGTCAGTCGAACGTGTACGTGCATTTCTTAAGCCCTATAATCTGGAAGACCGAATCCAGACCTTTGATGTGAGCAGCGCCACGGTAGCTTTGGCTGCCCAGGCAGTAGGGGTCCAAGAGGCCCAGATCCTCAAGACCCTCTCCTTTCGAAAAAAGGATGGGACTGTCCTCCTTGTCTGTGCTGCTGGCGATGCAAAGATTGAGAACAAGCTCTTTAAGGCAGAGTTCGCTACCAAGGCAAAGATGCTGAGTGCCCAGGAGCTATTGGATGAAGTTGGGTATGCGATAGGAGGAGTCTGTCCGTTTGTGAAAGCCGATCATATCGAGATTACCTTGGACCGCTCCCTCTTACGCTTCGATGCAATTTATCCGGCAGGAGGGGATGCAGCGAGTGCGGTAAAGCTCAGTTGTGAAGAGCTAGAGACGGTTACTGGTGGTCGATGGGTCCAAGTCTGCTCATTGATTGAGTGACGACCTTGCGTTCACAGAGGGCTCAGTTTACCATATCCACATGAGATATATCATTGTAGGCAGTCGCGTTCCCTCTGATGTGGTGGGTATCACCCTCCTCTCCTTTGACCCGCAAACTGGAGAGGTCGCCTTTGTAAATAGCTTTGGTGACATCCTTCACCCAGCCTACCAGTGTTGGGACCCACAGAGGAGGATCCTGTACTCGGTTGCCGAGCGCAAGGATGGAGCGGTCGTTGGATGGCACATTGACCCATCCCTTACCTTCATGCAGACCTTCAAGGCCGCTTCACTGGGCAGTGGTCCCTGCCACCTCGCCCTCAGCGACGATGGCAAGGCCCTCTCGGTCTCTAACTATGGGGGCGGATCGATCTCCCTCATCGCTCTGGAGGAAGGACTACTCTCCAACTACTTTGAGCAGTATGAGGGATCTGGGCCAGTGGAGGAGCGCCAGGAGGCAAGCCACGTCCACTCCTCCCTCTTTGCTGACGGCTCTTCGGCGCTCTTGGTCGCCGACCTTGGAGCCGACAAAATCCACTACTACCGAAACTCCATGCAACTGCACGATGTCATTGATGCACCCCCGGGCTCTGGGCCTCGACATATGGCACTCTCTCGCGATGAGCGCTACCTCTTCGTAGCAGCTGAGCTCTCCAGTGAAGTACTTGTCTACCGGATGGGTAAGAATCCGTCACTCGTCCAGCAAATCTCCACCTTGCCGGTGGGCTTCTCTGAACACAACACGGTCAGTCATATCCACATCAGCGAAGACGGAACATTCTTGTACGTAGGAAACCGCGGCCATGACTCTCTTGCTGTCTTTGGCATCAAGGATGGATGGCTCAGTCGGGTCGGCCACTCCTTCACCGAACGTACCCCTTGGAACTTTGCATTCAGCGACGATGAGCGTTTTGTCATCGTCGCTAATACGGACAGTGACTCGGTGACCGTCTATCCACGAGACCAAGAGAGCGGTTTGCTCGCTCCCTTGGTCAGCCGTATTGGAGTAGATCGGCCCAGTTGCATCACCTTGATCTAGATCAGCAGCAAAGAGATTGACAGGTTTACGGTGAGGGCAATCCAAATGAGTGTGGCCAGGCCCATCGCAGCCAATATCCAGGTACTTCGTCTCTCAAATATTCGTCTCATGCATTGCTCCTAAGTGTTCCACAAGCTCTTCGACACTGAGGTCGAGGCTTTTCATTGTCTTGATAAGGGCGGGCAGCTCCTCTTCAAAGAAGGCTTGCCTACGCATACTCTTTACCCGTTTTCCTGCGTCTTTAGCGGTGAAGTACCCAATACCCCGTTGGTTCTCAAAGACCCCCTGTTCCTGCAGCAAGGTATACGAGCGCACCACGGTGTTGGGATTGACCTCAAGCTCCACCGCCAAATCCCTGACCGATGGGACGCGCTCCCCATCACCCCATCGTCCGGTGAGGATGAGGTGGTGGATGTGGCTCACGATCTGCAGGTAGATCGGCTCGGTTGTATTAAACTGCATCAATGGCCTCCACTTCCCCTACCCGAAGGTAGGCGCTCACCAAGGCTCCGAGGGGCAAGACTCCCATAAAGAGGATTTTGCTTACGACAATCCAATTCTTTATGAGCTGTGGTGGACTGATGAAATGAGTGCTATCCAGCCGTCCCATCGCAACAAACATCGGTGTATCGCCGCCCATGCGTAGCGTTATCAACACTCTGAAGAAGAGAAGTCCAAGCGCAACCCCTACCAATACCAGCACGATGGCAAAGAGACCGGTTTTGATAAACGGCGCCTTACGAAAGAGTGTACCCCCAAGGATGAAAAAGGAGGTGCTCACCCAATACTGCAACAACAGCGACCCCAATTTTTGTGCAAAAGGGTTGAAGAGGTGGATTGGATTTCCAAAGAAGAGGAAGACCGCGATCTCAATAATCACACTACTGAGAAAGAAGATTGCAGTCAGCGCCACTGGGTAGCCGATGATAATGAGCACAGTCTTTGAGAAGAATTTCTCAAATCGACTTGCCGGGAGCATCAAGAAAGTATGTTGGTTCTCCTTCTTAAAGAGATCTTGATTGAAGAGCATTGTCGCAAGGATCACTCCTCCGATGAGAAGGAAGGGCACAAAACTGCGTCCATAGGTCTCAGGGGCAAAGCCCATTCCACTGTAGCGAGCTACAATGGACTGCAGGACTTCACTTACCAAGAGGAATAAAAATACTACCGCTACGTTTACGCGCATATCCCGCCTATTGATGATCCATTCACGCTTGATCAAAGGGATGAAGTGGCTCATAGGTTGCCTCCTCGTTGGATGATGATGTTAAAGATTGCCTCTAGGTCCAAGGCAGCAGCATCAGCTGCTTCTTCGCGCTTACGCAAAACCAGATAGCCACCGAAGACCTTCTCTTTGTAGAGCACCTCTTCTGCAGGCTCGACTGCCAGGTTCTCCAGAACGTAGGTATCGACGATGCGCTCCAACCCTTCATTGAAGATCACCTTGCCTGCATCAAGGACGATGATCGGGTCAATGAGCCCTTCCATGTCGCGAACCTGGTGGGTAGAGATGATGAAGGTACGCTCCTCATTCATTGCGCTAGCGACTATCTGGCGAAATTGACGCTTGCTGGGGATGTCCAAGCCATTGGTCGGCTCATCCATGACCAAGAGCTTGGTGTTGCTGGCCAAGCCAAAAGTCAGCATGTACTTCTTCTTCTGTCCCAATGACATACGGTCCAGGCGCACCGAAAGGTCCAGCTCGAACTCCTGGGCATAGCGATCAAACGTAGCCCGATTAAAGCGTGGATAGAAGGGAGCGAGCATTGCAAGGTAGGTCTCACTCTTCATCCGAGGAAGATAGAACTCTTCGCTGAGATAGAAGATTTCCTCCAAGAGCTTAGGGGAGCGGCTCTTCGGCTCATGGCCGAGTACCTCCATCCTCCCCTCTTGGGCAAAGAGTTGTCCTACCAAAAGTTTGAGCAAGGTTGTCTTTCCTGCTCCATTCTTTCCTAGCAGTCCGTAGATGTTGCCGCTTTCAAGGGTGACATCCAGGTCCTTGAAGAGCGGTTTCTGATGATAGCCAAAGCCAAGACCCTCGATCTTGGCAAGCATGGGTTGTTGCATTGCCACCTCCTATATAGTGTACTAGTTAACCAATACACTATGAGAACAAAAAGGTCAATAACCAAACCCCAAGAAAATTATGTTGTAGCGGTGATCAGATTTTTAATGCTGGTCCGGAGGTCCTCGTGTACGACATCCTTAGGATCGAAGCGCAGGAGTGCGAAGGTCAGCTGAACGCAAAAACCGATGGCAACGGCACTCAGCAAGGTACCCCATCCCAACATACCACCGAGCAGGTAGCCGATGACCG
>Ga0265293_10006020_pt1 | contig 19729 bp, 30 predicted proteins | sample Munlanlewell138R_FD_192505 | JGI IMG/M metagenome (GOLD analysis project Ga0265293, IMG submission 192505) | Leachate microbial communities from a municipal landfill in Southern Ontario, Canada - Leachate well 138R | ecosystem: Engineered > Solid waste > Landfill > Unclassified | place: Canada... | reverse complement strand
TGGCTCTGGCTCTGGCTCTGGCTATGGCTCTGGCTCTGGCTCTGGCTCTGGCTCTGGCTCTGGCTCTGGCTATGGCGATGGCGATGGCTCTGTCTATGGCGATGGCGATGGCTCTGGCTATGGCTCTGGCTCTGGCTCTGGCTCTGGCTATGGCTATGGCTAATATTAATATATTATGTTTTTATAGATAAATAGTAATTTTAAATGAAAAAAAAGGAGTAATAAAAATGCCAATTAGAATCACATCGTCCAAAAAGAAACCCAACCCATTAGAAAGGACAATGGGTAAAAGGGAAACAGTAAAATTAGAAACAAAACCGGGAGTAACAAAAACAACAACGGTAATAAAACCAATAGTAAAAACAACACCAGTACCAACTATTTTAGAAACACCCAAACCAAAAAAGGAAAAGAAAGTATATAAAACAGTAATGGTGCCCAAAATGGTAAAGCAAAAAGTAGAAGTAAAGCCCACATATACACATCGGGATTACGTACATTTAGTTCCTCAAATAAAAGTAAATGTGGTATTTTTTGATGGGATCGTAACGGTGGCCCATGCTTCTTTCAAAGGAACACATAATACTTACTTAGGTGTTGGAACGGCTAAAAAGAATGATGTAGATACCGTTTCGTTTAATAAAGGTAAATCCGTGGCTGAGGGCTTAGCAGTACAGGCAGTTTTGTATGCTATAGCCAAAGAAAAATTACCACAAGATCAAGTAAGTAGGCAAGCATGGATGAGAGTTAAAAATACCGAAAAATTACCAAGAGACTTTTTTGTAATGCCCATTTCACGATAATTATTGTAACTTTAAAAGTGGCTAGTAGCTTAATGGAGCAGCGCATGACAGTGAGCATGAGGTTTCAGTTCAAGTCTGGAGTAGCCACCTATTTATTACTTATTTTAATGTAAGGAGTATTTACGAAAAAGATTAATATTACAATAAAAAAAATATTATCCTTCTTTGTTATGATATAATTTTTGCACTTAAAACAGACGATAGTATATTATATATAGTTGGAGGCTATTATTCTGAATATACTGACGCATTTAATACAAATGATAATGAATATAAAAAAAGAAAGAGTTGTTTTTTGGATTTATACAAAAGATTTAATTTAACATAAAAAGGAATAACAATGAGAAACAGTAAATTAAAACGTAAAAACTTAAAAAATAGTACTATAATCAAACAATTACAAGAAAAAGGAAAGAAATATAAATCCTTAAATTATCTTACTATTATTTCTGAAAATTCTTTTTTAATATGTATTAATAAAGAATTTAGAAAGATATTTATAGATAAACTTGATGTATCTCCAAGGTATAATGGGGAAACAAAAACAAAGCAGACTTTTATTTTATTGAAAAATTACATAAGATTACTTTATACTTCTAAAAAAAGTATAGAAGAGCTTGAAAAAAAATTTAACAAGCAAGAATTTTATTTTTACCATAAGATATTATTTTTATTGAAAGAATTAAATCAGATTAATTAAACAAAGTAAAAAAAAGGATTAGTAAGATGGGACGTACATTTAAAGATAGACCAGATTTTAAGAAGAAAATTGAAAATACAAATCCTAAAAAAGTAAAAAAGAGATTTATTAAAGATATAAATAAACGAGCAAAAAATCCTTTAAAAACTTATAAAGATAAGGAATAATATGGATAAAATTAAAGTTAAAAAATACTATCCTTCTTTAGGAGAATTACCAACAGAAAATAGAGCTAATGTTTTATTTAGTGTTCTATCAGAATTTGATGAAGATAAAGAGTATATAGAAGCTAGACGTTATAATAAACATTTTTCTCATCTATTTTATTCTAATAAACATTCTTATAATTTAGATGAAATTAATTTTTGGATGTATGAAAAAGATTTAATTATAAAGGAAAAATAATTATGTCATCTAAAAATATAAATATTGTAATCTTTCGTAGAGAAAAATTAGGCCATGAATCTTGTACAGGCTTAAAATTAGCTTTAGAAAATTTAGGGCATAAGGTATTTATTTGTAAAACTTATGATCAAGATGATATTAAATTTGTGGAAACTTTATCTCCAGAAATGATTATACGTTGGGGTTGTACCGTAAGCATGGAAACGGACATCCCTGTAATAAATCCCGTTAAGGCTATGAATAAAATATCTAATAAAGCTGAATTTAGAACTTTATTGGGTAATGATCCTTTATTGAAAGACTTTATACCTAAAACTATTACAGATACACAATTTTATAGTGGACAAAAGACCCTTACTGATGATTTCTTTCCTGCAATTGTTAGACCTTATACACATCACGGAGGATTTCAATTACAATATATAAAATCTCTCACGGAATTTCAAAATACAAAATTACCCTCTCAATGGTATATATCTATATATATTCCAAAAGTTAAAGAGATACGGGTCTACTGTATGGGTGGACATGTATTAAAAATGGATAATAAGGTGGTGGAGAATAAAGATGCTGTTGCTTGGAATTATGTACAAAACTCTGATGCTCATTTTGTAAATATCAGATGGGATGCTTGGCATAAGCGTTGTGGCCGTATTGCTTTGCAAGCTATGAAATTAGTAGGTTTAGATTTTGGTGGTGTAGATATAATGATAGACGCAGAAAATAACGATTATATTTTAGAAATAAACTCAGCACCTACAATTACGGGGGAATATGAACAAAAAATTTTCAGTTTAGGTTTTGATTACCTTCTACAGCATATAAGAAAAACTGGTGAAAAATATTATAATATGGAAATACCAGAAAAGTGTAAATCTTATCGAGAACTTATTCATCCAGCATTACTTAAAAATAAAGAATAGAATAGTAATATAATAAAAATTTACTTATACTTTGAGGAATAATGTTATTAAAATATTATAACAACAAGATAGACACAGTTTCTAGATTTAAAAAACAACTATTAGAAAAGAATGATAATAAAGTAAGAGATTTGTTGGGTTACTTACTTTGGAATCTGCCAAATCCAGTAACGGAAAAACCAAAGAATCTTAATTGGTCATTCTATAATTGTAATTATTGTAACCGCGGGGTAATAAATCTCAATCACGATAAAGAATATAATTTTGGTTTAACATATAAAAATATGTTGTCAGGTTTTACAGCAATGCACCTTCACTGTGTTATGAAATTTTTAATTGATCCAACATCAACTTCTTATTTTACTTATACAAACAACAAGGAAAACACGTATTTTGTAGTTAAATTTGAAGAACAAAACCATATTTATTTTTGGGAGCATATAAAAGAATTTTTAAAGTTAATATTTGATAAACAATCTTTACAAACTATAGATATATATACTATTCATAAAGAAATACAATATGGAAAAAGTTATCATAATGAAAGTTATGGATATAGCTATACACAACCTAAACCCGTAGAAGTTGTAATAGAAAAAACTAAAATATACAAGGTAATATAGTGGCTAGCAAACGAAAAGAATTCTTTGAACTATTAAAAATACACGCCTTAACTACTAGGAATGATAACCCCAGTATTGGATTTCCTAATTTTTATTTTCTTCCTAATTCATCTTATAAATGTATTGGATGTAAAGATTTGACTTATTATAGATATTTAATAGGAGTAGAAACAAAAAATTATCATTACTTTAAAGACGGAGAAAGTAATGGTAGTAATATTTATAATCTATGTTTAAATTGTTTATTTGAAGAGTATTTAATGATGTATTTCTCAGAAAAAGACGATACTAAAGATATAATGATTTATTTTATTGATACGGGAGATGTAAAAATAAAACCCATCAAAAATAAATTTACAAATACAGATACGGTAATAAACTATCTTCTCTACAAAATACCTTATAATGTAATCCAAGAATTATTAATAAAAAACAAGCTGTTTAAAAACATTAAAAATAAAGTTAATAGAAAAAATAGATGTACTATAGTTCCTTTAAAAAATTATGATACCTTAATAAATAAATATCCACCACTTGTAAATACTATAAAAAAAGATTTAAGTAGAAGTGATGCTAGAAATGACACTTCTTTTTTTAATGAACTAAATTATAATCAAAGAGAAATAACTGAAACAGAAGGCCCAGAAAGTTTAGATTGGGATCACAAAACAAATTCTTTTGTACCTAGAGTAAATAGAATAGGAAGAATAACTATACATAAAGCACCAATAGCAACTAAAGTTAAACAAGTGGAACAAGTAATTGAAAAAACAAAAATATATAAAATAAAATAAAAAATAACACAAATAAGGAGAATATTATGAGAACAATTATAACACAAAAAGATATTGATGAAAAAATTAATAAAACAGATGATTATCTTTTAGAAGAAATTATTAGTTTAAAAAATAATCTGGAAAAAATAATAAATACTAATAAAAAAAATTTAGAAACACTTTATAACACTATACAGACTTTAAAACTAAAAGAATTTAAAATAAAAAAAGATGAGATATATAAATATAAATTTTCTGATGGTTCTATTGAATTTATTAAAGTACTCGAAGATGTAAATAACCCTAACGAAGAAGACACTACAATGTTTTATATATCTTATTATTGTAAATTTAATTCTGAATTTAAAATAAATAGAGGACAAACAAGTGGAAGTTATTTATTTTATAATAATGATTATATAAAAACAACACAAGAAGAATTAGATAAGTTTATAGAACAATCTGTGGCTAAATTTAAATAAAAAGGTATATGATGATTTAATTACTCTTAGAAAAACAAAAAATATTTCAGATGATGATTTTAAAAAAGAAGCCCCTATTTTAGCAGCTAAATATTTAAAATATTTTATAAAAAGAATGAATAAATTTATTTTACATTATTAAATAAGGATAAATAATGAAAAAAATAGTTGGAATTCCAGTGCCATTTTACAGTTTTGGGGACTATCCAATAGCTTATGAAATCAATAAAAGCTACATAGATTGGTTAAGTCCTAAGTATAATGTAAAACTTTTAACAGAAGCAGATGACCCTAAAGAAACTAGTATTGACATTTTACTTTTACCTGGTGGATTAGATATTGATCCTACTTTATACGGATGGGATAATATTGCTTCATCTTGTTCCAAAGAAAGAGACCTATTTGATCTTAAGTTTTATAAATACTTTAAAAATAAGATTCCTATTCTTGGAATCTGTAGAGGGCACCAATTAATATGGGCTTATGAAACTTCTTTAAAAGAACAAAGTTATTTAAGACAGCATTTTGATTACTGCCAACATATTTATAAACACAGGCAAAAACAAAAACGCAATCTTACATCACATTTTGTCAATTCTTATTTTATAAAAGAAAATAGATTATACACACAAAAAAAGTTAGCAGTTAATTCTCTTCACCATCAGGGAATCGTAACCAATAGTAAAAATTTGGAGTTATTTCTTAAACTTAAAGATAATTTATTTAAACCTTTATTGCTATCAAACCTAGTAGTAGGCAAGAATACTAGAAAGTTTAATTTAGTTTTAGAGGCGTATAGATTTAATTTTAAAGTACCAGTAGTAGGAGTTCAATGGCATCCAGAAGAATTACAAACATTAAACATAGATAATTTATTAAGTTTATAATAAAAGGAGAAAGTATAGTATGTTAAATATTAATACAAAATTATTTAATCCACAAAATGCTTACGGAAATGGCAATTGGTACTATGGTGCAGACGTAGAATTTTTCTTAAAAGAAGGAAATAATATAATTTCCTCAAAAGTATTAGAAAAAAACAATAAATTTAGATTAAGTTATAATGGAATAATCGAGCGAGATGGAGTCCCTATTGAGTATCAAATGACACAAGGTAGATGTTTAGCATCAGGCCTTAGTGCTATAAAAAGTAGTTTGTTATCCTTTATGGAATATCTTTATAACACAAACAAGAACTACTCATTGTCTAGTAATAATTTCACATTGATGAATCTTGAAGAACTTAAAAATAATGAAGACCATAAGGCATTAGAGTTTGGTTGTATGCCAGATTTTAATGCTTATTTTAATATTGATACTATTGATAACTCAAATAAAAAAGCAGATGCTAAAATAGTTGCTGCTAGAACGTGTGGAGGGCATATTCATGCAAATCTTTTTTCTGAATATTGTAAATATAATAAAGTGTTTGAAGGTAATAATAATTTACCAATTATTTTTAAAACAATAAGTGTAGATAATAAATATATATACATACCAACCAATGATTATCAAAAAAAGTATATTCAAAATATAGTGGCGTGGCTAGATTTAGTGGTAGGTTTATGGTCAGTTATTGTAGATGAACCTTCCATGCGTAGGCTTTATTATGGGAAAGCTGGAGATTTCCGTACTAAGCCTTATGGAATTGAATATCGTTCTATTGGTAATATTCTTATGTTATCTCCAATTTTATGGCGTACTTTTATGTCTTTAACTAGATGTGTTATAGTAGGAATGGAAAAAACTTATAATCCTGATGATGAAACCCTAATGTTAAGACCTGAAAATTTAATCCCTAATTATAATCCCGAAGAAATACAAAATATAATAAATAATTCTTCCCAAGAGGATGCGTTTAAATATTGGATTTTTAAAGTTTACCCAGCATTAATTAATCATTTCAACTACTGTAAAAATAAAGGAACATTATATGCTAAAGATGTTGATAAACTTATAGAACCTATAAATACAGAGAACATCTTATCACTTATTATGTTAACTACTATTTTTAACGTGGTAAAAACTCCTTATCGGTTTTTCTATGATAATCCAATGTTAAATTGGGGAATTTTTACAGAAAAAGAAAAGGAACTATTATTAACTCATACAACTAATTATTCTCAAAATCAAAGCTGTACGGTGTTTTCGGATCAAAGATATAATACAGGGTTTCTTTTAAGAGGTTATTATATTTTGCTTAAAATGATTGAACTTCTTTCCGAAGAAGAATGTGAGCAAGTATATAAAAAATTAGAAATTATTATGCCTATTTATAATGAATTAAAAATGGAACTTAATAAGTGCAAACCAATAAAAGCAATAGAAATTTTAAAAGATACTTATTTTAAAGATGAACCAACTCTTTTTAAAGATAAGTTAAACCAAATTTTACATTTAAAACTTGTTGTAGGTTGTTGTGAGATAATTAAAACTGACGAAGGACTTAGATTTTCTTCTATTTATGATATTGAAAGTTTTATTAATAATTCAATTAAAAATATAAAAAAAAGTTACGCAATCATTATTAAACAATAAGTATAATTTATAAAACAATAAAAACATAAAAAAAAATATAGAAAAAAATATAGGAAAGAAATATGAGAGTAAATCTTTTTAATAAAAGTGATGTAGACATACCTTTAGTATCAATATATAATCTTTATCAATCTAATGATAGAGGTGGAATTTTAAATAACACCGCTATTAATATGGAAGGTAAAGATATGAATGTGTCATTAATTGTCAATAGAAAAGAAGTGGTAACTTGTATTCCTAATAAATTCATAAATTTTCTTTTCTTTAAAGAAAAAATTTTTGTTAATACGGAAAAAAATTACATTTATGACTTTATAGATAACTATGAATTTCAATCTACCATGAATAAACTTTTATTAGAAGGCAACTATTACTTATGGGTTCCTATAATTGAAAAATTATCCTTAAATGATGATAATTATCTTCAATTTTCGTATGCAGTAGATGCTAAAACATTTAAATTTAAAATTTATCATTTAAATTATGAGGACACTAATAATAGAGAGTTACTAGTATTAAAAGAAAAAGAAAACAGACCAACTAATATTAAATTAATTGGCTTTTTTAATCCATATCATAAAATAATATTACCTTTAGTTCCAATCACTCGTAGGGATTACAAAACTATACAACAAGAATGTTCTAAAAGTAGTTGTTATAAATTATTTAATACTGTGAACTTTAATACCATTAAAATAGGGGTAGAAAACGAACAACTTTTAACTGATAACACACATAGTACTATTTATCCCGCCCATATTGAATTCTTGGAAAATTTAAATCGTACCCTTAAATACTCTAAGGAATTTATAGATAAATTTAAAGCTAGAAATTCCAGAGAATATTTTAATTACTTTTTCTGTAATGGTGATATAGGTGTAGATTCTCGAAGAATAATACAAGAAAACCGTACCAAACCTATATTTATTCATTTTAAATCTGAGAATAATTATTTAAAAGAATTAGAAAATTTAATTGAACAAATCAAAAATAATTATAGTTGTGTACAAAATATGATTCCTAAACCTATCGTAGCTGGTGGAGGAATTCACGGAGAAACAATAGGTGTGCACATTCATTTCAACCTAGAATTTCAAATAAATTTCTTAATACTTTTAAATAAACTTATTGGTGAGCCTCTTCAAAATATGCGTGGTGGTAAAAGGCCAGAACTAATTAATCCCTCCGATACCTTTACTTTAAATGAAAGAGATAGGTCTCCAAATCATTATGGTTTTATTGATTATGACAATATTAAAGTAGGTGGGCATGATCAAATACGTACTAAATCTTATTCAAATGGGGAACAAGGATTTGAATATAGAAATCCGCCTAACTTTTTCTTAAATAAAGCTATTACATTTAATGTTTTAGCAACAATACTTAAACTTATCGAACTAGACTATAAGGGGTTCGATTTCCCAATAGATAAGAAAACCACAGTAAATAAAGACACTTGGCAGAATATTTTTGAAAACTTTGTACCAGCATGGGAATTCTGGTATCAAAAGAATCAACTTAATCTTGCTGATAACCCATACAAATACTTTCTAGGTTATAATAAAGAAATTCTCAATAAAGTAAATATAACTTCAACACACTTTCAAATAAATAACTTTAATAAATTTCTTAAAGAGGTTTATCAGTATATTCCCAATATAAACTCTACCATAAACATAAAAATAGAATCTGGCGAACAAAATAGAATTATAGTTCCTGCTAGAAAAAACGAAGGTATAAAACATTTATTGGAACTTTATAGAATACCAAATATCAAAGTATTAAATAGTGCTTTTAATTATGAGAACAATTATTATTTACAGTTTTCATTTTTAAAAGATAAAGAAATTGAAAGTATTTTTAAATCATTTTTATTAACCGCTACTAATAAGGAAATATAATTATGTGTGGTATTGTTGGATATTACTCAAACGGTAAACCTAAATTTTCAAAAGATACATTAAATAATTACATTAAAGAATTATTTCCTACCCTTATGGCTAAGGGTGGGGCAATAAATAATACCGACGGGAGTGGTATTTTTTTCCCCCCCATTGGAATAATTAAGACCAACACGATGGCAACTTCTTTTATTAAAACCAAGGAGTTTGCTAAAGTACTTTCTAATAGGCAAATTCCTAAAGTGTGTATCTTACATGTTAGAAAGGCTACCAAAGGAAGTGTGAATTGCTTAGCAAATGCACAACCCATATTTTCTAATAACTACGTGATGGTTCATAATGGTTCCGTAGATTCGGATATAGAAGATGAGGAACTTATTACAGCCGGATTACCCAAGGAGATGGATGTTGATTCTGCTAAAATTGCTGCTTTATTTGAAAAATATGAAGATAAAACAGAAGTACTTAAACATTTAGGTGGTAAAGCTGCTTTTGTAGTTTATGACAAGTCTCAACACGAGATTTATTTTTATAGAGACAATAAGCCAATGTTTTTAGCACTAGCAGGCAATGTTATATGGTTTTCATCTACTAGTGAAAGTCTTTATAGCTTACTTAGTACTAAAGAAGATTTTTTAGGTTTAAAAGAAGAAAATGTTATATTTAATAATGTAGCAGTTTATGAGTTACCACATTTTAAAATGTTTAAAATTAGCATAGTCAACGGTAAATTCAAAGGAGAAATGTTAAGTAACCAAACACTTACTACGGTTACTTTTTTTGAAAATAAAAAAAAGGAAAAAGAAAAACAAGCGGGAGCATTAAAAACAGAAGTGATAAAAACAGAAGTAGTGGAACAACCAGCAGAACAATTGGAAATAAAACTATTGGTAGAAAACACAGATTTAGATTTAACTAAAAAAATAAACGAACAAGCTATAAAAGAAAATGAGAAAGAAGTAGCAGAAAGAATAGATAACATTAAAGAAAAAATGAATAAAATAGAGGATAAGTTTATTAAAGAATCAAATCAAACATCTCAAAACCAAAACAATAATACAGAAAAAGAAGAAAAACAATTAAGACAAATAAAACAAAAAACTATAAATATAGTTGAAACTCTAAAAATTGATCTACCAAATTTAGATGTTTTTTATAGTGAATTAATTAACAGTGTTATCGAATCAGATATTACAAAACCATTTACTCCTGAATTTGGAAATAGGGGATTTTTATGCTCTCAATGTGGTTCTTTTATGGAGCCACAAATAGAATTAAAAAATTATTGGATTAGTAATAATAATGATAGAGAATGTTCTTGTTGTAGAGAAAAAATCCTATTAAAAGAACCTTATTATATTCATCAAGGTAAATTTAATAATTATTTTATGATTATTAACTATACTAAGTCTAAATTCAGCTATCCTAAAAAAGAATTAATAAATATAGCTTCATATATATCAAAACATCTTAAATCAAAAATACAATTATTTGTAGATATTATGATAAACAGTGATCTTTTTACTTACAATCTTAAATTATTTTTTAAAGAAGGTATTATATATATGGTTCCTTCTTTTAATGATATGAAAATGATAGATTATGGTAAAACAACATATCTGTATTATTCATTACAAGAAAACCAAAGAACCACTATCTTTAGAGACATAACTAAAAAATTTTTCTTTGAAAATAAAATACTTAATTTTGATAATATTCTGTTTTACTTGGTATCAATAAAGCCCACGGATTCACAAGGATTTTATTTACCATTTTCAGTTTCTGAAATAGATATAAATAATAAAACTTTAGTTATTGCATTTTTTATTTTAGAAGTAATTAAAGAATATTCTATTTTAATGGATAAAAATTATTGTGCAAACCCAAACAAACTTAATTAAAAATGAGACTGATTAAATGGAAGAAATGGTTAATGAAACAACAAATGAAATAATAAGTGAACCAATAAACGAAGTAGAATATGTGCCTATAAGAAATGAATATCCTAGAAGTTTAGGAGAATTTATAGGTAATACTTATGGTAAAAAACAACTTTCAATATTAGTAAATAATTTCTTTAAATTTAATCGACCAGTACCTAATATTCTATTCTATGGTGGGCCAGGATTAGGGAAAACAACTCTAGCACAAATATGTGCTAATGAGTTAAAATTTTCTAATTTTGTTTACTTTATTGGATCACAACTTACACAAGAATTACTCAATAATATTTTAATCAAACTAACACCAAACAATATTATTTTTATAGACGAGATACACGCTTTAGATAAGAAATTATTTGAAGTACTGTATCCTATAGTTCAAGACAAGAAATACAAAACAGATATTATTTTAAAGAACAAAAAAGGACAAGTAATATATAAGGCTTTAATAGATTCAACTTTACCAACTAATACAGTTATAATAGGTGCTACAACAGATTTAAGCATAGTACCAAAACCTTTAATTGACAGATTTAATTACCGTATAAATCTAGTTCCTTATACCGCAAAAGAAATATTTAAAATAATTAAGAATTTTAATTTAGAATATGGTATTAAAGATGGTATTGAAGTAGATGATTTAGCAATACATCTTTTAACAGATATAAGCCAAGGAGTACCTAGAATTGCAAAGAACTATTATATGCAATCTCTAGACCTAGTTATAAGTGAAGAAACACATTTTATTTTATATGAAACTATAAAAAAGATAATGAAATTAAACCGAGTAAATCATATAGGACTAGATGCAATACAACAACAATATTTAAAGTATCTTAAAACTAAAACCACTCCGGTAGGTATAGCTGGTATATCTGCTGCAATAGGTTATCCACAAAAAGACATAGAGATTTTAGTAGAACCTTATCTTCTTCAAAAAGAAATAGTACTACGAACACCTAGGGGAAGAATAATTAGTGATGTGGGAAGACAAATAAGATTAACTATTTAAGGAAAATTAAATATGATAATTAAAATAGAAATTAATGGTGACTTAGTAGATGCTATAGAAATAGATAAAACAAGTACACCAACACAAGAAACAGATAAAATAAATATACCAAAATTAGAAACAAATAAATTAGATGGTATTATTTATTATGAAACAAAAGTATATGGTTCTGAAGTAGTCTATCATTATTATAAAATAGTAACTAATATAGATAGAAATAATTGTTATGAGACTATTCATTATAGCATGATTGAAACAAGTTTTGCTATTGAACCTTGTATTTTGCATAAAGATTTTGTTTCAAAAATGAAAACAAAACCAGAAAAAGAATTATATATAGCAATATTAAAAATACTAATTAAAAATAAAATAGATTTAAGAGAATTTTTAGCACAAAAATAAAGGTGAGTATGAAAAATAAAAATATAGAAACTAATGAAAATTATTGGGATTGTGAGTGTGAAATAAACTATATACACAATAAGAAAAAAGGAAATTATTGTCCTATATGTAAAACATTTGAAGAAGATCAACCAGATAGCAGACAAATTGAAATAAATAAATCATATAATTCACAAGAAGATAATACTATATTTTTATATTTAAGGAAAAGATAATGATATTAAAAGCTAAAGATTTTGAGATTAATGAAAAACCTGTGGAAAAAAGTTGTTTAGTTGGGGTTTATGGAACCTTAAAAAAAGGATGGGGTAATCATAGACTTTTAGAACCTTTAGAACCAGAAGATATACAAATTGAAATTCAAGGTTTAAAAATGTATTATGCTTTCCCTAGTGGTTATCCTGGAGTAGTTTTAACGGATGATAATAGCGAAAAAGTATTAATGGAAACTTATCTTGTAACCCCAGAGAGATTACGAAGATTGGATGGATTAGAAGGAATACCACATCTTTATAGAAGAATGGTACTTAAAAAAGAAATCTCTGAGTTAGAATATGATTATATTTTTTATATGTATAACAGAATGATAAATGAAGAATTAAGAATTAAAGATAACATATTTAAAAAATAAAATAAGGTAATAACATGAAATGTACAAATTGTAACGAAGAAATAAATAGTTCTACTTTAGCAAGAGATGGACTTTTAAGATGCAGATGTGGTAATCTAAAATTAAAAAATTGTATTACATGTAAATATGCTAGTTGTTGTAATCAATTATTTATATATGATTACAAAGAATTAAATCAAATATTTTATAAAGAAGGAAAACAAATAGGATGCCCAATTAGCATTTCTGAGAGTACTTTAATTAAACCTATGTATATAAAGTATGGCTTTTTGGAAAAATAAAATGAAAGTAATTATGAATACATCTTATTTAAAATATGAATTTATAACTGGATCAAAAATTAAACTATATCCTTTTAATTTATCTGCTGCAATATTAGGATATGGAAACCCAAAACTAATAGATTCTTTAGAAAGAATATCTAAAGAACAATGGAGTATTCTTGAAAAAGAAGAGTTTATTATTTTAAAAGTAAATTTAAGTTATGGTGCAAATCAATTATATATAAACAGAATAAACGAACATAGAATTTCTGGTTTAAATAATCAATTAAGATTTCCTGATTGTATTTGTTATCCGGTATTTTCTATGGATAATAATTTTTTAAATGGAATGTTTACAAAAAATGTAGTAGATCAAAAAAAAGAAACATCAAATAAAGAATCTAAATTAAGACCACAAACAATACCAATAAACCCAGTAGATCATCCAGAAATGTATAGACAAATTTATTATTATACAGAAGCAGAATTAACACAAATAGAAGAACAAATGCAACGAGAACAAAGATTAAGACAAGAATTATTACAAGCTGAACAAGAAAGATTAGTAGCAGAAAGATTAGCCGAAGAAGAAAGAGAACAAATAGCAAGACAAGCAACAGAAAGACAAATAGCAAGACAAGCAACAGAAAGACAAACAACGGAAAGATAGGCAATAGAAACTGAACAAACTACAAGAGTAACGGAAAATGAAAGAAGAAATTTATATACTTTATTTAATGAACTAACACAATTTTAAGGATAAAAAATGTTAAATAAAAAATCTCCAAAAATAGGCGATAAAGTTAAACTTTTACCTTGGAAAAAAGTTAAAAAAACTAGGTATTATGATTCTGATGTAGATACCGTATGTGAATTATTACAAATAGAATGGGATATATTTTATTTATATGAAGGTCTTATTGTAGGTAAAGACGTAGAAAATATAAATATACATTCTGACGAAGATTGTGATATAGAGTTTATAATTGATGGGGTAAAAATAGTAGAGGCTTTTCCAAAAGAAGTATTTAAAATCTTAAAATAAAAGGAGATTATTATGATAACGGTGATTATTTTATTAGCACTTTTAATTATTAGTAGTTTTTTATGTATTATTTTAAATGATTATAATAGTGAATTTCTTATTGTTATATCCAGTTTTACTTGTACGCTTTCTATTTTAGGATTAGTAACTTGTGGTTTTTGGAATTATGAACAATACTCATCTGCAATAAATTATGAATCTTTTTATAATATCACTATAGAACAATACCGTAACTCTATCGAAATGTATGAAGATAAGGCTGTTTTAACTTTAAATGAAGATACTTTAACTGATCTTAGGTATCAAGGGTATCAAGAAAATATTATGGCAGAAATAAAAAGTTTAAAAGAGCAAATCATTAGTTATAATACAGCTTTATATAGCAGAAAAATAAAAGATAAAAATCCTTTTCTATCGTGGATGATTGTACCTTTATCTGATAAATGTAAGCAATTAACTTTAATAGAAAGATAAATTTATGTTTAAATATATGCACATAGAACGTTTAGGAACAATAAACACAGAAGGTATTTTAAATGGTCTTTGTTATTGTTTTCCAAAATTAGATGGAACAAATGGACAAGTTTCTTTTAATATAGAAAAAAATATAATAGAATGTGGTAGTAGAAATAATATTTTATCTGAAGCATCTACCAACCGAGGCTTTTATCCTTATGTACTTTGTAATCAAAATCTTATAGCTTTTTGTAAAGAAAATCCTAATATATTACTTTTTGGTGAGTTTTTAGTACCATACAGGTTAAAAACTTATCTTGATGATGCTTGGAATAAATTTTATATTTTTGATGTGATGGATAAAACAACAAGAAAATTAATACATTATGAACATTATAAAGATTTATTAGATAAATATAATTTACTTTATCTTAAACCTATTTGTATGATTAATAACCCAACAATAGAAGATTTACAAAAAATAGTTCAAGAAAATACATATTTAATAAAAGAAGGGCAAGGATTAGGTGAAGGTATTGTTATCAAAAATTATAATTTTTATAATAAATTTGGTAATCAAATTTGGGCTAAAATTGTAATAGAAGGTTTTAAAAATAGTTTTAATGGTAAAATAGAAAAAGGAATTGATGCTAATAATATAGAAAATTTAATAGTAGAAAAATTTTGTACCCCACATTTAATAGAAAAAACTTATGCTAAAATAATAGAAACCGGATGGAATTCTAAAAAAACACTTGAATTTTTAAATAGAACATATTATGATTTAGTGACAGAAGAAATTTGGGAAATAAATCGTTATTTTAAAGAACCAATTATAAACTTTAAAAAACTTAAATCTATTGTTTTTCAAAAAATACAAAGTATAAAACCAGAATTATTTTAAATAATATAAAACAGGAGAAAATTATGTCATTAACTTTAGGAAAAAGTACTCAACAAATAAATAACATTAAAGTAGGTTTTGAATATGAAGGTGTAATTAAAAATAATCAAAATCAGATACTTACTTTTGATCAATTATCACCAAGTGCTAAAAAAAATATTATGGGTTTTGCACCAAAATCTCCTTTTTTTAATGACAATAATCCCTATGATAGATATAATTGTTTAGCGGAACTAAAAACAGAACCATTTTCTATACAAATGGATTCTTTAACTAAAGAAAATTTTTATGATAAATTAATATTAAATAAACAAAATATATTTTATAGTTTATTTTGTGCTATTGGTAATTTTAACAATTTGTTTTTAAGAAATGGATATATGGTAGATTGGAAAGAAAATCTAATTCCAGATGAAAGACATTTTTTAATTTTATCTCAAATGGAAAAAGAAACAGAAACAATTATTAAACAAGATAATAAATATACAAACAAAACGGTATTTACTTTGGACAAAAAAAATAATATAATACCTTGGACTTCTATAGATAACAAATATAGAGGGGGTGGATTACATATTACTATTTCAGGTGATAATTTAGAAGAAAATATTAATGTTGAATTTATAAAAAAATTACATGCAAGATTATATTATAGTAAAAATCCGATGAAATCAATATATCGAACTAATTTATTATTTAGAGAAAAAAAGGTAAATGATTTATATTTATTTGAGTATATGAGTTTTGGATTACAACTTGAACAAAATATTCCTTTATCTGATTTCGTTTATCGTTGGCAAGATCAATCTAATTGGTTATTTAATTTTTTAGATGTATTATTAAATTTTGCATTAAAACCTAAGAAGTAAAATATGTCGTTTATAGTACACATTAAAAGTCATAGCTTGGGTGAGTTTGTTATGCCTAATGTTACGGAAATTCATTAAAAAATAGAAAATATCCGACTAAAAAGAATGGGTTATCCTGTTAGTTGGGGTTTAGTTTATAAAATAAATAATGATGTTGGAGTGCATAGAGAAATATTTAGTACCAATAAAGACATTTTAGATATAGAAGAAGCAATAAGATATTTAAAGATTTTTCACGATACAAATAAAGATACAAGCACACAAATTAAAATAGTAGAAATAGAAAAAATAAAACATACGGTGAAAAAACATAAAGAATATTTTGAAAAGGAATAATATGAATCATTTTATTTATAGGCAAAGTTTAGGAACTAAATCTTTTTTTATTATTGATGATAGTAATCAAATAATTGGTTCTATTTATTTTGGTTTGATAAATAATAAATACGGATGGAGACCAGAAACAATATATATATTTTTAATAGAAGAACAAATGGAAGAAATAACTAATAAATTAAAATTTTTAAATAAAAATAAAAATCTATCTTATCCAGAACAAATTGAATTATTAAATAAGGATTAAGAATGAGTTATTGGACTAGTGTTGAGGGAAATATAGAAGTTAAATACACAGTTACCAGTAAAGAAGAACTTAATAAATATCTTAAAGACCTCAAACAAAGATTAGGCAAACCTTTTTTTATGCCTAAAGATGTGGACTATACAAATAAAGAACAAATAAAACAAATAGATAAAGAACGTAAAGAATGTATTGTTCCAATGAGTAGTGAAAATTCTTTATATTATGAAATAAATAAAGTTTTTTATAAAGTTAAAGATTATAAAATAATGTATTGGTTTGTTATTAATATTTACGGAAATTTACGAGATTATACAGGTTACGAAAAAATTTATTTATGGATTAAAAACGCTTGTGAAGGATTAAATGTTAGGAAATGTGCTATTGATATTCAAGTAAGTGAAACAGATAAAAATTACTTGATCTATAATAAAGGTAATAAAATTTTATTGTATAAAAGGAAAATATAATGAAAACTTTATTTTAACAGAAAAAGAACAAATAGAAATAAACAACAAAATAAAATTATTAAAAGAAAATAAACATCTAACTTATAGAGAAAAAGATGAACTTCTTAATAAAAATGAGGAATAAAAATTATGCAAATAACAAAAGCAAATGCAGTACAAAAAATATTAGGGAGTAAAGGTAAAATATTCACGGTAACTTTTATTAAAGCAGATAAAACAACTAGAGAAATGAATTGCAGATTAGGTGTTAAAAAATATGTTAAAGGTGTTGGTTTGAAGTATAACCCCACTGATAAAAATTTAATTATTGTTTACGATCTTCAAAAAAAAGATTATCGTTCTTTTAATGTAAATTCTGTTATTGCTTTAAAAATTAGTAAACAAAATTATGAAGTAATATAATGGATAATTTTATTAAAGTAGTTACTTATAAAGACTACACATATAAAAAATGGAATAAAAAATGCTAGAAGCAAAAGTAGTTAAAAGTTTAAATGGTTATGCTATAGAATTTGATTGTTTGGTTGCTGGAAATTATAAATATGAAAAACATGCAAAACAAATAGCTAATTCAATTAATGTTGCTATAAAAAAAGAAATAAAAATAGAAACACATAATTTAAGAAAACAAATAATAAATTATGAAACACAAATTAAACAATTAAATAATGCTTTAGACCAAGCAATTTTTAGATTAAAACATTATGCAACAAATACAGATAAATCACCACAAGCTAAAAATACATTACGTTGTTTTTTAAAGCAGATAAATGATATAAAAGAAGGAAAAGAAAAGGAATAACATGAATCATTTTATTTATAGGCAAAGTTGGAGGAATAACATGAATCATTTTATTTATAGGCAAAGTTGGAGCGATAGTGCTTTTAATGTTGTAAATAAATATAACGCAAGAATAGGAACTATTGTTTTAAATACAGAACAAAATAAATACGGATGGATAAATACTTCAAATCAATTTTATATAACGGAAGAACAAACGGAAGAAATACTTGATAAATTAAAATTCTTAAATAAACATCAAAATTTATCTTACACAGAAAAAATTAAATTATTAAATAGGGATTAAAAATGCTAAAACAAAAATTTCTTAGGTTTTCTTTTGTAAGTGTAAAAAATGGTAATAATTCTTTTTATGGTTATTTATATTTTATATTGAGGTAAAAATGAAAAAAATAACGCATGATGAAAAATTATTATGGATGTTAAAATATTGTAAACGTAATAATGTAACTTTAGAACTACAAGGGGAATGTGGTTTAGGTAGAGAATGTGTAGGAATTATTACCCATGATACTTTTCCAGATTATTGGTGGACAAATGATGAATATGAACGCTTAGATAATAATGGTGATGTTTGGGTGCCGGAAAATGCTTATCATAAACATCCTTGCGTAGCTGTGCTTGGTAGAGGAGAAGAAGCAGAAGCACAATTATATGAGTGGTTAATGTGGTTTGAAACTAATAACTTTAAAATTGAAACCACAGAAATACCAGAAAAAGAATTAACCGAAGGCGATAAAATTTTAGGTCAATTTCATTATGTTAGGATGGTAAAAATAAATAAGGAAAATAATGAAACTAATAACTAAATATTATAGTATAGAAGCAAAACCATGTCCTTGTTGTGGTGGAGAACCTGTTGCTTATCCACAAGATTATGGCCCTACTTTTCTTACATGTAAAAAATGTGGATTAGGATTTAGTACTGGTAGCAATAATGATAGTTTTGCCTGTCCAGAAACAAAAACAGAACGTATAGAATTTTTAATTAAAAAATGGAATAAAAGAATAAAGGAATAAAGGAATAAAAATGATACTGATTCTCAAACTATAACATGCTCTATACTAAATACTTACACTAAAGCCTATGTGCAAAACAACGCGCATAGGCTTTTTTTATTTTTATTTTTTTTTTATTTTTTTTTTCGTGTGTATAAAATAAGATGCGTAGAGGAAGTTCCTAGGAAAAAATTTGAAATCT
>Ga0265293_10006018_pt1 | contig 19732 bp, 23 predicted proteins | sample Munlanlewell138R_FD_192505 | JGI IMG/M metagenome (GOLD analysis project Ga0265293, IMG submission 192505) | Leachate microbial communities from a municipal landfill in Southern Ontario, Canada - Leachate well 138R | ecosystem: Engineered > Solid waste > Landfill > Unclassified | place: Canada... | reverse complement strand
GATGAGTGGGGTTATATACCCTTTGAGCGCACTGGAACACAGCTTCTATTTGAGGCGATATCCAGTTGCTATGAGAGGAAAAGCATCGTCATTACGACGAATCTTCCCTTTGATGAGTGGAATACAATATTCTACGATGAAAAGCTTACAACGGCTATTTTAGATCGCGTTGTGCATCATGGCCACCTAATCATGCACAACGGTCCTAGCTACCGTGTAAGGCATTCCATAATGCAATAGTTATTGGTTGGGGGTGGGGGAAAAATTAACTTCCGAAGTGTGGGAAATTATACTTGCCAAACACACCACTGGAACCGGCTGATACCGAGAAGCTAACGTTTTCCTGATTATTATGCTCTATATGAACTATCATTATATTTGCTGAAAGCGCATACTCGTTGACCCTTTCGATAAACTCTTTATTCATGGATTGGTTAATGAACAATTTGATCGAGGGAAGGAAAAGGGTGATAAAAATCAAAATAACTATTATTATGAGTAGCAGTATTGCCTTTCGTTTTTTCTTCATCACAATTCCCCTTGAAATCGCTAGGTAATGTGGTGGCAAACGAAACGTCCCCCTGCCACCTTAGAGATACTGATTGTAAATTTACTCCCTACTCCCGGTTCGGACTCCACATCGATTTTCCCATTGATTTTCATCAGATTCTCTTTCACCACATACAGACCTATTCCCTCTCCCGATGAATTGGCCGAATTCTTTCCCCTGTAGTATGCATCAAAGATTTTAGACTGTTCTTCATGACTGATGCCGGCGCCGGTATCCTGTATGATTATTTTAACACTATCCTCGAATTCTTTATATTCAACTGTTACTTTTCCTTTGGAATCCGTAAATTTATAAGCATTCGTCAATAAGTTATAAATCACTTGGCTCAATTTATATCCATCCGTCTCCAAAGATATCTTTTGATGGTTTATGAGTTGAAGTTCGATACCCTTTTTATCAAATTGCATTTTAAGTCCCCCTACAATTTGTTTTAATAGGTGGTTCAACTCAACCTGCTCAATGTTGACCGAATCAATATCTTTTTCAGCATCAAGCATCCCACTCATATTACTGATAATGGATGTAATATTGTCGATCTGAGATTCACAGGTTTTGATCTCATCCGGTGTTAGCTGGATAACGCCATCTTGAAACCCTTCTAAATGCGCCCTTAAAATGGTAAGAGGGGTCCGCGTTTGATGGACAAGTTCATCTATCAGCTTCTTTCTACTTGTTTGTTTAAGTTTTAGCCGTGCCTGTAATGTTTCAAGGCTTTGCTGAATCGTCCTGATTTCTTTCACATGGGATGGATGGACTTGACCTGTGTTACCCAGATCAATATCAATTGCTTGCTGGGCAGTCAGCCTTAAATCTTTACTCATTTTATTACTGATGAGCATTCCAAGAATAAAGATCAATATAAAAACTAACACAAAAGACAACAGACTGCTGCCAATCAGTGAAACAACGAACTTTCTTGTTCCCAGAGAATTGCCAATCGAACTATATCTTGTTATATTAAGTTTCCCTATAATAGTACCATTCTGCATGATGTCGATCGAATCGATTTCTTCGGATGCACTTCCCATCATCCGGTTCATCATTCTATTTCCCATCATTCCTCTCATATGATGAGTTTTCAGGGTGGCTTTCCCTAACAAATTCCCATGAATATCATATAGCCTGATTTCATTGATCGGGTCACTTAGATGAGATTCCAGTTGCATGGCAATTTGTTGCCCAGAATAGGTACCTTCAACAAGTACCTTCTTTGAAAGCTCTTCCAAATGAGAGAGATGGTTATTGTAATTCTCTGTTGAATAATCAATAAAATATCGGTTAATCAAAATACTCAGAACAACGGAATTAACAGCCACCGATAAAACTACCGCCAGGATTAGCACCAACATCCATTGACGCTTTACTGTCATGATTTTGCACCCCCAAACATATATCCTACCCCATACTTGGTGACAAGGATTTTAGGATTACGGGGATCTATTTCTATCTTCTGTCGTATCCGTTTGATATAGCTATCAATATTTCTATCATAGCCTTCATATTCATGACCATAAGCAAGTTCAATCAGCTGCTCACGGGTCAACACTTGCCCTTGATTCCTAAACATAACATGCAGCAAGCTATACTCTGCAGAGGTAATGGCAATCTCATCCTCTCCACGGTATAGCTTCATGCTGCCTGTGTGTAAGCTTAAGTCTTCATAATGATAAAGGATTTCATCCGTCTCACGATAGACTCTCTTTAGCAGTCGCTTAATCCTGAGCACTAGTTCTTTTACGCTGAAGGGCTTGATGACATAATCATCCACACCCATATTGAAACCTTTGACTCTGTCTATCTCTTCTTGTTTCGCTGTTAGCATAATGACGGGAATCTCAGAGACACGGCGAATCTCTTCTAAGACTTCAAATCCGTCAATTCCCGGCATCATAATATCAAGCAGGACGAGGTGGATGGTGTTTGTATTAAATTGATTTAATGCTTCAAATCCGTCCTTTGCCAGCAGGGCATTGTAGCCTTCTTTCGATAGATATTTTTCTACAATGTTTCTTATTTCTTCCTGATCTTCAACAACTAATATCTGATACTTCACCATTCCACCTCCTTTTCATTGCAAATTCCAGCTCTCTGCTACCTCTCAATCAGTCTTTTCCGGTTGATGTACTCGTCTTCAGAGATTTCCCCTTTTACTAACCTAAGCTTTAGCTCTTCCATAGCGCCATCCTCAGCCCGATTCCTTTTGTACTTGGTGAGCAAAAGAATAATGGCAACAGATATCAGGAGAATCGCTAAAAACATGACAACCATTCCAAGGCCATTGTGCATGAAACCAAAGTTCCCAATACAACTATTTATCCCATTATATCCTCTTCCAAACATCTATATAAAACCTCCTTAATTTTTATAGCCACCCATCATTCCGCGGCCATAACCATTGCCCCGCATCATTCCACGACCATCTCCTGTGCCGCCCATCATTCCCATACCGTATCCATAGCCGTTCTCTTTATGATATTCAACCATGTCATTCAATCTCTCCAGCGCCAAGGCACCTTCTTCTTTTGTCATCAACCCATTCGCAATCATTCTATTAATCGATTCTTTTCTGACTTCGAGCATCTGATTGAATGATTCTTCAAGATCCGCTTTTTGTTGCTCCGTTAAGCTAGATTCATCAACCCCAAATCCACAAAAGCTTCTTACGTTTTGTGCTGCCTCTGAATTGGATGTTACCGCATACACACCTGCTGGCAGAGACAAAGCAATAATTGCTGCTAAAACCAATAGTACCTTTTTCATAATTTTCACTCCTTCATGATTATTGTAGTTTGATTTACATTTTCAATATACGGTGAGAATGTGGCACAATTATGATTAGGCAAAAATTGACGTATCATTTAGTTGATTCGATGAATAGTATGGATGATGTAAGGTAATTCGATCAGGAGAATTGATATGACTGAAAGAAATAGAAATATGCCCATTGAGGTTGTGGATATTACTACTCCGGCTCTCAATTCCATGCTGGGGAGATACTTCATTGGGCAAACGGATATGATCTAGGAAAGGGCGATAATTTATCCCCAACTCAGTTCCTTCTGTGAAAAGGCTCGAGATGGGCTATGAGCTGTACATCTTTATTGATATTAGTTCTAATTTTTTGTTCAATATTATGAATCAGCTCGTGAGACTTTTCTATACTTAAATCTGGTTCTGTCATAATGTGCATATCAATATGCAAATCATTTTTGCTTCCTCGACTTCGTATGTTGTGAGCATCTTTTACCTGTTCATAGCTTAGTACAATATCTTTTATTATCTCAGCATCAACTGCTACCTTATCGAGCAGAATCCCACTATTTTCATTGAATACTTCATAAGCTGCGTGAATAATAAATCCAGCCACAATAAATGATACTAAAGGATCAATCATGGCCGGTAAACCAAGCTTTATACATCCAAGCGTTACCAAAACTCCTAATGACACATAAATATCACTTCTTGTATGCATAGAGTCTGAGATTAGAATTTGGCTGTTAAGTATCTTTCCTTTTCTATATTCGAATATACAGACAAAGACATTAACAATTAGGGTTATTAATAATATGAAAAGGCTTTCCAATGTTATATCTGGCATAACGGGATTAATTAACCTGCCGATGCCATCTATGACAACTTTACTACCCACCGCAAATAACATTCCGGCAATGAACATTCCTGCAAGAACCTCAAATTTCCTATGACCATAAGGGTGATCTTCATCTATAGGTTTTGAAGCAAGTTGAATACCAATTAAACCTATAATATTCGAAGAGCCATCTGCCAGTGAATGGAACCCATCTGCTGTCATACTTGCGCTATTAATAATAGAACCAATTGTGATTTTTAGAATCGCCACAGTGAGATTTGCGAAAAGAATTACCCACAATACGAACTTGATCTTCCTAAAATAATTCTTGTTCATGTATTTCCCGCCCTTTCAAAATGCCTTACTTTTATTTGCAACAAAAAACCTGTGAAACAGTTAGTATATTTTAAGTCCCACAGGTTTTAATCCTGCTGCCAAATAAGGCCCGGCTACATGTACCCTATAAACCACATTGCCTGATCTATTTAGATTATCTATTCACTTGTTCTTTCCATTAAATTCAATGCTAATTGAACAAGCCTAATATATACTTATTGATATCATCTTACGCAGATATCTAAATAATGTTCATAAAAGGCAAAACTAATAAAGCCGTTTTCTTACTGAACATAGTATAATAAATATGTGCTGAGAAAGGTAGATTCTTTTGTAAAAATCAACACGGCATGGGTATGGAAGAATCTAATACTTTATTAAGAGATAAGGGAAGAAAAAGAGGATGTTTGAATTTGTAGAGGTAAAGTTTAAAGATATATTGGATATACCGGCGCTGCATATTGAAAAAGACAGAATCACTTCTTTTGTGGGGCCAAGCGGAAGCGGTAAAACGACCATTCTTAAAATGCTCAATAAAATGCTTTCGCCTACGGAAGGGCACATCCTTTTCAACGATAGGAACCTCAATGAAATTGATTCGGTTTCCCATCGCCGATGTGTCACAATGCTGTCTCAGTCTCCAGTTGTATTCCAGGGAAATATAAGGGAGAATTTGATTGCGGGCCTTCGGTTTCAAAATAGAGAAATGCCTGACGATGCTGCGCTGAAGGAAATGCTTAAGAAAATGAAACTGCACAAGGAACTGGAAAGCTCTGTGGAGACCCTTTCGGGAGGAGAGAAGCAACGCCTTGCCCTGGGGCGGGTGCTGTTGCTCAATTCAGAAGTGTATTTGCTGGACGAACCCTCATCTGCATTGGATGATGAAACAGCGGAGGCGATCATCGAGATGATTGCCGGCTATGCAAAACATGAAAAGAAGACACTGATTATGGTTACGCATTCCAAAGCCATAGCACAGCGGTTTTCAGATGAAATCATAGAAATATACGGTGGAAAAGTAATTGGAGGCTTGCATGAAAGGGATAATTGATTTGACGGTTGTGCAGGTTGCCCTCGCATATATTTTTGTCCTCATTGTGCTTATCATCGTCAGGGCGAGGGGTATCAAGCGGGAAAAAGAAATCATAGTATCATCGGTTCGAATGACGCTGCAGCTTATATTGGTCGGGTATCTTCTGGTCTATATATTTGACAATCCGAACCCTTTTGTAACCATGGGAATCATTGCCTTGATGGAAGTATTTGCTATCTATACGGTATTCAAAAAGTTCAAAAATGAGCTCTCCAAAGCATTGAAACAGGTTATAGCGGCATCTATGCTTATGGGTACCCTTTCATGTCTTGTGTATTTTCTTCTTGTTGTCGTACGCATTTCACCCTGGTATGATCCGCAATACTTTATTCCCATTGCAGGCATGATTGTCGGCAATGCTATGACCGGCATCTCACTGGGTGTGAAGTCGCTGGTGGATGGGATGACCATCCAAAGGGCTGCAGTAGAGGAGGCTCTGATTTTAGGCGCCACACCGCGGGACGCTTCGAAGAACATCATAAACAGTTCCTTTGATTCTGCCATACTTCCAACGATCAACTCCATGGTGGGCATGGGTATTGTATTCCTGCCGGGGATGATGACCGGCCAGATTCTTTCAGGTACCGTTCCCACAACGGCCATCGCATATCAGATTGCTATCATGCTGGGCATCCTTGGCGCGGTATCCCTGACCGTGTTCATGATGTTGCAGAGGGGTTATAAAACCTTTTTCAATACCGAATCCCAATTGCAGTTCTCCTTCAAAGACGGGGCATAACTCAAACAATATTGACAAAATCTGATTTGATACATATACTAATACATATCAAATATATTTGATACGAGGTGATAACTTGAAAAGGATTTATAAGAAGCACGCAAAAGTTTTCAAGGCCTTTTGTGATGAAAATCGCCTGCAGATTCTTGAACTATTGCGCGGCGGCGAAAAATGCGCCTGTGTTTTGCTGGAGCAGTTAGATTTGAGTCAGTCTGGGCTTTCCTACCACATGAAGATTCTGGTTGAATCAGGTATAGTGGAAAGCCGGCAGGAAGGCAAATGGACACATTACAAAATGAGCGAAGAAGGCAGTGCTTATGCTATAGCTCTCCTGAAAGAACTGACAACGGCGAACACGGTTATAGAAGACAATAATTGCTGCATTTGAGGCCATCTATTGATGGCTTTTAACAGGCAGAATGCATCAACATATTTTGATATGATTCCATTTTAGAAAGAAGGTTTGTTAATGCAAGTATTAAAAGCAATCTGGGATATTTTCCAGAACCAGATTCTTGGCATGAAATGGCTGAATGACATAATTGGAAGTGCGTTATCGTATTTTGGGCTGGACATCTCCAATCGATGGATCGGGAGCATTCAGTTTTTCATTTATGATGTTATAAAAATTGTAGTCCTATTATGCGTCCTGATTTTTTTTATCAGTTACATTCAAAGCTACTTCCCCCCGGAACGCAGCAAGAAGATATTAGGAAGATACCACGGAATCGGAGCTAATTCTGTTGCAGCCTTGCTAGGAACTGTAACGCCCTTTTGCTCCTGCTCGTCCATTCCATTATTTATTGGCTTTACATCCGCAGGTTTGCCACTGGGAGTCACTTTTTCATTCTTGATTTCTTCACCAATGGTAGACCTGGGCTCTCTTGTTCTCCTAATGAGCATCTTCGGGACAAAAGTTGCCGTTTCATATGTAATATTTGGTTTGGTAATCGCTATAATCGGTGGAACCCTAATCGAGAAAGCGCACATGGAGAAGCATGTAGAGAGCTTCATCCTGACCGCAGGATGTGTCGATATCGAGTCACCGGATCTCACAAAAAAAGATCGATTGGATTATGCAAAGGAGCAAATGCTATCAACCTTCAAAAAGGTTTTTCCTTACATTCTGATTGGCGTCGGCATTGGTGCGATCATCCATAACTGGATACCCGAGGAGTGGGTTGTATCCTTGCTTGGAAGCAACAACCCCTTCGGTGTAATCTTAGCGACAGTAATAGGTGTGCCCATGTATGCCGATATTTTTGGCACGATTCCCATTGCGGAAGCATTGCTCTTCAAGGGGGCCCAGCTGGGTACGGTGTTATCTTTTATGATGGGTGTCACCACTCTGTCTTTACCGTCCATGATTATGCTCCGCAAGGCAATTAAACCGAAGCTGCTGGCGCTGTTCATAGCTATTTGTGCCATCGGAATTATAATTGTTGGTTATTTATTCAACGCTTTACAGGCGCTGGTCATTTAGGAGGAAATGAATTATGTCAAATAAGAAGATGCCCCTGGAGGGGCAACAAAAAACTGAGGGCGCGAGCGTAAAGGTTTTAGGCAGTGGCTGCGCTAAGTGCAATCAGCTCGAAGCGGCGACAAAAGCCGCATTGGAGCAGCTGGGGATGGATACGACGGTTGACCATGTGACCGATTTCTCACAAATCGGGGCATATGGGGTAATGACTACTCCTGCCCTTGTGATAAATAAAAAAGTTGTATCTGTAGGCAAGGTGCTAAAAACCAATGAGATTATAGAAATATTACAAAAACAAGGAGGAAAGTAAAATGAGAATGTTAGCAGAGTTTTTCCCTGAGTTCGCCGAGAAGCTTGACGAGATTGATGAAATCTATGCCTCAAAACGTACGATAGACGAAAAGACCTACCAATTTATCTGTTTTGCCCTATCTATCAAGGGGCGTTCTAAACCTTGCGTTTTGAAACACTTTAAGGGAGCCCTGGAAGCCGGCGCCACAGTTGAGGAGCTGACTTATATCCTCGCACTCACCATGCGTGAAGCGGCGGGTGCAGACGATTGTTGGACTCACGACGTGATCGGCGATTGGAAGGAAGTTATTGCAGGAAACATAAAATGTGATTGCGAGAGATAGCTTTTCGCTAAGCACAGAAAGGCAAGGTGATTTTCCCATGTGTAAACCGAAGTTTGCATTTGTCTGCGTTCATAATTCCTGCCGAAGCCAAATAGCCGAAGCTCTGGGAAAGCACCTTGCTTCCAATGTATTTGCTTGAGGAACTTCCACCAATTGATGTGGTCGTAACAATGGGCTGATGAATTTATTGCCGTGATAAAGACCATTGAAACTAAAATCCAAGCGTTGAAAGCAGAACTAGCAAATCAGGCGCTGTAAACTTCCTTCCCTGCCAAATACGTTTTCTTTACTTTCACGTTGATTAAGTCCTCCGCAGGTCTTTCAAAGATATCTCTGTCAATGACGATCATATCGGCAAATTTGCCGATTTCTAATGTCCCTAGATAATCTTCCTCACCCGTTGCATAAGGAATATTCTTTGAAAACATGCAGACGGCATCATATATTGATACTTTTTCTTCCGGATGATACCCGTTTTCAGGAAACAAGTTCAGATCTTTTCTTGTAGTAGCGGCAAACATGCCGTACCAGGGCGAAAAGTCTTCGACGGGAGAATCTGAACCACCCAGAAGTTTAATTCCCGCATTCTGATAAGTTTTCCAGGGGTAGCTAGATTTTGCCCTTTCTTCTCCGATCCTGTCCTCGATCCAGTGCAGATCAGTTACAAGGAAGGATGGCTGAATATCAAGAACGACCGGTAATTTTGACATTCGCTCGACCAAGGAAGGTGGAGCCAATTGTGCGTGAATGATCCGGAAGGGCAATCTCTCTGCCTGTTCTCTTTCCGTCATCCCATTCTCTTTACTCTTCATTATGGTATATTCAATTGCCGTGAGTACATTGTCCAGGGCTTTATCTCCGATGGCATGAATAGCAGGCTGCAAGCCCATTTCATAACCTTTCAGCACTCTTTCCTTCAAATCATCGCCGTTTATAACCAGAATACCGTCTGTCGCGGGATCATCATGATAGGGCTCGTATAGTTTTGCCGATCTCGAGCCGAAAGAACCATCACAGAAGATCTTGAAGGAACCGTATTGAACTTTTCTATAAGGATCCTCCATGGCTTTTTTTGATAGATATGGTTTATGATAAAACTGATCCAGACAGATCGTAACTCTTAAGGGCAGCTTTCCTTCTCTGTCAAGTCCAAGATAGGAATCAAAGTCCTCCGTGTATTTCCATATTTCTGCCGCATAGGTATGGATCATGGTGATTCCGCATTCCGATGCTTTTGCAAGTGCTTTCTGCATAATTTTTTTCTTTGTTTCAGGGACGTTTAACGGATCCGGTATTATTTCATCATAAATCCTTGGCGCCTGCTCCCTTAAAACTCCATTTGGATAACCGTTCTCTTCCAGTTCAACTGTGCCGCCATCTCCATACACGTATCCCTTACCAATGTTGGCTTTTTCAAGTGCCAGTGTATTTGCCACAGCGGTATGAAGACAAACTCGCCTTATTACAATGGGATGCTTTGTACTTGCCTGATCCAGATCATGTCTCGTTGGCAGACTATCGCAGGTGTCATTCCATTTTGACTGATCAAAATTGGATCCCTTGATCCATTGTCCCTCGGGCAAAGTTTTTGCCTTTGCGGCCAGCCTCTCGATCACCTCCACCTTGCTCTGCGCACCGCCTAAATCTACAGTCGTATATGTTTGGCAATATGCGTAGAAATGAAGGTGGGAGTCACCCAGTCCCGGCAACATTGTCTGCCCTTTCAGGTCTACTACCTCTCCAGCTTCATAATTCTTTAATGCATCTTCCGTCGTTCCTGTGAAAACAATTTTACCTTGGTTTACGCAAAGTGCCTCTTTCCGGACACCCTCCCCTTCTAAGGTGTAGATTGTCCCGTTCGTAAACATTGTGTCAATCTTTTTCATCTCATCCTCCATGGAATCTATATACTCCACACATATTTTACGATTGCATCCAGCGTATTTGGCATGACCTCGAGCAGACTGCGCTTGTTGACTCGCTCCGTCCACTGATGGTATTCCCTTGCGACAGGTCCGTATAGGATCGATGGGATGGATATTTCTTCAATCGTTTTGAAGTTTAGACTGTAAAGTTTTCCCCACATGGGAATGCTCTTTGTCAGTTTTTCAAAATTAAAAGGCGGTAGAGAGGTGTAACTATTATCGGATATACCCATAAAATAATTTTCATAAACCAGTCCTTGTCCGTACTTCTCTTCAGACAATTTCTTGACATATTCATAGATCTTTGTTCCAAAGTTTTCTTTTCCCTCAATCATGTCGCTGTGAGTCGCCGGATAATACGGAGGTGTAAGTCCGATCAGAATAAGCGGATTCTTGATATCGGCAAAATTCAGCACCTGATCCATCAAAAATACCGTCGCCGACGGGAAATTCAATTTGCCGCTGACTACCTTCTCATCGGCTTCCTGATAAATTCGGTTATAAAATTCTTGAAACCCTGCTGCATCCTTTTTCTTTAGATCATTGCAAAGCTCTTCAAATGTCATTACGCACGTTTCATATTCAAGTTTTTCTTTTGTATGGAATTTGTTCATCGTCTTAAAAGTCTGATATGTATCGTTTAATTTTTTCACTTCTTCCTCAAAAACCTCGATACAGATATTTTTCAGCTTGCCCATCACTTCATCAGGGGTGGTGCTTAGATTCAAAACAGTAAAATAACCATATCCTCTGTAAGGCAGAGAAGCATCATAGGTAATCTTCATATCTCTCATATTGCTCCAGGTGGGAGGCATCGTTGCTTCTCCTTCAAATTCATCGGAAAAATCAAGAGAACCGTTCGTCCTCTGATATACCCCTGCAAGCATATTGAGCCCTGAAATTCCGTTAAAGCAATGGCCTACGTGGGCCACTTTTCCCTGGGTAATAACCACAGGCATCAGTTTGCCTACGGTACCAAGGGACATTACCTGATTGTCCCCCATTTCTGCTGCAGGCTCCGTGCATACCAGTATTTTACAGTTTAAGTCGTACCTGGCTTTTAAATCCTTAACTGCTTCAATCCCGGATCGAATCCCCGCAGAATAACTTTCTTCGTCAGGCACTGCCATAAAGAGCACCGATCCTTCCAGCGTCCCTTTGACAGCTTCTTCTGCATATTTTTCGGTCAATGCCATATTCAAGGCGTCTCCGCCTTTCATATCAGCCACGCCTCTTCCCCAAATCCATTCTCCTGATTCCATGTCCTTTCTTGCTCTCTCGTCAAGATTCATGGAGGCCAGCTTCATTTCCAATTCTTTACCCACATCAAATGCAAGGGGTTCTGCTTCACCATAGGCTTCCGTGCTGACAACATCCGTGTGCCCCGAAAGAATGACCGTATCTTTTTTCTTTCCGAGCACCAGTCCGTAAACTGCAAATCTGCCGTAAGCATCATTCGGAATTAAACATTTCCCAAATTGTTCAGGGTTTTCCTTGAAATACGGAATGCTTTTTAAGAAATCATAGACAAACTGAGAAGCTGTATTTTCTTTTGCAGAATAGCTTACGCTCTCGCATGCGACAAGCTCTCTGAGAATCTGCATAATTCTTTCTTTCATTCAATCGTACCCCCTAGTTTTTAATTTTTTTCTACTTCGTCTAGGCTGCTCATAATTGGCTTCGTTATATGATTCCGTTGAAACACCTGCTTTGAAATGAATAATTATTCCACCTAACGATCCAACCAGAATGCCACCTCTGGTAACACCAAGGGTTGTAAACAAAGCCACAAGTACTCCTGCCGTCAGGAAGGTTAATAGCGACAAGACCCTCCACCCGCTTTGGGGAATCCTGCCGTGAATTTTTTCCGTAAATTCTCTGAATTTCTGATACTTATTCTCCAAAAATGTGAGAATCATGACGAAAAAAAAGCATCCTGAAAATATGGACATTAGATAGACAATAACATTCAAAGTGGTCAATTTCATTTTTTCTACCTCATGGCAAGGCCGGTGCATAAAATCAGTACACCAGCCTTGCCTCAGCATGCTTTGTATTTATTTGATATGTACAAATGTACTCTTGGTTATTTTGTCACTGCTTTATTTTTCTTTGCTTCTTTGTCAGCCAGATAATATTGTCCGGGAGTATTAAAGAATTCATCCATTTTCTCCTTAACCTTAGGCGCCAATACGATTACAGCAATCATATTGGGGAAGATGATCATCCCTAAGAAGAAATCTGTTAATGAATACAGCGTTGTAATGTTGATTCCTAATCCTCCCACAACGGTTGCAACCAAATAAACCCATCTCCAGATTTTGGAGAATTTCAAACCAAATAAGAATTCTGCCTGCTTCTCACCATAGAATACCACTACGATGATTGTCGACAGTACAAACAGGGATACACAAACTGCAACAAATACGTTGCCCGCAGGGCCAAAGACTCCAGTAAATGCATCCTGGGCAAGGGCTCCGGTATTTTCACTGGCACCCGGCGCGCTCCATACTCCGGATGTGAGGATAGCAAGTGCGGTAAACGTACAAACAATGAGTGTATCGACGGTTACTTCAAAAACTCCCCACATGGCCTGTCTGATCGGATGGTCAGTCGTTGCGGTGGAATGAGCCATTGGTGCAGTGCCGAGGCCTGCTTCATTGGAATATACCCCACGAGCTGCGCCCCACCTTAAGGCAAGTGCTATTGTGGATCCTGCAAATCCTCCGAAGGCTGATCTGGGAGCAAATGCATATTGGAAGATACTTCCGATTGCTTCAGGAAGGTTTCCAATGTGCATTATGATAATGATCAGTGCTCCCAAAAGATAAAGCGATGCCATAAAAGGAACCAAAATATCTGTTACCTTGGCAATTCTGGTGATTCCTCCAATACATACAATACCTACTATTATTGCGATAACGACACCGACAACAGTCTGATTCAATCCAAGGGAGACTACCTGAGAAGTAGCGGAGGCCGCCTGCGTTGCGATGGAAGGAACAAGTTCGATCATCAGAAAGAATGCATAAAAGATTCCAAGGAAGGCGCCGATTTTTCCACCTAAGCCCTTTTTACAATAATAGTAAGGTCCGCCGACCCATTGGCCTTCTTCGTTCTTTTCTCGATACATGACACCGAGGGACACCTCTACGAACTTCGTACCGGCGCCTATGAGTGCAATAATCCACATCCAGAAAACGGCACCCGGGCCGCCAATTGCGATAGCTACCGGAACACCTACGATGTTCGACGCTCCGATTGTTGATGCCAATGCTGCGACTGCTGCTGAGAAGGGAGAAATTTCTCCCTTCTTTGCCTTTTGAAACATTTTGCCAAATGTTTGTGAAGCGATATAACCAAATCTTGTAACCTGCACAAAACCGATTCGTATGGTGACATACAGACCGCCACCGATTATAATCAGCAGCACAGGAAGCCCCCACAGCCAATTGGCGAAGGTTACCAGCAAGTTCACAATACCCATATTAACTCCTTTCATCAAATACAAAGTATGCTGTACATTTGTTAAAACCATCATATAGTCTAACGATTAGTGGACCGTTTGGAAACATATTGTAAAATCGTTAATATATCGTTTATTGGAGGGATTCCATTGCGCTTTTCGTTGGTTTACAGTATAATTCAGATATGTTTTTAATTAGGAGAGTCAAATGGAGCTATATAAAAACGGATCAATTATTACAATGGAACAAGAAAAAGTCTTTACCTATATGCTGGTTGATCAGGGAACCATCGTTGAAATTGGAAAGGGAGACCCGCCCGAAGGATATCGAGGTGCATCCGTTTTGGTTGACTTGAAAGGTAAAACTGTTCTGCCAGGGTTTTTTGATTCCCATATGCATTTGATTTCCACATTTTTTAATGAAACATCCATTCTTTTTGATGATGCCAGATCAATATCCGATGTACTCCAATTGATTGAAATGCATCAAAACAAATACGATCAGCCTGTAGTGCTGGGGAAAAGGCTGTCACAATTCAATTTGAAGGAACGAAGACTGCCTACGCGACACGAATTAGATAAAGTTTCAGGAAACTTTCCATTGGTAATTAACTCGATCGAATTCCATTCGGTTCTGATGAATAGCTATGCGATGAACTTCCTAAGAATACCCTTTTTATCGATAGATTATGAAAAAAATGAATTAAATCAATTTACCGGCCGCATCCGAAATAGCAGCGCCGCCATTGCCCTGAAAAAAGTTTACAGCCTTCTCAGTGATGATTTTCACCTGGTTGGAGCAGATAAGACTTTTCAAAAGGCAGTTAAAAAGGGTCTGACAACTTTAGTCGCCGTTGAAGGCGGTCCACTATTTCACCCGAAGCATCCGGATCTAATATTAGAAAATAAACATAGATTTCCAATTGACGTTGAACTGTTTTATTCAACAACGGATCTTAAAAAGATTGTCGCAAGAGAATTGACCAGAGCAGGCGGCGATCTGTTTTTAGATGGTTCCTTCCGTTCACGGAACGCTGCGATTTTCGATCCATATAAGGATGCTCCGGGTAATCTGGGCAATTTGTTTTTTACGGAAGGTGAACTGACGGAGTTTATTAAACAAGCGCATTCCATGGACCTACAGATTTCTGTTCATGCAGTAGGGCCCAGAGCCATTGAACTGCTGGTGAACACGTATGAAAAAGTGCTTCGAGGCAATCCCAAAGAGGATCATCGTCACAGAATCGAGCATTTTGAGCTTCCCGATCCTTCACAGATACTGAAAGCCAAATCATTAGGACTGGTTTTGGCAATGCACCCTGCCTATGAGCATTTTTTCAGGGAGGAGGACAATATGTACGATACTAGGCTCGGAAAAAGTAGAGCATTGCTCACCAATCCGTTCCGCTCCATTCTGGATGAAGGGATCATTGTAGCAGGATGCAGTGATTCTGACGTGCTCCCTCTGGACCCCCTGCTAGGAGTCCACGCCGCGGTGAACCACCCAAATCCGCTGTCCAGGGTATCTACATATGAAGCTCTTGAAATGTTTACAATCAATGGTGCATACAGCATCTTCCAGGAAAAGGAGAAAGGCTCTTTGAAGCCTGGCAAAAAAGCTGATTTCGTCGTTCTAGATAAAAACCCACTTATGATAAACTCCGGTTTAATCAAAGACATTAAAGTACTACAGACCTATAAAGGCGGACACCTGATATATGACGGTGGTGATCTTCATGATTAAGCTAAACCTGCTGGGTGAACTGAAAGTTGTTTTTAACGATGAGGATGTGACAACTGTCCTGTCAAAAAGAAGCTTAGGGATACTGGTATACCTTTCCTGCAGCAGAGAACGACTTTTTTACAGAGAATACCTTGCCGACTTATTTTGGGCGAATTCCAAAAAGGACTCTGCATTAAGCAATTTACGCTACACTTTATGGCAAATTCGAAAAGAGTTAAAACGTGCGGGCATCAAAGAAGAGGTATTGGTTAATCATGGAAAAAACGCCTTGAAGTTTAACGGCAGTATACTGGAAAGCGACTATGCCTCATTCATGCATCACTATAAATCAGGGAACTGGTCCCAGGCAGCTGAGCAGTACCGGGGTGACTTTCTGGAAAACTTTTATATCTCCGATGCATCGGATTTCAGTGATTGGGTATTTAATGAGCGAGAAAGAATGCAGCGGCTGTATTTTGAGTTACAGCTTACTTTAGCGGAGAGGCATGCCAAGTCCGGATCACTTACTGCAGCAACCGACTGCCTGAAGAACCTGATCCAAATCGACCCTCTCAATGAACTGGTCCACTATAAATTGATTAATTATTTTTACCTGTCCGGAAACAAAGCCACTGCAATTAATGCTTACCGCAATTTGAAACAACTGCTGAGAGAAGAGCTAAACATTTCGCCCTCTGTGGAAATCGAAAAGCTCTACGAAGAAATGCTGAAAGAATCCATTGGCCTTTCACCGTCCATACCGCTGACAGTTTCTCAAAAGATATCAGAAAATAACAAGTACTTAAGGATATTTAGCGGAATTCATCCTAAGGATCTGAGCTATTTTGCCAGAAGACTTGCTAAGTATAACAATACGCCGGAGCAGCTTATCCTTGATCTCTGTGATTCGCCGGGAATCCGAATACCTTATGAAGGACTCTTTGAAATCCTTGATTGTCTAACTAAGAACGGGAATTTCAACAGTAGCTGCTGGCAAAACGAGTTTGAACCTATTGTCCGATCGATCCGTGATGAACCTGTCAAAGACGAATTATTCTTTTTTAATCAGTTCATAACCCTCATCAAGGGAGAACTTACTAGCAGACATGTGTTGCGCATCTGGAACTTTCATTTCCTTGACTCAATAACTATTGACTTTTTATCTTATTTATTCCGCACGGAGACAGAAAAAGAAATTATTATTACGGGGATATATGACGAGTCTTGGTGCAATGAAAGTATGGAATACTTTATCAAATCCCACAACAGTGATCGACTTGTTGAAATAATAGAGGATTCCTCTTTCCCTTCAGCATTGTAAGGTGTGATCTTATCTAAGATCACAGGTCTTATTTGAACATCATTATCTAACATGTGTAAATTGTATTTATGGTTTTATATAAGCATATCCCTTACTTTGTTTTTCTACAAGTTCAAGGACGCCAACAGGTAAACACCACCTTGAGTTGCTCCAATTTCGAGCAGCACCTTCACTTTTGCTCGGTGATTTCTAATTTACGATTGAATTTGTCTAAGATGTTGCAAGTGGATACTCTTTCCTCACAATCCTACAGGATAACATTGCCACCACCATTACTCGTGAAGGCGACAAGGGCTTGGCAGATATCGATAAGCGGTTGGAGGAGCTGCAAACGGAGCTTTTGAAACTGGCCACTTCCAATGCGGATTATGATAATGTCGGCGATGAGATTCACCGCCTGCGTGACCAAAAGCAAAAGCTACAGGTTGAAAACGCTAACCGTGATGAATTCAAAAAGCGCATAGCTGATATGAGCACATTCCTAAAGAAGCAATCCACCGCCCTTGCCGAATATGATGAGCAACTTGTTCGGCGGTTAATTGAAAAAGTCACCATATACGAGGACAAATTCACTGTGGAATTCAAGTCCGGTGTTAGCGTTGATGTTGATGAGTAAGGGTAAAAAAACGAGCAAGGCACTCTACGAAAATTACAACGTAGGGTGCCTTGCTTAATTTTTGCTTATTTTTCAGACTAATGCATTTATACTCTGCTCAATTTCTCAACAGCGTCTTCTTCGGAAGATACAAAGAAGATATCTCTTCCCTTATTGCTTTCATAGATAAAATCCTTAAGCGGCTTACTTGTATAACCTGAAAAGTCTCCAACAATTGCAAACTTAAACTGGTAAGTTATAAATTTTTGCAGAATTTCACCGGCAATCCTTGTACTCAAAACAAAGAAGTCCTCAACCACCGCTTCTTTGTTTAATACAATGGAATGACTTCCTGTTTCATAATTTATAGACATCATGAAATCCAGTGCAGATTGCACATCCGAAATTATAATCTCATCGCTTTTTACAACGGCTATTTCATTGCCGTTGGATTTAATTTTCTTTATATTCATAACTTGATGCTTCGCCTCCGTAAAAAAGTGATTTATTGTTTTATAATAATAGATTACTTGATTTCCCTTATTTTTGTCAGGTCCCCACTGCATAGAATTTCAAGATTATTAAAAATTTTATTAGCAGACCAATCCCACCACTTTATTTCCAGCAGATAGTCAATGAGGTCATCATCGAATCTTTTTTTAATTATTCTGACAGGATTGCCACCTGCAATATGATAATCCGGTATATCCTTTGTAACTACGGAATTGGCAGCAACAATTGCTCCATCACCAATATGCACGCCGGGCATTACAGTGACATTTTGACCTATCCACACATCATTGCCGACAACAGTATCTCCTTTGAAAGGTAAATCCTCAAGTGCCGGAGTTGCCTTTTCCCAACCATGTCCCATGATATTAAAAGGATAGGTAGTGACGCTGCACATTCTGTGATTTGCACCATTCATTATAAACTCAATGCCTTTTGCTATAGCACAGAATTTCCCAATGATGAGCTTATCGCCCAAAAATTCATAGTGATGCGTAACGTGCTCTTCAAACCGTTCCGCACCATTAATATCGTCATAGTAGGTGTAATCACCGACGATAATATTTGGGCGTGTGATTACATTTTTGATGTAGCAAACGCTTTTTATTTTTTCATTTGGATAAATGGAATTTGGATCCGGTCCACATTGCATATATTATTCTCCTTAAAGTTTCGGTCGTTCCTATGTAAATAGTCAGTCTCGGAGCCGACATCCAACCTGACCATAAAACCTCGGCAATAGTAGAACGTAATTTCAAATAGTTTGCCTTACTTTTTCTTGTGTTTAGGTTCAAGGACAAATTGAAATTTGCTCAGTTACTTATATTCATTCGGAACAGGAATATTAAACCTCTCGCACAAAAGTCTTACATCATGTACATCATTTTCATCATGCTCATATCCCAAGTGAAATAAAACTTGATTCTTAGCATCTATACACTTTACCTCTTTATCTCCTATTTTCCCGATACCACTAAACACTTCCGGAGGATAAGCTTCTCCTTCAAAAACAAGGTATCCCTGTTCGTCGAATTCAAATATATGAAGATCGATTATCCTGCCTGTAGCGTCCTTCCAAACCGTGTGATCTGTAGTGGTATATGCTTCGATAACTTCAGCAAAGCCTTTTTCTTTTATTATTTCAAGAAATTTTTTTCTATTGCTTTTTTCCACAAACAAATCAATATCGTTGTGGACCCTTGTTTCCTCTCCTAATAGAGCATCAACCCCCCAGCCGCCATCTAACCAAATGGCAATCTCATTTTCTTCGGCATATAAAATTATCTCAATGGCATCTTTTTTATTTACCATGCAACCCCTCCGTTCAAATTTAAATTAATCGCTACAATAAACAACAATTTTTAGCCAACATCCAACCCGACCACACAACCTCAAAAAATTCCGAAAAAACATCTAACCTGACCACTCACAAACGCTGACATCTAACCCGACCACTCGCAGGGCTATGACATCTAACCTGACCACTTAACTATCAAAAACCGCTCTTATGGACTTATTCCCTCGAAGCGATATTTTCATGATTTTACTCAATGGGTTTTACACCCATGTGTGCTAAAAGCATTGATATATAAGGGTTTTCAGCATACTCATTCTTTTACCCTTGACATCAATACAACCGTCTCAACGTGGGCCGTATGCGGGAACATATCCACGGGCTGGGCCTCCACGAAGCGGTAGCCCTTTTGGTTCAGGATTTTGATATCCCGGGCCAGGGTGGCCGGGTCACAG
>Ga0265293_10006016_pt1 | contig 19739 bp, 20 predicted proteins | sample Munlanlewell138R_FD_192505 | JGI IMG/M metagenome (GOLD analysis project Ga0265293, IMG submission 192505) | Leachate microbial communities from a municipal landfill in Southern Ontario, Canada - Leachate well 138R | ecosystem: Engineered > Solid waste > Landfill > Unclassified | place: Canada... | reverse complement strand
GAGCCACTACCCAGGCGCGCCCGCCGTATTCATGCACCTTGCTGCGGGCGCTGAAGGGGTAGGGCAACAGGTCCCACTCATTGCCATCCGGATAGCGGGCGACAATGGTGACACGGCCATTTTCTTCGGGGCGCGCTTCCTGCCAGTAGGCCACGCCGTCGACCAGGCAGGGAAAGTCGCGTGCCGGGGCACCGCGGTTGATCAGCTCAGGCGTAATGGGCGACAGCCAGCTACCGTAAGGAGCAGTCACCTTGGGCATATCTTCGCGACTCATCGGGTCAGCCTCCCGCCAGCTTGACAGTGAAACCTTGTTTTTGCAGTGCTTCGCGAATCTTGTCGCGGTGATCACCTTGAATCTCGATGATACGCTCCTTCACTGTACCGCCGGTGCCACATAATTGCTTGAGCTGTTTGGCGAGCTGTTCCAGCATTTTGTCGTCGCCAGGCACCCCGCTGACAGTGGTGACGCCCTTGCCTTTGCGACCGCTGGTTTCGCGGCGAATCCGGACAATACCGTCGCTAGCTGGCGGGGCGGGAGGTGTATCGTCGACCGGTTTGATGCGGCCTTTGTCAGTGGAGTAGACCAGTCGAGATTCTTTGTGTCGAGTCATGGTGGATTCCGTTACCTTGCTTGCGGCGGGGCAAGCGGGTTGGTGTTGTGCTCCTTAGAGGTGGCAGTCCAGCAGCAGTTTGCCGATGTGCTGGCTGCTTTCCATAATGCGGTGCGCCTCGGCTACTTTGCTCAGTGGCAGGGTACGGTAAAGCACCGGTTTCAGCTGGTGAGCTTCAATTAGCGGCCAGAGGCTGTCAGCTACGGCCTTTGCCAGGCGGGCTTTTTCCCCATGGGGTTGGCTACGCAGAGTCGACCCGGTCAGCACCAGCTGCTTGAGCATCATTGGCATCAGGTCCACCTGCACCTTGGAGCCCTGGAGAAAAGCCAGGGAGAGGATGCGACCGCGGCGGGCGGCGACCTTGATGTTCCTCTGCACATAATCGCCACCGACCATATCGAGGATGATATCGGCACCGTGCCCGTTGGTCAGCTCCTTGACCTGGACAAAGTCTTCGCTGCGATAGTTGAAACACTTCTCTGCTCCCAGTGCCTTCGCGGCGCGGCACTTCTCGTCGCTGCCGGCGGTGGCGAAAACCCGTGCGCCAAGGGCGCGGGCCACTTGAATAGCGGTTGTGCCGATGCCACTGGTGCCGCCGTGGATCAGGACGACGTCTTCCGCCGTCAGCTGTCCTTGTTCCACCAGGTTGTACCACACAGTAAAGCAGGTTTCCGGCAGCGCAGCGGCTTCTTCCATCGTCAATGAGGATGGAATGGGCAAGCATAAATCCTGGTGCGCCAGAGCATGGCGGGCATAGCCTCCTCCTGCCAGCAGGGCGCAGACCCTGTCGCCTGGCGCCAACCGGGTGTCAGCACCGACGGCGACTACGGTGCCGGCTACTTCCAGGCCCGGAATATCGGTGGCGTCGGGGGGCGGAGGGTAGAGCCCCCGGCGCTGGAAGACATCGGGGCGGTTGATGCCGGCGAAATGGACGTCGAGCAGCACTTCGCCAGGGCCCGGGGGCGGCAGCTGGCGTCGCGTGAGCTGTAGAACCTCGGGGCCGCCGGGGGCGGTAATTTCCATACTGTCGGTGGTGAAGGTCATTGGTATCAGGCCTTGCGGCTGGCATCGGTGAACACACCCTAGTATATAAGGTAATCCATGGGGGGAGCCGACGCACTGGGATAACGGCTGCTTTTGCCCGCCTGGAGCGCTCTATAAGGGTGCCATTGCCTCTCCTTCGGTTCCTGCGGGAGGGAATTTTCGGCATAATATGGCCCCCACTGCCATGCCGGAGCCCTTGTTGAGAGCGTCGCCGATTCTGGAATGTTGCGACATCGCCTTCGAGAGGGACTTTGTTCCCATCTTCTCGGGTCTGTCCTTCGCGTTGCGGCGTGGCGAAATGCTCCAGGTTAGCGGTGCCAACGGTGCCGGCAAGACGACGCTGTTGCGTATGCTGGCCACGTCTCTCACTCCTTCGACCGGGCAGATACTGTGGCGCGGCGAGTGTCTTGAGCGTTGCAGGGCAGCCTATCGCAGCGACCTCATCTATCTCGGCCATCAGGCGGGTATCAAGGCGGAACTGACGCCGCGCGAGAACTTGCACTGGTTGCTGCCGTTTCACCCCAACGCCAGCGGTAGCGCCGAAGAGGCACTGTCTGCTGTCGGTCTGAGCGGCCTGGAAGATAGCCCCTGTGTCACCCTCTCTGCCGGCCAGCAGCGCCGGGTGGCACTGGCGCGGCTCCATCTGAGCACTGCTACGCTGTGGATTCTCGATGAACCTTTCACTGCTATCGACCGCGACGGGGTATCCAGGCTAGAGCAGTTGATGCGCGCTCATACCAGCCGCGGGGGCGTGGTGATTCTTACCACCCATCAGCCACTCGGGCTCGATGGTGTGCGCTTGCTGGAGATGGAGCCCTATGTCTGCGCCTGACGTTGTCCCGACGCTGGCAACCGGGCGGGCTTTTCGCGCCTTGCTGGCGCGCGATCTGACCCTGGCGTTCCGCCATCGCGGCGAGATGGCCAACCCGCTGATTTTTTTTGTCATGGTAGCCACTCTCATCCCCCTTGGGGTTACCCCTGAGTCCCGCCAGCTGGCGGTGCTGGCGCCGGGGGTCATTTGGGTTATGGCACTGCTGGCATCTCTGCTGTCGGCAGAGTCGCTGTTTCTCGCCGACTACCGCGATGGCACCCTGGAGCAACTGGTATTGTCCCCCCAGCCTTTGTGGCTGATGGTGCTGGCCAAAATTACCGTACACTGGTTGGTGACTGGTCTGCCCCTTACCCTATTGTCGCCGCTGTTGGGTATCATGTTGTCGCTGCCAGCCGCCGGTTTCGGCCCTTTGATGGTCAGTCTGGCGCTGGGTACGGCTGCCCTGAGCATGATCGGCGCCATCGGCGCGGCGCTCACGGTGGCGATATCACGGGGCGGCCTGCTGTTGTCGCTGATCGTGATGCCGCTCTACATGCCGGTGCTGATCTTCGGTGCCAGCGCGGTCCAGTTGGCGGTGGATGGTATGTCGCCGGCGGGAAATCTCGCGGTGCTTGGAGCCTTGCTGGCCTTTTCCTGTCTCTTGTCGCCGTTTGCCACGGCCGGTGCGTTGCGAGTGAGTTTGCATGGCTAGAACCCGACCCATCATGCCCGCCTGGTTCCATCGCCTGGGCTCTCCCAAGGGCTTTTATAGTATGACGACCCCATGGCTGCCGTGGTTAGCGGCAGCCAGCTTGGTGTTGTTGATCGGGGGAGCCGTGTGGGGGCTGGGTTTTGCCCCCGCCGACGCCAAGCAGGGCAACAGCTTCCGAATCATCTATATCCATGTGCCGTCTGCATTTCTGGCGCTGGCCGGGTACTATGTGATGGCGGTGGCGGGTGCCATCGGCCTGATCTGGCGCATGAAGTTGTCTTTTATGGCGATGAAAGCCGCTGCTCCTCTGGGGGCCGCCTTGACACTGATCTCCCTGGTGACAGGTGCGCTGTGGGGCAAGCCCACCTGGGGTACCTATTGGGTGTGGGATGCCCGCATCACCTCAATGCTGGTGCTGTTCTTTCTGTACCTGGGTGTGATCGCCCTACACTATGCCTACACTAACGGTGAGGCGGCGGGCAAGGCGGCGGCGGTATTGGCTCTGGTGGGCACGGCCAATATTCCTATCATCTATAAGTCGGTGGATTGGTGGTATACCCTGCACCAGCCTGCCACCATCAAGTTGACCGAGGCGCCCAGCATGCACCCGTCCATGTTCCAGCCGCTGCTGGTGATGATTGCCGGCTTCTACTGTCTGTACGCTCTGGTACTGATCCTCAATATCCGTGCCGAGATCCTGCACCGCGAGCGCAGCAGCCACTGGGTCGTCGAGCTGGCGAGGAGAGGGAGGTCATGAGCTTTCAATTCGACAGCCTGGTAGCTTTCTATGCCATGGGTGGGCACGGCCCTTTTGTCTGGCTGTCCTATCTGTTTACCCTGATGGTGCTGGTATGGCTGGTGGCCTCACCGCTGCTGCGTGCCCGCCGACTGCGGGCAGCCCTGGCCCGCCGGCGCCCCGGCGCTGGCCACCAACGATCTGCCGAGGAGAAAGAGTCCTGATGCATCCTATTCGTCGCCAACGCCTGATTGCCGTCATCTTTGTTGTAGTACTGGCCACCGTTGCGGTGGGGCTGGTCACCTATGCCCTGCGGCAAAATATCAACCTGTTCTATACCCCGTCCCAAATTACTGCCGGGGAGGCACCCGAGGGCACCCGTATTCGCGTCGGCGGCATGGTGGTGCCTGGCAGCGTTCAGCGGGTGCCGGGCAGCCTGGAAACCCTGTTTACTGTCACGGATGGTGCTGGCGAAGTAAAGATTGCTTACACCGGTATCCTGCCGGATCTGTTCGCCGAAAATGAGGCCGCTGTGGCGACCGGCATGATGCGCGAGGATGGGACGTTCGGTGCCAGCGAAGTGCTGGCCAAACACGATGAAAACTATATGCCGCCGGAAGTGGCGGATGCGATGGAAAAGGCCATGGATAAGGCGCATGAGGCACGCCAATGAATCCGGAAATCGGTCATTTTGCTCTTATTCTCGGCTTCGCTCTGGCGCTGTGCCAGGCGGTGCTTCCCATGGTGGGCTCCTACACCGGCAATCGACCCTGGATGGCGGTTGCCCGGCCCCTGGCACTGGGGCAGCTGCTGCTGGCGCTGGTGAGCTTTGTTGCCCTTACCCTGGCGTTTCTGGCGGACGATTTTTCGGTCCTGTATGTGGCGAATAACTCCAACTCGCTGCTGCCCTGGTATTACAAGATCAGTGCCGTGTGGGGTGCCCACGAGGGCTCCTTGTTGTTGTGGGTGTTGATCCAGGCCGGGTGGATTGCCGCTGTGGCGGCGTGGAGTCGCTCTCTGCCCCTGACCCTGGTGGCCCGGGTGCTGTCGGTCATGTCCATGGTGGCAGTGGGGTTCTATCTGTTTCTGTTGTTCACCTCCAACCCTTTTGAGCGGATGCTGCCATTCCCGGCGGCAGAAGGGGCCGATCTCAACCCGCTGCTGCAGGATTTTGGTCTGATTGTTCACCCGCCGCTATTGTATATGGGCTATGTCGGGCTCAGTGTTCCCTTCGCCTTTGCTATTGCGGCCCTGTTGGCGGGGCGCCTCGACGCCGCCTGGGCGCGCTGGACCCGTTTGTGGACCAACGCCGCCTGGGCTTTCCTCACCCTGGGCATCGCGTTGGGTAGCTGGTGGGCCTACTACGAGTTGGGATGGGGCGGCTGGTGGTTCTGGGACCCAGTTGAAAATGCCTCTTTCATGCCCTGGTTAGTGGCTACCGCGCTGGTGCACAGCCTGGCAGTGACGGAAAAGCGCGGTGCTTTCCGCAGCTGGACCTTGCTGCTGGCAATCTTTGCTTTTTCACTGAGCCTACTGGGAGCTTTCCTGGTGCGCTCGGGGGTGCTGACTTCCGTCCACGCCTTCGCGACAGACCCGGCCCGCGGTGTCTTTATTCTCGCCTTTCTAGCCTTGGTGGTGGGGGGCTCTCTGTTGCTGTTCGCTATCCGGGCTCAGTCGCTGCCGAATCAGGGCGGTTTTGAGTGGCTGTCGCGGGAAGCCTTTATGCTGATCAACAATATTCTGCTGGTCATCGCTACCGCCATCATTCTGCTTGGCACGCTCTACCCGCTGGTGGCGGATGTGTTGGGCTGGGGCAAGATTTCGGTGGGGCCGCCTTACTTCAACCTGTTCTTTGTGCCGCTGATGCTGTTGCTGGCCCCGTTGATGGCAGTAGGGGGCATCCTGCGCTGGAAGCGCACGGAGTGGAGTTGGCTGAGGCCGGCCTTGGTACTGCCGTTGCTGATCTCGGTGGTGGCGGGGCTGGTGTTCCCGTGGCTCTATGCCGGGGCCTTCCATGCCGGGACCGCTATTACAGTGGCAGTGTTTGTCTGGGTGGTGGTGGTGTTGGTGCGGGATATCTGGCGCAAGTCCGCCTACTCTGGCGGGCGAGTGCGGGGTCTGCGCCGCCTCACTGGCAGCTATTACGGTATGCAGTTGGCCCACTTGGGGGTGGCCTGCGCCATTCTCGGGGCTGGCATGGTCAGTATCTACACCGCTGAGAAAGATGCCCGGGTGGAAGAGGGTGGCCGGGTAGAAGATGCCGGCTATCACTTTGAGTTTGCTGATTTTAGTGTCGTACAGGGCCCCAACTATGTCGCAGATCAGGCCGAGGTGCGGGTGTGGCGGGGCGAGCGCCTGGTGGCAACCCTGTATCCGCAGAAGCGCCGCTACCTGGCCTCGGGGCAGCTGATGACGGAAGCCGGTATCGGTGGTGGACTGTTCCGCGATCTCTATGTCTCCCTGGGGGAACCCCTGGGGGATGGCGCCTGGGCGGTGCGGGTGCATGTCAAACCCTTTGTGCGCTGGATCTGGCTGGGTGCGCTGCTGATGGCTGCTGGCGGTGGGCTGGCGATGGCCGACCGCCGCTACCGTGCACGGCGCACTGCGCTGGCCGGCAGTACTATTGACAATGCCGTGGTCACCGGCAGTCACTAAGGGAGGCTGACAATGAAAAATCTCAAGCTGTTTATCCCCCTGTTGATCTTTGTGGTATTGGGACTGTTCCTGTTGTGGGGGCTGGGCAAGGATCCCAGTGACATGCCCTCGGCATTGATCGACCGCTCGGTACCGGAGTTTTCCCTGCCGGATTTGCAAAACCCCGGTATGACTCTCGATCAGACCCTGTTCCAGGGGCAGGTGACGTTACTCAATGTATGGGGTACCTGGTGCCCGCCGTGTCGGGTCGAGCATCCCTTTCTGGTGGCGCTGGAGAAACAGGGTGTAGCGATTGTCGGTATGAACTACAAAGATATGCCCGAGGCGGCTCGCGAGTGGTTGGCAGACAAAGGCGACCCATATAGAGCCACTTTCGAAGACCGGGAAGGCCGCTATGGTATTAACCTGGGGGTATTCGGTGCGCCGGAAACCTATTTAGTGGATCATCGCGGCAAGATTCACTACAAGCACGTGGGTATTGTGGACGAGGCTGTGTGGCAGCAGATCGAGCCCCTCTACAACAAGCTGGTGGCCGCCAGCGAGGAAGACCGCCCATGAGATTGGTCGCTGCGCTACTGGCGCTGTGCTTGCTGATTGTACCTGCCTGGGCGGTTATTGAGATTGCTCCACTTTCCAGTGCTGAGTTGGAGGCGCGCTATCGGGTATTGATCGCCGAACTACGCTGCCCCAAGTGCCAAAACCAAAACCTGGCGGACTCGGATGCACCCATTGCCGCCGACCTGCGCGGTGAAATTCGCCGTCTCCTGGAGGCCGGATACGATGACCGTGAGATCGCTGCCCACCTGGTCGAGCGCTACGGTGATTTTGTCCTCTATCGCCCGGCGGTACAGAAAAATACGCTAGTGCTGTGGTTCGGCCCCGGGGTATTGGCCGTAATCGGCCTGCTGGTGCTGGTGATGGTCGTGCGCCGCCAGCGCCGCAGCAGCGGACTCGACAGCCCGCCTCTTGCCGCCGCAGAACAACAGAAGCTCGATGCCTTGCTCAAGGGCACTGAGCCGGAGACCCGTGAATGATGTGGATTGCGTTTGCCGCTGTCGCTCTGTGCGCTGCGGCCTTTGTGCTGGCTGGCCTGCTGCGCCGGGGCGCCATGGAGCAGGGAGTTGCCGAAACGGCTCTCAACCGGACCTTGTTAGAGGACAAGCTCGCCGAGTTGGCAGAGCAGGAAGCCAGAGGCGAGATCAATGCCGTCCAGCGCCAAACTCTCGAAGTGGAATACCAGCGCCAGTTTTTGGTGGACAGCGCAAACCATACCACGGGGCGGGTTGGTGACCGCGGTCGCTGGGTCTTTCCGGTACTGGCAGTGGCGGTGCCCCTGTTCGCCGTCGGTATTTATCTGCGCATCGGTGCTGCTGAAGAGTTGGCGCTGCGCGAATTGTTCGAGGAACGGTTTACCACTGTTGGCATGGAAACCCCGCCTGCTGTGGTAGAGGCTATGGATGCCGAAATTTTGCAGCGTTTGGAGCAGCTTAACCGAAGCCGCTCCGACCGTCCGGTATACCCGGTGTTGCTGGCTCGCTTGTCTATGGAACGGGGTGAGGTGGGCGCTGCCATCGACCACTATCGCCGCGCTGCGGCGCTGTTGCCGGCCGATGGCGCACTGCAGGCCGAGTATGCCCAGGCCTTGTTCCTGGCCCGTGGCAACCAGCTGACCGACGAGGTCAAATCCGTCGTCCAGTCGGCCTATACACTGGCTCCCGATGACCAGACTGCGCTTGGTCTGATGGGCATCGCTGCCTTTCAGGAAGCTCGCTACCGGGATGCTATCCGCTATTGGCAGCGAGCGCTCGATCAGTTGCCGGCCAATTCGGCGTCGCGCATGGCCCTGATGGCGGGTATCAACAGCGCTGAACAACGCTTGGCCGGTGAGCTGGTAGACGACGGTGCCGAGGCCGCCGCACCGACCAGCGACACGGATCTTCACGACGGGACAAGGTTGGTGGTGGAGGTGTCTTTGGCAGAAGGTCTTGAAGTGCCACCGGAAACGACGGTCTTCGTCTACGCCCGTGCCTGGCAGGGAGCACCCATGCCGCTGGCGATCAAGCGTCTGACCCGTGCCGACCTGCCGGCGCAGGTCGTACTCGACAACAGCCTGGCCATGAGCCCGGCAATGAATCTCGACAGCGCTGCTGAACTGGAAGTGGTCGCGCGGGTATCCTTTGCAGGTACCGCTATTTCGGCTCCCGGCGATATCGAGGGCAGTCAGGGCCCTGTGCAGCGCAATGGCGATGAGCCTCTGACGCTGGTGATTGAGCGAGAAATTCACTGAGGGGTGAGGTGTTCCCATCAGTGGAGTGAGCTGGCTGTCGACAAGTGCACTGCCGGCTTAGCCCGCCAGTGGAGGGCGATTGACTGTGGGGCCGGGGTTTGCCGGCCCGCTGTCATCTGCAGCCATGGTACTCTAATGCTTGTCGCCCGGTCATGACCGTGTAAAATCCTCCGCTTAACGGATATCCAGCAGGATATAAGAGTCATTCATGCGTCTCAAGAGCATCAAGCTGGCGGGGTTCAAATCCTTTGTGGACCCGACCACGGTTCATTTCCCCAGCAATCTGTGCGCTGTTGTGGGGCCGAATGGCTGTGGCAAGTCCAATGTCATCGACGCTGTGCGCTGGGTGATGGGAGAGAGCTCTGCCAAAAACCTGCGCGGCGAGTCGATGACGGATGTCATTTTCAATGGCTCCAGCAGTCGCAAGCCGGTGGGACAGGCCTCCATCGAACTTATTTTTGACAACACTGATGGAACCCTCGGCGGCGAGTACGCCAGCTACAGCGAAATTTCCATTCGTCGCAAGGTCACTCGCGACGCTCAGTCCAGCTATTACCTCAACGGCAACAAATGTCGTCGCCGGGATATCACCGATATTTTTCTCGGTACGGGTCTCGGCCCGCGCAGTTACGCCATTATCGAACAGGGCATGATTTCCAACCTCATCGAGGCGCGACCCGAAGACTTGCGGGTTTTTATCGAAGAGGCTGCCGGTATTTCCAAGTACAAGGAGCGCCGCCGGGACACCGAGAACCGGATGCGTCGCACCCAGGAGAACCTTGAGCGGCTTACCGATATTCGCGACGAGCTGGGACGTCAGCTGCAGCGGCTTGAACGCCAGGCACAGGCGGCGGAAAAGTACGCCGAGCTCAAAAAGGAAGAGCGCCAGTTCAAGGCTCAGCTGCAGGCGTTGCGCTGGCGTGAGCTCAATGAGCAGTTGCAGAACCGTGATGCTTTGATCCGCCGCCAGGAGCTGGATGTGGAGGCGCTGGTCACGGAGCGCAGCACCATTGATACCGCGCTGGAAAAGTCGCGCCTGGGCTATACCGAGGAGAGCGACCGCTTCAACGCCGCTCAGGGCGAGTTCTACGCCATCGGCGCCGAGGTGGCTCGTACTGAACAGTCTATCGAGCATGTTCGTCAGCGCGCCCGCGAGTTGCGGCAGGAGGTCGAGCAGACCGAGCGCAACTTTGCCGAGGCGGAGCAGCATCTGCGCGGCGACCGCGACCGCGCCGAGGCCTGGCGCGCTGAGCTGGAGGAGATTCTTCCCGCCGTGGAGGAGTTGCGCGCCGAAGAGGAAGAGTCCGCCGAGTTGTTACAGCAGGCGGAAGAGGCCATGAACCACTGGCAGAGCACTTGGGACGAGTTCAACCAGCGGGCCGCTGCACCGCGTCAAAAAGCAGAGGTGGAGCAGTCCCGTATCCAGCACCTGGAGCAGGTGTTGCGGCGTCTCGGGGAGCGCCTTGAGCGCCTCGAAACGGAGCGCCGTGAATTGATTGGCAGCGGACCTGACGACGGCGAGCTGGCGCTGTTGGACGAACAGCTGGCGGAGATGGAGCTGACCGCTGAAGAGAGTCAGAGCCGTCTCGATGAGGTGGTTGCGGCCATCGACCACACCCGCAAGGCCTATCAGGGCGGGGGCGATGAGCTGGGCCAGGCCCGCGAGCGGCTACAGGCGCTGAAAGGGCGCCAGGCTTCCCTCGAGGCTCTGCAGCAGGCAGCGCTCGAAGACAATGACGAGGAGCGCGACTGGTTGCGGGCTCAGAGCCTGGAGAGCAAGCCGCGCCTGGCGGAGTCATTGGAGGTCGAGGCTGGCTGGGAGCTGGCAGTGGAGACCGTGCTCGGCGATCGCTTGCAGGCGGTGTGTGTCGACGCACTTGATCCGCTGATCAGTGCGCTGGCGGCGATGGCCAAGGGTGAGCTGACATTGGTGGATAGTGAGTCTGCCGCGCCCAGCTCCTCCGCTGCTCAACAGCACAACCTGTTGGCGCGCCGGGTGAAAGGTGATCAAGCAGTTGCCTTGCTGGCCGGTGTGCACGCTGCCGAGGACCTCGACACCGCTCTGGCGCTGCGCCCTCAGCTGAGCGCCGATGAATCTGTGGTGACGCGCGATGGCGTCTGGCTGGGCGCCAATTGGGTGCGCGTGGCGCGTGGCAAGAATGCCGCTGCCGGGGTGCTCAAGCGCAAACAGGAATTGGCTGCTGTCGCGGCGCAACTGGCTGAGCTGGCCGAGCGCGTCGAGTCCCTGGCCGAACAGCAGCGGGCGCGGGAAACGTCGTTGAGCGATTTCGAAGCGCAGCGGGAAACACTGTCCCGCGCCATCGCCGATGATCAGCGCCGCTACGCTGAACTGCGCTCCAAAATCAGCGCTAGCCGCATGCAGATAGAACAGTTTGCTGCCCGCCGCAGCCGTGTTGAGGAAGAGCTGGCCGACATTCGCCAGCAGCAGCGGATCGAGCAGGAACAGGTGGCCGAAGCCCGCATGGTCTTGCAGGAATGCCTCGACAGCATGGAGCAGGACACCCGCCAGCGCGAGGAGCTGCTCGGTGAGCGGGATCGCGCCCGCACCCAGCTGGACTCTACCCGCCAGCGAGCCCGTCACACCCGCGATCGACTGCATGAGCTGTCGATGCGCGAGCAGGCGTTGAGCACCCAGCTCGGTGCAGTGCAAGAAGGGCTGGAGCGGCTCGAGGTGCAGGTGGCTCGCCTGCAGGAGCGCCGCGAGCAATTGTTGGCCAGTGCCAGCGTCGAGGACGATCCCAGCGAGGAGCTGAGCCTGCGCCTGGAAGAGCAGCTGGAAAAGCGTCTGGCCGTAGAAGAGCGCCTCAGCGAGGCACGGCGCCGCCTGGAAGACGTAGAGCAGGGTATGCGCGAGCACGAAAAGCGCCGCGGCCAGCTGGAGAGTCTGATTCTCGACAAGCGCACCGAGCTTGAGCAGACCCGCTTGCAAACCCAAGAGGTTCGCACCCGCAGCACTACCATTGCCGAGCAGGTGGCAGAGCAGGGCTACTTGTTACAAGCGCTGCTGGAAGAGCTGGGTGAAACTGCCAGCCCTCAGCAGTGGGAAGAGGAGTTGGAGCGCCTGGCAGCTCGTATTCAGCGCCTTGGAGCCATCAACCTGGCAGCCATCGAGGAGTTCAAGACCGAGTCCGAGCGCAAGACCTATCTGGATGCTCAGAACGCCGAGCTGGTGGAAGCGCTGGAAACGCTGGAAAACGCGATTCGCAAGATCGACCGCGAAACTCGCACCCGTTTCAAGGAAACGTTTGACCAGATCAATGCCTCCCTCGAAGAGTTGTTCCCCAAGGTCTTCGGCGGCGGCCACGCTTATCTGCAGCTGACGGGTGAGGACTTGCTGGATACCGGTGTCACGATTATGGCGCAGCCACCGGGCAAGAAGAACACTACCATCCACTTGCTGTCCGGTGGAGAAAAGGCCCTGACAGCCATTGCTTTGGTATTCTCCATCTTTCGCCTCAATCCTGCGCCGTTCTGTATGCTGGATGAGGTGGACGCTCCCCTCGATGATGCCAACGTGGGGCGTTATGCTCGCATGGTGGAGGAGATGTCCGCTACCGTGCAGTTCATCTATATCACCCACAACAAGATTGCCATGGAGATGGCCGATCACTTGATGGGGGTGACTATGCATGAGCCTGGGGTGTCGCGGCTGGTGGCGGTTGACGTAGAGAAAGCGGCGGAGTTGGCGGAAGCCTGACAGTAGGCTTAACCCGTACCGGATTCGGGGTTGATTTAATCCATTAGGATGTTTTAATAATCGCTTGGTTTGCCGAGGAAAGTGCCCGGCCCACTTAGCGCCACTCGCAGCCCTCGTTTGCAGGGGGCGATTTTAGGGGTTCCGGGGCCTGGTCGACCAGAACCTGGCCCTAGAAGCCGTCCGCAAACAGAAACAGAGGAATTCATGGATTTTGGCGCACGCGAAATTCTGATCTTACTGGGTATCCTGGTGATCGTGGCTATTTTGCTCGATGGTATTCGGCGGGTGAGCCGCGCTCGCCGCGGCAAGCTGCGCACGTCGCCCCGACGCTCCTCCCGCACCACGGCCATATTTGATGATGACGACGATTACCCTGGCGAGCTGCCTGGCCGCGGTGCGCGAGTGGTTCAGGTGCGCGATGAGCGCAGTGCCGAGGAGGTGAGCGCAAAAATCAAGCGCGACTGCGATTACACGCGCAACAAGTTTACGGCACCATTCAAGGCCCGCAGTGAAAAGTCCACGCCGGACCGCGACCCCGATATTTTTGATGATAGCCCCGCTGATGCCGCGGATATCTATACAGAAGACCCGGCGCCAAAAAGCCCGCCGGCCTTTGGCGCCGAGGCAGACCTCGATGGGCCGTTGCCATCAGAGGTCGCGCCACCTCCGCGCCAGCCTGCGCCTTTTACCGTCAACGATGACGACGCTGTCTTGCACGAGCGAAGCCGCGAGATGCAGGACTCTCGGGCACCACTGCAGCGGCAGGAAGAACAGATGCAGGAAGAGTGGACCGAATCGCCCCGTCAGCGACCTTCTGGCAGAACTCCTCAACATTCGCCTGCCGCCGCTCAGACGACAGCCGCTGCCAGCGGAGGCAGCTCTGCAACAAGCCGCAGTAACTCAACCAGTTCTGCGTCCCTGCAGGACGAAATTCTTATTCTCCACTTGATGGCTCCCAGAGGCCGCACCTTTGAAGGCGAGAAGCTGCTGGAGCAGATGCTCGATCATGGGCTGCGCTACGGGGAGATGCGTATCTTTCACCGCCATGAAACCCTGGACGGTGCAGGGCCGGTACATTTCAGCGTGGCAAATTCGGTCAAGCCGGGCGTGTTCGATCTCAATACCATGGACCAGTTCACTACCCCGGGTGTGACTTTCATCATGCGGCTCGACGGACTGGACAGGCCGCTCGAATCTTTCGAGACTCTTATCAGCACGGCTGTCAGTATGTGTCGCAAACTGGAGGGGGAATTGAAGGACGACACCCGCAGTGCCTTCACCAAGCAAACCGTCGAACATTACCGCCAGCGTATCATCGACTTCACCCGGCGCTCCTTTACCCTTACCAATTAAGGTCCCGCGGTGTCCGAACCCTCTGAACACACCATCCAGGCGGAGCTGGCCCGCCTGGCTGGCGAGTTGCATCACCACAACTACCGCTACCACGCCCTCGACGACCCGGAGATCACCGACGCCGAGTACGATCAGCTGCTGCGCCGCCTTCAGGATCTGGAGGCGGCATACCCGCATCTGCGCAGTGCTGATTCACCCACCCAGCGGGTGGGTGTGGCACCCTTGTCTGCCTTTGCCGAGGCAGAGCATCTGCAACCCATGTTGTCCCTCGACAACGCCTTCAGCGACGCCGAGGTGGCAGATTTTGAGCGCCGTGCTCGCGACCGCCTCAAGCACGTTGGTTCGTTGGCGTTTGTCTGCGAGCCAAAGCTGGACGGCGTGGCTGTCAGCCTGCTGTATCGCGATGGCGTACTGGAGCGGGGAGCCACTCGTGGCGATGGTCGCAAGGGCGAAGATATCACCGCCAATGTGCGTACCATTGCAGCGCTGCCCCTGCGCTTGCACGGGGAAGATGTGCCGGCTCTGCTGGAAGTGCGCGGTGAGATCTATATGTCGCGAGCCGGCTTTGAGGCACTTAATATCAATGCCAGGGAGCGTGGGGAAAAGACCTTTGTAAATCCCCGCAATGCAGCTGCCGGCAGTCTGCGCCAGCTGGACTCACGGATTACCGCCAGCCGGCCACTGGCTATTTTTGTCTACGGTACAGGGCATAGTGAAGGTTGGCAGATACCAAGCGAACACAGCGCGGTTCTGGAACAGTTGCAGGGGTGGGGGTTGCCGGTCAATCCGCTGATTGAGGTGGTGGACAATCTCGACGGCTGTTTCGATTACTATCGCCGTCTGGCAGAGCTGCGGGATAGCCTCGACTACGATATCGACGGCATTGTTTACAAGGTCAACGACTTAACACTGCAGAGACGTCTGGGCTTTGTGGCCCGGGCGCCGCGCTGGGCGGTGGCGCGAAAATTTCCTGCCCAGGAGATGGCCACTACGCTAGTGGACGTGGAGTTTCAGGTCGGCCGCACCGGCGCAGTGACGCCAGTGGCGCGTCTGGAGCCCGTCTTTGTCGGTGGCGTGACGGTGAGTAACGCCACCCTCCACAATCGCGACGAAGTGGAGCGCCTCGATTTGCGTATCGGCGACAGGGTGGTTGTGCGCCGCGCCGGTGACGTGATTCCCCAGATTGTGCGGGTAGTGGACGGTGAGCGATCACCGGATGCCCGGGCCATCGAGTTTCCCACCCGCTGTCCGGTATGTGGCTCTCCGCTGGAGCGAGCCGAGGGTGAGGCGGTGCTGCGCTGCAGCGGGGGCTTGGTGTGCAGTGCTCAACGCAAGCAGGCGCTGATTCATTTTGCGTCGCGCAAAGCGCTGGATATCGACGGTCTGGGCGAAAAGTTGGTGGACCAACTGGTAGATCGCGAGCTGGTGCGCTCTGTCGTGGATCTGTACCGGCTCGAGCGGGAAACCTTGGCAGGCCTTGATCGCATGGCAGAGAAGTCCGCTGACAATCTGGTGGCAGCCATTGCCCGATCCCGCACCACGACACTGCCGCGTTTTCTCTATGCACTGGGAATTCGCGAGGTGGGAGAAGCCACCGCTGAGTCCCTGGCCAGGCACTTCGGCAATCTGGAGCGCCTGGCCGCAGCCAGTGTTGAAGCGCTGCAAGAGGTCGACGATGTCGGTCCTGTCGTGGCCCACTTTGTGCGTGAATTTTTCGACAGTGAAGACAACCTGGCTGTCGTGGAAGGGCTGCTTGCGGCAGGGGTGAAGTGGCCCGATCCCGCGCCCCGGTCTGCAGCTGATCAGCCGCTCGACGGACAGGTATGGGTGCTGACGGGCACCCTGGAATCCATGAGTCGCGCAGAAGCCAAGGAAAAGCTTCAGCAGTTGGGAGCCAGGGTGGCGGGCAGCGTATCCACCAAAACCGATTGTGTGGTAGCTGGCCCTGGTGCCGGTTCCAAGTTGAACAAAGCCACTGAGCTGGGTCTGAAAGTCATTGATGAAGAAGCGCTGTTAACGCTGTTCAGAGAAGAGGGCCTGCTATCGTGAGTGCATCTTGGCCTGAATGCATTGGTTGGAGTCTGGTGTGACACGCAAACGAAAAGTCCGCAGCGCCTACAGTTTTGCCATCGCTATGGCGGCGGCCTTGGCCCTTGTGGTGGGGGCGGTTCGTTTCTGGGGTATTCCTGGCGACGAGGTCATCCGTACGCTGATGGCCGTTGTCGTGATGGTGGTGGGGCTGGCTGTGCTGGCGTTGTTGACTGTGGCGACGATCAAGCTGATCGGCCGCTGGTTGAGTCGCTGATTCTCTATTGTTTACTCCCTATAGCTGACTTCCGGCGCGGACCTCTGTCAAAGGCGCGGGCAGAGGTCCGCTTTCATGTCCTAAGTCAGTGCGCCGCGAAAGGCCAGCAGCGCTGCAGTAACCGCGACATTGAGGGATTCCACACCATTGGCCATGGGAATCTTGATACGTTTGTCCGCCACTCCCATCACCTTTTCCGACACGCCCTCAGTTTCATTGCCCAGCACAAAAATCGCCGATCCCTTGGGGTGATAATCGCCCAGCACTTGTTCGGCGCCACCGCTGAGAACACAGACCTCGCTGCCGATCTGACGGAAGTCTTTCAGTGCCCCAGCGAGATCGTCACAGCGCAGGATAGGACAGCGGAACAAGGTGCCAGCGCTGGCCTTGATCACTAACGGTGATAGTGGTGCGCAGCCTTTACTGGGCAGCAGCAGCCCGGCGATGGGACTGGCGGCTACTGAGCGGATGATCATGCCCAGATTCTGGGGGTTGGTAATGCGATCGAGGGCGATCAGCTGCCAGGGCTCGGCAGAGGGCCCCGAATCCTGTCGGTCGGCAAGAAAGTCTCGATAGTGGCGATAGTGGGGACACTCCAGGTCGGCGGCGACGCCCTGGTCCTGATTGCGATTCTTGGAAATACGCGACAGGCTGTCGCGGCTGTGGTGAACGATCTCGACGCCTCGCTGCGTAGCCAGCTTGAGGATATCGCGGACAATACCGCCTTCTTGATTGCTGGTGGCGAGGTGCAGGCGATAGACAGGGATGGCAGGGTCCTGTAGCGCTTCCAATACCGGCTTGCGGCCGTACACGGTGAGCAGGCTGGCGAAAAAGCGCTTTTTGGCCAGATATTCGTCGCTGTCAGTCGCACGCTTCATCAGTCTTCGAAGTCCTCGATTTCCACCATCAAGTCATCGGACAGGTCTTCCAGAGCCAGGCGCAGGTCTTCGCGACTGAAGGGGGGCGGAAGTACAATCTCGGCGCTGGCGTGGAACAAGGGTTCCCCGCTCATCGGCGCATTGTCAGTGGTGGTGTGCAGCTCGTCGAGGTTGACATTGCGGCGTGCCAGCACCTGGCTGATTTCGGCAATGATGCCGCGCCGATCATTGGCGACTACCGACAGTAACAGACGCTGGCCGGCGCGGACAGGCTCACCGCCCTCGGCAGAATCGAGAGTTGCGCGAATCCCCTTGTCCCTGAGGCTGGCGAGCGCCTGGCGCAGATCTTCACTGCGGGCAGGAGCAATGTCCACCAGCAGGATACCGGCAAACTTGCCGCCCAGGCGGGACAGAGACGACTCCAGCCAGTTGCCCTCGCAGCGGCCAATGACCTCCGCGACCTGTTCAACAATACCGGGCCTGTCGTCGGCAATGAGCGTGATGACCTGTTGGCTGTGCATGGCGTGTGCATCTCTCTAAGGTGGTGGGCAGACAAAAGGGTTAAGCCCGGCTGACGAGTGTGGCATCATGGTGGCCCCCAGGCAATAACAGCAGGCAGGACAGATTATGCAGCACGCAAGTTCCTTACGCAGCCCATGGAAGCGCGGCATAGTGAAATCCAGTGTTCGGCTGGCCGGTCTTTATCTCGTCGGGTTGAGTCTTGCAGCCCTGTCACCAACGGCACTGGTACACGCTGATGCCGATACCTTGCGCACTGTCATTGACAGTCCTCACCGTAGCGAGGCCTCCAGTGCTAGAGATGAATATCGACATCCCTTTGAAACCCTGGAGTTCTTCCGGGTACGCCCGAACATGACGGTAGTGGAAATCTGGCCAGGAGCCGGCTGGTACACAGAAATTCTCGCCCCTTATCTAAAGGAGAGCGGTACCTACTATGCCGCTCACTTCCCTGCGGACACCGAAGTCGACTATTTCCGGCGCAGCCTGGCGGGGTTCGAGGCCAAACTAGCTGCAGCGCCGGAGCTATATGGCGAAGTCAATCTGGTAGCTCTGGATCCTGACAAGGGGGTCTTGAACGTGCCGGATGGCAGCGCTGATCGGGTGCTGACGTTTCGCAATGTCCACAACTGGCTGCGCAATGACGGTGAGCAGACAGCCTTCGATCTGTTCTTTAGAGTGCTCAAGCCGGGCGGTATTCTCGGCGTGGTAGAGCATCGCGGCAACCCGGGCATCGATCGCGCTGCCATGCTCAACACCGGCTATATGGACGAGGAGACGATGATTGGCCTGGCTACTAACGCCGGCTTTGTTCTCGACGGGCGCAGTGATATCAACGCCAACCTGCGGGATACCAAGGACCACCCCAAAGGTGTCTGGACGCTGCCCCCCAACCTGCGCCTCGGCGATGAAAATCGCGAACGCTACCAAGCTATTGGCGAGAGTGACCGCATGACCCTGCGGTTCCGCAAGCCTGAAAATGGCGTCGCGCCAGTGCGCGACTGAGCTGTGTTGACCGCTGGGCGCCCAGGTGAGGCAGTAAGGCTGTCGTGATTGAGATACCTGTAGACCGACTGTCAGCAGAACTCCTCGAGGCTGTGATCGAGGAGTTTGTGTTGCGGGAAGGTACTGATTATGGCGATCGCGAGGTCTCGTTGGCAGCCAAGATCGCCCAGGTTCGCCAACAGATTGCGCGAGGTCAGGTAGTGATTGTATTCGATCCCGACAGCGAAACGTGCAATCTCCTTACCCGCCAACAGTTCCGAGACGTGTGCAGTCAATGACCAGGGGATTTTTGCGTTTGCAAGCCCCGCGCCCTGTTGCACGCCTGTTACTTGCCCATGGCGCGGGGGCGCCCATGGACAGCGATTTCATGAATGCCCTGGCAGCTGCTTTGGCGCAGCAGGGCATCAGTACCCTGCGGTTTGAGTTTCCCTATATGGCAGCGCGCCGGTCCGGTGGCGGTAAACGACCACCGGACCGCACACCGGTATTGCTGGACTGCTGGCGCAAGGTGTTTGTGCAGGCTGGAGAGGAAGACAGCACCTTGCCCCTACTGGTGGGGGGCAAGTCCATGGGGGGACGCATGGCTTCGATGGTGGCGGATGAGCTGGGGGCCGCAGGCCTGTGTTGCTATGGCTATCCGTTCCACCCGCCGGGCCGCAGCGACAAGCTGCGCACCGAACATCTGGTGTCATTGGTTACACCGGCTCTGATCCTGCAAGGGACAAGAGATCCCTTCGGCAAACCGGAGACGGTGACAGAGCTGATACTGTCGGCACAGTTGAGAGTTCACTGGCTTGACGATGGTGATCACGACTTCAAACCTCGCAAGACAGCGGGGCGGAGTCATGAAGAACTCATCGACGAGGCTGCCGTCGAGACACGGAAACTTGTAGACGCTTTCTTATAGATGCCTTCTTGCAGAGGTCTTCTTGCAGAAGCATAGATAAGTGCGCTTGTCCTGCTCGCATCTCCCGTATTTTGCCATCAGGGGTCTACCAGTTGTGCAATGGCAGCTATGGCCTCTGGATCATGAGCCTTGATCCGGTTGGCAATATGGTGTTGAAAATAATAGCGAAACTCATTGTGCTGGTCCGAGGGGAACAAA
>Ga0265293_10006015_pt1 | contig 19740 bp, 13 predicted proteins | sample Munlanlewell138R_FD_192505 | JGI IMG/M metagenome (GOLD analysis project Ga0265293, IMG submission 192505) | Leachate microbial communities from a municipal landfill in Southern Ontario, Canada - Leachate well 138R | ecosystem: Engineered > Solid waste > Landfill > Unclassified | place: Canada... | reverse complement strand
CTCGCTGACGGTGCCGGCGTGGCTGGACGGAATCTCCATCGACGCCTTGTCCGACTCGACGGTGATCAGGCTCTGCTCTTCCGCTATCTGCTCGCCCACCTGGACCAGCACCTCGATCACGCCCACATCCTGGAAGTCGCCCAGGTCGGGGACGGTGATTTGTATCTTGCTCATGGCGCGCCCCCTTACAGCAAGACGCGACGGAAGTCGCCGAGCAGCCCAGCCAGGTACGCGTTGAAGCGCGCGGCGGCCGCGCCGTCTATGACGCGGTGGTCGTAGCTCAGCGACAGCGGCAGGAACTGGCGCGGCAGGAACTGCGCGCCGTCCCAGACCGGCTTGGTCTGGTTGCGCGACAGGCCCAGGATCGCCACTTCCGGCGCATTGATGATGGGCGTGAAGTGCGTGCCGCCTATGCCGCCCAGCGAGCTGATGGTAAAGCAGCCGCCCTGCATGTCGGCCAGGCCCAGCTTGCCGCCACGCGCCTTGGCCGCCAGCTCGGCCATCTCCTCGCTGATCTGGAGCACGCCCTTGCGGTCAGCGTCTTTCAGGACGGGCACGACCAGCCCGTCCGGCGTGTCGGCTGCAAAGCCGACGTGGTAGTACTGCTTGTAGACCAGCGTGTCGCCATCCAGGCTGGAGTTGAACTCCGGGAATTTCCTGAGCGCGGCCACCACCGCCTTGATGACGAACGCCAGCATGGTCACCCTGACGTCGATGCCGGACTTCTTGTTCTCGGCGTTGGTGCTCTTGCGAAACGCCTCCAGCTCGGTGATGTCCGCCTCGTCGTTGTTGGTGACGTGCGGGATCATGACCCAGTTGCGCGCCAGGTTGGCGCCGCTGAGCTTCCTGATGCGCGAGAGCTCCTTGCGCTCGACGGGACCGAACTTCTCAAAGTCCACCTTGGGCCAGGGCAGCAGGCCCAGGCCCGCGCCGCCCACGCCGCTGCTCGCCTGCGCCTGCGTCTGCACCGTCCCGGCCATGACGGCGCGCGTGAATTGCTCCACGTCATCGTGCGTGATGCGGCCCTTGGGTCCGCTGCCGCTGACCTCGGCCAGCGGCACGCCCAGCTGGCGGGCAAAGCGCCGCACGCTGGGGCTGGCATGCGGCAGGCCGGCCGGCGAGCGCGTGGGATCATGCGGCGCGGCGGCAATGGCCGGGGCCGCTGCCGGTGCCACGGACGCCGGCGCTGCCGGCTCGGGTTCCGGCGCCGGCGCGGCGTCGGCTGCTGCAGCTGGCGCTGGCGTGGGTGCCGGCGCCTCGGCTGCAGGCGCCGCAGCGCCCTCGAGCACCGCGATCACGTCGCCGGCGTTGATCTTGTCGCCCATGCTGACGCGCAGCTCCTTCACCTTGCCCGCTGCGCTGGACGGGATCTCCATCGACGCCTTGTCGGACTCGACGGTGACCAGGCTCTGCTCTTGCTCGACCTGATCGCCCACCTGGACCAGGATCTCGATCACGCCCACGTCCTGGAAGTCGCCCAGGTCCGGCACGGTGACCTCGATGCTGCCCCCGGCCGCAGCTGCTGCGGCGGGCGCCGGCGTGGCGGCAGAAGCATCGGGCGCCGACGCGGGCCGTGCCGGCGCGTCCGGGCGCGCATCGGCGGCCGCTTGCTTGTCGTCCCCCTCGTCTTCTTCGTCGCCTGCCTCCGCATCGGCTTCGGCCTCAAGCAACAGCAGCACGCTGCCTTCGCTGATCTTGTCACCCAGCTTGACCTTGAGCTCCCTGACCGTGCCGGCGTGGCTGGACGGAATCTCCATGGACGCCTTGTCCGACTCCACCGTCACCAGGCTTTGCTCTGCCTTGACGGCGTCGCCCTCGGCAACCAGGACCTCGATGATCTCCACCTCGGAGAAGTCGCCGATGTCCGGGACCTTGATTTCAATCAGTGCCATCTTGTCATCCTCCGTTCAGGCGTACAGGGGATCGATCTTGTCGACCTTGATGGCGTACTTCTTGATGGCCTGTGCAACCTTGGCCTTCTCGACTTCACCGGTCCTGACCAGCGCCTGCAGCGCCGCCAGCGTGATGTAGTGGCGGTCGATTTCAAAATGCTCGCGCAGGCGGAATCGGAAATCGCTGCGGCCGTAGCCGTCGGTGCCCAGCACCGTGTAGCTGCGCCCTTCGGGGATGAAGTCCCGGATCTGGTCGGTGTACGACTTGACCCAGTCGGTCGACGCGATGACCGGGCCGGGATGGTCCTGCAACTGTTGCGTCACGAACGGCACCTGCGGCTGCTCGCCCGGATGCAGAAGGTTCCAGCGCCGCACGCCACGGCCCTCGCGCGCCAGCTCGTTGAAGCTGGGGCAGCTCCAGACGTCGGCCTGCACGCCCCAGTCTTCGGCCAGCAGCGCCTGCGCCGCGATCGACTCGCGCAGGATGGTGCCGCTGCCCAGCAGCTGCACGCGGGGCGTGCCCTTGGCCCCGGGCTGGCACAGGTACATGCCCTTGAGGATCTGCTCCTCGGTGCCTTCGGCAAGGCCCGGCATGGCGTAGTTCTCGTTGTGGATGGCGATGTAGTAGAAGATGTCTTCCTGCTTCTCGACCATGCGGTGCAGCCCCTCGCGCATGATGACGGCCACCTCGTGTGCGTACGCCGGCTCGTAGCTCATGCACGATGGCAGCGTGCTGGCCACCAGCAGGCTGTGGCCGTCGGCATGCTGCAGGCCCTCGCCGTTGAGCGTGGTGCGGCCGGCGGTGCCGCCCAGCAGGAACCCGCGCGCGTGCAGGTCGCCGGCGGCCCAGGCCAGGTCGCCAAAGCGCTGGAAGCCAAAGATTGAGTAGTACACGTAGAACGGCAGCATGATGCGGTTGCTGACGCTGTAACTGGTCGCGGCGGCCAGCCAGCTGGCCATGCCGCCTGCCTCGTTGATGCCCTCCTGCAGGACCTGGCCGTCCTTGGCTTCCTTGTAGTACGCGACCTCGCCCTTGTCTATGGGCGTGTACAGCTGCCCCTTGGGGTTGTAGATGCCGATCTGGCGGAACATGCCCTCCATGCCAAACGTGCGCGCCTCGTCCACCACGATGGGGACCACGCGCGGCCCCAGAGCCTTGTCGCGCAGCAGCTGCACGACAAAGCGCACGAACGCCTGCGTCGTGCTGATCTCGCGGCCCTCGCGCGTGGGCTCCAGGATGGCCTTGAACACATCCAGCTGCGGAATGGTGAAGCTCTCGTCGGAATTGACGCGCCGCTGCGGCATGTAGCCGCCCAGCGCCTCGCGCCGCTGGTGCAGGTACTTCATTTCAGGCGTGTCGTCGGCCGGCTTGTAGAACGGCAGGTTGGGCAGCTCGGCGTCGGGGATGGGAATGTTGAAGCGGTCGCGGAACACCTTGATGAACTCGTCCGACATCTGCTTGATCTGGTGCACCGGCATCTTGGCCTGGCCGCCGCCGCCCATGCCGTAGCCCTTGATGGTTCGCACCAGGATCACTTTTGGCTGGCCCTTGTCGGTGTGCTGGGCCGCGTGGAACGCCGCGTAGATCTTCTGCGCATCGTGGCCGCCGTGGCGCAGCTCCCAGATCTCGTCGTCGCTCATGTGCTCGACCAGCTTGAGCGTGCGCGGGTCGCGGCCAAAGAAATGCTCGCGGATGTAAGCGCCGTCGTGCCCCCGGAACGTCTGGTAGTCGCCGTCCAGCGTATCCATCATGACCTTGCGCAGCGCGCCATCCTTGTCGCGCGCCAGCAGCGGGTCCCAGCTGCTGCCCCACAGGCACTTGATGACGTTCCAGCCGGCGCCGCGGAACAGCCCCTCCAGTTCCTGGATGATCTTGCCGTTGCCGCGCACCGGTCCGTCCAGCCGCTGCAGGTTGCAGTTGACGACGAAGATGAGGTTGTCCAGGTTCTCGCGTGCGGCCAGGCCTATGGCGCCGGTGCTCTCGGGCTCGTCCATCTCGCCGTCGCCCAGGAACACCCAGACCTTGCGCCTGGACGTGTCGGCAATGCCGCGCGCGTGCAGGTACTTGAGGAAGCGCGCCTGGTAGATGCCCATCAGCGGGCCCAGGCCCATGGAGACGGTGGGGAAGCGCCAGAAATCGGGCATGAGCCAGGGGTGCGGATAGCTGGGCAGCCCCTTCTTGTAGCCCACTTCCTGGCGGAAATGCAGCATCTGGTCTTCCGTGAGGCGCCCTTCCAGGAACGCGCGCGCGTAGATGCCGGGCGAGCTGTGCCCCTGCAGGTAGACGCAATCGCCGCCGTGCTCTTCGGTCTCCGAATGCCAGAAGTGGTTGAACCCGGTCTCGAACATGGTCGCCACCGACGCGTACGATCCAATGTGCCCGCCCAGCGCGCCGCCGTCTTCCGGATCCAGGCGGTTGGCGCGCACGACCATCATCAGCGAGTTCCAGCGCATGTACGCGCGCAGCCGCCCTTCGATGATCAGGTTGCCCGGGCTGCGCTCCTCCTGGTCGGAGGGGATGGTGTTGACGTATGCCGTGGTCGCTGAAAACGGCATGTCGATCGCGTGCTGCCGTGCGTGGCCCAGCAGCTGCTCCAGCAGGTAGTGGGCGCGCTCGGGGCCCTCGCGCTCGATGACCGCCGACAGTGAATCCATCCATTCACGTGTTTCCTGGGCGTCGATATCGATCGGCGCATTGGGCAATTGGGACATCCCACGTCTCCTTTGAATGACAAGCCAACACCATTATCAGAGAGAATGATCGCGATGCAAAGACACGAATTGGCGCGTCAGCGTGCACCATCCGGCGCGGTGCCGCGTGCTCGCGTGGCGTTTCCCTGAGCCATGGACCCGACGACTGATCCACCCGGCAACGCCCGTTCTACCACAATGCGGCGTCAGTCCGCGCACTGGACCCGCTCTCCGCTGGCGCTTCACCTGGTCGACCTGGCGCCGCTGCTGGCGGTGGTCATGTTCATCGTGGCAGGCGCTGCCATGCTGGGCTACCTGCACCTGGTCGAACGCTGGCACCAGCAGGAAACGCTGCAGCAGGACGCCACGCGCGCGCAGCAGCAGGCACGTGACCACCTGCGCCAGCAACGCGAGCAGCTGGCCCGGCTCGCGAGCGAGCAGATACGCCACAAGGACAGCGGGGTCGCAGCGTTCACCGAGCCGGCGCGGCAGCTGCTGCAGCAGTACCCGGAGCTGCTGCTCATCGGCTGGGTCGACGCGCACGGCAATTGGCTGGCCTCGGTCACCCGACCCGGGGCGCCGCTGCGCCAAGCGCAGGCGCAGAAGCTGATCCGGTCCGGGACCACCGCGTCGCTGCCGGCGGCGTCGGCCACAAGCGGCGACGCCCGCTACCACGTCTACGCAGGCGAGCAGGCGCTGGCCGTCGGCCCCATGGCGGCGCTGCAGATTCCGGTACTTGAAGCCAACCACGTGCGCGGCGAGCTGGTCGCGTTCTACAGCCTGCACGCGCTGCTGAACCAGGCCATGCCCAGGAACCCGGACATGCGCTACGCGGTGGCGCTGCTCGACAACCGCGGGACCGTGCTTGCCGGCCAGAGCATCGCGCCGCGCGCGGGCTGGTGGCACCGCATCACGCGAACCATGCAGGCGCAGGAAGTGGTGGTGCCGCTGCTGGCCGCCGAAGGCGGGCTGGCGCTGCGCACGCAAGCCTGGCCCACGCATGCGGGGCTGGCCGGCAACATCAGCTTCTGGCTCACGTTGACGCTGTTTGGCCTGACCACCTGCCTGCTCATCGCCAACTGGCTGCAGGCGCGGCGCAGCGGGCGGGCGCTGCAGGCGCTGCAGACGGAAACCAGCTTTCGCCGCACCATGGAAAACTCCATGCGAACCGGGCTGCGCGTGCTGGACCTGGACGGCCGCATCAGCTACGTGAACCCGGCCTTCTGCGAGATGACCGGCTGGACGCGCGAGGAGCTGATCGGCCAGACAGCCCCGTATTCGTTCTGGCCGCCCGAGCAGCACGAACGCCTGCATCGCTGCCTGCGCGAGGAACTGACGGGCGGTGTCAGCGCCGCCGGCATGCAGGTGTCGCTGCGCCGCAAGAACGGCAGCCAGTTCGAGGCGCGTCTGTACATCTCGCCACTCATAGACAGCAATGGCCGGCAGACCGGCTGGATGGCGTCCATGACCGACATCACCGAGCCCAACCGCGTACGCTGGCAACTGGCTGCCGCACGCAAGCGCTTCATCACGGTGCTGGAAGCGCTGGGCTCGTCTGTTTCCGTGGCGTCCATCGGTGGCGTCGAGCTGCTGTTTGCCAACACGCTGTACCGTCACTGGTTCGGCGCCAGCGCAGACGGCCACCTGCGCATGGCGCTCAAGGGCGCCACGGCGTCGCACGACGCGGCCAGCACCGACGACCAGCTCGACCAGGTCGATTCGCTGGCCGGATTCCCGCTGGAGACGCTGGCTGCCGAGACGCCGGACGAGCACACCGAGATCTACATCGAAAGGCTGGGCAAGTGGGTGGAGGTGCGGTCGCGATACCTGCACTGGGTCGACGGACGCCTGGTGCAGATGATCATCGCCACCGACGTCACCGCGCGCCATGAAGCCGAGGAGCGGGCCGCCGCGCAGGCCGACCACGCCGAGGCGGTGAACCGGCTGGTCACCATGGGCGAGATGGCGTCCAGCGTCGCGCACGAGCTCAACCAGCCACTGACCGCGATCAGCAACTACTGCACCGGTGCGATTTCGCGGCTGGACCGGGACCAGCTGTCGCCGGCCCAGCTGCGCGAGGTCCTGCAGCGGATGGCGCACCAGGCGCAGCGGGCCGGCCAGGTGATCCGGCACATCCGCGGCTTCGTCAAGCGCAGCGCGCCGCGCCGGCTCCACGTGCCGGCACGGCAGATCGTCGAGCAGGTGGTCGAGCTGGCCGCGGTCGAGCTGCGGCGGCGTGACATTGCGCTGGAGCAGGACTGGCCCAGGCAACTGCCAAGCGTGTACGCCGATCCCGTGCTCATCGAGCAGGTGCTCATGAACCTCATCAGGAACGGCGCCGACGCCATAGACGCCGCCGGCCGCCCCGAGCGGCGTATCCGCCTGTCCGTGCGCGAGGAGCGCAGCCCGCAGCAGACCGTGGTCCGGTTTGCCGTGAGCGATACCGGCACCGGCCTTGCGGCGAAGGCGCTGAAGCGCCTGTACGATCCATTTTTTTCGACCCGGCAGGACGGGATGGGCATAGGCCTGAGCCTGTGCCGCTCCATCGTTGAATCGCACCAGGGTCGCATGTCGGTAGAGAATACTTACAATCAGGATCAGGAACGGGTCGGATGCTGCTTTGCGTTCTGGCTGCCAACCAGCGGCCACGGCCCCCTATCGGAACGTATTGACGAACAGACAGACGCGCGAACCACCATCTCATGAATCGGGTCTCAAGAAGTGCCATGGTCTACGTCGTCGACGACGACGCGGCCGTCCGTGATTCGATACGCTGGCTGCTGGTGGGCCACGACTTCCACGTGCGGGCTTTTGGCTCGGCAGAAGCGTTTCTCTCGCACTACGACCCGGATCGGCCCGGCTGCCTGCTGGTTGACGTCCGCATGGACGGCATGAGCGGGCTGGAGCTGCAAGACCACCTGGTCGCCTCGGGGATGGAGTTGCCGCTGGCGTTCATCACCGGCCATGGCGACCTGCCCATGGCGGTGGAGACCATGAAGAAGGGCGCCGTTGACTTCATTGAAAAGCCCTTTGACGAAGCACAGCTGACCGCGCTGGTCGAGCACCTGCTGGAACAGGCCGCCGCCGCCCAGTCGGCGCGCGAGGCGAGCGCGCGCCGCGAGGCGCTGCTGGGCAAGCTCACCAGCCGTGAATACCAGGTGCTGCAACGCATCGTCGCGGGCCGCCTCAACAAGCAGATCGCCATGGACCTGGGGATCAGCATCAAGACCGTGGAAGCGCACCGCTCCAACGTCATGAGCAAGCTGGAAGCCGACACCATGGCCGACATGCTGAAAATCGCCATCGCCAACAACCTGATGCACAACAATTGATCCGGTGGAGCGCAGGGCCTGCGCAACCGCGCCGGCCATTTCGCGTCCGGCGGCCGCGCCCCCGGCTCCCGCCCCGCACCACACCCTTCCTTTTCCATGACCGCACAAATCATCGACGGCAAGGCGCTGGCCCAGGACATACGCCAGCAGATCCGGCAACAGGTCGCGCAGCTGGGCCCGCAGGCCGTGCCCGGGCTGGCCGTGATCCTGGTCGGCGACGACCCGGCCAGCCAGATCTACGTGCGGCACAAGGTGCGCGCCTGCGAGGAAGTGGGCATGCGCTCCATCGCGCAGCGCCATCCTGCCGACCTCGCCGAGTCGCAGCTGCTGGAGCACCTGGACACACTCAACCGGGACCCGGCCATACACGGCATCCTCGTGCAACTGCCGCTGCCGGCGCACATCTCGGCCGAGCGCGTCATCGACGCCATCGCGCCCGAAAAGGACGTCGACGGGTTTCACCCGGTCAACGCCGGCGCGCTGCTGGGCGGCCGTCCGGGGCTGCGCCCGTGCACGCCGCTGGGCTGCATGCGCATGCTGGCGTCCATCGGGCTGACCGACCTGGGCGGGCGCAGCGCCGTCGTCATCGGCCGCTCCAACATCGTGGGCAAGCCCATGGCGCTGCTGCTGCTGGCCGCCAACGCCACGGTCACCATCTGCCACAGCGCAACGCCCAACCTGGCGCAGGTCACGCGCCAGGCCGACATCCTCGTGGCCGCGGCCGGACGTGCCGGCATGGTCAGCGGCAACATGGTCAAGCCCGGCGCCGTCGTCATCGACGTGGGAATCAACCGCGGCGCCGACGGCAAGCTGTGCGGCGACGTTGATTTTGCCGCCGTGCGCGAGGTGGCCGGCGCGATCACGCCGGTGCCCGGCGGCGTCGGCCCCATGACCATTGCCATGCTGCTGGCCAACACGCTGGACGCGGCCAGGCGCAGCGCCGCATGACGCGCGCTGGCGCGGGCCGCGCTTGATTATCAACCGGCAGCCGCCATCTGAAAACGTATGCCAGAACAGACAAAAGACAACCCCCTGCTTCAATTCAACCAGCTGCCGCGCTTTGACGCGATCCGGCCGGAACACGTCAAGCCGGCGATCACGCAACTGCTTGCGGACGCCGGCCAGGCGCTGGAGCAGGTGGGGCAACCGGACTTTCCCGCCGATTGGCATGCGCTCTCGGCAACGCTGGACGTGGCGGTCGAGCGCCTGGGCCGCGCCTGGGGCAGCGTCTCGCACCTGAAATCCGTGCTGGACTCGCCGCCGCTGCGCGAAGCGTACAACGCGACGCTGCCGGCGGTGGCTGATTTCCATACCCGGCTGGGCGCCGACGAGAAGCTCTACGCAAAGTACAAGGCCATGGACGCGTCCACGCTCAACGCCGAACAACAGCAGGCGCGCAAGAACGCCCTGCGCAACTTCGTGCTGGGCGGTGCCGAGCTGACTGGCGCGGCGCGGGAACGCTTTGCCCAGATCCAGCAGCGCCTGGCCGAGCTCACGCAAAAATTCAGCGAGAATGCGCTGGACGCCACCGACGCCTTTGCGTACTACGCCAGCGCCGACGAGCTGGACGGCGTTCCGCAGGACGTGCTGCAGGCCGCGCGCACTGCGGCAACCGCAGACGGCCGCGATGGCCACAAGCTGACGCTGCACATCCCCTGCTACCTGCCCATCATGCAGTTTGCACGGAACCGGGCGCTGCGCGAGCGCATGTACCACGCGTACGTCACGCGGGCCAGCGAGCAGGCCGCCGATGACGCACGCCAGTACGACAACACCGCCACCATGCACGAGATCCTGGCGCTGCGGCAGGAGGAAGCCGCGCTGCTGGGCTACCCCAACTTTGGCGAACTCTCGCTGGTGCCCAAGATGGCCGAATCAACCGGCCAGGTGCTCGACTTCCTGCGCGAGCTTGCGGCCAGGGCGCGGCCCTGGGCCGAGCGCGACGTGGCCGACCTGCGCCAGTTTGCCGCCAGCTCGCTGGACCTGGACGATCCGCAGGCCTGGGACTGGACTTTCATCAGCGAGCGGCTGAAGGAAGAGCGCTTTGGATTCACCGAGCAGGACGTCAAGCCGTATTTCCCGGCGCCGCGCGTGCTGGCGGGCCTGTTCAAGATCGCCGAAACGCTGTTTGACGTGCAGATCAGCGAAGATGCGGCGCCAGCCTGGCATCCGGACGTGCGCTTTTATCGCATAGCGCGGAACGGCCAGCTGCTTGGGCAGTTTTACTATGACCCCACCGCGCGCACCGGCAAGCGCGGCGGCGCCTGGATGGACGACGCGCGCTCGCGCTGGCTGCGCCCGGACACCGGCACGCTGCAAACGCCGGTGGCGTACCTGGTTTGCAACTTCTCCGCGCCAGGCAACGACCAGCCGGCGCTGATGACGCATTCGGAGGTCATCACGCTGTTCCACGAGTTCGGGCACGGACTGCACCACATGCTCACGCAGGTCGATGAGCTGGACGTGTCCGGGATCAACGGCGTTGAATGGGATGCGGTGGAGCTGCCCAGCCAGTTCATGGAGAACTTCTGCTGGGAGTGGGAAGTGCTGCGCCATCTCACCGCGCACGTCGACAGCGGCGAGCCGCTGCCGCGCGCGCTGTTTGACAAGATGCGCGCCGCCAAGAACTACCAGGCCGGCATGCAGACGCTGCGCCAGATCGAACTGGCGCTGTTTGACATGCTGCTGCACACGGCGCACGACCCGGCTGCCGACCTCCAGCCGCTGGTGCAGTCGGTCCGCGACGAGGTGGCGGTGATCCAGCCGCCGGCATTCAACCGCATGGCGCACACCTTCGGGCACATCTTTGCCGGCGGCTACGCCGCAGGCTACTACAGCTACAAGTGGGCTGAAGTGCTGTCTGCCGATGCGTACGCCGCGTTCGAGGAAACCGCGACTGCCGATGCCACGCCCAATCCCGAGACCGGCCGGCGCTACCGCCAGGCCATCCTGGAAGCTGGCGGCAGCCGGCCGGCCATGGACTCGTTCGTCGCGTTTCGCGGCCGCGAGCCCAGCATGCAGGCGCTGCTGCGCCACCAGGGCATGGCATGATGCGCAGGTTCTCAGCCCCGGAGCATCCGACATGAAATGGCCCACCCTCCCAACCGCTGCGCTGGCGCTGGCCGCGGGCGCGCTGCTCGGCACGGGCGCGCAAGCGCAGGTCTATCGCTCGGTCGATGCGCAGGGACACGTCACGTTCAGCGACACGCCTGGCCCCGCCGCGCAGGCCATCTCGGCCGGCGGCGCAGCCGGTGCCGGCAGCGCGGTGCTGCCGTACGCGTTGCGCCAGGTCCAGGCACGCTACCCGGTGACGCTGTACGCGGGGCCGCAGTGCGCGCCCTGCGACTCCGGGCGCCAGCTGCTGCGCGAGCGCGGCATTCCATTCACCGAGAAATCGGTTGCCAGCGCGGCGGACGTGGAGGCACTGCACCAGCTTGCCGGCGGGACCGAGCTGCCGCTGCTCACCGTGGGCAGCACGCAGGTCAAGGGCTTTGAGGCCGGCACCTGGGGCCAGTACCTGGACGCTGCGGGCTACCCCGCAACCTCGCAGCTGCCGCACAACTGGCAAGCGGCTGCGCCGACGCCGCTGGCCACGCCTGCAACCCCAGCCGCTGATGCCGCGGACGCCGGCAGCAGCGCACGTGATGACAGCGCCGCAGCCCCGGCCCAGCCGGAGCCCGACGCGCTGGCGCCGGCGCGCACGGCAGAAAACCCGGCCGGCATCCGCTTCTGAAGCGCCGCCGGCGCCGCCTCTCCACCCCCGCAGCACAGCCTTCGCGCCGGCAGCACGCCGGCTCGCCGCTGCGCCGCGTCGCGCCTGCTGCCGCGCCCATTCGTGCGCGCGCGGGCATCGTATGATCAAAAACCGTTCACATTGAAACGGTCCGGGCCGCGCGCGCCGCAAGGCAGCCGGCCCGCACAGCACCGATGCGTGAAATACAGATATTCATAGCCTTTGCCGGGTTCGTTGCGCTGCTCCTGTGGGGCGTGCGCATGGTCCAGGCCGGCGTGCAGCGCGGCTTTGGCAAGGCGCTGAGCGCGTGGATGCGCACCGCCATGGGGACCGCGCACCAGGCCTTTGCCATTGGCCTGCTCGTCACCGCAGCGATACAAAGCAGCACGGCCACCGGGCTGCTGGTCAGCAACTTTGCCGTCGACGGGCTGGTTGCACTGGTGCCCGGGCTGGCCGCCATGCTGGGCGCCAACGTGGGCACCACGCTCATCGTGCAGGTGCTCTCGTTCAACCTGTCTGCGCTGGCGCCGGCGCTGATCCTGGCCGGCGTCTGGATGTACCGGCACTACGACCCCGGCCGGCGCCGCGACATAGGCCGGGTCCTGGTCGGCCTCGGGCTGCTGCTGCTCTCGCTGCAGGAGCTGGTCGCCATCTTCGAGCCGGTCAAGTCCGCGCCCTCGCTGCTCGCCGCGCTGGAATTCCTGCGCCAGACGCCCAGCCTGGCGCTGGTTGCCAGCGTGCTCATCACCTGGGCGTCGCACTCCAGCGTCGCGGTGGTCATCCTCATCATGTCGCTGGCCAGCAACGGCCTCATAGACGCGGAGACCGCGTACATCCTGGTGCTGGGCGCCAACGTGGGAACGGCGATCAACCCCATCCTGGAAACCACCACCGACGGCAACCCCGCGCAGCGGCGCGTCCCCGTCGGCAACATGGGAACGCGGCTGGCCGGCTGCGCAGTGGCGCTGGCGCTGCTGCCCTGGTCCGGGCAGGTCATGCAGTTCATGAGCAGCGACAACGCGCGCGCCGTGGCCAACTTCCACCTGGTCTTCAACGTCCTGGTCGCGCTGTGCTTCATGCCCTTTTTGCGGCACTACAGCCGCCTGCTGCAGTGGCTGCTGCCGCAAAAGGTCAACCCGGACGACCCCATGCGCCCGCGCTACCTGGACAACTCGTCGCGCGGCGTTCCCACCATCATCGTCTCGCAGGCCAAGCGCGAGTCGCTGCGCATGACCGACCTGCTTGCCGAATCGCTGACCTTGACGCGGCAGTCGTTCGCGCGCAGCGACGACGGCGTGTCCATCCTCAAGGGACGCCAGCTCAACCAGACGATCAACCAGTTGTACCGCGCCATCAGCACCTTCATTGCGCAGCAGGACCGCGAGATCATGGGTGCCGAGGACGAGCACGCGCTCAAGAACATCCTGACGTTCTCGCTCAACATCACGCGCGCGGCCGGCGTCTCGGACGCGCGGCTGCTCAACCAGTCCGAGCTCCTGCGCTACGCCCGCTGGGGCCTCACGCCCGAGCAGGAATCCGAGCTGGCCGACCTGCTCAAGCGCGTGCAGGGCAACCTGCGCCAGGCCACGGCGCTGTTCGTGTCACCGGACCGCGACATCGCGCGCGAGCTCGCGTTTGAGAAGGATTACTTCCGCGCGCTGGAAGCCCGCACCATCCAGCGCAACCTGCACCACGGCGACGCGGCAGACCCGGCCGCTTTCGAGGCCAGCTCGTTCTACCTGGAGATCATTGGCGACATCGCCGACCTGAACGGCTACCTGGTCGAGGCCATCGCCTACCCCATCCTGCAGGACTTTGGCGAGCTGCGCCCAAACCGCCTGCAAAAGGCCGCGCCAACCGGATCCCGCAAGCCGGGGCACTCATGAGCCAGCACACGGGTCCGGCCCCGGGCCGGTCGTGCGGCCTGCAGCCGGCCAGCACGCCACAAAAAAGCCACCCGAAGGCGGCTTTTCCACGTCGCGCATGCGGCTGATCAGAACTGGGCTTCCTCGGTCGACCCGGCCAGCGCCTGCACGCTGGACGCACCGCCCTGGATCACGGTGGTGACGTCGTCAAAGTAGCCGGCGCCCACTTCCTGCTGGTGCGACACGAAGGTATAGCCCTTCTCGCGTGCGGCAAATTCAGGCTCCTGCACCATCTCGACGTAATGCTTCATGCCTTCGCCGCGTGCGTACTCGTGCGCAAACTCAAAGGTGCGGTACCAGTTGATGTGTATGCCTGCCAGCGTGATGAACTGGTACTTGTAGCCCATGGCCGACAGCTCGTCCTGGAAGCTGGCAATGGTGGCATCGTCCAGGTTCTTCTTCCAGTTGAACGACGGCGAGCAGTTGTACGCCAGTGGCTTGCCCGGCACCTTGGCGTGCACGGCCTCGGCAAACTCGCGCGCAAAGCCCAGGTCCGGCGTGCCCGTCTCGCACCAGACCAGGTCGGCGTACGGCGCGTACGCCACGCCGCGGCTGATCGACTGCTCCAGTCCGTTCCTGACGCGGAAGAAGCCCTCCTGCGTGCGCTCGCCGGTGAGGAACGGCTTGTCGTTTTCGTCAAAATCAGAGGTGATCAGGTTGGCTGCCTCGGCGTCGGTACGGGCAAACACCAGCGAGGGCACGCCCATGACGTCGGCGGCCAGGCGCGCGGCAATCAGCTTTTGCACCGCTTCCTGCGTCGGCACCAGCACCTTGCCGCCCATGTGGCCGCACTTCTTGACCGCAGCCAGCTGGTCCTCGAAGTGCACGCCCGACGCACCGGCGGAAATCATGTTCTTCATCAGCTCAAACGCGTTGAGCACGCCCCCAAAACCAGCTTCTGCGTCGGCGACGATGGGCAGGAAGTAGTCGATGAACTCGTCATCGCCCGGGCCCACGCCGCGGCCCCACTGGATTTCATCGGCGCGCCGGAACGCGTTGTTGATGCGGCGCACCATGGTCGGCACCGAGTCGTACGCATACAGCGACTGGTCCGGGTACATGGTCTCGCTGGTGTTGCCGTCGGCCGCCACCTGCCAGCCGGAGAGGTAGACCGCTTCCAGGCCCGCCTTGGCCTGCTGCACGGCCTGGCCTGCCGTGATCGCACCAAAGGCATTCACATAGCCCTTCTTGGCGCTGCCGTTGACCAGGTCCCACAGCTTTTCGGCGCCGCGCCGGGCCAGCGTGTACGCTATGGGCAGGCTGCCGCGCAGGCGCACCACGTCAGCGGCGCCGTAGCCGCGCTTGATGCCCTTCCAGCGCGCGTTGTTGGCCCAATCCTTTTCCAGCGCGGCAATCTGCTGATCGCGGCTGAGTTGCTCGTTGATGTTTGGCATGGAAGCTCCTGAAGGTTGAAAAAAGAAAAATGGGGCAAGCACGCCAGCACCGGCAAATCCGGCTGGCCCGCTATCTTATATAAGACACAACATTGGGAGTTGATTATATCGGATCGCGGCCATGCAGCGCGAAGACAGGCACGCGCACCGGAGCCGGCCCGCGGATCAGATGGACGGTGGCACAGGAGCAACGACCGGGCCCACGGGCACGCAAGACTGCCGCAGCACGCGCTGGCGGAACGGCCGCCGTGCCGGGCCTGCAGTGGCAACAATGATCACGGCCGCCGTTGCGCGCGCTAGACCAGCGCGCGATCGGCCACGACGATGCCGTCTTCGTCCGCGTACAGCCAATCGCCTGCGCGCACTGGCACGCCATGCAGGCTGACCGCCTCGCCCGCCTGCCCCTGGCCGTGCTTTTGGGTGCGCATGGGCAGCAGCGCCAGCGCGCGGATGGGGATGCCGGCCTCGCGCAGCTCGGCGGCATCGCGGACACAGCCATCAACAACCAGGCCGGCCCAGCCATTGCGCGCGGCCGCAGTCGCCAGGTTGCCGCCCACCAGGGCGCGGCGCAGCGATCCCCCGCCGTCAACCACGAGCACGCGCCCCTGGCCCGGGCTGCGCACGGCCTCGCGCACGAGCGAGTTGTCTTCCAGCGCGCGGACCGTGTGCACCAGCCCGCAAAATCGCTGCAGCGCGCCAAAATCGCGAAACACGGGCGGCAGCACGCGAAACGCGCCGGATGGATCGTCCTCGTGCGCGTCGCACAGGTCGCAGGTGGAGAAAACAGCTGGGTTCATGGCAATCCCCCGGGAGCGGCGCCTCGCCGCGATTGGCCGCCGAATGACCAATGACCTCGGCCCTTGCGGGCCTTGTATGAAAGCCGCCTGCGGCGGCTGATGAAGGTTTGGCGTCAAGCGTTGAGCGTCCAGCGTGTGCACACCACGCTCAACGCCAAACGCCCAACCTCCCCATGGCGCCCCGCCGCGATTCCCCGCTGATGACCGATGATCCCGGCCTTTGCAGGCCTCGTATGAAAGCCGCCTGCGGCGGCTGATGAAGGTTTGGCGTCAAGCGTTCAGCGTCCAGCGTGTGCACACCACGCTCAACGCTCAACCTCTTCAAACGCTCAACCTCCCCATCATGGCGGCGCAGCCGCAATCATCGATGTGCCAACGAGGTCATCCGTCATGCGCCACGCCAAACGCCCAACCTCCCCATGGCGCCCCGCCGCGATTCCCCGCTGATGACCGATGATCCCGGCCTTTGCAGGCCTCGTATGAAAGCCGCCTGCGGCGGCTGATGAAGGTTTGGCGTCAAGCGTTCAGCGTCCAGCGTGTGCACACCACGCTCAACGCTCAACCTCTTCAAACGCTCAACCTCCCCATCATGGCGGCGCAGCCGCAGTCATTGACGCCGCGCAGCGGCGCGGTCATCGATGCGGCAGCGAGGTCATCCGTCATCCGTCATGACGCCACGCCAAACGCTCAACGCCAAACGCCCAACCTCCCCATGGCGCCCCCGCCGCGATTCCCCGCTCAACGCTCAACGCTCAACCTCTTCAAACGCTCAACCTCCCCATCATGGCGGCGAAGCCGCAATCATCAATGCGCCAGCGAGGTCATTCGTCATCCGTCATCCGTCAAGCGCCACGCCCAACCTCCACCAGCCGCACCGTAGCGCAGCAACATTAAAAAGCGCCCAGACCGGGCACCCAACCCGGTCCGGCTTGCGATTCCCGTATTGCAGCGCGGGCCGCCGGCGCTTGTCAAGAGTAAAAAAACAACATACTCGTCAAAAAAAGCAATTTGACGCTTGGAAAGCCCCTGCTTATCCAGTAGCATCAGGCCTGAATCGCGCACCCTTGGCACCCGCAGGCGTGCGCCTCATGAATATCCAAGACAAAAGGAAGACGCACATGGCCACTGCCAAGAACTCCCCCGCAACCAAGCGCAAGCCCAACGCTGCCTTCATGAAGCCGATGACGCCCAGCTCCGAGCTGGCTGCCATCGTGGGCGATCAGCCCCTGCCTCGTACCGAAGTCACCAAGAAGTTGTGGGAGTACATCAAGGCCAACGACCTGCAGGACCCGGCCAACCGTCGCAACATCAACGCCGACGCCAAGCTCAAGCCCATCTTCGGCAAGAAGCAGGTAACCATGTTTGAAATGACCAAGCTGGTCAGCGGCCATCTGTCCTGAACGACGGGCCGGACAATGCAAAAAAGGCTGGCGGCTTCGCCAGCCTTTTTTGTGCCTGCTGCAGGCCGCGACGCACCGGCACCCAGGGTCCGCACCTGCGCCCGGCCGAAGCGATGGCGGCCTCCCCATGGTCACGACCTGATGTTGCGCGGGGAATCACTTCAAGCGCCACGAACTGCGTGGTTGGCCTGCGCATGAAGTTGTCGTCGGTTGCCAGCACCACCGTCTGATGTCCATTGGCCAGCGTCGGTCCCCAGCTCATCGCCTCGAAGTTGTCCACGACCGGCAGTCCGATCCGCCGGCCACGCATCCTGCATGGGCAAGGGCGGCTTCGTCACGGGCCGGCATCGGCCGCACCATCGCCGCGTGGCCGGGTGGACGCCAGGTGGTTGTATCGCCACCACAGGCCAAGCCAGGCCAGCGACGCGCCGCCGGCCATGACCAGCATGGACCAGGCCATGGCAGCTGCGTTGCCCGTGTGGAACACGCCGGTCAGCGCACCGGCCACCGCGCCAAAACCGAACTGCGACACGCCGAACAGGGCCGAGGCGGCGCCTGCGTTGTCGGGGTAGCGGTCGAGCAGGCCGGCGATGGCGTTGGCACCGCTCATGCTCACCGGCGCCACGGCAACGAACAGCGAGCACACCACGGCGGCCAGGCCGCCGGTCTCCGAGCGCGCAAACAGCAGCAGCGCCAGCGTGCCGGCGGTGCTCACCGCTATCCCGGCGCCCAGCATCCTGAGGTAGCCCCAGCGCGTCACGAACCGGCTGTTGAACCAGTTGCCTAGTGTCAGGCCGACGACGTTGAGCCCGAAATACAGGCCAAAGACATCCGGGCGCACGCCAAAGAACTCGATGTACACGTACGGCGAGCCGATGATGTAGCCAAACATGATCGCGTACGACAGGCCGCCGGCCAGCAGGTAGGCCCAGCCGCGGGCGCTGGACAGCACGAGCCGGTACGCAATGAAATGATCCAGCAGGCGCACGTCGCCACGGCGCTCGGGACCGTGCGTCTCGGGCAGGCGCAGCAAAACCAGCGCCACCAGCAGCAGGCCAAAGGCAAACATCAGCCAGAAAATGGCGCGCCAGCCCAGGTAGACAAAGATCTGCCCGCCAAGCAGCGGCGCGATGATGGGCGCAAACGCCATCGCCATCATGACAAAGGACATGGCGCGCGCGGCACGGTTGCCGGACCACATGTCGCGCACCACCGCGCGGCTGGCCGCCGGCATGGCCGAGGCGCCCAGCCCCTGCAGCGCGCGGCCGACGATGAGCAGATGCGCGGTGGGGGCGAGCACGCAAAGGACCGTGGCCAGCAGGTACAGCGCCAGCCCGCCCAGCAGGATGGGGCGGCGCCCGAAGCGGTCGGACAGCGGGCCGCAGACCACCTGGCCTGCGGCCAGTCCGACGAAGTACGCGCTCAAGCTCTGTTCGATCACGGCCGAAGGGACCTGCAGCTCCACGGCAATGGCTGGCATGGCAGGCAGGTACGTGTCTATGGACAGCGGGCCTATCGCCGCCAGCAGTGCCAGCAGGATGATGAGCTCCGCATCGGAGCGCGCGCGGGGCGGCACGTCAGCGGCGCTCCAGCGTGTAGGCGGCCGCGCTGAACGCCACGCCGGGGCCGGCCTTGCCCGGGCCCGTCGTGCCGCGGCGCAGCGCCAGCGCCACGTCCCAGTCCGGCTCAAGCAGCTGCCGCACTTCGGGCTCATGCACGGCAAATGGCGGCCCGTCCATGCGCTCTTGCGCGTATTCCAGCGCAATCAGCAGCCCGCGGGTGCCTGGCGGCAGCCTGCCGTAGACCGCGCGGGCGTAGCGCCGGCGCTGCACCGGCGGCAGCGCGATCAGCGCGGCCCGGTCATACACGGCGGTGCAGCCGGACAGCACCTTTGCATCCACGTCAAGGATGTCCGCCACGATGATCTCGATGCGGCCGGCGCTATAGTGCACGCCGTGCGGCCCGGCCCGGCGCACGGGCGCCAGCCCATGCTCGGCAAAGAACTGCTGCACCGCCAGCGCAGACAGCTCAACGCCCAGGACGTCCAGCCCCCGGTCGGCAAGCCAGCGCAAGTCCAGCGTCTTGCCGCACAGCGGGACCAGCACGCGCGCCTTGGCGGGCAGTTGCAATGCCGCCCAGTGCTGCCGCAGCAGCGGCGTCACTTCGCTCTGATGCCAGCCCGTGCGCCCTTCGCGCCAGCGTGCCAGCCAGTCTTCGTGCGTCATGCAACCCTTTTGCTGATCAAGCCATGACGGATGATCCCGCGGCCCTTGCGGGCCTTGTATGAAAGCCGCCTGCGGCGGCTCATGAAGGTTTGGCGTCAAGCATTCAGCGTCCAGCGTGAGCCCACCACGCCCAACGCTCGACGCTCAACGCTCAACCTCCCCATCATCGCGGCGCAGCCGCAATCATCGATGCGCCAGCAAGGTCATCCGTCATGCGCCACGCCCAACGCTCAACGCCAAACGCCCAACGCTCAACGCTCAACCCCAAACGCCCAACCTCCCCATCACCGCGGCGCAGCCGCAATCATCGATGCGCCAGCGAGGTCATCTGTCATCCGCCACGCCAAACGC
>Ga0265293_10006014_pt1 | contig 19741 bp, 12 predicted proteins | sample Munlanlewell138R_FD_192505 | JGI IMG/M metagenome (GOLD analysis project Ga0265293, IMG submission 192505) | Leachate microbial communities from a municipal landfill in Southern Ontario, Canada - Leachate well 138R | ecosystem: Engineered > Solid waste > Landfill > Unclassified | place: Canada... | reverse complement strand
AACAGAAAATCTCCTAGACAATTTAGAGTCAATCGAAATCCCCGAATTCGGCATAGACTTTGAGGGTATTGATGCATTGAAGCCCGATTATGATTGGGATGGAAAAACTCTGGCGGAGCGCCTGACAGGATACGGGAATAATTTAGAAGAATTCTGGCAGGAAGAAATCGAGCTTATGCTCATTAACATCTGTGACGACGAGGTAACCGGTGACTACTGTGATTCCTTTGCCGATGCGGACACCGGTGAGCTAATATTCAATGTTGCCGGCAAGGCTGTCGCCCAAGCCATTGAGACCATAGATAAAAACGGTTCCTATACGAAGTATCATAATTACTACGCGTGGGATCTGAATACGGATGGAATTAACGATCATTTACAATTCGGTATACTGGCGAAAATACTCTGTTTGAAAGAAGAAGACCCCTGCATCACATTGCCTTCAGAAATTGTGGATGTTGAAAAGATTGAAGCAATTTGGGAAATGAATGTGGCGGCCGCACAAAGGCTTATAGAAGATCTTGCCGCCTTCCTGGATGAAGAAGATCTTTGCAACAGAGAAATGGAAGATCTGATCATTAAGTTGGTTGATGCTATCGACGAAATTGCTGATACCATGACGGCAGCCCATGGCGGTGAACTCTTGCCTCCCGAACTCTTCGGCGGCACGGTACCGGCAGATTGGGTCGGCAAAACCTATGATGATCTGGCAGTATTCTTGAAAAAGGCTAGCCTGCGGGCGCGCAACTATGCCGCACAAATTGACAATGCCGCTTCAACGCTCTGCGGTTCTTTTGCTGATGAGTTGACCAATCCCAATCTTAGCGTCAAACTGGGTGCTGCCATGGCGGTGCTCGAAGACCAAGCCCATGTGGATTGGATTCTCAATCACACGTGGTTCGTCCGCTTTGAAAAAGCAAAAGAACTGCTCGCTATGGATTGGGATCAGCTGAAAACGCTGCTTCCTGATGCGGCAGAAACCATTGACAAGCTCCTTGCCAAAACAGAAAATCTCCTAGACAATTTAGAGTCAATCGAAATCCCCGAATTCGGCATAGACTTTGAGGGTATTGATGCATTGAAGCCCGATTATGATTGGGATGGAAAAACTCTGGCGGAGCGCCTGACACGATACCGGAATAATTTAGAACGATTCTGGCAGGTAGAAATTGTTCCTATGCTCATTGACATCTGTGAAGGCGAGGGTGAGGGCGAAGGCGAAGGTGAAGGCGAAGGTGAAGGCGAAGGTGAAGGCGAAGGTGAAGGCGAAGGCGAAGGTGAGGGCGAAGGTGAGGGCGAAGGTGAAGGCGAAGGTGAAGGCGAAGGTGAAGGTGAAGGCGAAGGCGAAGGTGAAGGCGAAGGTGAAGATGATGAAGTAACCGGTGACTACTGTGATTCCTTTGCCGATGCGGATACCGGTGAGCTAATTTTCAATGTTGCCGGCAAGGCTGTCGCCCAAGCCATTGAAACCATAGATAAAAACGGTTCCTATACGAAGTATCATGATTACTACGCGTGGGATCTGAATACGGATGGAATTAACGATCATTTACAATTCGGTATACTGGCGAAAATACTCTGTTTGAAAGAAGAAGATCCCTGCATCACATTGCCCTCGGAAATTGTGGATGTTGAAAAGATTGAAGCAATTTGGGAAATGAATGTAGCGGCCGCGCAAAGGCTTATTGAAGATCTTGCCGCCTTCCTGGATGAAGAAGATCTTTGCAATAGAGACATGGAAGCGCTGATCATTAAGTTGGTTGATGCTATCGATGAAATTGCTGATACCATGACGGCAGCCCATGGCACTGAACTCTTGCCTCCCGAACTCTTCGGCGGCACGGTACCCGCAGATTGGGTCGGTAAAACCTATGATGATCTGGCAGTATTCTTGAAAAAGGATAGCCTGCAGGTACGCAACTATGCCGCACAAATTGACAGTGCCGCTTCAACGCTCTGTGGTTCTTTTGCTGATGAGTTGACCAACCCAAATCTTAGCGTCAAACTGGGCGCAGCCGTTGCGGCGCTCGAAGACCAAGCCCATGTGGATTGGATTCTCAATCACCCGTGGTTCGTCCGCTTTGAAAAAGCCAAAGAACTGCTCGCTATGGATTGGGATCAACTGAAGATGCTGCTTCCCGATGCGGAAGAAACCATTGACAAGATCCTTGCGAAAACAGAAACTCTCCTAGACAATTTAGAGCGTATCGAAATCCCCGAATTCGGCATAGACTTTGATGGTATTGACGCATTGAAGCCCGATTATGATTGGGATGGAAAAACACTGGCAGAGCGCCTGGAACCCTACGGAAACGATTTAGAACTGTTCTGGCAGACCGAAATTGTTTCTATGTTCATTGATATTTGTGAAGGCGAAGAAGAAGGTGAGGAGCCTGCCGAGGGTGAAGGCGAAGAGCCTGTCGAAGGCGAAGGTGAGGTGCCTGCCGAGGGTGAAGGCGAAGAGCCTGTCGAAGGCGAAGGTGAAGAGCCTATCGAAGGCGAAGAGCCTGTCGAAGGCGAAGAACCTGCCGAAGGCGAAGGCGAAGGCGAAGGCGAGGGCGAAGAGCCTGCCGAAGGTGAAGGTGAAGGTGAAGGCGAAGGTGAAGGCGAAGGTGAGGGTGAAGGCGAAGAGCCTGCCGAAGGTGAAGGCGAGGGCGAAGGCGAGGGCGAAGAGCCTGCCGAAGGTGAAGGCGAAGGAGAAGGTGAAGAGCCTGTACCGGGAGACTATTGCCCGGACTTTACCGATGGGACTACCGGTGAATTAATCTTTAATGTTGCCGGCAAAGCTGTTGCGCAAGCGATCAGGACCATAGACAAAAACAATGGGTATACGCGATTCCATGACTACTACGCATGGGATATCAATACCGATGGCATCAAGGATCACGTACAACTGGGCATATTGGCAAAATTGCTGTGTTTGAATCAGGATGAATGTACGATACTGCCCTTTATTGATGAGGAAGCCCTTCAAAACACCTGGGAAATAAATGTTGAATCGGCTCTATACCTCATTGAAGATATAGCCTATTTCTTGGATGAGGAAGATCTGTGCAGTAAAGATCTGGAAACGCTCCTCCTTAAATTGGTTGATGCACTGGATGAAATTGCCGATATCATGGCGTCGGAACAGGGCAGTGAAATGCTGCCTCCGGAACTCTTTGGCGGCACGATACCGGCCGATTGGGTTGGCAAAACTTTTGATGATCTGGCGGTCTTCTTGAAAAAAGCGACCCTTCGAATGAGCAGCTATGCGGCCCAAATGGGTACTGCCGCGTCAACACTGTGCAGCTCTTTTGCCGACGAGTTGACGAAGCCCAATCTCACGGTTAAATTGGGCGCAGCCATGGCCGCCCTTGAAGACGCAAGTCATGTAGAGCGGATTTTCCAGAATGAGTGGTTCGTCCGCTTTGAAAAAGCAAAAGAATTACTGGCTATGGATTGGGATCAACTCAAGATCCTTGTTCCTGATGCGGAAGAAACAATTGACAAGATCCTCGACAAAACAAAAACACTTCTCGATAATGTCGAAAATATAGCAATACCTGAATTTGGTGTAGATTTCGAAGGTATTGCCCTCTTGAAGCCTGATTCCGATTGGAACGGAAAAACGCTGGGCAGCCGTCTCGCCCCTTATGGAGACGATTTAGAACTCTTCTGGCAAACTGAAATTGTGCCCATGCTTGTTCATATCTGCGACGGCGGAGGTGAAGATGAGTACGAAGGCGAATTTGTGAGTGAAGGTGAGACTCCTGCCGAAGGCGAGATTCCAGTCGAAGGTGAGACTCCTGCCGAAGGCGAGATTCCAGTCGAAGGTGAGACTCCTGTCGAAGGCGAGATTCTTGTCGAAGGTGAAACTCCTGCCGAAGGCGAGATTTCCACCGAAGGTGAAGATGTAATCGATGGTGTAGATGAAGGTGAATATTTTGGCCGTACGACAATAGAACCGGGTCAAATGCAGCCTGTTCGCGGGCCCCGTCCGACTGAGGACACTACCGGAAGCCGCGGCATTTTTGGATGCCGCAATTCCAAGAGTATCGACCATCCCGCCACCACGCTGAAACGCTTTTTAGCCGACTGGCTCCTATTGGGCTTGAGTTTCGCTGCCCTGGCACTATTCAAATTAAAATAGCCGTAAAACACGTTCTGCCGTTAACGGACGGTATAGGTCTTTAGATCGTTATCTATGTAAGGACCGGCTCAAAGTGGGACCGGCTTCCTTACACTATATCTATAGCGCCGGGCTCGGCGTTGATTCCCATGAGCCGAGCCAAGCGCACCCGTAACAATAGCGAACAAGGAAAGTGAAAGGATCGTATTCATGAGAATTCGTCTCGTAATCGTGGTTACCGCAGCACTGTGTTCTTGGTCTCTTATCGCGATGGGCGCAGACGGCATCCTTAGCGTGCGCACTGTTGATCCTCTTGTTAAAGTGTTTCGCGATATAGAACCCTCGGGCCCGGAACATAGCGAAGAACATGTTGCCCGGGGCGAAACGGCCACCTTTCAGACGGTCTTCAAGATCACGGAACCGGCCGATCGTTTCAGCTGCGCCGTCAGCCCTTGGATTCATGAGGACGGTACGCCTTTAACGGCATCAAGCCGCCTGCGCTATGTCGGTTTTTTGAATGTAGACCGGCCCACCCAAAAGCCTTCGCAAGATCAATTGCGCAAACCGCCGGCAGACTATCCCGACATCCTCTTTGAGCGGGAAGACATTCCCCTAAGCGCCCATCTTTGGCAGCCGATCTGGATCACGACGGAAGTGCCCTTGGATGCGCCGGCAGGCACCTACAGCGCTGTAATCACGCTGCAAGTGTGGCAAGGCAAGGATATTGAAACGGTGACCCTTCCCATCACTCTCATCGTGTATCCCGTGACCTTGGACTGCACGCGCCTGTGGGTGACGAACTGGTTTGGCATGCACGCCCGGCACATGGACATTCAGCCGGAATCAGGTTCGGAAGAATATTATGCCTTGCTCCGGCGCTATGCCCGTAATATGGCGGAACATCGCCAGAATGTGGCGCTCATCTCTCCCCTCTCCCTAACCGTCTACAGTCTTGACGATCAAGGGGAAATACAATTTGATTTCTCCGACTTTGACCGATGGGTTTCGATTTTTATTGAAGAGGGCGTCATCGGCCGCATTGAAGGCGGTCATATCGGCGGCAGAAAAGGAGACTGGAACTCTCAGTTTGCCGCCACTATCCGCAGCGTTAAAGACGGGAAGATTGTGGCAGAACGGGTTGATCCCAATAGCGACGAGGCAAGAAACTTCTACAGCCGCTTTTTACCTGCCCTCACCGCCCACTTGAAAGAACGGGGATGGCTGGACTGTTATATGCAGCATCTCGCCGATGAACCGACGGAACTGAATATGGGCAGTTATAAAGACTTGGCGCAATTGGTGCGCGACTATGGGCCCGAACTAAAAACCGTGGAAGCCAATCACAACAAAGATTTGGTAGGCGCCATTGACATCTGGGTGCCCCAGCTCAACTATTACCATGACAGTTACGACCATTACCTGGAACGACAAGCCGCCGGCGATGAAGTCTGGTTCTATACGTGCGTCTTCCCACAGGGCGAATATGCGAACCGCTTCATTGAGCAGCCCCTCATGAAAACCCGATTACTCCACTGGATCAACTTCGTCTATGGCGCTACGGGCTATCTCCATTGGGGCTACAACCGTTGGTACGCAGAAAGCCCCTATACCCATGCCACGCCCGCCCACGCCGGTCCCCCCTATCTCCCCGCCGGCGATGCTTGGATCGTTTATCCGGGTCATGACGGGCCATTGGATTCCATCCGCTGGGAGGCTATGCGCGACGGCGTGGCCGATCATGAGCTGCTGTGCCGACTGGCGGAAGCGGCGCCTGAGAAAGCAAAAGAATTAGCAACCAAACATATCCTCGACTTTGATAAATACAATACAGATGTGGAAGCTTTCCGCGCCACCCGAATCGAACTGCTGAAAGCGCTATGCGAATAAGCCGCCTTTCACGCTGAAGCTGAAGCCTGCCATAACCCTCCCGCCCCACGGTTGGAGGGTTATTCTTTTTTCTCCCTCATGAATGGAGGCATACGGGCACACTTTCCGACCCCTTCGTTAAAGACCAAGGCCTATAAGGCTTTCTGTGGGTGGCCGAAAGCGATTTAAAGGCCAGCCTAAAGCAGCCTCAATATAGGCGAGCATCGCCGCTTTATCTTCGGGAAGTTGCCCCTGCACATCAAGAAAATTACTGACATGATCAGATAGGAGCCGGGTGGGACCGTCCAAAGCTTCCACAAGAAGCCGCGTTTCACGCAGCGCGTCATGGGCAGACAACAAGGTGAGCGCCCCCTTGCGCCACTGCTCATACCACGCCGTATCCGGCATGGGCACGTAGGTACGCAAGCGCAAGAAATCGGGCGGCGCGGCGTTTAACACGGCAGCACTGCCCCGCGCATGCTCCTGCCACCGCTCCAAACCGGCAATGCCAATCATCAGGTAGACGGACAATTCTACACCGGCATCCATCACGTGCCTGTACGCCGTCACCGCCTCCTCCGGCGTCACGCCTTTATTAATGGCGGCAAGGGTTTCCGGATCACCCGATTCCAGCCCCGAATGGATACGGCTAATGCCTGCTTCGGCGATTTCGCGCCATTCGGCTTGGCTTTTCTTGATCAGAAATTTCGCGCTTCCATAGACCGTAATGCGCTCTAGATGAGGGAACCTGGCACGGGCAGCGGCAGCGATCGCAATCATACGCTCGGTGCTCAAGACAGCAGAATTGCCGTCGGCCAAAAAGATCGTGCGTATACCGGGGCCATAGCGGATGAGTGCCTGATCCAAGTCCTCCACAATTTCAGCATGGGGCCGCGCCCGAAAACGCCGATCTTGATACATGCAACAAAAGGTACAGGCATTGTGGGGACAGCCCACCGTGGCTTGGATGACCAGGGAAGCCGCCTCACTGGGCGGCCGATAAACAACACCTTCATAGCGCATAGAAAGTCTTCATCCTCTTTTTTTAGCGTTTATATTGACGGATGGTCCATGATGACATAGACTTGGGTCGGCGTTAAACTGAGCAACGCCCCTATGATCCTAACATCGGGCGTCTTGGTGGTCATTCCCGCTACACGGCCCTTTTTCGCTTTCGAAATCGCTGCTTTATTTGACATTGCAGGGTCAATGTGATACCATTCTGTTAGCACTCCCTATGGTCGAGTGCTAACACCCCGCCCAATGTCTCAAATGGGCGTGTTATATTGAATGTTCCCTAAACCTGGTATTTGCCCATATGAAGGAGAAGTGTATTATGGCAAAGCAACTGTTGTTTGATCATGAAGCCCGGCTGGCACTGCTCAACGGCGTAAATCAACTTGCCGACGCAGTCAAAACCACCCTCGGACCACGGGGCCGCAATGTACTTTTAGAGCGGTCTTTTGGCGCTCCGAAAATTACGAAAGACGGCGTGACCGTAGCCAAGGAAGTGGAAGTCGAAGATCCTTATGAAAATATGGGAGCGCGCATGGTTCGTCAGGCGGCGAGCAAAACCAACGACCTCGCCGGAGACGGTACCACGACGGCTACGGTTCTAGTGCAGAGTTTGGTAGAAAACGGTCTGCGTCAAGTGACTGCCGGCGCCAATCCTGCCCACCTCAAACGAGGCATGGAAAAAGGTTTGGCAGCCGCTTTAGACGCCATCGGCGCCATGGCTAAAAAAATCAAAAACCACGACGAAGTCCGTCAGGTCGCCACCGTATCCGCCAACGGCGATACGACGATTGGCGATATCATTGCCAACGCAATTGAACAAGTGGGCGAAGACGGCGTTATCACCATTGAAGAAGGCAAATCCTTTGACACGGAAATTGAGCTTGTCGATGGCATGCAGTTTGACCGCGGCTATCTGTCCCCTCATTTTGTCAATGACCGCGAAAATATGCGTGTGAACCTGGAAGACGCCTATATCCTGTGTTATGAAAAGAAAATTAGCGCCATCCGCGAATTGCTTCCCCTCTTGCAGAAGATTGCGCAAGCGAGCAAACCGCTGCTTATCATTGCCGAAGACTTGGAAGGCGAAGCGCTGGCGACCCTCGTTGTAAACCGTCTGCGCGGCATTCTTAACGTAGCCGCCATTAAAGCCCCCGCTTTTGGCGATCGGCGCAAAGAAATCTTGCGTGACCTCGCCATTTTAACGGGCGGTCAATTCCTCAGCGAAGATCTGGGTATGAAACTGGAAAACCTGGAACTGAGCCAGCTGGGCACGGCGAAACGGGTCGAAATTACCAAAGATAATACTACCATCATCCAAGGGGGCGGTAAAAAGAAAGACATCAAAGGCCGTATCGATCAGCTCCGTAAAGGTATCGAAACATCCACTTCTGATTATGACCGCGAAAAATTACAGGAACGCCTTGCCAAACTTGCCGGCGGTGTTGCAGTCATTCAGATTGGCGCAGCCAGCGAAATCGAACTGAAAGAGAAGAAAGACCGTGCCGATGACGCCCTTAACGCGACCCGTGCCGCTATTGAAGAAGGCATCGTTGCAGGCGGCGGCGTGCCCCTGCTCCGTGCAGCCGCAAAGGTAAAGGCTTTGGAACTTTCGGGCGACGAGAAAACCGGCGCGAATGTTCTTGCCGCTGCCATGATGCAGCCCCTCGCCCAGATCGCCGTCAACGCGGGTCTGGAAGGCGGCGTTGCGATCAATAACGTTCTTGAAACCAAAGGAAACATCGGTTTCAACGCAGAATCCGGTGAAATGGAAGACTTGGTGAAAGCGGGTATCATTGATCCTGCCAAAGTGATTCGCTACGCCATGCAAAACGCCGTCAGTGTGGCGGGCATGATGATTACCATGGAATGCCTGATCACCGACGCGCCGGAAAAAGACGACGACGAAAAATAACGCTATCTACATTAAAAAAGCGCCGGGAGTTTTCGCTTCCGGCGCTTATTTTTTTACCGATCCATTTTAGCTTAGGGGCAGCATCAATCGTGATTGAAATTCATTTCTTTGACGTCGATGCCATCGATGACCTTCAGCTTATCGCGCATTTCAACGCATTTCTCTAGATCGCCGAACATCTCCAGAATCAGGATCCCGCCCGTTGAACAAAAGTTCTCGTCCACTTCATGCAGTCCCAAGCGGGTCTTGATAAAACAACCGTATTCGGTCAATACCTGCTGCACACGCAAGGCATTTTCACCGCGGTTTTGGATGTGGACACCGAAAATAAGATGTTTACTTATAGTACTTCCCTTCCCGTTCGTTTGTTCCCGCCAAGCGGGATCCGTTGCGGCCAATCATAGGATTTAACACGTATCACGGCTATTATACATAAAGGTCGCGGCCGCCTGCACGTACACCCTTCACAAGCTTTTCGGCACGTTCGCGGCGCGCTGCCGGCATCTCCTCTAATATGGAATCAACCAGGGCATCACCCGACTCTTTGGTCTCTGCTGAGGCATAGTGTTCCAGAAATTCGGCGAAGGTACTCAAGGCGTTTACATCACAATAATTTTTGATCAGGCCCGGTTTGGCAAGGTCCATGAAATCTTTGCCGGTCCGCTTCATACGGTAGCAGCCCGTACAAAAGGACGGGATATAGCCCATACTCGTAATATCCGCAACCACTTCATCCAGATTACGATGATCGCCCAAAGAAAATTGGCTCGTATCGAATTGTTCATCTTCGTTGTATCCGCCCGGATTCGTTCGGCTGCCCGCAGAGATCTGAGACACACCGAGCGCCAACGTTTCATGGCGCATCTCCGGCGTCTCACGGGTGGACATGATAATCCCCGTGTAAGGAACGGTTAGGCGCAGGATGGCGACGAGTTTCTTGAATTCGAGATCCGTCACCGGGATGGGCGGATGAAGTGATAAATCGGAGCCTACGGCAGGCTCAATGCGCGGCACGCTGATCGTATGCGGGCCAATTCCAAAGTGCTTCACCAAATGGGCAATATGCTGCAGCAGCGCGAGCATCTCAAAACGCCAATCGTAGAGACCGAAAAGCACGCCAATACCCACATCATCGATTCCTGCGGCCATGGCGCGGTCCATAGCGGTGATGCGCCAATCGAAATCCCGTTTCTTACCCGCAATATGCACTTTCTTATAGGTGTCGCGGTGATAGGTCTCTTGGAAGAGCTGATAAGTACCGATACGACGCAGTTTCAGTTCTTGAAACTCCTCCAGCGTAAGGGGCGCAATATTCACGTTGACCCGCCGTATTTCGCCCCACTCCGTCTTCATATCATAGATCGTGTCGATACAATCGAAAATATAGTTGATCCCCTCGTTGGGATACGACTCGCCCGCAACAAGGAGAATGCGTTTGTGTCCTTGATCCAAAATAATCTTGGTTTCATTCGCCACTTCATCTTGACGCAGAGCACGGCGCTTCACCTCTTTATTGGCGCGGCGAAAGGCGCAATAAGTGCAGTCATTCGAACAGAGGTTGGAAACATAGAGCGGCGCAAAGAGCACAATACGACGCCCGTAAATCTCCAGCTTCGCTTGGCGCGCTGTATGAAACAACTCTTCCAACAAATCAGGCGATTGGATCGCCATCAATATGGGCACATCTGAATCTTCCAGCCCTTTCAGCTCCAAGGATTTTTGAAGAACCTCGCGTACGTGCACCCTATCCTCAACCGTATTTTCCAGGATATGGTGAATTCGTTCTTCATCAATTGTCACCGACGCATTTTGAACTGTCATGAGAAATATTTCTCCTATGGGAGTTAGTTAAGCTATACCTTGTTTTGAGTGAATGAAAATAAACACAGTACCACACTGTGGTAACGATGGCGAATATTTAAAATATTCCCAAAGTTATCCTTTATTTTATCACTTTTTAGCAGATAAAGGGAGTGTTTCGTGCTGGCGGCTCCATTCTTTGCTGCCGATACGCAGACGATCGGCTTCTTTCCAAAAAAAGTCAACCGTTCGTGAATGGCGCATGTCGGGGCGCCGATACACAATAAAGGGATATTGCTGCGCCAAAACGGTCCGCGCCGCGCTGTTATAGTCTTCCCGCGAAATATTTAAAAGCTCCAACATCTGCGCGCCGCCGCGCCCCCGCGGAATGAAACGGTACAAATGCCAGGCATGGAGCCTCCCCCCCTTGCCTACATAATCGGCCAGAAGGTCGCCTAAAGAAAGGAGGTTCCTGAAGGTAAGCTGAGAGACCACGGTGGACACGGTCACGGAATAGTCCCATTGGCGCAGCTCTTCGAGGCGCTCCAGAATAAGGCGGTGATGGCTGCCTGTGCCCGGAATGTCCGTGCGCAGACAATCATGTTCTTCCCCGTCGGCACTGTCCAAAGGGAGCACAAAGCGGTCCACCACACCGGCGAAGCTATTGTCGGAAGGCATCAAAATGCCGTTGGTGCCCACCTGCACATAAAATCCGCGCGCCTTCGCGGCAGTCGCCGCAAAGCGAAGACCATGACGCCAGGTAAAGGGTTCCCCGCCGCCAATGACAATATTCTTAAAGCCCTCTTCGGCGAGGTCGTCCACCAGCTCTACATATTCCTCTTTAGAAAAAGACTGGAGCTGATGGTCGTTAATACAGAATTTACAAAACATGTTGCAAGCACCGTGCAACATGACAACAGCGATGGACCTATTCATGATGTAAAAGAACCAATCTTGTGTGCTATCTACAATTCGGAAGGATAGTCAGGTCAGCTTATCCACACAGAGCGGAGCGATGTAGACAGCCCAATGTACACTTCTGATGAAGTTCCTCGAAGATAAAATCGCACTATAAAAAATATTTGTTCGTGGTTTCTTAAGGAGACCGAATGCCGTGGCATCTTATGCGCTCTCATCTGCCTGATTAAAGATCCGCGGGCGGATCGATGGGCTCCAGCGGCTCAGGCGCAGCAGCGCTTTCCTCAGAAAGAACGGGCACCGCTTCAGCTGCCGGCAAAGGATGCGCCTCTTCTTGCACGTCCTTATCCCGATCGGCGAGGCTCTCAACAATGTCCACCGGCGTGGAGCGCACCACCAAATCGAAGAGCTCTTCCACCTTTTCGTTTTCCATGCGCGCACAGCCTTTGGAAGAATAGAAGCCCACCGTTTCCGGTGCAACCGTGCCGTGGATACCGAGATCTGTGGGCAGTCCTTCTTTCGTCGGCACCAGCGGCATCCAGCGTGTTCCCAATTCGTTGTCTTCCGAACCTGCATCAATGGCGCCGGCTCCCGGTTTAAACCACACGGGATCTTTTTGTTTGTTGCCGATGACATAGCTGCCCAGCGTAGTCTCATGTCCCGGTTTGCCCAGCCCCACTTTGTAGCGCTTGAAAAAGCCATGGGAGTCGAAGAGGTAGAGATTGCAGGTGCTTCGTTCAATAATGATATAAAAGTCTTTGGGCGTATATTTGAGCCGCTGACCCAAATGAAGTTTCGACGGATCCGTTATGTTGTTCGCCGTCATCAACAGGCCCTGCGTCGTATTCAGTTTGATGCCGATGGAGATGAGCGAATCGCCTTTTTCTACCGAATAGAAACGGCTGTCCGAAGTCTCTTGCGGCGAAAAGATTAATTCCACATTAAGCCTGCCAAGATCATCGGCAACCTCATCCCATTGGGCGGTGCCAATGCTCAGTCGGGGCAAGGCGTCCCGGTACAGATCGCGGGCTTCCTGTTTGTTGCCGGATTTCTCGGCGAGCCTGCCCAAGCCTGCCGTAGCCGCTGCCTGCTGTTCGGGCGCCGCGTTGTCGCGGACGGATTCATAAATCTGCTGTGCCTCATCCTGCTGACCCATCCGCTCATACTGCCGCCCTTTCTCCACATTCAAGGCGGGAAATTCGGGGCTGCCCGCGAAAGTCTCGCAAGCCTTTGATAACAGCTCAAGGGCGCTCTCTTGGTTATCCCGTTTATTTTCAATGGCTGCCTGCAAGAGGATCGCGCGGGGCGTGAACACGGCGTCTCTGCCGTTCAACAGGGGCTTCAGTATTTTCTCAGCCTCATCGTAAGCGGTGCTATTGAAATATTCGTTCGCTTCTTGCAGCTGCTCTTCCATACTGTGTTTGGATGCGGCACCAAGGGCGGGCAATACGCTTCGCGAACGGGCGTAGAGATAGGGACCCACGAGAATGAGAATAAAAAGCAGCGCAACTACGCCTACAATCAACGCTAAACGCGGTTCTGATTTTTTCTTTTTGCCAAAATAGATCTTTTTCATGTTAAATCCTTGAATCTGTAACCCGTGTTAGATCCAGCAGTAATTCCGTACAAGATTGATAGCGTCGGGTGATGTCCCGTCTCAGACATTTCAAAACAACCTTATCCATTTGCGTGGGAATTTCCGCATTCACCGAAGAGGGCCGCGGCCATTTATAAGAAGAACTCAGAATTTGCTTCTGGATCTCTTTGGTCGACTTCCCGCTGCAGGGATGGCGGCCCGAAAAAAGTTCAAACATCGTAATACCGAAAGAGAAAATATCGGAGCGGTGGTCTAGGCTTTTTTTGCGCAGCTGTTCGGGCGACATGTAGAGGCGCGTGCCTCCCACTTCTTTCGCCCAGCGCATACGCCAATTACTCGTCGTTTTAGAAAGCCCAAAGTCCACGATTTTGATCTGTTTACCGTCGCGCGAAAACAAGAAGTTCGCCGGCTTAATATCTCGGTGAACCACGCCATTTTGATGCAGGAAATCGAGTCCTTCACAGAGGCACACAATAATACTCGTCATTTGTTTCATCGTCAAAATTCGGTTATCAATGAAATGTTTCAAGTTATAACCGTCAATATATTCCATAACCAAGCAGCGCCGCAGGTTGCCGTCGTTGTCTTCCTGAATCATAATGTCCTTATCCATCTTAATGATGGTGGGATGATTCAGAGACGCAGCAATGATGATCTCGCGCCGCAAATAATCACGCTTGGCACGTTTCTTATCCAAGTCATAGCGGCGATCCAAAATTTTAATCGCCACCGTAACGTCGCGGACCGGATCCAAGGCCTTATATACCGTACCCATACCGCCGCTGCCTATGGGCGCAATGATCTTATAAGGGCCCACATGGGAAAATTCCAAATCATTGTCTTCATGATGGGTGTTGCGATGAATCTGTTTGCTCTTGGGAGTGGTGCCCAAGCCCGGAATAAGTTTTTTTAAAAAGCTCATGATCTTGCAATCCTCTTGCAGAAAACACGCTCACAGCGCAGCACTAAATCAATTGACGCTAGTTTATCACGGACGCTTATTCCCGTGCCAACCCGTTTTTAATGGCGCTGCGCTTCCAAGCATACTATTGTACCCTGTAGACTAGCCCTGACGCTAGACAGAAACCTTAGTTATTCTCCTTCACGGTATTGCAAAATGATCCACAAAGGACTCTTATACGGCGGCATGGGCATGGGCACGCAAAATGGCGCGGCAACACCACCGCAGCCGATGCCCTTATTTTTTGTTCATGGCCCGCCGTAAAAAAGCAGGGATCGACAAATTCACTTCTTCTTTTTCCGGCACTTCCGCAGGCATGGGCACGCCTAAAGGCAGTTCTTTTTGACCGGACACGCTCTTTTCCGGCTTAGGTTTATTCGGCATAACGCGCTTGGGCGCGGCACTTATCGGCGCTGTTTCCGGTCTCGTATTGATTTCCGGCATTAAGGACGACGGTTTCGCTGCTTCGCTGACCGGAGCCGCTTTCTCAATAACGAGGGGCGTAGGATTAAGGCTTTGTTTCACGGCCTCAGACATGCGCCGGGGCTTCGTATATTCAGAAGGATCCCGTTTCGGGAAGCCCGCAGCAATCACCGTAATTTGAACTTCAGGACGATCGTCCTTATCAATCATGGTGCCTGCAACAATCTTCGCCTCATTGCCGATGCTGTGCATAATAAATTCATTCGCGTTGTTCACTTCTACGGTACGCAAATCTTCGCCGCCCCGAACGTTGATAATCACGCCTTGGGCTCCTTCAATCGTAGACTGCTCAAGCAACGGACAGGTGATCGCTTCTTGCGCCGCACGCAAGGCGCGATCGTTGCCCTCCGCCACGCCAATGCCCATGAGTGCACGGCCGCGCGCTTCCATCACCGTACGCACATCGGCAAAGTCTACGTTAATCAATCCCGGCTCCGTGATCAGCTGCGAAATGGCGCGAACCCCATCATGGAGCACTTCATCCCCTTTGCGGAAAGAATCAATAAAACGCGTGTCTTTATCGCTTAGATAGGCGATGCGGTCGTTGGGCACAACAATCAGGGAGTCCACATGCTCTTCCAGTTCTTCCAGACCGGCCAGCGCATTGTCCATGCGCTCTTTACCCTCATAACTGAAAGGAAGCGTTACAATGGCGACAACAAGTGCCCCCGCCGCGGCCGCCTCTTCCGCCACGATAGGCGATGCGCCGGTGCCCGTCCCGCCGCCCAGACCGGCAGCGAGGAACACCATATCGGCACCTTCCAAGACGCCGCGCACCCGTTCCCGATCATCTTCGCAGGACTGGCGCCCCACTTCAGGCTTGGCGCCCGCTCCCAAACCGCGGCCCCATCCGATCTGCAGACGCGTCGCAGCCAAGGAGCTTTTCAAATCCATGGCATCCGTATTGATCGCGATAAAATCCACATTGGTCATACCCGCTTCAATCATGCGATTAACGGCATTGCCGCCGCCGCCGCCAACTCCGCATACCTTGATCACTGCACCTTTATCAAAACTCTCTCGTTCTTCAAAAGAATCCATAACATGCCCTCCGGCGCTTACGCCTAATAAAGATTAATGCTGCTAATAACACGGTAAAAGGTTCTCGAAACGAAGATCGAGATAATAATCACAGGGGATAAAGCCGTTTTTTTCGTCCCAAAGAATGGCCAAGTTCTCGATTTGGGCTTCGAAGTCGGCACGGCCCCAACGTAGCTCATAAGGTAATTCTTCAAAATACATGCAAAGCGAGTCGTGGCTTTCCGCAGACAATTCCGACAAGGTCAGGTCTTTAGCAAAAGGCAAAGCCTTGAACAAACCCCACAATTTCAGCGCTTCGCCTAGCTCAACGCTTTCAATGGGCTTGCCGATTTCCAAGGCGAAAAGATTGGGAAGGTTCGTGATCAGCGGATCCGTATGAAACGAAAAAGGAGACAGCTCACGTAATACAAATTGGTCTTGATCGATCTCAAATAAATGGTTGTTGACCATAACCGTTGCAATGGGCCGACGCTCGTCAATCCTAAGATACACTTTACGATAACGAAACATTTTTTCAACGGCACAGTGCTTCACATAGGGAAGCGCTTCCAGGCGCCTTTGAACTGCCTCGGCATCAAGAAAAAAGATGTTGTCGTCAACCGTAATGCCTGAAACCCGCTGTATATCTGCTTCGTTCAGCCAATTCAATTGGTCAAAACTAATCTCTTGTACCGAAAAGGAAGGCGACGAAATGACGTAGTAAAAAACACCGATGATGGCGACAGCCCCCAGATAGCCCACCCATCGACCGGAGCGCTTTACTCCAGGATTCTTAACCTTGCCTTTGGCAGCGCCCCGTTGCGACGAAGACTTTTTCCATATCATGGCATCAAGTTCCTCCCTAGGTTGATTTTAAATGGCTTAACAACGGTTGCGCAATACGATTGATATTGCCTGCGCCTAAAATCAAGACCACATCGCCCGATTCCAGATCGGGAACCAACAGTTCCGGAATCCCCTCCATTGCGCCCACCAACTCCACATGGCGCGCGCCCAGCTTGTGGGCGGCATCCACGATGAGACCTGCATCCACACCGGGCATGGGCGCTTCACGGGAAGGATAAATGTCCGTCACCAACGTGCGGTCGGCCAACGCCAAGGCGGCGGCAAATTCATCACAGAAAAATTTGGTGCGGCTGTAGAGATGGGGTTGGAACACGCAGATGATACGCTTCGCGTCCATCCAGCGCGACGCCTCAAGGGTGTGGGTAATTTCCGTGGGATGATGGGCGTAGTCTTCAATAACCACGACACCCTTCTCCTCGCCGCAGAGCTGCATGCGACGACGTACGCCGCCAAAGCTGCGCAGCCCGTCGGCAATCGTGGGGAAGCGGATGCCGAGACATAAGCCGACGGCACAAGCACCCAGCGCATTTTGGATATTATGCTCGCCAATGGTGTTCACCTCCAACGATCCCAAAGTTCCCACAGGCGCCAAACGCGCATCGTGGCAGACCACTTCAAAACTCGTCTTCATATCCGCCAAGCGGTGACCGTAGGAAGGCTGCCCGTCATGGCCGCTGCGCTGCACGCGCACAGCCTGCAACGAAACATCATCGCGCAGTCCGTAGGTCAGCGTGACACTCTCGATTTCAGGAAGGATATCCCGACAATGGGCATCATCGCCGCAGAGGATGGAGTAGCCGTAGAAAGGCGTCGTATTGCAAAAGTCAACAAAGGCGCGCTTGATGCGGTCAATGGTTCCATAATATTCCAAATGCTCGGCATCAATATTCGTGACCACGGCGATGGTGGGATGTAAGCGCAAAAAGGAGCCGTCATGTTCATCGGCTTCCGCCACCAAATAGTCGCCCGTACCCCAACGCGCATTGGTGCCGCTCCGTTGAAGGATACCGCCTACAATGGTGGTCGCGCCGAGATTGGCGCCATCGAGAAAAGCACTGATCATGGAGGTCGTTGTGGTCTTGCCGTGGGTCCCGCCAACGACCACCGCATTGGGTTTAAGACGCATCAAATCGGCTAAGAGATCGCTGCGATGGATCACGGGGATGCCCCGTTCCCGGGCATGGACAATCTCAACATTATCTGCTGGAATGGCGGCGGACATGACAACGATACCCGCATCGCCCACGTGTGACGGGTCATGACCTTCTTTAAAATCAAGGCCGTAGCGTTGTAAACGCGTGGTGATGCCCGACGCCTGTGTATCGGATCCGCTGACTTCATAACCGAGATTCAAGAGGATCTCGGCGAGGCCGCTCATGCCGATGCCACCAACGCCAACAAAATGAACTTTTCGTCGCAATCCATTCACACCAAATTCCTCTATACCCAATATATAGTGTTGAAACAGAGTATATCATAAACGAAAACACAACACAAGGTGTTTGAATGTACAAGCGCAACTTTACGGTCTAGGCTATAGAAATGACGGAAAAAGAGTGGTTTATGAGGATTCTATGGGGCCGCCCGCCCAACACTGACAACATGGACGAAATGGACAGAATGGACAAGACCCGCTGGTTCCCAACTTTCCAGTTGGGAACCCAATAGGACGCGACATTTCATTTCGCAGGGTTCCGCAAAGGCTTTGATCGTTTCGCAACGTTTAGGGTTTTCGTCCATGACCCTAACTGTCGATGGCGGAGCAGGCGGCGGCGCAATCCCTACTTCTTGCGCTATACCCGGATCGCCGCAACACCCCGCAACCACGCTTTGACGCATCCCCTGTAGGGGCGAGATTTATCGCGCCCTAGTGGGTCACCCATTCTAAAATACTGCCCCTAGAAAAGTGCTGTCTCGCCTTGGTTTGAGACGGATTTAAAATTGCATTTACCCTTGATAATGTGCAAGAATACAATCCAAGGACGGAAGGCCTTGTCCGGCATAATATCCAGTTTAATATGAATACGAATAAAGATTGTGAGTTCTAGCGCGAACCCCAAGCACACATGAAAACCCCGGGAGGTTCGCGCTGACCTTAACCTTATATATAAGAGCTACTTAGCGTGTTGACTGAAAACGAACAAGCGCTCTCGACGAACTTTTGGAGGAGGTTCGCGATTTACAGCACTTTTACCCAATGCTATCAGGGGTCAAAATGATAGGCTGTCGCACCCCGCGCGGGTGCGTGTATTGAAACCTCACAGGAGGTTCACTTCCGAGGAATCATCAAATGTCGCACCCCGCGCGGGTGCGTGTATTGAAACCTCAATTCCCATCCAAGTCTCAATCCGCACGCCCGTGTCGCACCCCGCGCGGGTGCGTGTATTGAAACTCCACTCGAGTTGACCGTCGTAATATCTGTTTTGTCGCACCCCGCGCGGGTGCGTGTATTGAAACACAAAATTCTTCATGATTCCTCCTCATGAAGTTATGCGTCGCGCCCCGCGCGGGTGCGTGTATTGAAACGACCATGTTTCAATTCGCTTTCCTATTTCCTTGGTCGCACCCCGCGCGGGTGCGTGTATTGAAACTTGGCTGTTTGATCATAAGAATTTGAACAGTTCGTCGCACCCCGCGCGGGTGCGTGTATTGAAACTTTTCTACACATCGCGTTTGATGTGTAACCAGCGTCGCACCCCGCGCGGGTGCGTGTATTGAAACGGATTAGCCGGATTTTGAACTGGCCGTCGTTCTCGTCGCACCCCGCGCGGGTGCGTGTATTGAAACACAAAATTCTTCATGATTCCTCCTCATGAAGTTATGCGTCGCGCCCCGCGCGGGTGCGTGTATTGAAACGACCATGTTTCAATTCGCTTTCCTATTTCCTTGGTCGCACCCCGCGCGGGTGCGTGTATTGAAACGAGAGCGTCCTTCACGTGTTTGTTAATTAAACCGTCGCACCCCGCGCGGGTGCGTGTATTGAAACGTCCGGTCGGCCATTCACTCCAGAGCGAGCCCGTGTCGCACCCCGCGCGGGTGCGTGTTGCTCGCTGGTTCCCAACTTTCCAGTCTTGTCATTACCCACATCTTGTGGTTATAATCTAACCATAACACTATAGGTAGTGTGTTTATCAGGTGTCAGGAAAGGAAGTATTTATGGATCCGGCATATCTTTGGGCAAATGAAGAA
>Ga0265293_10006013_pt1 | contig 19745 bp, 19 predicted proteins | sample Munlanlewell138R_FD_192505 | JGI IMG/M metagenome (GOLD analysis project Ga0265293, IMG submission 192505) | Leachate microbial communities from a municipal landfill in Southern Ontario, Canada - Leachate well 138R | ecosystem: Engineered > Solid waste > Landfill > Unclassified | place: Canada... | reverse complement strand
CCTGGGAAACATAGGCCTTGAAGAAAGGTCTAAGGGCGACCTTCTCTTCTGGAAGGTCTGCCAGAAAGCGGCCTCGTTCGCCAAGGCCGACGAGAACGACTCTGAGGAGTTCGAGAGCCTCAAGAAACTCTTGAGCAAGAAATACATCGGAAATTTCTCCCTCTTCCAATCGGTCCCCGACATGTGGGGTGTCCAGCAGATCTTTCCCACCATGCCGCTGCACAGGCTCGATGAGGAGCCGACGGTAAAGGGGACGATTGCGGACATCACCTGCGACTCCGACGGAGAGATCAGAAGCTTTGCCGGAGAGAACAGCGACTTTCTCGCCCTCCACGAACTCGAGGCTGGCGAGGACTACTTTCTGGGCACCTTCCTCCTGGGGGCCTACCAGGACACCCTGGGGGACTTTCACAACCTTCTGGGCTGCGTCAACGAGGTCCACATCACCGTGGTAGATGGGAGCTGGAGGATATCGAAGATCGTACGTGGGGACGCTTGCGAGAAGCTCCTCCGCTTCTTCAACTATGACCCTGAGGAGCGTCTCGGCGAGATGATTTCCAGGTGCTGCCTCGGCGAGGCTGAGAGGGAGAAGGCGATGGAGGCGATACGAACGGCTCTCGGTGAATACTCCTACTTCAAGAACAGATATCTTGGGGCTTGATATCGGGCCAAAAAGAGGTTTTTAAGAGATAAGCTGGCGAGAAAGGGGCCGATAGGATCTTGTATCTTAGGGCCCACCCTCCCAGGATGTTCTTTGGCCGGAGCAAGGGCAGGGGAGACGAGATCAAAGCCTTCGTCAGCATAAACTATGGATCCGACCAGATCAGGCACGAGGCCGTGGAGGTTCCCTTTGGAGCTTCCGTCCTCGATGCCCTCAAAGCTGCAGCCAACGTCGAGGTCGCACCAGACGAAAGCTCCACCGGCCATTCGGGCCCGATGGTCACCGCCATAGACGGTTTTTTTAACGGCATCGACCAGGCCTGGATCTACTACGTCTTCGAGCGGGGCGAATCGGGGTGGCGGATCCCAGAAGAGATGCCCGACAGCCTCCGCGTCTCAAACGGCATGAGAATCGGCTGGCGGCTCTACAACTTCAAGGAGCGGGGGGCGGTCCCAAAGGAGGGACCCCTCTGGTCGAGCCGCTGCGCCAGCAAGACCAGAACCTGCGCCCGCCAGTTCCCATGAATGACGAGGGCAATGCAGGAAACCTTCAGAGGCCGCGCAAGTTCGTCTATCCAAATATGGAGAAGTGATGCCAACCATTATGAACCATCTCCGATAAAATTAAGTACCTTACGACCTTACTTAATTGATGGAGGAATTCAGCATATGGATGATTATTGGGCAAGGTGGAGCGAAATACTTCAGCAGATCACGAAGCCCTACGAGTGTCTCGAAAGGGGCATGGCTCCTCCAATACTTCCCGGTGAGAACCTCCTTGGATACTACAGATGCCTTGAGAGCCTGATGAAGCCTCTGGCCCTCCTCCAGGAGAACAGGGAATCTCCGGGGTATCGGCTTATTGAGAATTATGAGGCTCTGGAAGAGCGGCTCGAGCGCCTCTCAACAACCCATCCATGGTTTTCTGAGGACGAGTCCACTCAGGATATCATCGAGCTGCTCGGAGCCCTCACCACCAAAGGCAGCGTTGATCGGGAGCTCTTCGATGAGAAGATCCGAACCCTTGAGAGGAGGATAGAGGAGCTGGAACCTAAATTTGGCCCTCGAAATCGATAAAAGAAGATGCCATCGGTGGAATTCCTGGAAGAGACGCATGCACATAAAATCTCCAGAAGAGAAGTGAGGATGCCCGAGCCCAACCATTGGGCTCGGGCATCTCCTTTGCCCTAAATGATCCAGTGAGGTCGTGCATCTCACCGCCCTGGGCTCGAAGAGTTGCGGTCCTTTGTTGGATAGATGGAAATGTTTTACACGACAAGCTAAGATCATATTATTTAGTAATAAACATTTCGATTGGAATACTACGCACATCCCCCTTCGCCGGAAGATGAGATCCTCTTCGAGAACGATATGAAGTAAAAGAGCTGAGGGCGCAAGGCATCGAAACTTGCGCCCCTTTAACGCCCGGACCGGGAGTCGAACCCGGGTCGAAGCCTCGACAGGGCTTCATGATAGGCCTCTACACTATCCGGACTCAGAGCAAAGTCCCGCCTCCCAGATTCGAACCGGGGACATCGCGGTAGCCGCACGGTGCACCTTTCTGGTGCGTAACCTACTACAGCCGCGCACTCTACCAGGCTGAGTTAAGGCGGGTCCAACGATGCAAAGCCATTCTCGTATTTAGCCCTTTCGATTCATAAGGGCGTGACGCATATCCGTTTCTCTAATTCCGGCGTCAAAAGCTATAAATGAGAATCCCGGTAACTCCATGGGTCATCTCGGCCCAAGAAGCTTCGGCGGAAGGTTTGTGATTACCATGCTCATCGGTCTATTGTCTGACTCTCACGACAACTTTCCGGGCCTCCAGCAGGCCTTGGAGATCTTCAAGAAACGTAAGGTGGAGATGATACTGCATGCGGGAGACGTCATCGCTCCCGGGATGTGCCGCGCCTTCGAGGGATGGGAGGGCGACCTCTTCCTCGTCTATGGAAACAACGACGGCGATAGAACCGGCCTCAAGCGCGACTTCGCCCGGGCAGGTGGCGAGTTTCTCGACGATTTCGGCGAGGTCGAGGCCGATGGTCTGAGGATCGCCCTCCTCCACGGGACCTACGAGCCTCTGGTGAGAGGGCTCGTGGAATCGGGCCTCTACGACGTCGTCGTCCGGGGGCACGATCATCATGTAAGGGTCGTTCCCGGGGAGACGCTGATGATCAACCCCGGCGAGGTCTGGGGCCACTTCACGGGCCGAAAGACGGTGGCGATCCTGGATACGAGTTCCCTCGCGACAGATATCGTGGAGATGGGGTCTCGCCCTTCCATCCTAGACATGACCGGGAGACGGCCGTGAATAAAAAAGAAGGGAAAGAGGAGCGTCGTCAAGAGGGCATGACGGAAGGCTTTTTTCTTGAGCCCCTCGGCCTATATTTAAAGTTGGAGAGGCGCAAAGGCCGACTTAGTAGGATCAGCTATTCCAGAGAAAGACCAGAGGTTCTCATGCCGCCGGAAGAGGAAGAGGGCCTTCTGAGATGCTGGATTGAGGGCGAAGAGGTCCCATGGGAAATCCTCGACCTCTCGAGCCTCACTGAATTCCAAAAAGAGGTCCTGAAATCCGTTGCCTCCATCCCCCCCGGCGAGACCCTGACCTACGGCCAGGTGGCTGAAAGAATCGGCAAGCCCAAAGCCGCGAGAGCTGTAGGTCAGGCCGTGGGAAAAAACCCCTTCCCTCTGATCATCCCCTGTCACCGGGTGGTGGGATCGAAGGATCTAGGGGGCTACAGCTCAGGCCTCGATTTGAAGCGAAGACTTCTGGATATCGAGAGGGACATCTGCCCGAAATAGACTCTCTTGTTGACCATCTCTCATTCGGGTGAAGACGAATTCTCGGACGGAAGGGAGATCTCGCCGCTCATAATTCGACGTTTCACATTGTTTACATGCTGATGGGCGGCAAAACACGGCTCAGGAAGCTTGTGGTCTCTGAGATACCTCCGGGCGAGGTCCAGGGCGGAATCGATGGATACTCCGGTGCCCGGAGCCACCACGATCGGCCTGCACCCCTTCTTGGAGATGAGGACGTAGCCCACCCGTTCACCCTCGTAGACCAGGGGAGAGACGTCCCCCACCCGACCGGGCGGGTCGAAGGCGCCGCAGAGGACGTTCTTGCTCACGCCTATGGTGGGAACGTCCAGGGTCACTCCGATGCTGCTTGCCAGGCCCGCTCGTAGGGGATGGTTGATTCCGCAGCCGTCGACGAAGAGGAGGGTGGGCCTCGTCACCAGCCGCTGGACAGCCTCCAGGGCCGCCGGACCCTCCCGGAAGGATAGAAGCCCCGGAATGTAGGGAAAATTCGTTTCGAGGGCCGTCCAGGAATTTGAGATGAGCCGAAGCGAGGAGTCGAAAGCGACGGCCCCGCTTATTACCATATCTCTGCCGTCTTTTCCCGAGATGAAGGCCTGGTCCACCCCGGCAACCACCTCTTCCGAGAACCGATCCTCAAGGGCGACCCTGGACGCGATCTCGTCCTGAAGCGAATATAAACGCCTCCTCTCTTCGGGGGAAGGGGCCGAAGAGGGCGCCACCTACTTAGCCTCGGTGGGGGGGACGGTCTGGCTGAGGTTGATGGCCAGCTCGCCGATGTTTTTAATGTAGTCGAGCATCCTCTCTATGCTGGTGGCCGCCATCCTCAGGAGGGCGTCCTCGTGCTCGTCGGAGAAGCTCGCGGCCGATACCATCTGGTTGATCTGCCTTCTTAGCTGCCGGCTCTCTTCGATCACCTCGTTCGCCTTTCTCGAACTGAGGGTGAGGAGGGACGATATCGAGTCCTCGACGAGATCCAGAAGCTTAGGAGATATCGTGCCCATCTCCTCGATGGTCTTTGGGGAAAGGGTGCAGTTGCACTTGAGGATCATCGCCGCGATCCTGGCGGCGTGGTCTGCCATCCTCTCGAGGTTTGTGGCCGCCCTGGTGTAGTTGAAGGCGGTGATGGGGTCGAGGGAGTCTTGTTTCACCGAGCCCGACCTGAGGATCTCGGTGAATTGGCGCGATACCAATAGGTAGAGCCGATCGACGTCGTCATCCCTCTGGATGATGTCGGTGGCCATATCCCGATCGTTGGTCAAAAGGGCGCTGAGGGCGTCCTGGATCATCGACCGGACCACCGTCTTAATCCGCCGGAGGGCTCTCTCAGACTGGAGTTCCTCGGGATCGATCAGGTCCTGTATCAAGACCTTGTTGACCGTCTCCTCCAGGATCTCGGGGCCGATCAGCTTCTGGACGATCTGGTGAATATCCCTCTTTTGGTCTGCGGTCATGTGAGCGGAGGTGACTTCCATCGTCCTGTACCCGGAGACGTAGCAGCCGATGATGTCCCTCACCAGGGCGTCGCCCCCCTTCTCTCCGATCTCAAGCCTCGTGACCAGCTCCCTCTCAGACCTGTCGGGAGATAGGACCAGGGCCCCATTGTCGCTCTGAGTGATATAGATAAGGGAACCTGGTTGGATGTCGTTTTTGACAGCCCAGATCTTGGGTAGGGAGACTATGAAGGTCGACTTCCCCGTCCTCTGTACTTTTCTGGTCTCCATAAAATTCCGGCAAATTCAGTTCAGGTGTTCTCTTTTTGCCTCGACCATGTATATTATGCTCTCACATATGTTGCAGATGTGATCTGCGATCCTCTCGAGGTGCTTGTTCACCAGGAGAAGAGGGGTTGCGTCCTCGATCAGATCGGGGTTTCCGCCGATGATCTTGAGGAGGGCGTCCCTCACCTTCTGGTAGAGGGCGTCCACCTCATAATCCCACTTGGTCGTCTCCCTGGCGAGGTCTGCGTCGTTCTCCTTGAAGGCCTTATTAGCCTGAGCCAGCATCTCCCTTGAGATCTCTGCCATCCTCGGTATGTTCTTCAGGTTCTTGACGTGGACCTTATTTTTGGAGTGGACCACAATCCTCGCTATGTCCACCGCCATATCCCCGATCCGCTCGAGATCGATCCCGATCTTGAGAGTGGCGACGATCAGCCGGAGGTCCTTTGCCATCGGCTGCTGAAGTGCCAATAGTTGCATGCACCGCTTCTCAATCCTCAGGCTCAGGTCGTTGATGATCTGATCATCCCTTATGACATCTCTCGCCTTAGTCACGTCGTACTCACGAAGAGCCTCCACCGACTTAGCCACCGCCAGATCGACCTGATCCACCAGCTCCTCCGCGTCCGTCTTCAGCACTTCAAGCTCTCTACGATAACGCTCTCTGTAAGGACTCATCTCTCCCCCTCAATCGCCGATGAACTCATCCGAACCTTCCGGTTATGTAATCCTCGGTGCTCTTCTCCCTGGGGTTTTCGAAGATTTCTTTCGTCTCGCCACACTCGATCAGCACTCCGAGGAGGAAGTAGGCCGTGTAGTCGGATACCCGGGCTGCTTGCTGCATATTGTGGGTCACGATCACCTGGGTGTACGATCCCCTCAGCTCGTCCATCAGCTCCTCGATCTTTGCCGTCGACACGGGGTCCAGGGCGCTGCAGGGCTCGTCGAAGAGGATTACATCCGGCTTCATGGCGAGGGTCCTCGCGATGCAGAGTCTCTGCTGCTGCCCACCGGAGAGCCCCATGGCGGGTTTATCGAGCCGGTCAGATACTTCTTCCCAGAGGGCGGCGTCTTTAAGGCTCCCCTCCACGATCTTGTCCACGTTCTTAACCCCGTGAATTCTTGGGCCGTAGGCGATATTTTCGTAGATGGACATGGGGAAGGGGTTCGGCTTCTGAAAGACCATGCCGACGTTCTTTCGAAGCTCCACCACGTCCGTATCCTTGTCGTAGATGTTGACGCCGTTGTAGAGGACCTCTCCCTCGATCCGAACTATGTCGACGAGGTCGTTCATCCGATTGAGACAGCGAATGAAGGTGGACTTCCCGCAACCTGACGGGCCAATCAGAGCTGTGATCTGATTTTCGTTGATGCCGATCGATATATCTTTCAGGGCGTGGTTCTCGCCGTACCACAAGTTCAAGTTCTTCGACTCAATCTTGAAAGACATTGTAAGACCCCATAAATAAAATTTGGCCCAAAGTCGCCCATCTTCATGCTGCACCTTCCGACGAACTTGCGGCCGGGAAGAACCCCTCCTCCTCCATGATCCTCTGACCCCTGGGCCCCAAGACGAAATCTATGAACTCGGCCTCGCTTTCGCTGGTCCCGTTCCAGGTATAAAGGTACAACGGCCTCGACAGCTTGTAGCTCCGGTCCTTGACATTTGCAGCCGAGGGGCTGACCCCATCGATGGCCACTGCGCGGATTTCGCCGGTCTTGGCGTATCCTATGCCCAGGTACCCTATCGCCTTGTCGCTCTGGACTATGAGGGTCTTTATCTCTGCGTTCTCCATGGCGTTTACCTCGACCCCCTCGGTCTCTGCTCGGATGCTGCCCATGATCATCTCATTGAAGGTATCGCCGGTCCCAGAACCTGGGATTCTCGCTACGGGAAGGATCGGCTCGTCGGGACCGCCGACGGCTTTCCAGTTATAGATCTCGCCGGAGTATATCTTCGAGACTTCCTCTGAGGTAAGGCCCGTCACGCCTGCATCATAAATCTCTCGGCTGACCACAACAGCGATGGCATCATAGCCTATGAGATGCTCTGTGAAATGGTCTCCGAATCGCTGAACCTCCGACTCCTTCACCTCTCGGGAGGCCATGCCGATGTCTGCGAGACCGGCGGCCACGTCCTGAATTCCCCGCCCAGATCCGCCGCTGCTCACCTGAACTCCGATCTCGTCCTGGTTTAGGTTGAAGACCTCCGCGCACCTCTCCACAGCCGGAAGAACTGTGGTCGATCCGGTAATGACTAGGCTCTCTCTCGCGCCCTCGTCGACGCACCCGGCGCCCATGAAGACCAAGAATGCCGCCGTCAGAAGCTGAATCCTTCGTGATCTATCAGGTTCGCTCAATCGTTCAAACCTCATCGTATCCTTATATATAGCATTTCCCTATATAGCCGATATACGATTTTCCTATATAGCCTATATACAGTGCTGTCGAGGGTGGCGAGGGCGCACGAAATATTTATATAGAACTTCAAACTGCTGATGACCAGAACGAAAGGGGAGGACCCGATTTGGCTGGCTTAACAAACGCTCCTATACTGATCCTAAAAGAAGGACATAAGCGCGAGACCGGAAAGGCAGCTCAGCACAAAAACATCATGGCGGCGAAGGCTATAGCTGAGGCCTTGAAGACGACTCTCGGCCCCAAGGGGATGGACAAGATGATGGTAGACGGCTCAGGAGATGTCGTAATTACCAATGACGGGGCCACCATCCTCAGGGAGATGGATATTGAACATCCTGTGGCGAAGATGATCGTCGAGGTGGCCCGGGCCCAAGAGGACGAGGTAGGGGACGGGACCACTACCGCCGTCGTCCTCGCCGGAGGGCTCCTCGATAACGCCGAGGAGCTGATCAACATAGGCGTCCACCCCACGGTGATCGTCCAGGGCTATAAAGCGGCCCAGCAGAAGGCTTATGAGTTCCTGGAGGAGATGGCGGTGTCCGTCTCAAAGGAGGAACGCGAAATCCTGAAGAAGATCGCCGGGACCGCCATGACCGGGAAGGGCATCGAGATCTTCAAGGAGAAGCTCACCGAGATCTGCGTCGACGCCGCCGCGGCCATCGAGGAGGATGGGCAAGTGGACGTCGAGGAGAGGGTCAACTTCGTCAAGATAGGCAGCGGCTCAGTGAAGGATACGGAGCTCTGCGAGGGGGTGGTCCTGGACAAGGAGAGGCTAAACCCCGATATGCCGAAGAAGGTGGCCGGAGCGAGAATCGCCCTTCTGGACAGCACCCTGGAGCTGAAGAAGCTCTCCACCGACGCCAAGGTCACCATAAAAAGCCCCGAAAGCCTCAGCAGCTTCCGGGAGGGGGAGGACGAGGTATTGAGGGAGAAGGTCGACGCCATGGCCAAGGTCGGCGCAAACGTCGTCTTCTGCAAGCAGGGCATAGGAGCTTACGCCTCCCGGTACCTGGCAAACTATGGGATCATCGCCGCAAGGAGGGTCAGCGACGAGGATATGAAGTTCTTGGCTCTCTCCACCGGCGGAAAGATCGTCACCGACCCCCTGGAGATGGCTGGAGAAGACCTGGGATCCGCCGACCTCGTCAGGGAGAGGAAGGTCGGAAAGGAGAAAAAGATGATCTTCGTCGAGGGATGCCACGGCGCCAAGGCCGTGACCGTGGTCATCCACGGCTCCAGCGAGCAGATCCGGGATAACGTCGAGAGAGCTCTTGAGGATGCCCTCTGGTCTGTAGCGACGGTCCTCGGTTCGAAAAAGATCGTTCCCGGTGGGGGCGCCCCCGAGATCGAGGTGGCGGAGAAGCTCCGGCAGTACGCCTCGACCATGAGCGGCAGAGATCAGCTCGCGGTCAGGGCCTTCGCCGACGCCGTCGAGGAGATCCCCCTGAACCTGGCCGAGAACGCCGGTTTCGACTCCATCGACGCCCTGGTGAACCTCCGGTCCAGCCACGGCGCCGGAAATAAGACCTATGGCCTCGACATCGAGACCGGCAAGCCCGCCGACATGATGAAGCAGGGGGTAGTCGAGCCTCTCAAGGTTAAAACCCAGGCGATCAAGTCTGGCACCGCCGCCGCCACTTTAGTCCTCAGGGTCGACGACGTCATCGCGGCCAAGGTCGAGGGCCTCAAGCCGAAGCCAGGCCAGAGCCCCCACGACTACACCCGGCAGCCCATGATGCCCCCCATGATGTAGAGGGGCCGGTCGAAGGATGGGAGTTGGAGGGCCAATTTAGCCCTCCGTTCCCGATCCGATCAGCTTTTCGTCGATTATCTTCAGTGCCTCTTGACGATACGGGGTGGTTTATGAAGGCGAAGCACAGAGAAAATGAGAACAAGCTCTCCGAGAGGAAGACCGCGCCGGCCGGGAAGGGCTCCGAGGCCGAAGAGGTGGCCGAGGGATCGGAAAGTCTGGACGTGGATGAGCTGGACCCAAAAGAGCTGGCTGAGCAGCTCGAAGAGGCGAAAAAAGCGGCTGAGGAGCGGCTCGATCAGCTCCTGCGGTGCAGGGCGGAGCTCGACAACACCATCAAGCGAGCCGCCCGGGAGAAGGAGGCCCTCACAGATCGCGCCTCGGAAAGGCTGATATCAAAGCTTCTGCCCGTCCTCGACAGCCTCGATCAGGCCGCAAAGCAGGTAGAGGGGATGGAGAGGGTCAGAAAGCAGCTTTTAGATGTCCTCAAGACTGAGGGCCTTTCGCCGATCGAGGCGATGGGAGAGAAGTTTGATCCCTACAGACACGAGGCCTTGATGATGGTCGAGTCCGAAGAATATGACGAAGGGACAGTGATCGAGGAGGTACAGCACGGCTACGCCCTCAACTCTCGAGTGATCCGCTTCTCCAAGGTCCTCGTATCCAAAAAACGGTAAATATTCAAAAGTTTGATTTCGAGAAGGTGATAACGTGTCCAAGATCATAGGCATAGACCTGGGAACCAGCAATTCAGCCGCCGCCGTTCTGATCGGCGGAAAGCCCACCATGATCCCCAGCGCAGAAGGGACGAGCATCGTCGCCGGAGGAAAGGCTTTCCCCTCTTACGTCGCCTTCACCAAGGACGGCCAGAGGCTGGTGGGAGAGCCGGCCCGAAGGCAGGCTGCGACCAACCCCGACGGCACCATAACAGGGATCAAGCGGAAGATGGGTCAGGAATATAAGGTGGAGGTCTACGGCAAGTCCTACACCCCTCAGGACATATCCTCTTACATCCTACGAAAGATCAAGGAGGATGCCGAGTCTTACCTGGGCGAGAAGGTGGAGAAGGCCGTAATCACCGTTCCCGCCTACTTCAACGACAACCAGAGGCAGGCCACCAAGGATGCCGGCACCATAGCTGGCCTCGACGTGGTCAGGATCATCAACGAGCCGACGGCCGCTGCCCTCGCCTACGGCGCTGATAAGGAGGGGGAGGCGACTCTCATGGTCTTCGACTTCGGCGGAGGGACCCTCGACGTCACCATCATGGAGGCGGGCGAGGGGGTCTTCGAAGTGAAGTCGACGAGCGGCGATACCCAGCTCGGGGGCCGGGACATGGACGATATCCTGACCGAGTACGTCGTCGAGAAGTTCAGGCAGGAGTCAGGGGTCAACCTCAAAGGCGATCGGATGGCGATGCAGAGGCTGAGAGAGGCGGTGGAGATCGCGAAGATCGAGCTCTCCAGCGTACTCACGACGACGATCAACCTCCCCTACATCACCGCCGACCAGACCGGCCCGAAGCACCTGGAGATGACCATCACCAGGGCGAAGCTGGAGGAGCTGGTAAAAGACGTCCTGGAGCGGTGTCGCGGCCCCATGACCCAGGCGCTTCAAGATGCGAAGCTGGATAAGAGCGGAATCGACAAGATAATCCTCGTCGGCGGCCCCACCCGGATGCCCGCGGTCAGAAAGTTCGTCAGCGAGTTCATGGGAAAGGAGGCCGAAAGGGGCGTCGACCCCATGGAGTGCGTCGCCATCGGCGCTGCGATCCAAGGCGGAGTTCTCGGAGGCGAGGTGAAGGACATCCTCCTTTTGGACGTGACCCCCCTATCCCTCGGAATCGAGACCCTCGGCGGCGTAGACACAAAGCTGATCGAGAGGAACACCACCATCCCCACCAGAAAGAGTCAGATCTTCACCACCGCCGCCGACAACCAGACCTCCGTTGAGATCCACGTCCTCCAGGGTGAGAGGCCCATGGCGAAAGACAACACCTCCCTGGGGAGGTTCACCCTCACGGGGATCCCACCGGCACCCCGGGGGATACCCCAGATCGAGGTGACCTTCGACATCGACGCTAACGGAATCCTGAACGTCAATGCGAAGGATCTCGCAACAGGCAAAGAGCAGGCGATCACCATCTCTGCCCCTCACAAGCTATCTCAGAACGAGATCGAGCGGAAGGTTAGGGAGGCCGAGGAGCACGCCTACGAGGACATCAAGAGGAAGGAGGAGATCGAGGCGAAGAACCAGGCCGAGACCCTCGTCTACACGGCGGAGAAGACCCTAAAAGAGGCCGGAGATATAGCCACCTCCGACCAGAGGGAGAAGATCGAGAAGGCGATCGAGGAGACGAAGGAGGCTCTCGCCGGAGGAGAGATCGAGAAGATCAAGGAGAAGGCAGAATTGCTCCAGAACGCCATCTACGAGCTCTCCACGGCGATGTATCAGAAAGCAGCTGAACAGCAGAAACAACAGCAAGAGCAACAACAGCAGCAGAGTCCGCAGGGCTCAAGCTCAGCCTCCGGCGAGACGATCGACGCCGATTTCGAGGTTGTCAACGATAAGAAATAAGCCCGATGAAGGTCGAACGGATCCCTGAAGATCTTGGACTGAGGATGCCGGAGAGGATGATCGGTGGCAGGCAACAAAAGAGACTACTACGAGGTTCTCGGAGTCGGAAAAGAGGCGGACCCAAAGGAGATCAAGAGCGCTTACCGTAAGCTCGCCCTAAAGTATCACCCCGATCAGTCCCAGGAGCCCGACGCCGAGGAGAGGTTCAAGGAGATCTCTGAGGCCTACGCCGTCCTCTCCGACCCGGACAAGAGGAAGCAGTACGACCAGTTCGGCCACGCCGGGATCGACGGCCGTTACTCCCAGGAGGATATCTTCAGGGGCGTAGACTTCGAGGACCTCCTCCGGGGCTTCGGCTTCGGAGGTGGCGGGGGGTTTGGCGGTGGAAGCATCTTCGACCTCTTCTTTGGAGGCGGCGGCCGAGGCGGCAGGAGGGGTCCGGCCCGGGGGCGCGACCTCCGCTACGACCTCGCCATGACCCTGGAGGAGGTGGCGACGGGCCTTGAGACCTCCATCGAGGTTCCGAGGATGGAGAAGTGTCCCACCTGCAATGGGATGGGGGCGAAGCCCGGAACTTCTCCCCAGACCTGTGACCAGTGCGGCGGCTCAGGCCAGACGACCCGGGTACAGAACACCCCCTTCGGACAGATGATGACCTCGACCACCTGCTCGAAATGCGGTGGGAGGGGCCAGATCGTATCAGACCCCTGCACCGAGTGTCGAGGCTCGGGCAGGGTCAGAAAGAACAGGACGATCAGCGTCAAGATCCCGGCGGGGGTCGAGACCGGCCAGCACCTCCGGCTCGGGGGGCAGGGGGAGGCGTCCCCCGATCCCGGAGGCGAATCTGGCGACCTGTACGTCTTCGTCAACGTTCGGCCCCATCCCCTCTTCAAGAGGGCCGACGACGACCTCCTCTATGAGTCTCCCCTGACAATCACCCAGGCGGCCCTGGGGACGGAGCTGGAGGTTCCGACCCTGGACGGGAAGAGGGCGAGGGTGAAGATCCCGGCCGGGACCCAGAGCGGTTCGGTCTTCCGGCTGAAGGGAAAGGGGATTCCCAGGCTCCACGGCTTCGGCGGCACCGGCGACATGCATGTCCGGGTGAACGTCAAGACCCCCACGGGCCTATCCGGAAGGCAGAGGGAGCTCCTCGAGGAGCTGGCCGCCGAGTTCGGAGAGGGGAAGAAAGAGGCAAAGGTGAAAGAGGCAGAGGGCGCGAAAAAAAAGGAGAGGCCGCCCTCTGATAAGAAGGAGAAGGGCTTCATCGGCAAGATCGTCGACGAGGTAAAGGGCGCAGTCCAGTGAGCCTTCCGGGCCGTCCCTCCATAGATTTACCTCCATAGATTTATTCTGTCCTAAGAGGGACCCTCTATCCTCTATATATCTTCTCTTTTTTCCTTTTCTATCCCTCGATCGCCCCCATCTTAGTCTCGATTGATATCTCCTTGTCCAACCGGTGATCGATCTTCACCGACGTTATGATCCTTCCGACCCCCATCCCCGCCAGGACCTCGTCGGCTCTCTCCACCGCCTTGAAGATCTCGGCCATAGACCCCGCCTCGATGACGGTGCACATGGGAGTTGGAACGAAATTGAGCCCCGACTCCTTCAGAACCTGATGGACGGCCTGAACGTACTTGCTGGCGCTGGTGCCGGCCCCCATCGTTATCATGCTAAGTTCCGCCACTATCATGAAAGAGCCATTTCGCGGAAAAGGATAAAAAAGTTTTTAGGGATTTCGCACCATCACTGTATCTCCCGAAGGATCGCGTCCACCGAAGCCGCCGGGTTCGGCGACTCGGTGATCGACCTTCCGACGATCAGGCTATCGGCCCCCGCCGCCAGAGCCGCCCGGGGAGAGCCGCCCTGGGCTCCGACCCCAGGCGATATGATCGCCCGCTCTCCGACGATCGACCTGATCAGCCTTATCCGTTCGGGCCGAGTGGCCGGGGCGACTACGCCATCTACATCGCATTCTTTCGCCACCCTCGCCAGCCTCTCGGCTGCCGGAGCCATGAACTCCACAGCGCCGGGATGGCTCATCTCCGTCACGGCGAAGGCAAGGGCGCCGTACTCTCTGGCAACATTGACGCAGGCCGAGAGGCTGTCTCTTCCGGCGAAGGCGTGGGCGATGATCCCTGCCGCCCCCGCCTCCAGAACCTGCTCGGAGATGAGGGTGTTGGTGTTGGGGATGTCGGCGATCTTCAGGTCTGCGATGACTGGCGCCATCGAGGAGATCTCCCCGACGATATCGAGCCCCGCCGCCAGGATCAGGGGGTAGCCGACCTTTACATAGTCGATCCTGTCCTTCAGGGCAGAGGCGAGGCTGAGGGCCTTCTCTTCGGAGAGGACGTCGAGGGCGAGGATGAGCCGAGAGTTTCTGATCATGTGTTCGAGGTGGGCTTGCGGGATATTTACCTTTTCTACTTCAGCCTAATTTACGCAAGAGATCGTCCGGCCCATCCGGCTCGGCTCATCCCCTCTTTCCGGTTGCTTTGAAGAAGGTGTAGCAGAAGACCCCGTCCTCCTCGGCCGTCCGATAGAGGTCCCGCACCCCAACGTCAAACTCCCCCGCCCCCATCATCCCCGCCGCCAGGGCCGCATCCCGGACCCCCTCGATCATGGCGGTGAAGGTCTTCCTCGTGAACCCATCGGCCATGGCGGGCCTAGACCCGTCGGCGTAGACCATCCGGGGCGAGACGGAGACATCGGCGAATCCGGCCCGGGTGAGGAGGGGGTAAAGCTCCCGGCCGATCATGGCGTTTCCGCCCGCCCGCTCCTGGAGCCTCACCTGGCAGCCGATCACCTTCCGGGCGGCGAGGCTGTCGGGGTGGAAGTATGTGGAGCCGTGGTCGCCCTCTATCGCCGTGATCGTCCCTCCGGGCTTTATGAACTCCTTGAGGATCAAGAGCGCCTCGACGGGCCTCGGCAGGTGCTCCAGAACGAAGCAAACGAAGAGGTGGTCGAAGGTTCCCTTCGGGAAGGGGAGGTGGAAGATGTCCCCCTGGAGGACCCGGACGTTTGCGAGGCCCTCCTCCTCGGCCTTCCTCTTCGCCTCGGCGGCGGAGGATCGGGAGATGTCGAGGGAGATTATCTTCGTCCCTGGGCTATTTTTGGCGAGGGGGACGGTCTGGGCTCCGACGCCGCAGCCCGCCTCCAGGACGAGAGATCCCGGCGGGTAGGAGGTGTCGGAGTGGAGGAGGTCGACGAGGGTGGCGGCCTGGTCCAGGAGCCGGGTGCTCTCCCTCGGGTGGTAGCCGTGGACGTACGGATCGACCATGAACGGCTTTTTGCCGCGTGTTTATATATCAGGATTTCCGCCGACTGCGAAGCGAAATTGGAGAGAGGTCGGATTTGGCCGCAGGCCATATTTTGAGGGTCATCTGAAGAGATTTAGAAAACATACCTGAAGTCAACACATATTAATTCAGGTAACTACTCACCCCTCGACCACCCAATTTATTATTTTAGAAAATATATTATTTCATCGCAGCGGCAATAGATAACACAACGTGTGGAGAACGTGGCCAGATGATGTCATTTTCTATTTTATTCGAATACCCCGCTGCTTGCTGCGGGATGCGCCGCCACCAGTTTGACTTTGGCACGAGTTTGTAGTCAGATTATCCTAAGCACCTGAAACCAATACCATCAGACTGATTTTGGGGTACACGAGTAATTACTTTCGATTCATATAAACCCAAGATAACGTTCAGCTAACAAATTATGAATAAGTAAACGTTTCATATAAACCCGATCTTATATTCAGCTGAAAACTATCATTTTATTCCATCTAAGTGTTGCCATCTATTGAGGTCCAACTTATGGATGTATTGGCATGAGCAGAAAAAACACAAAAAGAAAATGGAAATTATGGGCGAGTTCACCTTATGATAGATCCAAGACGAGTCATAAAGTCTCTAAAGTGTTGGCCTCAGATACGAGAATCTCTATTCTCGAAATGCTCGTTTCGAGGCGCATGACTTTAACTGAGATGTCAAAAAAACTCGATGTTCCAAAATCAACAGTCCATAGAAATCTAATCGTACTAACAAGTTTACATCTGATTAGAAAAAATAATGAAGAGCGTAAATGGGTCTATTATGATCTAACGAAAGAGGGGGAACGATTAATTATCTCGATAGAAACATTATATATAAATTTAATGTCCGAATTATAAAAATGTATTAAAACTTATCCGTAGATGGGGGACCCTTTACGGTAAATTTTCTGCTGCTTCGGTTATGGTGTATCGCTCCAAAGGTTCCATCAGCGGCTGCTCATCTTCGCTCGGAACTGCGGCAAAAGCTTCACTCAGATCTACTACGGCGCCACCATCCGTGATACAATACAGGTTGTCCATGATGCCATCCATGACGTAAGGCTCGTCTCCAAGACCATCTCCGTCTGCGTCTACCCCTTCGTGACCACTCCAATAGTTGCCCATGTAGCCGACAAAGCCGGAGCCGTTATATCGATACGTTATCGGTTCGGTCGAGTTCCAGAAATTGGTCAGGTTTTTGTTGTCGGGATCGGAAAGAGAAGTCGCAGAAATGGCGTTGTTCTTGATATTGTTCCTGAAATCGTTCAAGTAGATCTCGTTTTCGTTTGAACCTACAAGAGAGATGCCATTCTCGTTGTTGCTGGCGTTGTTCCTGGTGACGGTGTTGTTGTCGGAATCGCTCAGGATTATGCCATCTAATCCATTGTTGACAATTTCATTTCCTATAATCGCGTTATCATCGGAGGATTCCAGCTTTATGCCGTCGAATAGGTTATTGTTCACGTAATTACTCTCAATGAGGTTGTCACAACCTCCGATAATGCTTATGCCCTCCTCGTTCTCGCTGGCGCTGTTGTTCTCTACAGTTGAGCCGTTCGTATTGTATAGAAAGATGCCGCAGAAGTTGTTATCGAGAAGGGAGTCTTTTATGGTGACGTTCTCGCAGTCGAAGCAGCAGACTGTGCCTGCGTTCGATGAAGAATCTATGATCGCGCCAGATACGTTTCTCAAGACGTAAATCAATCTCCCATCTACCAAGTTGCTGACGTCAACGTCGTTGTAGTATAGGTCGGCACCGGAGCATATAAAGTTTATCGCGCTTCCCACCATCGAGTTGTTCCTCAAGATGTTGTTCTGCGACTGTGATAACTCGATTCCGCTGCCCATCATGGTTATGCTGTTGCTGGCGTTGTTATCTGTGAGGGTGTTATGGTCAGAGTTTTGGAGGCCGATGCCTCTGAGGTTGTGGGCTACATTGTTGTCTTCGATGAAGTTGTAGCTGGAAGATTTCAGGTCGATGCCGCCATTTTGGCTGTTGGTGACCTTGTTTCCTCTGATGGTGTTGTTGCTGGAGGAGATCAGCAAAATACCGTAGTCATTTTCCCTGACGCTGTTACCTACGACCATATTGCCATTCGATCCTATCATGATCCCTGCCTTTCCGTGAATTTGAGTCTTCGGTGGCTTCGATGGCACAAATTCACCGTCCAACGGAGGTAAAGTTGCCAGAGGTCTAGGTATCACTTCATGTGAAGATCCCTCCTCGCCCGATGGAGGTACATCTTTTGAGCCAACGTTTCTTTCCTCATCCACCGGCAATTCCAAGAATACATACTTCCCCGTTCCTGCTAGGCCGGCGCTTGCGTTCGTCGCCTCGAAGCCTTCGAGGAAAATTCCGTCGACCGATAGAGTTATCGCGTTGCCGTTGCCGCCGGCGTCCACAATAGGCATCCCGCTCCCAGTGTCCAGTCCAACTAGCGTGAGCTGCTTGGTCACGTTCACATTTTCTAGATAAATGCCGCTTTGCACCTTGATGGTGTCGCCAGGTTCGGCCGCGTCTATGGCTTCTTGTATACTCTCTCCAAGACCTACGGTGATCGTTGCTGCCTGGGCAAATCCCACCGGCAAGACGATCGCTATCGCAAGTCCATAAACATATTTATGGTATCTGTCGTTTAGCATAATAACCCCCATGTGTGAGATCAAAGAACCCGTATTTAAATATTTCGTTGTTGTTCCGAAAATGTGAACATTTTCGACAGTTCTATTAAGTTTGGATTAGTATTAATGCTTGTGCTTCGATTGGAAGCACTTTAAGTGGGGGTGAAAGAACATGAAAAGAATGGCAATAAAGACAGCTCTGGCTGCAGCATTGCTGATAGGACTGGTAATTGGTCCTAGTATAGGTGAAGACGTAGAACAGGCAATAAAACTTGGAAGCATCGGTGAAACAACGTGTTACGGAGATACGCAACTTAACTCCGGAGATTCGACCCACACTTCATACATCGTGGGCCCTATGATTGACGAGATCTGGGTGTGTGGATATCTTTATGTGCCTGAATACGGCTCTTGGTATACTGGAGGTTGGAAGCGTGCGTCTCCTGGCTTTTACAGTGTAGGTTATAGGATTGGCAGCAGCATGCCCCCTGGCGATTACGCATGCACGCACCATTACTTCTACGAACCAGGTTATCCGCCTGTGGATAAGTGGACAGATCGCCTTGGAAACGTACTTTCTGCAGAAGCCGCTAAAAATATCGCTGCCGAAGTTGCCTCCGCTGAAGAGATTTCGACCTAAGGCGTCAGCCTAAGTCTCTGATATGGGAATACGCAAAGATCATACTTTTAAATTTTTTGCTCAATCTGTGATAAAATATTCAAAATCAAATTGCGTGCAGTCGGTTTTTGGGATTTCAGAAATCATCGAGTCTTCGTTGCCCAGATTCCCTTGATCTGCACGATTGAAACTCTGCTTTTGTTTTTCCCTGTGCAGTCACCAATGTTTATCGGTTTAAGAGTGCACGAAAAACGGGCGAGGGTTCACTTCATCCCCGACCTAAAGGTCGGGGTATTCGTGACCCTCCGCGCTCCCGAAGTAATAAAAATCCCCTATTCAGTACATCCTCCTCCCCGGCTTTCCCCTCCATTCCACCAGAACCGCCCGGCACCCCTCCCGGTCCATGTTCACCAGCTCCATCTGCTCCAATTCCGCTTCGCCCTTTATGACGTCGTAGATGAGGCTGTCGTCAAAGCCGATCTCGGCCACGTCCTCCCTCACGGTCCCGTAGACGAGCTTCTTGATCCTCGCCCAGAATATAGCGGCAAAGCACATGGGGCAGGGCTCGGAGGTGGAGTAGATCTCGCAAGTCGAGAGGTCGTAACGCCCCAGGATCGCCGAGGCCTCCCGGATCGCCAGGATCTCGGCGTGGGCGGTGGGGTCGTTTCGCTTGAGGACCTCGTTGTGGGCCCGCGAGATGACGACGCCGTCTTGGACGATGACCGCGCCGAAGGGGCCGCCGTCGTCGTTCTCGATCCCCTCCATCGCCTCCTCCAGGGCGATGGCCATGAACTCGTTCATCTGGGTATGTCCTCTTTTGGCGGCATCAGGTTGGCGAAGGCCCGGGCCACCACCTCGCTCAGCGCCGGGTGTATCACCATCGATCGCGCCACCGGGCCGTAGTCCTGATATCCGGCGTTCATCAAATAGACGACCTGCTGGGCCAGGTCTGCGGCCTCGGTCCCGACGATCTGACAGCCGAGAATCCGGCCGTCCTCCCTGTTGACGACCACCTTCACCAGGCTCTCCTCTTCGGCCATGGCGTAACCCTTGGTCACGTCCCCATACCTCGCCCTTCCCACCAGGATCTTGTAGCCAGAGGCTTTCGCCTCAGCCTCGGTCATGCCGACCGCTCCGACCTGAGGGTAGGTGAAGACGGCGTGGGGTACGGCGTGACGATCGACCTTCACCTTCTCCTTATCTTTCGTCCCCTCTTCGCCGAAGGCGTTATCC
>Ga0265293_10006012_pt1 | contig 19745 bp, 17 predicted proteins | sample Munlanlewell138R_FD_192505 | JGI IMG/M metagenome (GOLD analysis project Ga0265293, IMG submission 192505) | Leachate microbial communities from a municipal landfill in Southern Ontario, Canada - Leachate well 138R | ecosystem: Engineered > Solid waste > Landfill > Unclassified | place: Canada... | reverse complement strand
TGCGCTCGAAGGGGCGCAGGGCGTGGGTGTGGCGGCGGTGCCAGGTGAGGTTGGCGAGCCCCAAGACGCGCTTGGAGAAGAGGCGGTGCCACGGGACGCTGCGGGGCAAGGGCAGGTGGAAGTCGGAGATGTGCCCGATGCGCAGGGGAGCGGCGTCGGTGCGGGGCGCGGGGGTGTCGCGGTGTCGGTGTTGGGGCAATGCCGTCTCCTGTCCGTGGCGCGGGTCAACCGCCAGTTTGTCGCGGTGTCGCGGAGGGCGCAAGAGCGATGTAACGCACAACGCGAAAGGGGCGCAAATAACCCTTCCGCAAAGCGTGGCTGTATTTGTGCGAAAAGAGTGGAAACGACGGGCGAAACAACGGGCTTGTCGTGCGCCGCTCGTGGAAAATGATGATCCGGCCCGCGAACTGATGCTACACTGGGGCACGCATTTTCGTGCGTTTTGTAGGGAGGTTTTTACGATGCGTCTCTTATCAAATTCTCTTTCGCGCTCTTTTGCATTTCCATATTGGGCAGCGGTTGTCGCCTTGGGGTTGGCGATGGGCTGCGGCGAAATACCCATCACGGTCATCGACGACACAGACAGCACGCCCCCGGCATCATCGGATACAGCCAATGGCGACACCGTCACGCCGGACACCGCCACACCGCCGGACACCGCATCTCCGGACACCGCATCTCCGGACACCGGCGAGACACCGGACACCGCCACCACACCACCGGACACCGGCGAGACACCGGACACCGCCACCACACCGCCGGACACCGGCGAGGACACGGGCGCGCTGCGCATCGAGGCCGAGTGCGCCTTCAACCTCGACATCCCGGCGTGTCAGGGCATCGTCGGCATGGACTCCAAGTCGCCCATCATCGACGGCTGGGGCTTCGATCCATCCGTCGTCACGTCCTTTCCGGCCCTGGAAGATGGCGGAACGGCCGTGGGCTATTTCAGCGGCGGCTCCTGGATAGGCTTTAAGCAGTTGGACTTAACGCGGTACAACGAGATGGTGGTGGCGGTGGCGGCCAAAGAACCCAACGATGGGACCATCGGATTTGACGTGCGCCTGGATGCCCCGAGCGGTGACCGGATCGTCAATGTTGTTGTGACCCCCAACGGCGATTGGCACGATTACCAACCCGCGAGATATCCCATGCTAGACGAAGTCCACGGCCTGCGCGATGTCTACATCATTGCCAAGCAACAAGACGTGGGCAACGGCAACATCGACTGGATCGAGTTCCGCCCCTAAAACTTCGCGTCTCCCCAGACACTGCGCATCTCTCCAGACACTTCGCATTTCTCCCCTAGCGAATTCCCCGCTCCCCCACCCGCATTTTGTGGCCTTCTTTGGCCCGCGACCGCGGCGGGCACAAGTGGCACAAGATTTGGCGACGCCTCCCCCGGCAATCGCCCGCAGCCCTATTTGCAAGGCTTGGCGCGGCGAAAGGCCCTTTGGCACAGACCTTGCTTTTGCAACCGGACATGCACACGCCCAACACAACCCATTCACCGCCCGAACACCCCTGCGAAAAGCTCACCCGCTTTGGCGCCGAGCACCTGTCGGATGCCGAGCTGCTGGCCCTGCTCTTGGGGCGCGGCACCGGGGGCAAAAAACTCGTGTCCACCGCCCAGCGCCTGTTGCAACAGAGCGGCGGCTTACACCGGCTGCGCTTTCACGGACAGGGGTCCCTCAGCGGCATGCGCGGCGTCGGAGAGGCCCAGGCCAATCGACTGCTGGCGGCCGTGGAAATCGGCCGGCGCGTCCAGCTCACACAACACAACCGCGCCCAAGACAACCGCTTCACCTGCAGCGACGACATCTTCCAGGCCTACCGCACGCGCTTGTCCGGCCTGGCCCAGGAGGTCTTCTTGGTGGTGGGGCTCAACATCCGCCACCAGGTGCAATGCGAGCACATCGTGGCGCGCGGCACGGTGAGCGAGTGCCACGTCTCCCCGCGAGAGATTTTCCGGCCCCTGATCATGGCGGCGTGCGCGAAGATGGCGGCGCTGCACAACCACCCCTCCGGGGACCCCACCCCCAGCATCCAGGACATCGCCCTGACGCGGCGCATCGCCGAGGTGGGCGACCTGGTGGGCATCCCGCTCCTCGACCACATCGTCGTCGGCATTTCCAGCTACACGTCGTTTCGCGATTTGGGCTTTATCGGCGCCTAGTCGTCTTCGTCGTACCAGTCGTCGCGCTCTTGGGCGATGGCCAGGATTTCGCTCTTGGAGAAGCGCGGTCCCTGGCCGATGCCCGGACAAAACGAGGCGATCTGCTCGCGCCACACCACGGGGTGGAGGTTCTCGGTCCAGAAGGGCCAGGTGGAACACTGTTTGGGGCGCACGGGATAGATGCGGCACCGGCCGTCCGGGCCGAGGAAATTGCACGCGTCTTCGAGCATGGAGAAGTGGGTGTCGCCGTAGGGCGTGGTGATGCAGTGCGCGTTGAGGAAGTCGAGGCGCGACATGCCCAGGTATTGCGAGATGCGGTCCACGTCGACGGCAGAGAGGTAGACGTAGGCGTACTCGCCGTGGGTGCGGCAGCATTCGGCACAGCCCGTACAGGCAAAACAAATTCCGTTGTCAAAAAAATTGGCGTCGCTCATGTCCCTCTCTTATTCGATTGGCCTGGAATAAAAAGCCTGTTTAATTGATTTTTTTTCGTCGGGGCTCCTATCTTCGTATCGAAGTAGAAGAACGCTCGCGACGAAGACGACAATTGAAACATGGACCAAGACTTTACCAAAATCGACATCGACACCGTGGCGCCCTTGGCGCGCAACGCCGATCCCGTGGCGCTGGTGGGCGGGTTCACCGGTCTGTTTGCCACCCTGGTCGGCATGCTGCTCTTGCCCTCGGTGCTGGGCGCGGTCACCGTGGCGGCGCATCCCCAAGCCCCCATCCAGGAGCCCTTCTCCTACGTGGAGGCCCGGCTGCTGCGCCAGGGCGAAATCAAAGAGCCCGACCGCCTGCCCGACCGCATCGTCCCGCAGTTGCCCACGGCCCCCGAAGAGGTGCTGCCCCTCGACCGCCAGGAGCGAAAGCCCCAGGTCGAAGCCAAGCCGGTCGAAAAAAAGCAGCGCGACGCCGTGGACGACGACAAGCTGCGCCAAGTCTTTGACCGGGCGCGGGCCTTCGCCGAAATCCAAGACGACTACGTGCCCGAAGGCCACCCCGACGGCGTGCCCGACGGCGATGTCTCCGACCCGGCCCTGGCCTCCGCCGGCGACATGTACGCCCGCGAAATCTCGCAGCTCATCTCGGAGCGCTGGGTCATCTCCACCCTCATCTCCGACGCCGAGCGCAAAAAGCTCCGCGTGACTGTGCTGTTGCGCTTCAACGCCTCCATGGGCATCTCCGCGTTTCAAATCACACACAAATCCGGTAACGCCCTCTTCGACGACTCGGTGCTGCACGCCATTGAGCGCCTGCAAACCGAGGTACGCCGCCTGCCCGACCCGCCCGAGGCCGTGGCGCCACGTGTCTTTGGCGGCGGGCTCTCCATCCGGTTGCACGGCGTCGACGCCGAAGGAAAATAACCGGGAAAGGACTTATTGTTATGAAATGGATGACCACACTGTCCCCCTTACTGCTCTTGCCCCTCGTCCTGTTTTTGGCCAATCCCCGCGACGCGACCTCCCAAGGCGACACCCAGAGCGCCGAAGAAGCGCCGCTGCCGTCGGTGTCCGACAACGCCCCGCTTGAGGTAGAGGTGTGGGGCGGCATCCGCGACCTGTACAAAATCGCCGCACCCCTGCCCTTGGGCGATCCGGCCCTGGCCGCCGAGGTCAAAGACATCCAGGAGAACGACTACCGCCTCTCCAGCCTGTTCAAGGTGCTCGACAGCAAGTCCTTCTTGGCCGACCTGGTGGCGGAGGGCATGGAGATTCAAAAAGAACCGTGGGTACAGGTGGGGGCCCAGGGCGTGGTCAAGTGCCGCATTACCCGTGCCGGCGACGCCGTCGAGCTGCGCTGCAACCTGTTCGAAACCACGCGCCCCGACGCCCCGGCGCTGGCCCGCACCTACAAGGGCACCCCGTCCGAGCTGCGCGGCCTGGTGCACACCTGGGTCAACGAGGTCATCCGCCACTTCACCGGCACCCCCGGGGCCTTCGGCACCCAGCTCGCCTTCGCGCGCAAGCACGGCCCCGGCGTCAAGCACATCTACACCGCCGACTGGACCGGCGGCCCGGTGTCGCGCATCACGCGCAACGACTCCATCAACATCCTGCCGGCCTTTGGCCCCGGCGGCATTTACTACACGTCCTTTGTGGAGGGCGAGCCCTTCCTGTACCGCACCGGACAGCGCCAGCCCGTGCTCTCCCACCCCGGCCTCAACATGGGCGCGACCTTCCACGGCAACCGCATGGCGGTGGTGCTCTCCAAGGACGGCAACCCCGAAATCTACGTGGGCAACGCGGACGGCACCGGCCTGAAGCGCCTGACCAACAGCGGCGCCATCGACGTCTCCCCCTCCTTCAGCCCGGACGGCTCCCAAATCGCCTTTGTCTCCGACCGCCACGGTTCGCCGCAAATCTTCGTCATGAGCGCGGCTGGCGGCGGGGCCAAGCGCGTCACCTTCCAGGGCTCCTACAACCAAACCCCCAACTGGTGCCCGCGGCCCGGCTCCAACCTGGTGGCCTTTACCGGTCGCGACGGCGGGGTGTTCGACGTGTTCACCGTGGATGTCGGCTCCGGGCAGGTGCGGCGCCTGACGCAAAAGCAGGGACGCAACTCCGATCCCGCGTTCTCGCCGGACTGCCGCCAGGTGGCGTTCAGCTCGTCGCGCGGCGGCATCTACGTCTCCAACCCCGAGGGCCTCAATCACATCCAGGTGCTGCCCGGTGAGGCCGACACCATTCGCTGGTCTCGCTGAGCGCCTCGTTAAAATCTCGCTAACGCCTCGCTGAAGTCTCGCGGAACACCGCCGGCGCCAGGTGTCATTCGCCGGTCTCGCCGCGGGGCTGTTGTCGCAAGAAATCGAGCAGCAGCGCGTTGAAGCTCTCTTGGCTTTCGGCGTGCGGGGCGTGTCCGATGCCAGGCATCTCGATGTATTGAGACGCGGGGAGGTGCGCCAGGGCGTCGTTGATGTTTTCGCGCGAGATGCTGGTGTCGCCGTCGCCCCACACCAGCAAGACCGGGATGTCGGTGCGGCCGAGCTGGGCGTAGGTGTCGCGGTAGTCGGTGACCGCGTCGCCTTGGAAGAGCGAGCAGATGGCGTCGGCAAAGCCGATGAAGGACGCCTGCATCATGAAGAGCTTGTCGTAGTGCGCGGTGTCCACGGCGGGGTGGGCGGCGTTCCACTGCGCTTGGTTGCGCTTGCGCAGGGCGGGAATCAAAGAGATGCGGGCAACCGGTCGCGACACCAGGGGGAGCCCGCAGATGAGGTAGGGGGCGCCCGTGGTGACGTGGTTGACCACCGGGGCGATGAGGACGACACCGGAGACCGCGTTGGGATGGTGGGCGGCGAAGTCCACGGCCAGGGCACCGCCCAGGGAGTGCCCGACGAGGATCACGGGCGGGGCGATTTGCAGCGCTTGCAGGAGTTGGTGCAGTTGGTCGCGCAGGAGCTGGCGCGACAGTGGCGTCGCGGGGCGCTCGGAGTGGCCGCGTCCCAGGGCGTCGTAGCGCAGGGTGCGGTACTGCTGCGCGTGCAGCGTGTCGGACAGGTCGTCGAAGGTCCACGAGGCGATGCTGGTGCCGTGGATCAAGACCACGGTGGCACCCCGGCGCGGTCCCTGCAGGGCGTAGTGGGTGAGGCCCGTGGGCAGCTTCGCGTAGGCGTAACCCGGCAGGTGGTGGTCGACGTTGATGGTGCGGTGCTCTCGGTAGCGGTAGCTCATGAGGCCCGTGGGCAGGGCCACCGCGAGCAAGAGGAGGCCCGTAATGATGACGAGGCGCGGGCGGATGGGCTTGTGCGGGGCCATGTGGACGGACTAGAGCGGGGCGGGGGATTTGATCCAGTCGAGGACGTCGCGGACGGGCACCACGCGCACCTGCGGATGCGAGAGGGCGTAGTCGAGGAATTTCTCGATGGCGGCGCGGCGCTCTTGGGGCGTGGCGGCCAAGGGCTCGGCGTATTCGGCGGCGTACATGTCGCTGTGCATGCCGAGCAAGAAGGGCGCGCGGTTGCCCTTCATGCGCATGTCAAAGGTGTACTTGAGCGTGGCGAGCACTTCGTCGCCGCTCATCTGAAACAGGGCCCACAGGTTGTAGTCGAAGCCCGTGATCTTGCCGTCGGCGGCGTCGAGATAGTCTTGGCGCTGCTTCAGGCGGTCGCGCAGCCCTTGGGGCACGCCGTACTGTTCGCACAGCTCGTCGGGGGGCGCGATGAAGACGTAGACCGGCATCTCGTAAAGACCGGGGTGACGGGTGAGGGGCGCCCGGGAGCCCCAGGAGACCTGGACATCGTGACCGGGGCTGCCTTCGTCCAGCGTGTAAGGCCACAAGAAATTGGAGCCGTCCTGATCGGATTGGTAGCCCTCTTCGATGCTGCAGTCGTAGGCGAGGCCCTCCTGGCGCACCGCGGTGAAGGTGTTGTCGTTGTACTCGAGGAAGGGCGTGCGAAAGCCCACGGGCTGGTTGGTATCGAGGCCCACCGCCAGGGCGTCTTCGCTGTCTGCGGCGCCGGTGAGCACGGCGTCGGCGCGCTGCATTTCGGAGCGCCACTGCGCCACGGTCATCTCGGTGCCGTGGGGATGGGTGTGGGTGTGGTTGCCTATTTCGTGGCCCGCTGCGTGGAGGTCGCGCCACATGCGGATCACGGCGGGATTGGCCTGCGCATCGCCGTCGCCGTAGCCGGTCTCGCCGCCTGCGCCATACGAAGTGGTGAGGTAAAACGTGGCCGCCGTGGGCGTGCCGTCGGGGTTTTTGCGCGCGCCAAACATGGCGAGGGCCCAGGACATGGCCTCTTCGGCGCCCGGCGTTTTGTCGCCCACGATGCCGTTGTCGTCGAAGCCCAGGGCCACGAACATCGGCACCGACGCGGGGTCGAGGTCGCCGGGGGGCGTGGCTTGGGGCAGGCGGCAGGTCGGCGGGTTACACACGGCGCTGTCGCTCGCTGGGGTGGGCGCCGCGGGTTCGGCGGTGGTGGTCTTGGGTGCGCTGCCGCAGCCGAGCAGCAGGGATAGCAGGCCAAGGGCCAGCAAAATACGGGGCACGGGGTGTGTCATGGGGAGCCTCTCTTTCGGTTCGTTCGTTCATCTCGTTCACTGTAAACACTGCCGCGACCCTTGTCTCATGTCGCGCGAATTAACTCTTCGGCCGCGGCGCGGATGCGGTCGTTGGCGGCATCCCCGCCGAGCATGCGGGCGATCTCTTGTACGCGTTGTTCGTCGTCGAGCTTGGCCACCGCCGAGCGGGTGCGCCCGTCTTTTTCGTGCTTGGCCACGTGAAAATGACTGTCGGCCAGGGCGGCGATTTGCGGCAAGTGCGTAATGCAGATCACCTGGTGGTGGCGGGCGACCTCCTTGAGCTTTTGCCCAACGGCCACCGCCACGGCGCCGCCGATGCCCGCGTCCACTTCGTCGAAGACGTAGGTGCCCACGGGACCCATGCCGGCCAGCACGCGCTTGAGGGCCAACATTAAGCGGCTCAGCTCGCCCCCAGAGGCCACCCGGCGCAGGTTGTGCACCCCCTCGCCGGGGTTGAGGGCCACGCGAAACTCGACCTGGTCGGCGCCGTGAATGCCCGGCGGTCCCGGTGCGGGCTGCACGTCGACGAGGAAGTCGGCCTTGGCAAAGGACAGGGCGGCCAGCTCTTTTTTGACCGCGCGCCCCATCTTTTGTGCAGCGGTGCGCCGGGCTGTTGTGAGCTTGTGGGCGGCGGCTTGCGCCTTTTGGGCGGCGGCCTCCACGGCTTGTTGTGCGCCTTCGAGGGACGCGGAGTAGCTCTCGAGGGTGTGCTGTTCGCGCTGCAGAGAAGCTTGGAGCGCCAGCAGCCCCGCCTCGTCGGTGGCGTGTTTGTGCATCAGGCGCTTGAGGGCCTCGCTGCGCGCCTCCAGGGTTTCGAGCTGGGCGGGATCCGCGTCGATGCGCCGGGCGTAGGCCGAGAGGGTGCGCGAGGCTTCCTCAATGAGGATGGCGGCCTCGTCGACTTGGCTGGCCACCGCGTGCAAGTCGGGGTCGTAGCGGCTGGCCTCCTCGAGGGAGCGCTGCACGCGCCCGAGCTGGGCGAAGGCGGAATTGTCGCTTTCGTAGAGTTGGTCGGCGCTGCGCTCGGCGGTTTCGAGGAGCAGCGACTGGTGGCGCAGGCGTTGCAAGGTGGCGGTGAGGGTTTCGAATTCGCCGCTGGTGGGGGCGAGATCTTCGAGTTCGCGGAGCTGCCAGGCGATGTAGTCGAGCTTGGCGGCGCGCCCCTCGGCTTTGTCGATCAGGTCGGCCAGGGCGGTCTCGGCGTCTTTGCGGAGCTGCCAGGCGGCGTGCATATCGGCGCGCAGGGCGGCGTGGTGGCCGTAGTCGTCGAGCACGTTCATCTGCACTTCGGGCACGGAGAGCGAGTGGTGCTCGTGCTGTCCCATCACGTTGGCGAGATCCGCGGCGAGCTGGGCGAGCACCCCCAAGGAGGCCAGGCGCCCGTTGATGTAGCAGCGGTGGCGGCCGTCGGCGGGGATGACCCGGCGGATGAGGAGCTCGTCGTCGGCGGGGAAGCCGGCTTCGTCTAGGCGCTGTTGCAGGGCGCTGTCGTCGGCGATGAGGAAGAGCCCCTCGACCTCGGCGGAGTCGGCCCCGCGGCGCACCAAGTCGCTGGTGCCGCGCTTGCCGAGCAGGAGATCTAATGATGTGACGACCAGGGATTTCCCCGCGCCGGTCTCGCCGGTGAGCGCGTTGAAGCCCGGTGAGAAATCCACCGACAGGTCTTCGATGAGGAGCAGGTCTCGGATTTGCAGGTGCGACAGCATGGTGGTTTCGGTTGCCTCAGCAGCGGCAGGCGCGGCGTTTACGCGAGGAGCTCTCCGGCGACTTCGCTGGCCTTGGCGTCGCCAAAGAGGGTGGCCACCAGGGACAGGGCAAAGGCCAAGGCGGTGGCGGGACCGCGGCTGGTGGTGATGTTGCCGCTGATGACCACGGCGTCGTCGCTCTGTTGTTCGCTGGGCAGGTCGGGCAAGCAACCCGGGTAGGCGGTGGCGGTGTGGCCTTCGAGGAGCCCGGCCTTGAAGAGGGCTGAAGGGGCCGCGCAGATGGCCGCCACGGGGCGCTCGGCCTTGGCGGTGGACTGCAGCAGGGCGATGATGCGGGGGTCGTCGCGCAGGATGTGGGCGTTGGGCAGCCCGCCGGGCAGAACCACCATGTCGTAGGTCACCGCGGGGGACAGGGCGACGTCCAGGGTGGTGTCGGCTTGTATGCGGATGCCCGAGCGGCCTTCGACCAGGGCGCCCTCCAGGCTGGCGGTGGTGACGTGGGCCCCGGCCCGGCGCAAGACGTCTACGATGGTGGTGAATTCGATTTCTTCGACGCCCTTGGAAAACGGTACCAATACTTTTGGATTCATCGCGACACCCCTTTCGATTGCGCTGTGTTTTACCGCGCGACGCTTTCGTTTGGCACGCGAAAAAGCGCGCCCTTGATCCCGCGCGGCACATTTGAGATCGCTTGACGATAGCGGAGACGCTCGGGTATCGTCAACGCCCGGTTGTCGACGCCCCAAAAATGCGGCGAGGGGCAATCCCAAACAGAAAGGTCAAACCCAAAAATGAAGCGCGGCACGGTGGATTTGTTGGTGGGCATCGCAGCCTTCGGATTGGTGTTGCTCGGCGTGCTGCTGCCCGAACTCTCGTGGTTGGCCGTGGTGGCCGCTCTGCCCATTGGCGTGTTGCTGTACCGCAGCCTGAGCACGCAAAGCGCCCTCGAAAAAGTCTCGGGCTGGCTCTCTTCTTTCGAGCGCCAACTGCTGCAGGAGCAACAAGACATCTCCTCCACCGCAGAGGCCGTGACCGACATCTCGGCGGCGCTCACCGACATCGTACGCAACGTCGAAGCCTTGGACGCAGCGACGGCAGAGAGCGCCACATCGATCTCGCAGCTCACCGCCACCAACGAAGAGGTCGCCGAAAACATGTCGGCCATGGGCAACTCGGTGCGCGACACCGTGAGCTCCATCGGCGAGATGGCCTACTCGGTGCGCGAGGTGGCCAACAACGTCGACGCCCTGTCCACCAAGGCCGAAGAAACCTCGTCGGCCATGCACGAGATGGACGTCTCCATCGACCAGGTGCAAACCAATGCCAACGAGAACGCCCAAATCACCGAGGGCGTGGTGCAGGACGCCGAGCGCGCCGCCGCCGCCGTGGGCAACACCGTCGACGCCATCAAAGAGGCGAAAAACTCCTCGCAACAAGCGGTCGATGTCATTTTAAACCTCGGGCAAAAAATCGAAGCCATCGGAGAAATTCTCAACGTCATCGACGACGTGGCCGAGCAAACCAACCTGCTGGCCCTCAACGCGGCCATCATCGCGGCGCAGGCCGGTGAGCACGGCAAGGGCTTCGCCGTGGTGGCCGACGAAATCAAAGACCTCGCCGAACGCTCCGGGGTCTCCACCAAGGAGATCGCCAACCTCATCAAGTCGATTCAGGCCGAGACGCGCAACGCCATCGACGCGGTGGAGCGCGGCAACATGAACGTCGACAAGGGCGTGCAGGTCTCCGACGAAGCCGAGCGCGCCCTGCGGCAAATCCTCGAGAGCTCGCAAAAGTCCACCAGCATGATGCGCTCCATTGCCCGCGCCACGGTGGAGCAAGCCCGCAGCTCCAAGCAGGTCACGGACACCATCAGCCGCATCGCCGAGTCGGTGCAGCAAATCGCCAAGGCCACCGCCGAACAGGCGCGCGGCTCCGAACTCATCATCAGCGGCGCCGAAAAAATGCGCTCCATTACGCAGCACGTGGAGCGCTCCACCGCCGAGCAAACCAAGGGCGGCCACCAAATCACCGGGGCCATCGAGTCCATGTCCAAAATGGTGCAGCACATCAACCTCGCGCAGCACCAGCAGCAAAAAAACGCCGAGCGCCTCTCTGCGCTGGCGGCCAAGGTCGCCGACAACACCCACACGCAAGAGGAAACCCTCGCGAGTGTTCGGCAAACCCTGGAGCGCATCGTCCGTTGAACCCCGTGCGCGCGTCCACGACCAACTAGGAGAGCGAGTGTTTGGCATCGGTGGGACAGAGCTCGTCGTAATCGCCCTGGTCTTCTTGATCTTTGTCGGGCCAAAAAACCTGCCGCCCCTGATGCGAAAAATCGGGCGCATCACCACAGAGCTCAAAAACGCGGGCCGCGAATTGCGCGAACAACTCGAAATCGACGAGGCGTTCACCACCCCCCGCGAGGCCCTGCAAACCCTCTCAAAAGAGGTGCTGGAGAAAGCCGAGGCGCCCTACCGCGAAGCGGCGCAGGCCGACCGAGAGCTCCGCCAAGAGTTGGCCTCCCTCGAAGCCGACGTGCGGGATGCTGGCGGCGACGAAGCACCCAGCGGCGACGAAGCACCCAGCAGCGACGAAGCACCCAGCAGCGATGCGACACCGGATCCCCCGGAGACACCGGGAGCAAACGCAGCAAACGCCGCCGCGCCTGCGGGCGAAACGGAGCCCTCGTAATGTCGACCCAAAACACCGACCCCAGCGCTGCGCCGCAGATGACCTTCCTGGAGCACCTCGAAGAACTGCGCACCCGCATCGTTTACAGCGCCCTGGCGGTGTTGGTGGGCATCGGCGTCTGCTGGTTCTTTCGCGAGTCCATCCGCGCCTTTCTCGAAGCCCCGCTCTACGAAGTGTGGTCCACAGTGCCCGGCCTGCCGCCCCCGGAGCCGCTGCGCTTCACCAGCCTCATCGAGCCCTTCATCATCTACCTCAAACTCGCGGGCATCGGCGGGCTCTTCCTCGCCAGCCCCGTGGTGTTCTACCAGCTCTGGAAATTCATCGCGCCGGGCCTGTACCCCCGCGAGCGCCGCTACGTGTTTCCCTTTGTCATCTCCTCCTCGCTCCTGTTTGTCCTGGGGGCGCTGGGCGCGTACAAATTTGTCTTCCCGGCGGGCTTTGCGTTCTTCCTCGAGTTCTCGGCGGGCGGTCAGCACACAGTGTTCACCGCCGACGTCACCGTGCCAGCCGCGCAAGCCCCGCAGGCCCCGCAGGCCCCGCTGCCTCCCCCGCAGCGCGCAACCGACACGGGCACCGACACGGGCACCGACACTGGCGCAGGCGCAGACACCGACACGGGCACTGATACCGGCGCGAGCACTGACACCGACGCGAACACGGACACGAACACGGACACGAACACTGCGGCGGACACAGCCGTTGCGGTCCGTGCGGATACAGGCACCGACACGAACACGGACACGGACACAGACACGGGGGTTGCAGCGGTCCCGGAGGCCAGCACCTCGCCGGCGGTATCTCACGCGCCCAACCCGAGCTTGGCGGCGCGCCTGCGAAGCGCGGTGGCGGGTTGGTTCGACACGCCCGATTGCGGCGAATTGTCCGCAACAGTAGATGACGACGGCCGCGTCGCCTTGTCGTTTCGGCAACAAGATCCCGCCTGCGGGGAGATACGCGTGGTGGCGATACAGCGCGACGACACCGCGCTCACGCTGCCCCTAACGCAAGACGGCGACGTCACCTCAACCCGCGACGCACCTGGCTCCGGCGCGTTTCAATACGCGTTCACTGTGCTGCAAACGCCGCAGAGCCAGGGCAAGCTCTCGCCCATGCTCATGGTCTCCGACTACCTCAACTTCGCGATCAAGCTGCTGCTCGCCTTCGGCTTGATATTCGAACTGCCCGTGCTCATCGTCTTCCTGGCGCTGGCGGGCGTGGTGAATTGGCGACAACTGGTCTCGTTCAGCCGCTGGTTTGTGCTGCTCTCGTTCATCGTGGGCGCCATGCTCACGCCCCCGGACGTCTTCACGCAGACGATGCTGGCCGTGCCGCTGGTCGTGCTCTACTTGCTGTCCATCCTCGTCGTCTTTTTCATCAACAAGAAGCAGGAGCTAGAAGGGTGACCCCGTGACCGCCAAACGCCCCCGTACCAACGACCCCGCCCAAGACATCTACTTTGTTTCGCTGGGCTGCCCCAAAAACCGCGTCGACACCGAGGTGATGGTGGGCCTGGCCCTGCGCGCGGGCTTTGGCATTGCCGCCGACCCCGCGGAGGCCGACATCATCGTGGTCAACACCTGCGCCTTCATCGGCGATGCCCGCGAGGAGTCGGTGAACGCGCTGCTCGAGATGGCCCAGTACAAGGCGACGGGCCGGTGCCACACGTTGGTGGCGGCGGGGTGTTTGTCCCAGCGCTCGGCGGCGGAGCTCCGCGCGGCCATGCCCGAACTCGACGCCCTCATCGGCACGGTGAACCCCGACGAAATCGTCCGCGCCATTCAGCAGCCCCGGCGGCTCTCCCACCTGTCCCAGCCCGGACACTTCCTGCCCAGCGCCGCAACGCCGCGTTTCTTAAGCCCCGGACAGGTGAGCGCTTATGTCAAAATCGCCGACGGCTGTTCGCGCCGCTGCGCCTTCTGCGCCATCCCCGGCATTCGCGGCAAGCAGGGCAGTCGCTCCGTTGCGGATATCGTCTCCGAAGTGCGGCAGCTCGGCGAGCGCGGCATCCGCGAGGTGGTGCTGGTCTCGCAAGACACCGCAGCCTACGGGCGCGACCGCCGCGACGGCACCGATCTGTGCGCCTTGTTGTCGGCCCTCGACGCGGTGGACACCGTCGACTGGATTCGCCCGATGTACCTCTACCCCACCGAGGTCTCGTCGGCGCTGCTCGCGACAATGGCCCGTGCCCAGCGCATCCTGCCCTATCTCGACATCCCCATTCAGCACGCTGCACCCGGCGTGCTCAAGGCCATGCGCCGCGGCCACCAACCCGAGGCCCTGCACCAGATGCTCCGCCGCATCCGCCGCCACCTGCCCCACGCGTGGCTGCGCACGACGGTGCTGGTCGGGCATCCCGGGGAGACCGACGCCGACATCGACGCGCTCATCGCCTTCATGCAAGAGGCGCGCTTCGATCACCTGGGGGCGTTTCGCTACAGCCCCGAAGCGGACACCGCGGCCTGCGACATGCCCGGCCAGGTGCGCCCCGTCGATTCCTACCGCCGCTGGCGCAAGGTAATGGCCGCCCAGCGCCGCATCGCCGCCGCCCAAAAACGGCAGCGCAAAGGGCAAGTGGTGCCGGTGCTCATCGAGGGCCTAGGCGACGACGACGGCTTTGTCCTGGAGGGGCGCTGCATAGGACAGGCGCCGGAGATCGACGGCGTCACTTGGGTGCTCTCCTGCCAGGCGCCTCCGGGGAGCATCGTCCAAGGGCGCATCGTGCGCGCCGACGCCTACAACTTCGTGGTGGAGCCGGTTTAATTTTTCGAAAACTTTGTCGTGGCTTTTTTGCCGGTCCGGGGTGCTGCGCCGCGACTAGGGGTTGTTGCCCCACGCGCCGACGTGATAACTAGCAGGGCATCGCACGAAAATGAACCCGCACCACAGGAGTCATGCCATGTCATCGATGCGCCACCTTTGGGTTTTTGTTCCGCTCTGTCTGCTCGCGTTGGGATGCGCCGCGCCCAAGCCGAGCGCCGCCCCGCCCTCCCTCGCCACCGTTGAAGACGGCGAGCACCTCATCGAAAACAACGACTACGACGCTGCGCGCGCCCTCTTCGCCGACATCGTAAAAGGCGATCCCCGCAACGCCCGGGCGCATTACTACCTGGGCTTTCTCCTGGCGCACTTCGGCGACAACGACGGCGCCAAGGCGCATTACGAACAAGCCCTGCAGTGCGACGACACCCTGCTGGTGGCCCGCAACAACCTGGCGCTGCTCTACCTGGAGATGGGGGAGCCCCAGCGCGCCGCCGACGAGTTGAACGCGGTGATCGCCGCCGACCCCAACGACGCCGACGCCTGGTACAACCTGGGCCTCGCCAAGGAGGACCTCGCCGATCCCGCCGGTGCCAAGGAAGCCTGGCAACGCGCCATCGCCCTCAACGACAGCGACGCCGCGCCCTGGTTGGCCCTGTCGGCCCTCGCCAAAAAGAGCGGGCAACTCGACGAGGCGTTGCAATTGTGTCGCAGCGCCCGCCAGGCCGACCCCGAGGATCCCCTGGCGCCCCTGCAGGAGGGGCAGGTGCTCTTCGATCTCAAAAAGACCAGCGAGGCGCGCTCCATGCTGCTCTCCCTGGTCGATTACGCGGAGGCCGACGCCGAGGTGCTGACCACCGGTGGCTTCCTGCTCTCCCGCGCCGACATGGACGCCGACGCCATCACCTTGTACCGCACCGCCATTGTGCGCGACGAAGCGTTCGCCTCGGCCCACCTCCTGATGGGCAACGCCCTGGGGCGCCTCAAAAACTGCGCGGAAGCCGCCCAGCACTTTCAGCGCTTTCTCGAGCTCGCCCCCGCGGGCGCCGAAGCCGACCAGGCCCGCAAAGCCCTCACCGCCTGCCAGCCCTAACCCGCCCACTGGAGGTGCTGTGATGACAGAACAAAGCATCTTTCAGCGACAAAAAGCACAGTTTACGCGGTGGCTCTTTTCCGGATTTCGGGCGTGGCTAAGCATCGGCGTATTTATCGCTTTTACAGTCCTCTATGTTGTTTATGCAGATGTTTTCGCCGTGGAAACGATCGCCCAATCATATGTACTGCCCTTGGTTATGTCATTCTTGCTGTCGGGCAGCACCAAGCCAACAGATGAAAACTTTCACGACAAGTTATATTACACCTGGGTGGTGATCCGCTTTGCCACCCTTACATCGGTAACCATCATTGCCTTCGTTACGGCTGTGCTCGTGCGCTATCCAGAGCTGACAGAATCTTCGTTGCCGACCATTTTTTTGATGTTTGCCTTTGTCTTTCTGTTTTTCTCTTTTTTCTCCGAAGTGGGCAATGTCGTCCAAATCAGGGACAATCCCGAATACAAACAGATGTGCAAAGAACGCTTTCAAGCAGATCGCAAAACCGGGAAAGGATTGTTTTACTTCTTGTGGATGGCAAATGCCCGAAAGCTGTTAATGGTTTTCGCCTTTAGCATTGGCTATCTTATGTTGATTCGACTGGTTTACCTTCTCGCCGTCCTCTTCGGATTCGCATCGTATCCTTAAAATTATTCCCCACAGTTATTCCCCAGCCGCCTCTTGAACACGCCGTTGTGGCGTTTGGGTGATCAGGATGAGAAATCATGGAAAATCACTCTGATCGCCCCGTTTTTCGCCGCCCAAAACGGGACAATATCTGTCTCGAGACGGGACACTTTTTGACCGAATTTCAAAAACCTAAAATAATGTGTAATGATTTCAAGGGGTTAAGGTGCGAACATATGTGCGGACCTGTTTTCTCCCGTGCGTCTAACGCGCCCCAGACGGTTTTTTTCATGCATCCAAATGCCGTGCAATATCCCGCGTTGCCGGGGTGCCCCTTGCGGGTACCCTCGTCCCCGTTCCTGGCCAGAGAAAACACCCCTTGTCAAAGACCGCCGCGCCACCCCATTTCGCGGCATGGAAGATGCCATTGTATCACATGCAATCCCCCGAACTCAACAACCCGCCCTTATTTGCCCTCCGCCCCGATTTGCCTCGTCTCCCCGCGGCATCCTACGGGTCCCACCGGTCCCACTGGTCTTACGTTTCCCGCCGCGCCCCCGTTTCGTTTCGCCCGTTGCACGCCCTGCCCACACCACGTCCAACATCCTGTTTTCATTGAAATAATCGCTGTAGGGGCGCCCCTTGCGGGTGCCCTTCGTTGCGGGTGCCCTTCGTTGCGGGTGCCCTTCGTCCCGTGTCTGCCTTTTTCCCCGTGTCTGCCCGTTGTTACCAGGGCGGACACGCAGGTACCGCCCCTACGCCAAAATCGATCCATGCGGGCGGGGGAATGGCACTACAACCAAAATCAATCCATCAATGCGGGGCGAAGTGTTGCTGTGGGGGAATCGTTCCTGCGGGGGAAAGATTACGAAGCGAAACGAAGCGGAAAGAAACGAGACGAAGCGAAGCAATCCATGTTTTGCGCCAATGCCCTTGGCACCTGGACTGCGCCCCAGGCGGGTTTGCGTCTACAAAATTTCCTCAAAAGTGGCGGCGGTTAGGATGCGGGCAGGGGCGCGGGGAATTGGCTCGTGGTTGAGCTGCGCAAGCTGCGCTTTGGCGGCATCTGAAATCGCACCGAATTGCATTTCTCTGAAGCCATTGGATTTTAAAGAAAAGTCGCTACGCAAAAGAGCGAAAAGGTCCCGCCGTGTCTGGGCAACAGGCCTATGCTCATCTTCAAAGACAACAGAAATGAGGCCAGTAGATGAAGGACAAAAACACAATGACCAGAAGGCGCCCGCTGATACTTGCATTAACAATTGCATTAACAATTGTGCTGGGCTGCTCAGAGGAAGGCACGGTTCCCGCCCAAACAGACGACAACGGAAACACGCCGAGCAACACCGACAACGGAAACACGCCGAGCAACACCGACAACGGAAACACGCCGAGCAACACCGACAACGGAAACACGCCGACATCGACCGACACCGGAAACACGCCGACATCGACCGACACCGGAAACACGCCGACGACAACCGACAACGGCGCTGACACGAACACGAACACCGACACCGAAACCGTAGATACATCCGACACCGGCGCTGACACCAACCCCGACGTCTGCGACGCCGGCACCACGCAGACCGCATGGGCCACCGACTGTCGCACGAGCAAAGCCCCCTGCACCGCCGGCACCTGGACCGCGCGTCCCACCGGCAGCGACGGTCATCCGCTGCGCGCCGAATCCGAACATTTTGCCCTGTACTGGTTCACATCCGACCCCGACGGTAACGGCCCGCTGCTGGGGCTCGCCAATCCGCCGAACCAAACGACCATCGACAACGCGCTGGCCCGCCTCGAGTCGATATGGGAGGCCTACTTCGGTTCTCCCGTTTTCTTTCCCGAGCCATATTGCAACTCGGCCACCAAAACGAAGGCCGCCGTGCACCTCGACGACTTCTACCCGCTCTGGGGCGGCGGCTGGGGCTCGAACTACATGGGTCTCTGGGTCGGTGTGGGCGCGCTAAATGATCAGTGGGGGCTCGCGCACGAGTTCATGCACGGCGTTCAGGCCACCACTTCCGCTTTTGCCGACTGTGGCGGCGTCGCATGCTGGATCTACGAGAGCCACGCCAACTGGATGCCGCATCAGATTTGGCGCAACGATGTGCATTGCGCCGAGATGCAGGCCAATTCGTCGCACCTCTACTACGGCTCTACGCGCACTCGTTACTGCAACTGGCAGTTCTTCGAATTTCTCAAAGACAAACACTGCTACAGCGCTGTCCACGACATGTGGGCGGCCACCGCGCCTTCGGGGCAGCGGGACCCCTGGCAGAAGCTCATGCGCAACCAGGACTGGACCATCGAACAACTGAACGATCTGTTCGGCGAATGGGCCATGCACAACATCACCTGGGACTACCGCAACCCGCCCCCGACGGATCAGAGCAACCAGAGCAGCATCTACCGCAACGCCTGGGGCACCGTGGGCGACGATCCCGGTACGCGCACCGCACGCAGACTGCGCCGGACGCGCCTCGAAGCCCTGAATGAGAGCTGGCAGGCAGACCGCCGCTTCGTGTCGCCCTATTACTGGGCACCACAGCGGTGGGGCTACAACGTCATCGAGCTCTTTCCCGAAGCCGGGGCTAGCGACATTGCGGTTGCGTTCCGCGGTGTCATTCAGGACGGCGCCAACACGGGGTTCCGCTACGGCCTGGTCGCCACCGACAGCGGCCTGACCACCTCCCGCTACAGCCAACTGAAAGCCGGAACAGACGGCGAGATCCGCTTCTGCGTGAGCGCGAACGAACGGATCTTTCTGGTGGTTACGGCCACGCCCACCCAGTACCAAAAAATCACCTGGACCGCCCAGGGCGACGGTCCGTCTTATGCCTCGCTCTATCGCTATCCCTACATGATAGCGCTCCAGAACGCATGGCCCGAAGGTTTTCGCGACGGCACACTGGACGCCTGCCCCGCAGGGACAGTCCGACACAGCAACGGCAATGGCTGCGCCCCGACCAGCACGCCTTCTTCGGTGTACGTAGGTCCCTATGCCCGCGTATTGGGCGGCACGGTATCGGGCAACGCGCGCATCGAAGATCAGGCGACGATCATCTCGGGCACCGTGTCGGGCGGCACCGTGGGGGCATTGAGCGTGGTGGGCGTTCAGTCACACCCGGGACACGGCGCGGCGAGCTTCAACGTCAGCGGCTCGGCGGTGCTCCAGAGCACATTTTATCCGCTGGGCTGGTTCGAAAACAACGCTTCGATATCCGGTACCGCCCGGTACCTGGGCGATCTCGAAGTCTGGTCAAACAGCAAAACCTCGGGGAACTTCTGGGGGCTTGTGGATGACGGCTGGGCCGGTGTCGACACCATGACCGAAGTCACCGCAGCACCGCCCTACACCTGGCGCAACTAAACCAACGCCCCAGGCGGGTTTGCGGCTATAAAATATCCTCAAAGGCTGTGGCGGTTAGGATGAGAGAAAGGGCACGGGTGATTTGCTCGTGGTCGAACTGCGAGAGGCGCTCTTTGTCGTCGTCAGAAATGGCGCCGAATTTAATTTCTACCTGCCGCAACAAGCTCGACAATGCGCCAAGACGCAAGCCTTCCTCACGGCCCTTCTGCAGGCCCTTGGCGATCCCCCGGGCTTCGCCCTCCTCGCGGCCCTTGGCGATCCCCTGGGCTTCGCCCTCCTGCAGGCCCTCTAGACGGCCCT
>Ga0265293_10006011_pt1 | contig 19751 bp, 20 predicted proteins | sample Munlanlewell138R_FD_192505 | JGI IMG/M metagenome (GOLD analysis project Ga0265293, IMG submission 192505) | Leachate microbial communities from a municipal landfill in Southern Ontario, Canada - Leachate well 138R | ecosystem: Engineered > Solid waste > Landfill > Unclassified | place: Canada... | reverse complement strand
CCGACCGCCATCAGGGACGACGCCGCTTTCTTGAACAAGCTCATGGATTGCCTCCGTTGACACAATAGGGTAATCGAAACAGGCCGCATTATAGCCACAATCCCTCCCGACATGGAAAATTTTCCCCGCCTGCAGCAGGTCAATCACCTGCTCGGGAGCAACTCGGGCTAGCCAGAATTGCGAGCAACCCCTAGAATTTCCAGCCGCCTCAACCTTTCCAATAACGATGGAAAAACTCTATCTCACCGCCGATGATCTGCTCAATACGTCCTTCGAGCTGGGTTTTCGCATCCTCGACAGCGGCTTTCGTCCCGATCTACTGCTAGCAGTCTGGCGCGGCGGTACTCCTGTAGCCGTCGCAGTACAGGAGCTACTCAGTCACCAGGGGGTAGAACATCGCCACTTCGTGATCCGTACCTGTCACTATCGGGGTATCGACGATCGCCATACCGACATCGAAATAGAAGGACTGGACTACGCCCTCGGCGTCGTTGACAAGGCAGGTGACACGGTAAATGCCATTTTGATCGTCGACGATGTCCACGATACCGGACTGAGTATTGCTGCCATCATCGCCGAGCTAGAACAGCACTTCGCGCAAACTGTCCCGCAGCAGGCCCGCCCGCTTATCCGCGTTGCTACGCCCTACTTCAAACCAGCACAAAACCGTACCGACCGCACACCGGACTACTTCCTGCACTGCACCGATCAGTGGATCGTTTTTCCTCACGAACTGGTTGGGCTCAGCGCTCGGGAGATCGCTGCCAAAAAAGTATCCTCTCTGGCGCGGCTGACAAGTGAGCGCTGAGGAAGTGGCGCGGCAGCCACTTCCTGTCATTCACGCTTCAGTAAGGATTCAGCGCTGCTCCACCTGGTAGGCGGTCAGGCGCCCCTTGTTGGTGAGCACATAGAGAGTATCGCCATCGCTGGCCATGGGTGCAGAGAGCCCCTTGCGGTCAGCGCGATCGCGACCGATAAAACGTCCATCCACGGGCGATAAGACATGCAGGTAACCTTCGCTGTCACCTACCACAACCACGCCATCAACAAAGGCAGGAGCGGTCAGACCGCGATAGGAAAGCTGCTCGTTGCTCCACAGCACCTGACCACTGTTGGCCCGCAGGGCGACAACAGCATCGCGGTCATTGCTGACATAAACCTGGCCATCGCCGTGAGCCGGGCCGTGGTGACTGGACATATCCTGATACCACAGCGCTGTCCCTGTACCCCGCGTGATCGCCGCTGCGCGACCCTGATAGCTGGTGACAAAGACGACATCCCCAACCAGCAACGGGGCACCATCGATATCGACGATACGCTCCAGCTCAGTACGACCGGTGGGCAGTGCCACACGGTTTTCCCACAAGGTGGCACCGGTTGCGGCGTTAAGAGACACCACTTTGCCGTTGGCAAATCCGGTGATAACACTGGTGCCAGCAATGATCGGATTACCGGTACCGCGCAGCGTCAGAGCTGGTGCATCAGTAGTGTATTGCCAGAGAATCTCACCGGTCAGCGGGCTCAGGCCCACCAAGCGAGCGTCCAGGGCCTGGACCACCACAACTTGCTTACTCGCTGCAGGGACCGACAGCAACTCGGTGTTCAAACGCGCTCGCCAGCGGGTGTCGCCACTGGCAGCCTCGAGGGCAAACAGATTACCGCGCAGATCCCCTACCAGCACCAGCCCGCCGCCGAGACCGACGCCGCCGCTCAGCTGACGGTCAAGCTTGCGATTCCACAGCACCCGACCGCTGCTGCGGTCCATGGCCATTACCCGGCCCTTGCCGTCGGCGGTGACAATCATGGTGTCGTCGAAAGCCGGCTCCAGGCTCGCGTAGAGAGGATCCTGGCCGCTGCCGGTGTTGCGAGACCAGACCTTGCGCAATTTCACTTCCGCAGTGATCTTTTCCAGCTTGGCGGGTTGGAGCGCCTTGTCTTCGTCGCTTTGCCAGAACTTCAGTGAGCTACAGCCGGACAGCAACAGCACACAGCACAACAGGGCCAGCTTTTTCATCAGGCATCCTCCTCGGCATCGTCCAGGGTTGCCTGGCTCAACTTGAGTTCCAGCAAGGGACGCGCCGACGTGTCGGCAGGGGCAAGATTATCCAGTGCTCGACGATAGGCAGCGCTGGCGGCAGTATGGTCACCGCGCCGCAGTTGGAGATCACCCTCCAGCTCCGCATAGAGAGATACCAGCGGGGCTGGCACGCTGGCCTGCAACAGGGACAAAGCCTCGTCGTCGTTGCCGCGCGCAGCCTCGACGCGGGCTAAACGCAGGGTGGCAAGGTGTTCCAGCCCCGGATCGCGGGCACTATCCACAACCCAGCGCAGTTGACCGGCAGCATCATCGAGATCGCCATCATCGACCGCCAGCCGCGCCAGCACCAAGCCAGCATAGCGACCGTACTGGCTCTTGGCATGTAAATCCTTGAGGGTTTGAGCACTGGCCGCTACCCGGCTGCCATCCTCTGCCCCTGCTTCCTCGTAAGCCGCCAGCTGCTGCAGCATATTAGCGTAGAGAAGCGACGCTTCTGCCGCGTTCTCGGTGCGGCTGTCCTGCCAGAACTGCCAGCCGAACCAGCCGCCACCCACCAGCACTACGGCACTGAGAATCGGCACGCCATTCTGCCGCCACCAGCGCTTGAGGGTTTCGAGCCGTTCCTCGTCGTTGAGATGTTCCGCCACGCTTTGCTCCTGATGTATGTCTCTAATAGTGGACCCATGGACAGGTGATCCCGGCAGTCCGGGCAGCACCTATTGCGCCGTAGTGGTCAGTTTTCAGTACCCTGGCTCAACCCCTGCCAATCAGCTCTGCCACCGCCGACAGTGGCAGGGTTTGCTGGGGAGTCTCCTCACGCAGGAATTTTACCGTCAAAACCCCTGCCGCGGCCTCGTCTTCGCCCATCAGCAGAGCCAGCCGAGCTCCGCTGCGGTCAGCTTTTTTCAACTGATTTTTGAAGCTGCCGCCCCCGCAATGCGTGAGCATACGCAACGCCGGGCACAGGCTCCGAAGTTCCTCTGCCGCCGCCAACATACGCGGCTTGACGTCACCAACACCGGCAAAATACACATCCACAGGACGGCGGATACTATCCGGCACCGCTCCGGCGACGTCAAGCAACAACACCAGCCGCTCCAGGCCCATGGCAAAGCCCACTGCCGGGGTCGGGCGACCGCCGAGCTGCTCGACCAAACCGTCGTAGCGGCCACCCGCGCAGACAGTGCCCTGAGCACCGAGGGAGCCGGTGACCCACTCGAACACGGTCTTGCCGTAGTAATCGAGCCCGCGCACCAGTCGTTCGTTGATGCGGTATCCCACTCCGGCGGCATCGAGCATGGCGCGCAGCTCGGCGAAGTGGCTGGCAGCCTCTTCACCCAAGTACTCACTGAGTCTCGGCGCGTCGGCCAGCAGAGCCTGCATATCGGGGTTCTTGCTGTCGAGAATGCGCAGCGGGTTGCCGGTCAGGCGGCGCTGGCTGTCCTCGTCGAGCTGGTCGCGGCGAGCGCTGAGCCAGGCCACCAGTTCAGCGCGATAGCGAGCGCGATCCTCGACAGTACCCAGCGAGTTGAGCTCCAGGGTGACGTGATCGGCAATACCCAGCTCCTGCCACAAACGCGCAGTGAGCATCAGCAGTTCGGCGTCGATATCGGGGCCGTCGAGGCCAAACACCTCAGCGCCAATCTGGTGAAACTGCCGCAGGCGACCCTTTTGAGGCCGTTCGTAACGGAACATCGGCCCTTTGTACCACAGCCGCGGCGACTGACCGAACAGTCCCGCCTGCTCGCAGGCTCGGACACAGCCGGCAGTGCCTTCCGGGCGCAGGGTAACGCTGTCGTTATTGCGGTCGAGGAAGGTGTACATCTCCTTTTCAACGATATCGGTCACTTCACCGATGGAGCGTTTGAACAGGTCCGTGCTTTCCAGAATAGGAAAGCGTATTTCTGCCAGCCCGTAGCGCTCAAACAGGTCGCGGACCTTGTCTTCCAGGTACTGCCACACAGGGGACTGATCGGGGAGCAGGTCGTTCATGCCCCGGATCGACTGAATCTTCTTCATGGATTACTCGGTACTTTTGTCAGGGATAGCAACCGCTTGAGCAGCGTCGTCGCCGGTGCCGGAAGTGGCGATCAACGCCGCTCTGGCCGCTGCCTTTTCCGCCGCTTTGGCGCGGATCAGCCGCTCCAGGTCATCCACCAGATTGTCTTGATTGAGCTTCTGGCTGGGCTTGCCATCTATATAGAGAAGGTTCTTGGGGGTGCCGCCGGTCAGCCCCAGGTCCGAGATCTTGGCTTCGCCGGGACCGTTAACGATACAGCCGATAATGGATACATCCATGGGCACCGAGACATCCTCAAGGCGCTCTTCCAAGGCGTTGACCGTGGCGATGACATCGAAGTTTTGCCGCGAACAGCTTGGGCAGGCGATAAAGTTGATGCCCTTGGCACGCAGGCGCAAACTTTTGAGGATATCCCAGCCTACCCGCACCTCTTCCGCCGGGTCTGCTGCCAGAGAGATACGCAGAGTGTCGCCGATACCTTCCATCAGCAACATGCCAAGCCCGATGGACGACTTCACAGTGCCGGAACGCAATCCGCCAGCCTCAGTGATACCCAAATGCAACGGGTTGTCGATCTGACTGGCAATAAGCCGGTAAGCCGCTACCGTCATGAAAATATCTGACGCCTTGAGGCTGAGCTTGAAGTTGTGAAAATCCAGCCGATCGAGGATCTCCACATGGCGCATGGCCGACTCTACCAGCGCCTCCGGGGTCGGCTCGCCATACTTGCGCTGCAGGTCTTTTTCGAGCGAGCCGGCATTGACGCCAATGCGAATGGGGATATTGAGATCGCGGGCCTTTTCCACCACTGCGCGGATGCGCTCTTCCTTGCCGATATTACCCGGGTTGATGCGCAGGCAGTCGACACCGAGGTCCGCCACTCGCAGGGCGATCTTGTGATCGAAGTGAATATCCGCTACCAGAGGCACCTCCACCTGACTGCGGATTGCGCCAAACGCCTCGGCAGCCTCGAGAGAAGGGACCGATACCCGCACAATATCGGCACCGGCATCGACGATACGACGAATCTGCGCCACCGTAGCCGCGACATCCGTTGTCTCGGTGTTGGTCATACTCTGAATCGCGATGGGAGCATCGCCCCCTACCGGCACCTTGCCCACCATTATCTGGCGGGATTTGCGGCGCTGAATGGGTATTTCGTGGGCTGTCATCGACCTACCGTAATGTCTGCTGCCAGAGTGTCTGGATCGGGAACCACTTCCACGATCTCACCCTGATAGCTGATTTCAACCCCGGGAGCGTGGCCCAGGGTAATTTTGAAAGGGGGCTCTCCCTGCAGACTCAGCTGCGCACCTGCCCGGTACAGGTCAACCGCCAAAATATGGTCGTTGGCGTCGATGACTTGCAGCCAGCTATCACCGTCAAAACGCATCTGGAGAGTGCCCGCAGAGGCGACACCTTGTTCAGTAGTGACGACGGCAGCCGGCTCAACAGCGGCCAACGCTTGTTCACCGCCATCGGAAATTGAGTCGCCGTGAACACTGCGTCCATCGGAGTACAACGCCCAAGTCACCAGGGAGCACGCCATCAGACCCGTCCCGAGAGAGGCCGTTACACCCCGCAGACGGCGCGGTGGTGGTGGCGGAGGCGGTGCCTGCTGTCGGGCCACATAATGGCAGTAATCATCGAAGCGGGCGACCACCGGACTCGGTCGCAATCTCAGGATACTGCAGTACGCTCGCAAGTAGCCGCGCACGAACACCGCTGAAGGCAGTGCCTCGAGGTCGTCACTTTCGAGAGCCTGAAGAGTGTAGGGAGTAATGCCGATATGCGCGCAGACGTCTGTCACCGCCAGGCCCGACTCCAGTCGAGCGCAACGCAACAATTCACCAGGACCACATACAGCGGGCTCACCGTCAGCGGGCTTACTGTTGGTCTTGCTCATTTTCAAGCCACTCCTGGTACTCAAGATATTCCTGTGAATAGGGAAAGAGTTTACTCAGCGCCAAGGCCTTGCTCGCCACACCATCACGGTTGCCAAAGTGATGTTCGAGCCGCAGCCCCAACCACAGGCTGCGGGCAGAGGGCCCGGCCAGGTTGTCATAGCCGGCAAGGTAACGACGCGCCTGGGGATACTCCCTCAAGCGGTACTGGTAATCTGCCAATTCCAAATAGGGCATGGGCAGGCGAGGGTCAAGGGCAATAGCCCGACTCCAGGCCTCGACCGCTTCCTGTTCCTGCCCAAGCATGTTGGCGGTCACCCCAAGGCTTAAAAAGGCCTGGGGCCGTTGATCATAACCGATATCGCGGGTGGCTAGCTGAAATTGGCGATGGGCTTCATCCACCCGCTGCTGTTGCACCAAAAACACCCCATAATTGTTGCGCGCGCGGGTATAGTTGCGATCCAGGGCAATGGCCCGCTTGTAGTGACGTTCCGCCAGCTCGCTTTCCTGCTCTATCTGGTAGAGCAAGGCCAGCCCGTTGTGTACACCAGCGGAATTGGCATCGATTTCCAGCGCTTTATGGAGATGGTGGCGGGCCGAGTCACGGTTGCCTTCACCAATATAGCTGAGGCCGAGCTGGATATGGTCCGCCAACGCCTGCTCCATGGACACCGGCACGGCACGGCCTACGGCACCGGGCTGGGGCGCACAACCCGCCAGGACCAGCAGGGCCGGGAGCAGCGCAGCCAGCCAAACCCGCGACATTGCCACACCAGCCACACTCACCCCTGCAGGCCCACCAGACGCACTGGCTGCTCTACCTCGCGCCCATAGCGCTGCTGGTGGCGAGCCTTGCGGCGAGTCTTGTCATTGAAACTCCCGGCGAGCTGGCCACAGGCGGCAGCGATGTCGTCCCCCCGGGTGGTACGCACTGTTACCGTATGCCCGGCCTGGAAAAGAATATCCCGGAAATGATTCAGAGCATTGTTCGACACCCGCTTGTAACCGGAATTGGGAAACGGGTTGAATGGAATCAGGTTGATCTTACAGGGCAGGGCCTTTAATAAGGCTGCCAGTTCGCGCGCGTGCTCCGGGCGATCGTTGACCTGATCAATCAGCGTGTACTCGACGGTAATCTTGCGGTGGGTATCTGGCAACTTGTCGAGATAGCGGCGGGATGCAGCGATCAGACTTTCCAGCGGGTACTTGCGGTTAATGGGTACCAGCTCGTTGCGCAGAGCGTTGTTCGGGGCGTGCAGGGAGATCGCCAGGGACACATCAGTGACGTCGCCGAGGCGCTCCAGGGCAGGCACCACCCCCGCCGTGCTGAGGGTGACGCGCCGCTTGGAGAGGCCATAGGCACAGTCTTCCATCATCAGCGCCATGGCATCCACCACATTGTCGAAGTTCATCAGTGGCTCGCCCATGCCCATCATCACCACATTGGAGACGACGCGCTCGACACCCGGTTCGAAGCCGCCAAATGAATTCACCGCTGTCCACACTTGGCCGATGATCTCTGCAGCGCTGAGGTTGCGATTGAAACCCTGCTTGCCGGTAGCACAGAAGCTGCAGTCCAGTGAACAGCCAATCTGGGACGACACGCACAAGGTGCCGCGATCCTTCTCGGGGATAAACACCGCTTCCACACACTCACCGCCATCGGTCCTCACCAACCACTTGCGAGTGCCGTCGGCAGAGTGATGCTCCTCGACCAGCTCAGGGGCGCGCACCTCGGCCACCGTAGCGAGCTTGTCGCGGAGCGCTTTGGAGAGGTCGGTCATCAACGCGAAGTCAGTGACACCGCGCTGATGGATCCACTTGAGCACCTGGTTGACCCGAAAGCGCTTCTCCCCTATAGAGGCGAAGAAATCCGCCAGCTTGTCGGCGGGCAACCCCAGCAGGTTGACCCTCTGCTGCTGGGGTTCAACGACAGCGGGCTCGCTGACCAAAATTCGGTTCATCGTTCAGGGGCTCCTGGAGATCCGCTCTTTCAGCGGGGGCAGATCTCGCGGTCTTCGAAGAAATAGCGCACTTCCCGCTCAGCGGCAGAGGCGGAGTCCGAGCCGTGCACGGCGTTGGCATCGATAGTTTCGGCAAAGTCGGCGCGAATGGTACCGGCAGCTGCTTCCTGGGGGTTGGTGGCACCCATCAGGTCGCGGTTTTTGGCAATGGCACCCTCACCTTCCAAAACCTGAACCACCACCGGACCAGAGGTCATGAAGCTCACCAAGTCTTTAAAAAAGGGGCGCTCCTTGTGTTCAGCGTAGAAGCCCTCCGCTTGCTCCCGAGAGAGATGAGCCATCTTGGCAGCGACCACACGCAGCCCGGTTTTTTCAAAACGGCTGATGATTTCACCGATAACGTTTTTAGCGACGGCATCGGGCTTGATGATAGACAATGTTCTTTCGAGGGCCATATACTTTCTCCGCTGAAAATCGCGCCCTCCGCTCCGAATTGGGCGGGGGTCAGCTAAATGGCTATGGATTTTAACCTTGCCACCAGGGGGTTACAAGAAAGTATTGAGCGCGGCTCTGCGCAGCAGACAGCCCCTTGTCAATGAACGGTGCCGGCTTCCTCTGCCATGGTGCGTATACGGCTGACCATGGCGCGTAAACCATTGCCTCGAGTCGGGCTCAGATGCTTGAGCAAGTCGAGCTGACGGAAGTAGTTTTCGATGTCGAAGGCAAGCACCTCGCCAGGGGTTTTGCCGTTGTAGGCGGCGAGTACGACCCCAAGCAAGCCCTTGACGATAAAAGCGTCGCTGTCAGATTCGAACCACAGGCGGTCGCCATCGCGGCGGGCGTCGATCCACACCTGACTCTGGCAGCCGCGCACCAGATGAACATCGTCCTTCTTGGCGTCATCCATGGCGGGCAGCTCCTTGCCCAGGTCGATGATATATTTGTAGCGATCTTCCCAGCTGTCGAAGAAACCCAGGGTGTCCAGGATATCTTCGCTGGTGATGGTGGTGCCGAAGGGGTTGGTTGCCATATCAATAAAACATCCCGGTTTCGAGCTGTGCCTCTTCCGACATCATCTCCCGGCTCCAGGGCGGATCGAACACCAACCGCACCTCCACCTTTGTCACATTGGGCACCTGACGGACGCGGGATTCCACGTCGCCCATCAAGACCGGCCCCATGCCGCAGCCGGGAGCAGTCAGCGTCATATCAATGGTCACAGCCTTGTCGGCCTGATCAATATCGAGGCCATAGATCAGCCCGAGGCTGCGCAAGTTCACCGGTATTTCCGGATCGTAGACACTTTCCAGTGCCTGCCATACCTGGTCCTCGTGGATAGCGCCATCACCGCGGTTCTCGAAATGCAGCTCCTGCTTCTCCAGACCGAGAGCATCGGCATCAATGCCATCCACCCGCAGCATATTGCCCCGGTAGACAACCGTGTAATTGCCCCCCAGGGACTGGGTGATGGTGACAAACGTATCCGCCGGAATGCTTACTGGGTCTCCTGTCGGAACACGCCGGGCGGGACACTCCCGCACCGTGGCGACCATACTCTGCTCGGACAAGGGCTCAATCCTCGAAACTGAAGCTTTCCCCACAGCCGCAGGCATCGCGGACATTGGGGTTGTTGATTACCAGACGACGATTGAGGCCTTCCTGTACATAGTCCAGCTCCATACCGTTGAGTTGGGGCAAGTCGCTTGCCGGCACACACAGCGTCAGGCCACTGTCGAGCTCCACCGCCACATCGCCTTCTTCGGGACCAGCCACCTCGTCGATCTCGTACTTGAAGCCGGTGCAACCGCTCTTTTCGAGATGGATGCGCACCCCTGACAGCCCCTTCGGCGCCAACTGCTTGAGCAAATGGCCGACGGCAGCTGGAGTAACCATCACGGCGGGCTTCGCATCGCTGCGTACATCAAACGTTTCGACACTCATAGACGCCTCCCCCACTGACAATTGAAAACCAACAACTCAAAACAACATCCCCCGCACCTTCTCCAGCGCGGCGAACAAACGATCCACATCGTCCCGGGTATTGTACAGTGCAAAGGAGGCCCGCACCGTGCCGGGAATACTGTAGCGCGCCATCAACGGCTGCGCACAGTGATGGCCGGTACGCACTGCTACCCCTTGCTGATCCAGCAACATGCCGACATCAGAGGGATGGGCACCGTCCAGCAGAAAGCTGAAGACACCGGCAATCTGACTGGCTTCGCCAACCCGCCGCAAACCGGGAAAATCCGCCGCCCGCGCCCAGGTATAGGCCAGCAGATCCGCCTCATGGACAGCGATGGCCTCGCGGTCGAGGGCCTGCAAATAGCGAATGGCAGCGCCGAGGCCAATGGCTCCGGCGATGTCCGGGGTGCCGGCCTCAAACTTGTAGGGCAGGGTATTCCAGGTGGTGCCGGCAAAACTGACCGTCTCGATCATTTCACCACCACCCTGGTAAGGCGGCATGGCCTCAAGTACGTCTTCGCGCCCCCACAGGACACCAATACCGGTGGGGCCAAACACCTTGTGGCCGGAAAAGGCATAAAAATCACACCCCAGGGCCTGCACATCCACCGGGCAGTGGGCAACAGCCTGAGCACCGTCGACCAGCACCCTGGCACCGACCGACTTTGCCAGCCTCACCACTTCCGCCACCGGGTTGACGGTGCCGAGCGCATTGGAAATATGGGTGAAAGACACCAGTTTAACCCGCTCATCCAGCAGTGCTTTCAGAGCGGTGAGATCCACCTCGCCACAATCATTGACCTCGATGGCGACAACCTCTGCGCCTGTTTCTGCGGCCACCATCTGCCAGGGCACGATATTGGAGTGATGCTCCAGTGCGGGCACCAGCACCCGGTCGCCGGCCTTCAGATTGGCGCGCCCCCAGGTGGCCGCCACCAGGTTGATGGATTCAGTGGTACCCCGGGTCCAGATCACCTGGCGTGACGCTGGGCTGTTGATAAAGCCCGCCAGAATGTCACGAGCGCCTTCAAAGGCCTGAGTGGCCTCGTCGCTGAGAGCATGGGCTCCGCGGTGAACATTGGCGTTGTAGCGCAAATAGTAGTCGCTGATAGCCTCGATCATCGCCAGGGGTTTCTGGGTAGTGGCAGCGTTATCCAGATAGACCAGCGGGTGACCACTGGCCTCCCGGGCGAGGATCGGGAAGTCGCGGCGCACCGCCTCAACATCAAACCCGGTGGCCGACGCCGTAGCGGAACTGCCTACCCCAGCGCTGGCAGTAGAGAGCAACCCGGTCATAGCAAGTGCCTCGTCAGGCTCGGGTCCTGGGCAAACTGGTTGGCCAGGTGCGGCCGCAGATAATTGCGCAGCGGCTCGCGATGGATGCGGTTGAGTATCTCGTTGATAAACCCGAAGCTGAGCAGCACCCGCGCCTCCTGCTCGGAAATCCCCCTGGTGCGCAGATAGTGCATCTGGGTCTCGTCGAGCTGAGCGACAGTGGCACCGTGGGAGCACTGTACGTCGTCGGCGTAGATCTCCAGCTCCGGCTTGGTATCCACTTCGGCACGATCGCTGGTCAACAGATTGCGGTTACTGAGATGGGCGCTGGTCTTTTGAGCGTCGCGATGGATATGGATGCGACCACTGAACACCGCCCTGGCGCGGTCAGCGATAATGCCGCGAAAGGTTTCGTTGCTGGTGCAGTTGGGCACTTCGTGCTCCAGACAGGTGTGGTAGTCCACCACTTCCTGGTTGCGGGGCAGATATACCCCGTTGAGCTCGCAGTGAGCACCCTCTCCGCGCATCCGCATAGTCAGGTCAATGCGCTTGAGCACGCCGCCGAGGGCCATATGAAAGCCACTGAGGGTCGCCGCCCGGCCAAGACTGGCCTGTACCGTGCCGATATGCAGTGCACCGGCGCCTTCCAGATGCAGGCGACAGTGGTGCAGGTGTGCATTATCCGCCACCACCAGCTCACTCACGCCATTGGTAAAGGTATTGCGGCCGTCGTCGCTAGAGACAAACTGTTCGAGCACCGACGCCTCGCTGCCCTCTTCCAGCTCCAGCAGCAAGCGCTGGGCCAGACCCGCCGGCGATGGCTGCGGCGTGGTGAGCCACACCAACTGAATAGGCCTCTCTACCCGGGTATTGCGAGCCACCCGCAGATAGACACCCTCTGCCAGCCAGCTGTCATTGAGGGCCGTGAAGAGCCTGCTCTCGGGAGCGGCGAGACCGCCCAGTCGCTCGCTGATATGCGCTGCCTCGGCCTCTCCGGCCTGCGAAAACGGCACCAGCGTGACACCCTCGGGCAGGTCGTCTACAGCAGATAGTGCAGCACTGAAGCGACCGTCGACAAACACCAGCCGGTAGCTGTCGAGCCCCTCAATATGAAAGTGTTTGTCGAGGCCAGCTTGCTCCAACGGGGAGGCAGGCGCACCAACAAAGCACCCCTCTTCAAGAGCGCGCAGGCTGGTATATTTCCAGTCCTCCACCCGAAAGTTGGGCAGCGAGCGCCCGGCGCTAAGATCCCGCCCGCGCTGCTGACGGACATCCAGCCAAGCGGGGGCATCCAGCTGCCGAACCAGGGCCTGTTGCACAAAATTCGACATCAGGCGACCTCGTTTTCCAGCCAGCCATAGCCCTTCTCTTCCAGCTCCAGGGCCAGCGACTTATCGCCCGATTTGACGATGCGGCCACCGGCCAGGACATGCACAAAGTCCGGCTGAATATAGGTCAGCAAGCGTTGATAGTGAGTGACCAGCACAAACGAGCGCTCCGGGCTGCGCAGTGAATTGACACCGTCGGCCACTACCTGCAGCGCGTCGATATCGAGCCCAGAGTCAGTCTCATCGAGAATGGCCAGCTTTGGCTCCAGCAGCATCATCTGCATAACTTCGTTACGCTTTTTCTCACCGCCGGAAAAGCCTTCGTTGACGCCGCGCTTCAAGAATGCCTGGTCCATATCGATCGCCTTGCTGGCCTCCCGGGCTGCCTTGAGAAAGCTCACCGAGTCCATCGCCGGCAAACCGCGATGTTCGCGGACGGCATCTACCGCTGCCTTGAGAAACTCCATATTGCTGACGCCGGGGATCTCCACAGGATACTGGAACGCCAGAAACAGTCCTTCACGGGCGCGCTCCTCAGTGTTCATCTCGAACAGATCCCGGCCCATGAAAGACACACTGCCCCCGGTCACCTCATAGCCTTCACGACCGGCCAGCACATGCCCCAGGGTGCTCTTTCCAGACCCATTGGGGCCCATAATGGCATGGACCTCGCCGGGGCGAACCTCGAGGTTGAGGCCGTTGAGAATGGCCTTGTTTTCGACCTCGATACGGGCTTGCAGATTTTTAACGGACAACATGGCTATGCTCTCTTAAAACTGACTCTCTCAAAAACGGTGCTTTTTGCAAAACGACGCACTCCCTCAGCCGCGCTCTCGGCGGCGCGGTGCCAGCTAGCCCACCGAGCCTTCGAGGCTGACTTCCAGCAACTTACCGGCCTCCACCGCGAACTCCATAGGCAGCTCCCGGAAGACCTCCTTACAAAAACCGTTGACGATCATCGACACGGCCTTTTCGGTATCGATACCGCGCTGGCGGCACAGGTAGAGCTGGTCATCGCTGACTTTGGAAGTCGTCGCCTCGTGCTCCACCACCGCCGCCGGATGCTTGCTTTCGATATAAGGGAAAGTATGGGCGGCGCAGCGATCTCCAATCAGCAGTGAATCACACTGAGTATAGTTGCGAGCGCCATCTGCAGTAGCGGCGATATGCACCTTGCCACGGTAGGCATTGGAGCTCTGGCCGGCGGAAATCCCTTTGGAAATAATGGTGGACCGGGTATTTTTACCCAGATGTATCATCTTGGTGCCGGTATCTGCCTGCTGGTGATTGTTGGTGAGCGCCACGGAATAAAACTCACCGACGCTGTTGTCACCTTTGAGTACGCAGCTGGGGTATTTCCAGGTGACGGCAGACCCTGTTTCCACCTGCGTCCAGGAGATATGGGCATTGGTATGGGCAACACCGCGCTTGGTGACAAAGTTGTAGATACCGCCCTTGCCCTCGGCGTCACCGGGATACCAGTTCTGTACCGTGGAGTACTTGATCATGGCGTTGTCGAGGGCTACCAGCTCCACCACTGCAGCGTGCAGCTGGTTCTCATCTCGCATCGGCGCGGTGCAGCCCTCCAGATAGCTGACGTGGCTGCCTTCATCGGCAATGATCAGGGTACGCTCGAACTGCCCGGTCTTGGACTCGTTGATGCGGAAGTAAGTAGACAGCTCCATTGGACAGCGCACCCCCTTGGGGATATAAACAAAGGAGCCGTCGCTGAAGACCGCACTATTGAGAGCAGCGTAAAAGTTATCCCGCTGCGGCACCACGGTACCCAAATATTTGCGCACCAGATCGGGGTATTCATGCACCGCTTCGGAGATGGAGCAGAAAATCACCCCGGCTTCGAGAAGCTTGTCTCGAAAGGTGGTACCCACCGACACTGAGTCAAATACTGCATCCACCGCCACGCCGGCGAGTGCTGCCCTCTCGTGCAGAGGAATGCCCAGCTTTTCATAGGTGCGCAGCAGCTCCGGATCTACCTCGTCGAGACTCTTGGGACGATCCGCCATACTCTTCGGCGCAGAAAAGTACGACAAATCCTGGAAGTCGATCTTCGGGTAGCTCACATGGGCCCAGGTGGGCTCGACCATCTCCAGCCACAGCTTGTAAGCTTGAAGACGCCAATCCAGCAGCCATTGCGGCTCATTTTTGCGGGCTGAGATAAAGGCGATCACCTCCTCATTGAGGCCAGGAGGCAGAGTATCGGACTCGATATCGGTAACGAAACCGGCCGCGTACTCCTTTTTGATCAAACCCGCGATATGCTCTTGTGACATAACTAAAAACCCGAGAGATTGCTCTCTGCGTAATGAAATGGCCGACCCGCCACCAAAGCGAACCGGAATACCATTATCGAATAACCTACTAAAACAGTCAACTTTTAACCCGCCACTTCGGGGCAGGTTAAAGGCGCGCTATCATACCCCAGCGGCAGACAAATCCGCAGCGACCCCAGACAACTCTCGCAATCGGGAAACCCCATTGCGTATGGAGACAATCGCCGCATCGATATCCGCCTCAGTGGTAAACCGCCCTAGACTGAAACGAATGGAGCTATGGGCCAGCTCATCGGAAACACCCAGTGCGCGCAACACATAGGAAGGCTCAAGGCTGGCCGAGGTGCAGGCCGAGCCAGTGGACACGGCCAGATCCTTGAGAGCGATAACCAAAGACTCGCCGTCGACACCGCTAAAAGTGACATTGAGAATGCCTGGCACCTGCGGAGCCCCGGCACCATTGACTGCCAGACCGCCGAGATCACGAATTCCTAGCCACAGACGCTCTCGCAGCGCCTGAAGGCGTGCGGTGTCAACGGCCAACTCTTCCCCGGCGAGGCGAAAAGCCTCTCCCATGGCAACAATCTGGTGCACTGCCAAAGTGCCAGAACGCAGACCTCGCTCATGGCCGCCGCCGTGAATCAAAGCCTCCAAAACCACCTTCGGACGCCGGCGCACATAGAGCGCACCGATACCCTTGGGCGCGTAGACCTTGTGACCGCTGAAGGACATCAAGTCGACAGGCAAAGCTTTAAGATCAATAGCCATCTTGCCAGCACTCTGGGCGGCATCGACGTGTAAAGCCACCCCCCGCTCGCGGCACAAGGCACCGATTGCGGCAATATCATTGATCACGCCGATCTCGTTATTGACCTGCATAACAGAGACTAGCAGCGTGTCTTCACGGAGAGCGGCGGCGACCGCCTCCCTGCTGATGGTGCCATTCGCCGACGGCTCTAACCTGCTCACCTCGAAGCCTTCCCGCTCCAGCTGTTTACAGGCGTCCAGCACAGCTTTGTGCTCAATAGCTGAGGTGACGATATGGCGACCCTTGTCGCGATGAGCGCGGGCATAGCCCTTAATAGCCAGGTTGTTGGACTCCGTAGCACCGGAAGTCCACACTATTTCTCGGGGGTCGGCACCCACCAGCTCTGCCACCTGCCGCCGCGCTTCCTCCACCGCCGCCTCGGCCTGCCAGCCGTAGACATGAGAGCGCGACGCCGGGTTGCCGAAAACACCGTCGCGGGTCAAAAAATTCATCAGCCGCTCGGCTACCCGAGGGTCGACGGGAGTCGTAGCGGCGTAATCGAGATAGATAGGTAGATTCATTGGGGTCCGTCGTCAACCGGTGTTATCGCGCATGGCAAAGCCAATGTCGTCGATAGGGACAAGCGCAGGGCAAGAGGCAGACAACTCCGCTCCTTATCACCCTCTCAGCGCAACGTGACAGACTGGCCGTTCTCGCGCAGAGCACGACGCTCACAGATAGCCCGCACCTGGTCGCTGGAAGTGAGCTCATCCAGGGTAATATCGCTGAGAAAACCATGGATTTTGTGACTAAGCTGGTCCCACAGGTGGTGGGTGAGGCACACCTCTCCCGCCTGGCAGTTGCCCTTGCCGGCACAACTGGTGGCGTCGACACTTTCGTTCACAGCGTCGATGATTTGCGCCACATTGATCTCGCCACCCGGCCTGCTCAGACGGTAGCCACCACCGGGCCCGCGCACACTGGACACCAGATTGTTCTGGCGCAAACGAGAAAAGAGTTGCTCGAGATAGGACAAAGAGATTTCCTGGCGCCGGGAGATATCCGCCAAACTGATGGGCTTTTGCTGACCGTGCAGCGCCAAGTCCAGCATGGCTGTCACCGCATAGCGGCCCCGTGTCGTCAATCTCATTGTTAAAGCCCCCACCGTAAAGTGACGGCATTATTCAATAACCCAGCTTTTTGGTCAAGTATAAATCCCAGTAAATTACTCAGGCTTGCGCTCTTTGCGGGCCAACTCCAACTTGTGGGCCACGTTCTGGATAGCAGTGAGTACGCCACGCAGAATGGCCAGCTCCATCTCATCGAGACGAATACGGCCGTAGAGCCGCCGCAAGCGCGTCATGGTCTGACGGGGATTGTCGGGATCGTGAAAATCAATGGCTACCAGCGCTTGCTCTAGATGGCGAAAGTACATCTCGATATCGTCGACCCGGGCAGGAGGTATATCCCAGGGCTGGAGCTGTGGAATCTCGCCATGTTCCGCCGCAAGGTAGGCCATACGAACTTCGTAGCACAGCACCTGCACCGCCGCTGCCAGATTGAGGGAGCTATAGTCGGCACTGGCAGGGATATGCACGTGATAGGTGCACTTCTGCAGCTCATCATTGGTCAGCCCCCGATCTTCGCGGCCAAACACCAGCGCCACCGGGTGGGTCGGCGCTTCCGCCACTACCCGCTCTCCGCACTCGCGGGGATTGAGCAGCGGCCAGGGAATGCGCCGGTCACGGGCGCTAGTGCCCACCACCAAGCCGCAGCCCGAAATGGCTTCGTCGAGCGTCGACACCACGATGGCGCTATCCAGCACATCCACCGCCCCCGCTGCCCGCCACACCGCTCGATCGGCGGGGTAGTCTCGCGGCTCCACCAGGTAGAGCTGGCTCAGCCCCATGTTTTTCATGGCCCGTGCCGCCCCCCCGATATTGCCGGGATGGGTGGTATTGACCAGCACAATTCGCACCTTGTCGAGCATATGAGTTCACCAGCGTTGAGCAAAGGGGGCGCATTTTAGTTGAGTTTTACGCTGCGCGTAACACGGTTGTGGTGATCGGGCCAAGGTGGGCGACAGGAGAAGGCACTGCGCACACCGGTCCCGCTGGTGGGGATACCGGCACGAGGCACGTAGCACCCCATCCATGGGACTCGTTCAGCGCCGTCCCTGGCGCTGACGGCCTCGCCACCGGTATCCCCACCAGCGGGCCCTCACATCGCAGTACATTTTTACAAAGGTCCTTAAATGAGTACGAAGTACACTTCCTGAATCTGGCTGCGAAGGCAGGTCTTGGGGGAGGCAAAGATTTTCGAGACCGTCATCGGCAGGGATAGCCGATGACGAGCCCCCACGGATGGGTTCACGGCGTGTCTCGAAAATCTTTGCCTCCCCCAAGGCCGGGCGACGAAGTGCCAACCCAGACCTAGCATCCCCAATCACCACGACCGCATTACGCAAAACGTGAAACTCCCTTCCGCGACTCTGTTACAATGACCGCCCTCACACTCGCTCTTTAAGCTATCTTATGGAACCAATGGTCAATATCGCCCTGCGCGCCGCCCGCAGCGCTGGCGACAAAATCGTCCGTGCAGCCGAACGTATGGATCTCGTCAAAGTCGACGAAAAAGGTCGCAATGACTTCGTTACCGACGTCGACCGCGCCTCCGAACAGGAAATCATCAGCCACCTCCACAAAGCCTACCCAGACCATCGCATCCTCGGCGAAGAGTCCGGCTATGTCGGCAACCAGGACAGCGACTACTTGTGGATCATCGACCCCCTCGACGGCACCACCAACTTCCTGCGCGGCATCCCCCACTACGCGGTATCCATTGGCTGCCTGTACAAAGGTCGCCCAGAGCACGCCGTGGTGTACGACCCCGTCAAACAGGAAGAATTTACTGCCAGCCGCGGTCGCGGCGCCCAGCTCAATGGCCGCCGTATCCGCGTCACTGGTCGCACGAACATGAACGGCGCCCTGTTCGCCACCGGCGTGCCTTTCAGCCTGCCCTCCAGTGCTCATATGGAGCCCTACCTGGAGTCTTTCAAAACCCTGGCGGAACAGTCCTCTGGCATCCGCCGCCTCGGCGTCGCCTCACTCGACCTCGCCTATCTCGCCGCGGGGCGTTTTGACGCCTTCTGGGAAATGTATCTCAAGCCTTGGGATATCGCCGCTGGCGTCCTGCTGGTCAAAGAGGCTGGCGGCATGATCAGCGACTTTCAGGGCGACAACAACTTTATGGAAAACGGCCATATCGTCGCCGCCACCCCCAGGTTGTTCAAACCCACACTGCAGGTGGTGCAAAAGCATCTGGGGCACCTCAAGTAATCCAGCTGGCGACCCGCACGGGAGGCGGAGTGCACCCCGCCTCCTCAGCTTCGTCACACAACTGTAACCCGCCCCCTATAGGGTTCCCTGCGTCCTGCGAGGAACCCCGCAATGCTCAATATCGAAGCCTTTCTACACGACCGTTACCCTGACTTTTGCGCCCGCCGCCCCCACCTCGCCAGGCCCCTGACCCGCGCTCTGCGGCTGCTGTGCCACGAAGGGGAATTCCAGCAATTTGCTGCTACCTATCCCCATCTGCGCGGTTTCGACTTCGTCGAACAGGTGCTCGACTACTTTCAGTTCAGCTTTGCCACCCGCGACAAAGAGCGCGAGCGCATCCCTGCGCGGGAGCGAGTAATGATCGTTGCCAACCACCCCATCGGCTCTCTCGATGGCTTGGCCTTGCTCAAGCTGGTGCGGCAGGTGCGCCCCGACGTCAAGGTGGTCGCCAATGAGATTCTCAGTGCCGTAGAGCCGCTGGCTCCGCTGCTGTTGCCCGTGGATAACATGAACGGTGCCACTCCGCGTCGCAATCTGGAAGCTATTCTTCAGCACCTTAAAAATGATGGCGCCTTGATTGTCTTCCCCGCCGGCGAAGTCTCACGACTCGGCACCAAGGGCGTCCGCGATGGCAGATGGCAGCCGGGCTTCCTGCGCATCGCCAGCGCCTGTAATGCTCCCATCCTGCCGGTATTCGTCGATGGTCGGAACTCTGCTTTCTTTTACGCTTTGTCATTTTTGGCGCGGCCTATCTCCACCCTGTGGCTGGTGCGGGAAATGTTCAAGCACGCCAAAAACTGCGTGGATATCCGCATCGGCCAGCCAGTGCCGCTCGATAACTACCAGCGGGTAGTCGTGTCACCGAGGGAAAAAGCCCAGCTGT